>Ga0233444_10000108_pt1 | contig 108054 bp, 104 predicted proteins | sample SI_124_October20_6_FD_182792 | JGI IMG/M metagenome (GOLD analysis project Ga0233444, IMG submission 182792) | Seawater microbial communities from Saanich Inlet, British Columbia, Canada - SI_124_October2016_10_MG | ecosystem: Environmental > Aquatic > Marine > Inlet | place: Canada: British...
TAGAGCGCTACGCCAAACAACATTCCGGGCCCTTCCGCGCGGCTTTCACAGACCGCTCCAAAACAAACCATATCTGCCGCTTGGCTGAGGGGAATTATGGCGGCTTCTTTGGCTGGCCGAATTTCACGGCCATCCATGCGGGCGGCTTTATGGGAATGCCCGCGAGCGATCAGCGCGGCGAAATGCGCGTGATCGACATCTATCGCCGTGCCGGTGAAAAATTAAGTGAAAACTGGATCTTCATTGACCTTTTGCATTTTTGGAAAGGGCTCGGTGTCGACATTCTCGCCCGCAGCGCACAGCTGTCGTCCCATAGGTGAACCATGGCAGAAAAAGCCGCCCATGCTGTCGGGCAGCTAAAGACCCACGAATACCCCAGCCGCGAGGCCAGATCATTTTGCCCAGTGGCGACATCGCACCGCGCCCGCCCGGGCAGGTCTTGCCCGTATTTCATTGATTTTTGATCAGTAGTTATGGGCGATTGTCTGACATAAATTTAGCAAATTGCGCGCTAGAATGCATTTGTCAGCCCAATGAACATGTCATGACTGCGGATGCGAAACATCTCGATATTCGCATCGCGATCAAGGAATGAATATTGCACAGAGGGGGTGAGGCCCAGATAGCTCAAATTAGGATTGCTCAGGTTCAAAGAAATTTTGCGGTCTCGCACGCGTCTCTTCTCTGGGAAGGTGATCTCCAATTCTTTCCATTTTGCCAAGGACAGTGAGAGATTAACATTGAGAATATAGGGCGATGATTGGAAAATCGGGCGCCAGCCGATGTCCATTTTAAGCTCTTGATTGCCCACATCAACCGCGTCAGAAAATCGGTTTGTGTAGCCAAGCCCAAGGTTAAACTGATGCGATGAGCTGGCGGGCCAATAGTGGCGCAAGTTGGTTTTCAGCACCCGACTGTCTTTGCCATCTGGGCGGGTGATGATATCGGCGCCAAGACTCCAATCGCGCAGGGCGGTTTGGCGGGGGTTTTGGGGATCTCGAAGAACATAGCGGCGCGACCAAGTTGAAGAAAATATGCGCGATTCAAGGGCGTTGAATTGGTGAATGGCTGTGAAGGCTTGCGTCAAAGTGGTTTGGTGTTGTGCCGCAGGCGGCAATGTCAGCCTATGATTTAAGCTCAACGAGCTGCGATTGAAGCGCGGCTCTCCATAGATATCGGTGGACAGGTTTAAGCTTGCAAGCTGCGCGCCAAGTTGCGTCTGGGGCAGGGAATAGCTCAACCCGCTCCAAAGCCTTAGACCGGACCCGCTGCGTTGTGGCTCACTGGCCGTCCAAGGGATGGTTTGGAGCCTGCCGGTTAATGGGTTGATCGAGGTATGTGTGGTTGAATAGGAAATCTTGTTGATATTGCTAGAGGGGGTCACACCGAACCCCCCGGAAATCTTAACCGTTAGGCCCGCTTGGATTTGTCGCAACAGGCGGGTGACCGTGATCCGCTCATTGCGATCTGTGCTAAGGTCCAGGGCGCGCCGCAGATGAAACATGGCGCTGCGCGGTTTGCCCAGGCGATGCAGCGCGATGGCCCTTAAGATCCGGGGTGCCGCCAGCTTTGGTTCCAATGCTTGCGCGCGCTTGGCAGCTCTGAGCGCTTGGTGGAGCTGTCCCAACTCCACATGAGCTCGAGCCGCGATCATGGCGCTGTCAAAGGGATAAGTTTTGGCAAGATCCTTTGCCTGGTCCAAAGCCAGCTCAAATTGACGGGTTTGAAGGGCAATGCGCGCGGTGGTCAAATCGGCCAGAACGGCGGAGGACAGCACGCAACAGACTGCCGCAAGAGTGGTCACGGCGCAGAAGCGGCGCAGGATAGAAAACGTCATGAAATGGCCTAAAATAAAAACGAATATAAAATGATAGTTTGTGAATTACTGGGTGCTGTTTACGGATATTTTAATGATTTGAAAGCAAATTTCTTTGCATTCGCCGAAGGTTCCGGCGAATGCAGGTATTTTATGGCAGGCTATTGCGCGGTTCCAAGTCGTGTTTCAGCCATTTCCACCCACCATGAGCAGCCTGCCGGAATGGCCTCATCATTGAAGTTATATTCCGGGTGATGCACGCTGGCGCCATCGCCATTGCCCATAAGAATATAAGCACCGGGGCGTTCTTCAAGCATATAGGAAAAATCTTCGCCGCCCATGACCAGCGGGGCAAAATCACAATCCCCAGCGACCTTCGTGGCGGCCTCGGCGGCGAATTTGGTTTCCGCTTCATGATTAACCGTGGCCGGGTAGCCCTCTATATAGGTGATATGGGCCACGCCGCCGAAGACGGCTGCGGTATGTGTGCAAATGTCATGAATGCGGTCGCGCCCCAAGGCTCGCATTTCAGGGGTCAAAGTGCGCACAGTGCCGCGGAATGTGACTGACTGCGGGATGACGTTGAAGGCTTTGGATGAGCTTTCAAATGAGGTCACTGACACAACGATTTGCTCCACCGGATCTGCGTTTCGGGCCGCGATGGTTTGCAAGGTGGTGACGCATTGTGCGGCCATGACGATCGAATCGACCGTCTCATTGGGTTTGGCCGCATGGCCGCCCTTACCCTCGATGACAATTTCAAACGTATCGGTCGCGGCAAAGAACGGACCGGGTCGAATGGCGAAAGTGCCAATGGGTCGGCCGGGCCAATTGTGCATGCCGTAGACTTCATCAATGCCAAACCGTTCCATCATGCCGTCTTTGCACATTTCAAGCCCACCGCCGCCGCCTTCTTCTGCTGGCTGAAAGATCACCGCCACGGTTCCGTCAAAATTGCGTGTTTCGGCGAGATATTTGGCAGCTCCCAGAAGCATGGCCGTGTGGCCATCATGGCCGCAGGCATGCATGACACCGGGGGTTTTGGATGCATAGGGCAAGCCGGTGGCCTCTTCGATGGGCAGCGCGTCCATATCTGCGCGCAGGCCCACGACTTTTCCTTTGCTGTCCGAGCGCCCTTTGATCAGCGCCACCACGCCCGTGCGGCCAATGCCTGTGACGATCTCATCACAGCCAAACTCTGCGAGCCGATCGGTGACAAATTGCGAAGTGCGGGTGGTTTCGAACAAAAGTTCAGGATTCTCGTGAATGTCACGCCGCCACGCGGTTATTTCGGGCAGCAGCTCTGAAAAACGATTTCGAATGGCCATAGGGCACCTCTGTTTTACAAGTTAAGAATATAATGCTCGCCGCCCAAATGCGTGTATTCTGTTGGGCCGGGATCGTAATCGAGCGGATGTATAGGGGAGGGGATCGGCTTACTTTCAAAGTCTTCCGTCAGTGTTCTTTGGCGCGGGTCTGCAACGGGCACTGCCGCCATAAGGGTTTTGGTGTATTCATGTCTGGGATCTTCGAAAACCTCTTGGCGCGTGCCCATCTCGACGATTCGCCCCAGATACATGACTGCGACGTGATGGCTTACGCGCTCAACCACTGCCATATCGTGGCTGATAAAGAGCATAGAGATGCCCAGCTCTGCTTGCAGCTCCAACATAAGGTTCAAGACCTGTGCTTGAACCGAGACGTCCAGCGCGCTGACGGCTTCATCCGCAATCAGTAATTTCGGGTTCAGCGCCAAGGCGCGGGCAATGGCGATGCGTTGGCGTTGACCGCCGGAGAGCTCATGGGGAAAGCGGCGCATGAAGGCGCGAGGTAATTCGACGCGATCAAACAACCGCGCCACGCGATCCATCAATTCGGAGCCCTGCGCCATATTGTAGTTCTTCAAGGGCTCAGCGACTTGATCGGCAAGGGTCATTTGCGGATTTAATGAGGCAAAAGGGTCTTGGAAGACCATTTGCATATCCCGCCGTGCATCGCGAAGCCCGGCTGAATCGAGCGCTAAAATATCTGTATCGCCTAATCTGATGGAGCCAGATTGTGGCTCCTCTAGGCGCAAAATCGAGCGGCCACAGGTCGATTTGCCTGATCCTGACTCTCCAACCAAACTCAGGGTGGCGCCTTTCTTGATGGAAAATGACACATTCTCCAAAGCATGCACCCGCGCCACCGTGCGGCGAAAAAAACCACCTTTCACGTTGAAACGCGTGGTGAGATTGCGCACATCTAGCAGCACCTCTTGCGTCGGAGGAACAGAGCCGATGAGCGATTTTTCTGGTTGGCCAATCAAGCTAAGGGGCTTGGGTGTGGGCTCGCCGCGCATCTCACCCAGCTTGGGCACAGCGGCAAGCAAGTTTTGGGTGTAGGGATGCCGCGGGTTTTCGAAAATATCTTCGACGAGCCCTTCTTCGACCTTCTCACCGCGAAACATCACCACAACGCGATCAGCCATCTGCGCAACGACAGCCATATCGTGGGTGATGAACATAACGGCGGTGCCTGTGTCCTTTTTCAACTTGTTCATCAGCCCAAGAATTTCGGCTTGAATGGTGACATCCAGAGCCGTTGTTGGCTCATCGGCAATCAAGAGCCGGGGTTCGCAGGCGAGCGCCATGGCGATGACCACCCTTTGGCGCATACCGCCGGACAATTCGTGGGGATATTGGCCGAGCCGGCGTTCTGCTTCGGGGATTCGCACTTGCCGCAAGAGGTCAATTGCCCGGTTGCGAGCGGCCACCTTGCTCATGCCCATATGCAGCCGCAGACCTTCTATAAGTTGGCGTCCAATCGTGAAAACCGGATTGAGGGAAGTCATCGGCTCTTGGAAAATCATTCCAATCTCGCGACCCCGAATGGCGCGCATGTCTTTGGCGTCCATTGTGCGCAGATCAACCTGTCCTGCGTCGCCACGGTCGAACAGTAAGCGCCCATCGGAAATTTCTCCACCGCCATATTCCACAAGGCGCATGAGGCTAAGAGATGACACAGATTTGCCCGAACCGCTTTCGCCGACGATGGCCACAGTCTCGCCGGCCGCAATGTCAAAGCTCACACCTTTCACGGCTTCAACCGGCCCATCTTGTGTTTGAAACTCGACTTTCAAGTTTTCAAAACGCGCAATCGGTTGGTCTAACATCATAGCCTCTTTGGGTAAGCCGTTATATTTTCTAAGGATTGAACACCAATTTTCAAGCTGTGTATTGGCTCCAATTGCAGCCACTCTGCGTTTGGCATTGTCACTTGTCTAGTTAAAAAATGCTTGATTTTTGGGTCAAGCCGGTTGTTGATGAACCCACGATGGGGATGCGGACTGTGTTTTTTCAAAAATTCGACAAGAATTGTCTTTGAAAGTGAATGATGCTTTTTGAAAAAATTCCCACATAGACGATTAATCAGGGAGAGAAATATGAAACATATTGCACTCATATGCGGATCGGCAGCGCTGGTCGGGATGAGCACAATGGCCTTGGCCGATGGCCATGAAGCTCGTGGAAGAGATGGCGAAGTCAAAATCATCTATTGGCAAGCCCCATCGATTCTTAATCCATTTTTATCCGGCGGCACAAAGGACGTGGAAGCGGCCTCTTTGGTGATCGAGCCATTGGCGCGTTACAATGAAAAAGGTGAATTGGTGCCTTGGCTCGTGGACAGCGTTCCGACTGTGGCCAATGGTGGCGTGAGCGCTGATCTCACCTCCATCACCTGGAACATCACACCCGGAATCATGTGGTCTGACGGCACGCCCTTCACCTCTGCGGATGTGAAGTTTACTTATGAATATTGCACCGATCCCGACGGTGGCTGTGCGCAGGTGACAAAATTTAACGGCGTGAGCTCTGTGGAAACACCGGATGCGCAGACCGTTGTGGTGAATTTTGAACAGCAAACACCCTTCCCCTACGGACCCTTCGTGGGCGGTGAAAGCCCGATTTTGCAAGCGGCGCAATTTGCCGATTGTGTGGGTGCAAAAGCATCAGAATGCACTGAAGAGAACTTTAACCCCATCGGCACAGGGGCTTATGTGGTTGATGAATTCCGTCCCAATGACGTGATTGTTCTGTCGGCCAATGACAATTACCGTGAGGCGGGCAAGCCTGCCTTTGCCAAGATCACCTTCAAAGGTGGTGGCGATGCGGCCGCGGCGGGTCGTTCGGTTATGGAAACTGGTGAATATGACTACGCCTGGAACCTGCAATTGGCACCAGATGTGATTGCCCAAATGGAAGCTGCCGGCAAAGGCACACCTGTGGCTGGCTTTGGTCCTTTGGTCGAGCGCATCATGCTCAACCACACCAACCCCGATCCGGCGCTGGGCCCGGATGACCGTTCGGTAATCCGTCCGCATCCGTTTTTGCAAGACCCTGCGGTCTATAAAGCTATGTCTTTAGCGATTGATCGGGAGCTTCTGGTTGAAATCGGCTATGGCAAAGCGGGCAAAGTGACTTGTAACTGGGTGCCGGCGCCAGCGGCGGTGAATTCAGACACATTCGATTGTTCAACCCAAGATATCGCCGGTGCAAATGCGATGCTTGATGCGGCTGGCATTATGGACACCGATGGCGATGGGGTGCGCGAAAAAGATGGCGTGCCACTGCGTATGACCTATCAAACTTCGACAAACGCTGTGCGTCAGGACTTCCAAGCTCTGATCAAACAGTGGTGGAGCGAGATTGGTATTGACGTAGAATTGCGCAACATCAGCGCCTCGGTCTTCTTTGGCGGCGATCCTGGATCACCTGATACATTCCAGAAATTCTATGCAGATTTGGAAATGTATGCCAATACGTTCAACGGTACAGATCCTCAGTCCTATCTGGCGAACCTTCTATGTGACAAAGCGCCATCGCCCGCCTCTCAATGGCAGGGTGAAAATATCTCGCGCTTCTGTTCGGCAGAGTATGACGCCTTGCATGCGCAATTGGCCACAACGGCAGATGCCAGCGAACGGGCCTCCATTGCCCGCCAGCTGAACGATATGGCCGTCGCCCAAGGCGCGATGATCCCGCTGGTTCATCGGGGCCGCTTGTCTGCCCATTCCAACACTCTGGGCGGTGTTATTTTGAATGTCTGGGACAGTGAAATTTGGAATGCTGCCGACTGGCATCGTCTGAAGTAAATTCTACGGCGCCCTGCCTCAGGGTGGGGCGCCGATTTTGAAGATAGTTTTCAAGAAAATGAGCTAAATCGCCGATGCTTACATTTACCATTCGACGTCTCATCCTCGCGGTTCCGACGCTTTTGTTCATTTCACTTGTGATATTTTTGTTGCTGCAATTGGCTCCGGGCGATCCTATGGCGCAGGTGCCTTTGACCGTGCCGCCCGAGGTCAAGCAACAGATGCGCGAAGCGCTTGGCCTGGGCCTGCCGATCCATATTCAATATTTCAAATGGCTCAATCAGTTTTTTTGGATAGAGCCGCTCAACGGGATCGATGCGCTTTTCGGCACGGGCCTGGCTGAAGGAGAGTTCAGAGTTATCTCTTACCAGACCCGCTCGCCGGTGATTGACATCGTGATCCAGCGCTTGCCGCAGACGCTTTGGGTTGTGGGAGTGGCCTATGTAGTGGGTATTCTCATTGCCCTGCCGATTGGAATAATCTCGGCTTACCGGCAATATTCCATTTTCGACCAAGCCGGCACATTCATCACCATGATCGGCTTTTCAGTGCCGCCGTTTTTTTCGGGAGTATTGGTCATTGTGATTTTCTCGGTACAGCTGGGCTGGTTCCCCTCGATCTATGACACGATGCATGTGGTCGATGATTGGGCCAGTTTTAAAGTGCAGATTTGGCAGATGTTCTTACCTGTCATGGTTCTGGCCCTACAGATCACCAGCCAGATCAGCCGCTTCATGCGCGCCTCGATGCTCGACAATCTCAGCCATGACTATGTGCGCACCGCGCGCGCCAAAGGGTTGAGTGAGGCCACAGTTGTTTTGGTGCATGTTCTGCGCAATTCGATGATCCCAGTGGTGACGGTGATTGCCCTTGGGGTGCCGTCAATTTTCGGTGGTGCGATCATCACCGAACAGGTTTTTAAAGTGAACGGCATCGGCCAATTGCTCATCACGGCCATTCAGGCCAATGACCTGCCGATGGTGCAAACCTTGACCTTCATTTTCGCGATTTTAATCGTGTTGTTCAATTTGATTGCCGATGTGCTTTACGGCCTATTAGATCCAAGGATCCGCTATGACTGAGATATCCGATCCCCTCGACATCGACCGCCCGCCGTCCAATCGTTGGGCAGAGGTTTGGCGGCAATTTCGCGCCCACAAGGGCGCAATGGCCGGAGCTGTGGTCTTTGGATTAATCATTGCCGGGGTGTTTCTCGGGCCTTTTATCTATCCGCATGACCCGCAATACCTGCCCTCGGGCCGTGATTTTATCACCCTGAGAGATACGCGGCCAATCTATGTCGCGCTTTGGGACTCCAGCGCAAAGGTGAATTGGCATTATGTGCTGGGCACAGATAATCTGGGCCGGGATAATTTGGCCCGGTTCCTTTCGGGAGGGCGGGTGTCAATTTCCGTTGGCTTGACCGCGATGATCTTGTCGATTGTCCTGGGCACTTTTGTCGGGCTGATGGCAGGTTTTTTCAGACTCTGTGACGGCCCGCTGATGCGCTTGACCGATCTTTTTTTGGCCCTGCCTATTTTGCCTTTGATCCTAGTGGCCTCGGTGCTGTTTCGCGAAAGCCTGGCGCTGTCACTTGGACCAGAAATGGGAACGTTTTTGTTGATCGTCAGTTTGATTGGCTTGACGAGCTGGATGCAGACGGCCCGCATCGTGCGCGGGGATGTTTTGGCACTCAAAGAGCGGGAATTCATTCTCGCCGCCCGCTCGATTGGCACGACGCCGCGCAATCTAATTTTGAATCATATCCTGCCCAATGTCATGTCACCGATCTTAGTGTCTGCCACCTTGGGAATCGCTACAGCCATCATTACCGAAAGCGCGTTGTCCTTTCTGGGTTTCGGCTTCCCTCCAGATTTCCCGACCTGGGGCAAATTGCTCAATGACGCGGTCGACCGGATGACACTCTATCCAGAGCGTGTCATATGGCCGGGGGTATTGATTTCATTGACAGTTCTAAGCGTAAATTATCTTGGCGATGGCCTGAGGGATGCGCTGGATCCACGCAGCCGTAGCCGTTAGACCCATCGCGACCGCCACCCATGTCGTGCCGCGAGGGGTTGTCATTCAGTTTCATTGGGTAAATGGGGTGTAGACCTGCCGAAGTGATAAGGGATCAGATATGACTGCCATCGTCTCAGTTCAAAATGTTCGCAAAACCTACGATGGTGGGTTTGAGGCCTTGAAAGGCGCGAGCTTGGACATCCAAGAGGGAGAAATCATCGCGCTATTGGGCCCGAATGGTGCCGGCAAGACGACGCTGATTTCCACGATTTGCGGAATTTCTAGCCTAACTTCAGGCACGATCACAGTCGCCGGCATGGAGATTGCGCAGGACTACCGCAAGGTGCGCGCGATGATTGGCTTGGTCCCGCAAGAAATCGCACTTGAACCGTTTGAGACGGTGATAAATTCGGTGCGCTTTTCGCGAGGGCTATTTGGAAAGGCGAAAAACGAAGCCTATCTTAACGACATTCTCAAAACTCTGTCATTATTTGATAAGAAAGACTCCAAAGTTATGGCCCTGTCCGGTGGGATGAAGCGCCGGGTTTTGATCGCTAAGGCCTTGGCCCATGAGCCAAAGGTCTTGTTTTTGGATGAGCCAACCGCTGGCGTGGATGTCGAGCTGCGCAAAGATATGTGGAACACGGTCGCCAGGCTCAAAGGGCAGGGCGTCACCATTATTCTGACCACCCATTACATCGAAGAGGCTGAGGCGATTGCCGATCGTATCGCAGTGATCAATGGCGGCGAAATTCTTTTGGTTGAAGACACATCTGCCTTGATGGCGCGGATGGGCAAAAAACAACTTCGCATTGAACTTCTCGAGCCGGTGCAAGAGATCCCGGCAAAGCTGGCCTCTTATGGGTTGGAGCTGGCGCCAGATGGCTCTGGCCTTACCTATACCTACCATATCAATGCCGAGCGCACTGGCATTACCGGCCTGCTCAATGATTTGCAGGCTGCCGGTCTGCAAATGCGGGATGTGCAAACCCAGCAATCGAGCCTGGAAGATATTTTCGTCGATTTGGTTCAGGAGGATGCGGTATGAATTTTCAAGCAATCGCGGCGATTTACACATTTGAGATGGCGCGTTTTTTCCGCACACTTAAGCAATCCTTCATCTCTCCTGTGCTGTCGACCAGCCTTTACTTCGTCGTCTTCGGCACAGCCATTGGTAGCCGAATGGAGGCCGTAGATGGGGTCGAATATGGCGCGTTTATTGTGCCGGGCTTAATCATGCTGTCGGTCATGACACAATCCATCTCCAATGCCAGTTTTGGGATATATTTTCCAAAATTCATCGGGACGATTTATGAGCTGCTATCAGCGCCGGTGAATTTCCTTGAGATTGTAATCGGCTATGTGGGGGCTGCGGCAACAAAGAGCCTATTTATCGGCTTGGTCATCCTTGCAACGGCCTATCTTTTTGTTGATTTGGAGATCCAGCATCCCATCGCCATGATGAGTTTCTTGCTCCTAACCTGCCTGTCTTTCTCGCTCTTGGGTTTCATCATCGGAATTTGGGCGGGAAATTTTGAGCAGCTCAATCTCGTGCCAATGCTCGTGGTGACGCCTTTGGTGTTTTTGGGCGGGTCATTTTACTCCATCTCGATGCTTCCAGAATTTTGGCAGGCCGTCACCCTATTTAACCCGGTCGTCTATCTCATCTCAGGGTTTCGGTGGGCATTTTTTGGAACGGCAGATGTGGCGATTGGCATAAGCCTCGGCGCAATTGGCCTGTTTACGCTTGCCTGTATGGGCTTCATTTGGTGGATTTTCAAAACTGGATGGCGCATTCGCAGCTAAATTTTGTTGCCAGCCTTGTCCAAAAGACAGAGGTGTCTTATCTGTCTCGTATGAAACTGAAAATTCCCTTTCGCCGTGAAGTCAACACTGTCTGCGTTGTGCGTTTGAACGGTATGATCGCCACGGGCCGCGGTTTGAACGATGCCGGCCTGGCTCCGGTGTTGCAAAAAGCCTTCGCGAAGAAACCTGCTGCGGTGGCCTTGGTGATCAATTCACCAGGCGGAAGCCCGGTGCAATCGTCGTTGATTGGCGCGCGAATTCGGCGACTGGCCGAAGAGTTTGAAACGCCGGTCTATGCTTTTGTCGAAGATGTGGCCGCTTCCGGTGGCTATTGGCTGGCGGCCAGTGCCGATGAAATTTACATTGACGCATCCTCTGTGGTCGGCTCCATCGGTGTGATTTCATCCGGATTTGGCTTGAACCAATTTATCGAAAGACATGGAATTGAACGCCGGGTCCATACGGCTGGCAGTTCGAAGTCCATGCTGGATCCGTTTCAACCGCAGAAGAAAGCGGATGTGACACGGCTAAAATCCATACTTGATGGGATCCATCAGACGTTTAAGGATCATATCAATGACCGGCGCGGCGCAAAATTGGCGGAGCGCGATTTGTTCACCGGTGAGATCTGGGTCGGACAAAAGGCCATTGATGATGGTCTGGCCGATGCCATTGGCCATTTGGTTCCGACGATGAAGGAAAAATTTGGTGAAAAAACCCGTTTTCGGGTTTTGGGTCAAAAGAAGCCTCTGCTGTCACGTGTTGGCATGTCCCTGATGGGCGATGTCGCTCATAGCATTGAGGAACGCGCTGCCTTCGCCCGTTTTGGGATGTAGGGCATGTTGGTGAAAGCTGTGACCTTCTTTTTGATAGCCATTGCCGTTTTGGCGATGTTCGGGCGCTTGCGCTTTCCCGGTCAAGCGCGGTTGAAGGCCGCGAAATGTGCCAAATGCGGGCGCTATAATATCGGAAAAGGCCCCTGTTCCTGCGGCCAAATTGGTCATCGCAAAGGATAAAAATTGGCTTGGTTTTTTGTGGGTTTGGGTCTGGTCACCCTCTTGTTGGCTGGAGATTTTTTGGTGCGCGGCGCCGTCAATTTGGCGCTGCGGCTGGGAATTTCGGCCTTGCTGGTGAGTTTGACGGTGGTGGCTTTTGGCACATCAGCACCGGAGCTTTTGATTGTGTTATCTGCCATGGCTGATGGCGCATCTGGCTTGGCGATGGGCAATGTGATCGGCTCGAATACTGCAAATATCCTGTTGGTATTGGGCCTGCCGGCTCTGATTGCCGGGTTGCGGACAGACGATTTTTTTCCCAGAAAATCATTTTTGCTTATGATCTTGGCCACGGTTTTGTTCATCGGGCTGGCGTTTTTAGCGCCGTTCACATGGTGGCACGGGAGCATCTTATTGGCCGTTTTACTGGGCATTTTATGGGACCAGGGGCGCAGCGCACAGCGAGACAGACAAGCGGCGAAAACCGCAGCGCTGGCCGCTGTTGATGAAGATGGGCTCGAGGGTGTGGATCCCACGATGCCCGGTTGGAGAATTGGCCTGTATTTGCTGTTCGGGCTTGTGGGCCTTCCCGTTGGCGCGCGGGTTTTGGTGGTCAATGCGGAAATGATCGCCAAAGACTACGGTGTGCCTGAGACCGCTATCGGTTTGACGTTGATTGCCGTTGGAACTTCTTTGCCTGAATTGGCGACCACCACCATCGCGGCGGTGCGGCGACAAGGTGATGTGGCGTTGGGAAATGTCATCGGATCAAATATGTTTAATTTGCTGGCAATCATTGGGATTGCCGCTTTCGTCGCTCCCATCCCAGTAGATGCCGCCCTTTTGCGGTTTGACCTTTGGATCATGCTTGCGGCCTCGCTTCTGTTGATTCCGTTCGTTTTTACCAAATTAAATTTCAACCGGATTTGGGGGGCGGGCTTGACCCTGCTATATATGGCATATCTCTTTATGGTACTGCTCTGAGGGGGAACACATGCGTGCATTGGTAACAGGTGGGGCCATTCGATTGGGGCGAGAAATGGCCTTGTATCTGGCGGAGCAAGGCTATGATGTGGCGGTGCATTATGCGCAATCTGACACGGCGGCGCTTCAGACCTGTGCGGAGATCGCCGCATTGGGGCGTAAGTCTGTTGCGCTCCAGGCAGATTTGTTGAGCGATGCGGGCTCGCAACCTTTGATTGCGCGTGCCGCGGACGCCCTGGGCGGTCCGTTGACTGTCTTGGTGAATAATGCCTCAATTTTTGAGCAGGATACGCTGGAGACCGCGACCCGATCCAGTTGGGACCGGCATATTGAGAGCAATCTGCGCGCGCCCTTTGTGCTGACGCAGGAATTTGCCAAACAAGTGCCGCAGGCGCAAAATGATGCCGCTGGTGAGCCGATGGCCTCTGGGCTGGTGATCAATATGCTCGATCAAAGAGTGCGCAAGCTGACACCTGATTTCGCCAGCTATACGGTCGCAAAAATGGGTCTTTGGGCTTTAACTCAAACCGCCGCACGCGGCTTGGCGCCGCATGTGCGTGTCAATGCCATTGGACCTGGCCCTACGGTGCAAGGGGTGCGGCAATCGGATGAACACTTTACCCGGCAACGTGCGGCCACGGTTTTAGGGCGCGGCTCAAATCCAAGTGATATCACCGCAGCTTTGGGATATTTTTTAAACGCGCCAGCGGTTTCTGGGCAACTGCTTTGCGTGGATGGTGGCCAGCATTTGGCCTGGCAAACGCCAGATGTCTTGGGCCTTGACTGAGGAAATTTGAGTAGAGTTGTGCACTTTTGACTCGCTCGATGATTGGCCGTTAAAAAAAGTAAGTAATTACAGAAACTTGCTGAATATACTTATTTTTGCATTTAAATTCATTATCTTACAAATATGCATGGAAATTGTGCAAATATAGGATTCACCTTCGAAACATAGGTTTCGCGCCGAGATTCCCAATTTACCCTCAGACTTATCCACAGAAAGTGTGGATGGGTTATTTCTTGCAGCCGGCGTTATTTCGATGCAGCCGCTTTGCGAATCGCATAGAGCTAAGGGCGTAATGACAGATGACACACAGGCTTCGACAGGCCACGATCTGATTGCTGACTATTTGACCCGCCTTGATGGCTCGCCGGGGGTCTATCGCATGCTCGATCGGGAGAGCCGGGTCCTTTACGTTGGCAAGGCCAAAAGTCTGAAAAATCGCGTTGCAAGCTATGCGCGGCCACAGGGGCATTCTCCTCGCATCAGCCGCATGATCGGCGAGACCGCCAGTATGATGTTTTTGACCACCAAGACCGAAACTGAAGCGCTCTTGTTGGAACAAAATCTGATCAAACAGCTCAAGCCGAAGTACAATGTCCTTTTGCGAGATGATAAATCTTTTCCAAATATTTTGGTCAGCCGAGAACATGGGTTTCCACAAATCAAAAAACATCGGGGCGCAAAGACGGAAAAAGGCAAATATTACGGCCCTTTCGCCAGCGCGGGTGCTGTCAACCGGACGTTGAATCAGCTCCAGCGCTTCTTTTTGCTGCGCGATTGCTCAGATAGCCAGTTTGACACGCGCACCCGTCCTTGTTTGCAATATCAAATAAAGCGCTGCTGCGCGCCCTGTGTTGGCTATGTGACCGCAGAAGACTATGCGCTTTTGGTCAGAGATGCGGAGCGATTTTTAGGCGGAAAATCGACGCATATTCAGGCAGAGCTTGCCCAGGAGATGCAGACTGCATCTGAAAATATGGAATTTGAGCGCGCTGCCGCCCTGCGCGACCGGATCAAAGCGATGACCCAAGTGCAAACTGCGCAAGGGATTAATCCGCAAAGCGTGCCAGAGGCGGATGTGATTGCGGTGCATATGGAAGGCGGGCAAGCCTGCGTTCAGGTTTTCTTTATTCGTGGCAATCAAAACTGGGGCAACCGTGATTACTATCCAAGAGTTGGTGGAGATGTGTCGATCACGGAAGTGATGCAGGCCTTTGTGGGGCAGTTTTATTCAGACCGCGAGCCGCCGCGGATGATCTTGCTGTCCGATGCGATTGAAGATCCTGATTTGATGGCCGAGGCGCTGAGTGAAAAATTGGGCCGAAGGGTCCAGATCGCCGTGCCACAGCGCGGGGAAAAGCTGGATCTGGTGGCCGGTGCGCAGCGTAATGCCCGCGAGAGCTTGGCGCGCCGCATGTCCGAGAAAGCCTCGCAGATGAAATTGCTCAAAGGGCTGGCGGAGGCGTTTGAGCTGCCCGATGTGCCCCGTCGCATCGAGGTTTATGACAACAGTCACATTCAAGGTGCCCACGCGGTTGGGGCGATGATTGTGGCGGGAGCCGAGGGGCTGCTGAAGTCACAGTACCGGAAATTTAACATCAAGGGTGATGACCTCACGCCGGGTGATGATTTCGGCATGATGAAAGAGGTCCTTGGCCGTCGCTTCAAACGGCTTTTGAAAGAAGATCCTGAGCGAGAATCCGAAGCTTGGCCTGATTTGCTGCTGATCGACGGAGGCGCCGGGCAGGTGAGCGCTGTGCGCGAAATCATGCGAGACTGGGGTGTGGAAAATATCGCCATGATTGGCGTGGCGAAGGGCGTGGACCGCGATGCAGGGAAGGAAGAATTCTATCGCACCGGCAAACCTGTCATGGCGCTGCGGCACAATGATCCGGTGTTGTATTTCGTACAGCGTTTGCGCGACGAGGCGCATCGTTTTGCCATTGGCACGCATAGAGCCAAACGCGCCAAAGCCAATTTGAAAAATCCATTAGATGATATTGATGGCATCGGTCCCAAACGCAAAAAAGCGCTGCTGGCGCATTTTGGCTCGGCTAAGGCTGTCATGCGGGCGAACTTGGTGGATCTCAAAGCTGTGGATGGCGTGTCGGATGCGATGGCGGAGCAAATTTTTAATCATTTTCAGCCCTAGGCAGAGGCGCTGAAATTTGGAATGGCAAGGTCTCGAAGCTCTTCCAATTGCAAAAAATTATATGGGAATGCGCAAAATCTTTTCGATACCACTGGCACGCGGATTCGAACCCGGTTAAGTTTCAAAGGATGTGGAGTTTGCCAAATATATTGACCGTGACCCGTTTGATAGCTGCGCCTATGGTGGCGGTGATGTTTTTATATTTCACCCGACCCTATGCCGATTGGGCCGCGCTGGTCCTATTTGTTGGTGCAGCACTGACTGATTGGCTTGATGGCTATCTGGCGCGCGCTTGGAAACAAGAGAGCAAGATGGGCGCGATGTTGGATCCGATTGCCGATAAAGCCATGGTTGTGATCGCCTTGGTGGTTTTGGCCAGTGTCTTTGGCTTGGATGCTTTGATCCTTCTGCCGGCCGCATTGATCGTATTCCGCGAAGTCTTTGTGTCTGGCTTGCGTGAGTTTTTGGGCGATGTCGCTGGCACTTTGAAGGTTACAAAGCTCGCCAAGTGGAAAACCACCGTGCAGATGGTGGCGATTGCTTTGCTTTTTGCCGTGGGGATTTTTGAGCATTATCTGGTGATGGGCACAGCGGGCATGGATCGCGAGATTGTTTCAGGAATTTTGAATGCAACGCTGGAAGATCCGTCGCATATGCGGCTGATCTACCACGGAATGTATATCACCTGGTACAGCGGTCTCGCCCTGCTTTGGATCGCTTCGGCGCTGACGATCATCACCGGGGTGGATTATTTCCGCAAAGCCCTGCCGCATTTGCGAGATTGAACGTCATGAAGTTGAATATCCTCTATTTTGCCTGGGTGCGTGAACGGGTCGGCCATAGCCAAGAGGCCTATGAGACCTCTGCGGTAACGGTCGCCGATCTGATCGCTGAGCTTGTGGCGCGGGATGCGGGATATGCCGCGGCCTTTGCAGATTTATCGGTGATCTGTGTTGCGGTGGACCAAGAGCTGAGTGATTTTACCGCCCCGCTTGCCGATTGCCGTGAAGTGGCGTTCTTTCCGCCTATGACGGGAGGTTGAGATGTCGGCACGGGTGCAAGAGGCCGCTTTTGATTTCGCGGCGGAAATGACCGCATTTCAATCGACGGTGACCCGCTCCGGGGCGGTGGTCAGCTTTACCGGTGTGGTGCGTGATGACACAGGCAATCTCGATCACATGTTCATCGAACACTATCCCGGCATGACACAGGCCGCGCTCCAAAAATTCGCCGATCAAGCAACCGAGACATTCGGCTTAGAAAAGGTTTTGGTGATCCACCGCTATGGGCAGTTGCAGCCCGGTGAGGCGATTATGATGGTGGCCACGGCCGCGCGTCATCGCAAAGATGCCTTTGCGGGCGCTGACTATCTTATGGATTATCTCAAATCGCGTGCGCCGTTTTGGAAAAAAGAACTCTCCAAAGGTTCGGCAATTTGGGTGGCGGCCAAAGCTCAAGATGAAGCGGAGCTTGCGGCATGGGGCCATGAGGGCACCGCGAAGGAGAGCTGATCGCGGACCCTATCGGCCAGAGTTTTGCCGTTCGATATAACTGCGCAATTCCTCAGCTTCGGTTCTTGCAACACGCAGCCCTTCCATGGCTGCGTCAAGCTCTGCTTGGGTTTGTGACAATTTGTTGCTCATTTCGGCTTCACGTTGGTCGATATAGGCCAGTGCCTTATCGCGCAGGTCTTCCGCCTCATGAACCGATTGGGCCAATTTATCCAATTCACCAATATCGGATTGGCTGACGCGGCTAAAGCGATGGACCAGCCAATTTGCGAACCAACCCAAGCAAAATGCCACAAAGAGGATGATTGCGATTGTCACGATAAACTCGGTTCTATTCATTGCTGGTCTCCTCGGCGTTGGCCGTGTCGGATGTTTGGGACTGCGGTGCTGGCTCCTCGATCGTAGCAGGCGTCAGGAGGCGAAACTCAATGCGCCGGTTGGCTTCGCGGCCCTCTTCGGTGCTGTTATCGCCAATCGGTTGGGTTTCCCCATAGCCTTCCGCCGTTAACGACTTGAGTTTAACGCGGGCACCGCGCAGGGCTGTCAGTACGGCCTCAGCGCGCCCCTTGCTGAGATTGAGGTTCATTTCTTCACGCCCTTGGCTGTCCGTATGGCCTGCGATCTCAATGGGCGCTTCGAGGCAGCGGTCGAACACCTCTGCGATGGCTTGGACCGTGTCGCGGCTATTGGCGTCTAGCGTGGCAGAGCCGGGTTCGAATTTGATTTTATTTTTGCGGCCCAGGTTGTTGATTTCCGCCACGCATGCATCACCGCTCAGCATCCGTGCCAATGGGTCCAGCTCTTCGAGGTAGGTCACATCCAATTCAAATTCGACACCATCACCCAGACGATCAATTAAAATTTGTGCAATATCGGTTCTGGTAGATCGCCGGCCTGTCAGCCCGGATATATCTATCGCATTGGGCGACACAGTGGCCAGTCCAGAGTTGAGTTGGCTCAGACCTGCCAAGCTCGCTAGACTGCGCACCATCCAACCTTCGGGCAGGTTGTTTTGCAGCTTGGTTGACAGGTAAACATCGTCACTTCCGAAGACCGCATAGGCAAAGGTCTGTAATGTCCGTTGCGCGCGGGGGTTGATGACAGGCCCGCGAATTTGCACCTGGCCTTCCGGTGACAGGGTCGCGACCATTTCTGGGATGGCTATGTCATCCTCTGGGGTTTCAGGTGCGACCAATAGGATCGGGTTGAGGGCGAAAACCTCGGGTAAATCACCATCGAGTCGGCTGGTGATCTTATCAAATAGGGCTGGATCAGTCCCGGCGGGGGCGGTGAGTGCGACATCTGCATCGCTCAGGGTCACAGATCCGCCGCCCAGTTTGGCCAGGGCCGCAATGGCCTGTGTTGCTGCCTTGCTCCACAGAGGCGAGGGCACGCCAAGACCTTCCCGGCAGGTGGCCTCCTCCCTCAGCCCCGCTGCTTTGGCGGCGGCCAGAATTTGCGCGGCCGCTTGCGGGCTATCTGCACTACAGGCGTCGAAGGAGGCGCCCGTGGCGGTGATGCGAAATCGTAATGTGAACGGGGTGATCACCGGGCGCGGCGCGCTGATGTCAATCTTTGAAGTGACACCGGCCGGGGTGCGGCGGGTCAACTCGTCCAAAAGTTTGGACTTTTGTTCTTCCGACTCGCCGATGGCTTCAATGTCAACCTGTGTTTCCCCGATTGAAATCTTTGCGCGTTCCAATCGCTCGAGTGCCAAAAGCCCATAGGATATAACCGAGGACCAAGCATCTGGCACCGGATAATCTGCGGTTTCTAAAAAATCGGCGATCGGTGAATTGCCGGCGATGCGGGCGATCCGGTCCTTGAAATTGGCATTATCGGCGTTGGTGGGAACCAAACCGATGAGAGAAATGCTTTGGCCGTTGCGCAATATTTCGACAGAAAACTTGGGTGCCACCGGTGGGCGGCTGTCTGTGATGGTGAAATTATCAATAACCCGTGCCGCCTCAACGATTTGCCCCGCTGCGGCCAAGGCTTTAAATCGCAGAGCTTCAGAGGCGGCCTCGCCCTCCAAGACAACTTTCAACCCATCGGTTTGCACGCTCGCCCAATCAAAGCCTTCCAATGCCAGGCGCTTTTCAACAGCGGTGGCAGAGCTGTTTTCAATCCATGAGACAGTCAGGCCAGCGGCAAAATACGCCCCCACGCCTGCAGCTGTGAAGGCAAGTGCAGATAAAATAACTGGAATGATGCGCATTAATTTTCCCTACGTTCCCGAAGTCTTCTAGTGTGGGACTGCCGTGGGATCAATCACAGCATAATGGTAACGGCGAAAAATAGCACAGGGATCAGGCCCGCGTCGCGATTTTTCCGAAACAGATGCAGAAGCAAGGGCACATTTTTGATATCGAGCTGGCGCATTTGCCAAAACAGATGGGCCGCAAAGCCCACGGTCCCCAGTTGGGCGGTTATCATTTGCGCCGGTGTGGCGTCGCGGAGCGCGCCATAGAGTGCGATCGCCATCAAACCACTGGCCAAAATGGCAAAGCCGCGCAGCCATTGAGGGCTGCTTTGCCCAAATAGGCGCGCTGTGGATTTCACGCCAATCAGCGCGTCATCCTCTGTATCTTGATGCGCATAGATGGTGTCATAAAACAGGGTCCAAGCAATGCCTGCAAAATAGAGCAGTACGGCGGGCCAGTCTAAGCGGCCACTATGGGCCACCCATCCCAACAAAGCGCCCCAGTTGAATGCAAGGCCTAGAAACACCTGTGGCCACCAGGTGAACCGCTTGGCAAAGGGGTAAATCGCGACAAAACCAAGACTGGCAATGCCGATCAGAACTGCCGGCGTGCCAAAGCTGATCAGAATGCAAAAGGCGATGAGCGCTTGGGCGAGCATCCAAAGCAGCGCACCGCGCACCGTGACCTGCCCCGATGGGATCGGGCGCGATCGGGTGCGGGCCACCTGGGCATCGAATTTTCGGTCAGTGATGTCATTCCAGGTGCACCCCGCGCCGCGCATGAGCCAAGCGCCGGCACCGCAGCCTAGGATCAGCCACACATCCCAGGCCCGGAAATCTCCGGCCTGGAGCGCCGCTAAAAGGATGCTCCAAATGCATGGGATATAAAGCAGCCAAGTGCCAATGGGGCGGTCGGCTCGCGACAGGCGCAAATAGGGGCGGGCGGCCGCGGGCGCGTCGCGATCGACCCAATTATGTTTTACCGCATCGGCAACTTGTCCCTCTGGTGATTTGCCCGATTGCGTCATATCCTATGCTCCATGGCTTCAGTTATTCGACTATATGTAAATCATCCGCTGGGGGCGGGGCAATCGGTTCCTTTGAGCCGCGAGCAATCGCATTACCTTTTTGGTGTCATGCGCAAAGGCGTGGGCGAGGGTCTTGAACTGTTCAACGGTCAGGATGGCGAGTGGATTGCGCGGGTGGTGCAGGCCGGCAAACGCAATGGCATCTTGTTGTGTGAACGCCAATCCAAGCCGATGCAGCTGCCGCCTGACCTGTGGCTGATCTTCGCGCCGATCAAGAAGGCGCGCACGGATTTTATCGTCGAAAAAGCCACGGAGATGGGCGTGGCACAGATCCTGCCAATGCAGAGCGATTTCACCAATTCTGAGCGTATTCGCCAAGACCGTTTGCAAAATCACGCGGTGGAGGCAGCCGAGCAATGCGGTGGCACCTATGTGCCTGCTGTGCATGAGCTGCAAAAGCTATCAAAGCTGCTCGACGGTTGGGATCCGCAGCGCCAGATCATGTTTTGTGATGAAACCCGTCTGGGATCTGGCGCAGACTTGCCAGCTGTCGCGGGCCCATGGGCGGTTTTGATCGGACCGGAGGGGGGATTTAGCCCAGCCGAACGCAGGCGGCTCAATGAGATGCCCCATGCGCATGGGGTGGCGCTCGGCCCTCGAATTTTGCGTGCCGATACGGCCGCAGTGGCGGCATTGACTGTTTGGCAGAAAGCTTTGGGGGATTGGCAATGAGCTTTATACGCCCCGAAGCGCTCCGCAGTTTGCGCAAATATCGGGGATTTATCTTTGCCGGTTTGGTACTGATCACCGGTTTGATGATCGCGTTCAGCAGCTTTGGCACGACCCGACTTGCGGGCGCGGTGATCGCAGTCATGGGGGCATTGATTGGCCATGACGCTTACCGCCGTTTCAAATTCCCTGTGGGCCATGGCGGCGCTGGGGTCGTGGAGGTCGACGAGCGGCAAGTGAGCTATCTGGCCATGGGCGCGGGCCATTCCATTTCGCTCGATACTCTGGAGCGGGTGGAGTTACATCGCAATATGCGTGGACGCACCACTTGGGTGTTTTTTGGCCCGGACGGCATGCTGTCGGTGCCGGGGGATGCCGAGGGCACCGGCAAGCTTTTTGATGCTCTCGTCGCCTTGCCGGGGGTGAATTATGCCCAAGCTGAGGCCGCGAGTCAGGGGCGCGGCCCAGATTTATTTCTCATCTGGCAACGCAATCGTCGGAAACTTCATTAACCCTATCTTGACTTGGCCTTTACGAGAGGCCACCTGTGAAAGGTATAGATTACGAAAAGCGGAGTCCCCCCAATGTCTATTCCACAATCTGGCGGAGGCCCGATCGAAAGCTTTGACCAATTGGCAATGTTGCTTGAACAGGGCAATAAGCCGAAAAGCGATTGGCGAATTGGCACGGAACATGAAAAATTCGGCTATTGCAAAGATACGCTCGCCCCTTTGCCCTATGAAGGCGAACGCTCTGTGCTTTCCATTTTGCAGGGTTTGCGCGATCGGTTCGATTGGGCGCCGGTCGAGGAAAATGGCTATCTTATCGGATTGACCAAAGACGGCGCGAATGTAAGCCTTGAGCCGGGCGGAGCGCTGGAGCTTTCGGGAGCACCGCTTGAAACCATTCATGAGACCTGTGACGAGGTGAATGTGCACCTGCGCGAGGTGAAAGACATTGCCGATAAAATCGGTGTTGGCTTTATCGGTCTTGGGGCTGCGCCTATCTGGGCCCATGAAGAGGTCAGCCTGATGCCCAAGGGCCGCTATCAGTTGATGGATGCCTACATGGGCCAGGTGGGCACAATGGGCCGCACGATGATGCGCCGCACCTGTACGGTGCAGGTTAATCTCGATTTTGCCTCTGAGGCAGATATGGTGCAAAAATTTCGCGTGGCTTTGGCTCTGCAGCCGGTTGCAACGGCGCTTTTTGCCAATTCTCCCTTTTTTGAAGGTCAGGTGAACGGCCATAAATCTTGGCGGTCGCAGGTCTGGCGGAACTTAGATGCGGACCGCACAGGGATGCTGCCTTTTGTTTTTGAAGAGGGCATGGGATTTCAGCGGTATGTGGACTATGCCTTAGATGTGCCGATGTATTTTATTTACCGTGATGGAAAATATATCAATGCCTTGGGTCAATCTTTCCGGGATTTCCTAAAAGGAAAACTGCCGGCCTTACCTGGCGAAGTGCCCCGACTCAGCGATTGGGCAGATCACTTGACGACCATCTTCCCTGAGGCGCGTATCAAGCAATTCATGGAGATGCGCGGCGCGGATGGCGGGCCTTGGCGCCGTCTTTGTGCTTTGCCGGCATTTTGGGTCGGGCTTTTGTATGATCAAACGGCACTGGATGCGGCTTGGGACTTGGTCAAAGGCATGGATGCGCAAACCCGTGACGAATTGCGGATCGCGGCCTCGGTCGATGGGCTGCAAGCCGAGGTTGGCGGGATCAAAATGATTGATCTGGCCCGGCAAGCGGTGTCAGTTTCCACTGCGGGTCTCACCGCGCGTGCGCGAAGCGGGGCCGGTGGGCTTGTGCCCGATGAAACTCATTTTCTAAATGCGCTGCAAGACAGCCTTGAGACTGGCCTAACGCCTGCGGATGAGCTTTTGGCGCGCTATCATGGCGACTGGCAAGGAGATTTGACGCGGATCTATGCGGATTATTCCTATTAAAGACCTCTGCATAATCCAGGGCAATCCAGCCACCAAGCCATAAAACTTTGCCCAGAGGCAGCAGCGGTCATTGTGCAGCGGTCTTGATTACACCTTTGAACGGCGTCGAATTTACGCTATTTTTTCCCGATTTTACTCTCTTGTCCGCGGATCAGGCGGATAATATTTTCTCTGTGCCGCCAGTAAATGACACAGGCAAGACCGAGGGAGAGTGGGACTAGTTCTTTGAAATCAAACACCATTGTCCAGAGTGGCATCAGCGCTGCGGTCAGCAAGGCTGCGAGGCTAGAATAGCGGAAAATGGCCGCAGTGGCGAGCCATGTGGCACCGGCGACGACACCCATTGGCCATGCTAGGGCGAAGAGCAAGCCAAAGAAGGTGGCCACGCCTTTCCCACCTTGGAACTTCAGCCAAATAGGATAGCAATGGCCAAGAAAAGCGGCAAAGCCAGCAATTTGCGCCGCATCCTCGGCCGCCAATGCGCGGGCCAAAAGCACCGCGGCACCGGCTTTGCCTGCATCACCGATTAAGGTTAAAGCCGCACCAAGTTTCGAGCCGGTGCGCAGCACATTCGTGGCCCCAATATTGCCCGAGCCAATCTTTCGTAAATCTCCAAGTCCTAAGAGGCGGGCCGTGACGATACCGAAGGGGATTGCGCCGAGGAGATAGCCGGCAACGGCCCAAAGGGCCAAGAGCTCAGCTGTGCTGGTCAGTTCAAAACTCATCTTGTGTAGACTTCCTTGCCGCCAACGAATGTTGCCAACACCCGACCTTGCAGGCGTTGCCCATCGAAGGGGGTATTTTTGGATTTGGACCGGAGCGAAAAGCGATCCAGAACGAAGGGCATATCGGGGTCGAATATGAGAAGATCCGCCGGTGCCCCCAAGCTCAATCGACCGCTGTCCAGGCCCAAGCGCCGCGACGGGTTGAGCGACAGGGCACGGAACAACTGAGGCAAGCTCAACTGCTCGGCGTGATAAAGACGCAAGGCAGCTGGCAAAAGCGTCTCCAATGCCACAGCCCCAGAGGCGGCTTGCTCGTAAGGCAGACGTTTGGACTCTTCGTCCTGCGGCGTGTGCATGGAGCTGATGATATCAATCAACCCGTTTGCCAGTGCAGAAATCATCGCCAGCCGATCCTCCTCGGAGCGCAACGGCGGTTTGACTTTGAAAAAGCTGCGATAGTCTGCGACGTCCAGCTCGTTGAGAGTCAGGTGATGAATACTGACCCCGGCCGTCACGTCCAGCCCTTGTTGTTTGGCCCGCTCTAAGGCTGGCAAGGCAAGAGCGGTGGACAGTTGGTCGGCATGGTATTTCGCGCCGGTCATCTCTACCATGGCCAAATCCCGCTCAAGGCCTAGACGCTCTGCCATGGGGGAGACGGCGGGGATCGCGCGCAGGGTTGCAAATTTACCGGAGGTGGCTGCGGCCCCTTCTGACAGGCCTGGGTCTTGCGGGTGACCAATCACCAAAGCGCCCAATTGCCGCGCATAGGTGAGCGCGCGGGCAAGCACTTTGGTATTGGTGACAACTGCGTCGCAATCGGAAAAGGCAATCGCTCCAGCGTCTTGCAAAAACCCGATCTCGGTCATTTCTTTGCCCAAACGCCCTTTGGTCAGTGCCGCTATTTGATAGCTGCGGACAGCGCAGGTGGCCTGTGCTCTGCGGCTCGCAAATTCAAGGGTTTCGGGGCTATCAACTGCCGGGTTTGTGTCTGGTCGGGTGATCAAAGTGGTCACCCCGCCTGCGGCAGCGGACAGGCCTGCGGAGCGAAAACTCTCCTTATGCCGCTCGCCCGGCTCGCAAACTTTTGCGCCGATGTCGACAATGCCTGGCGCGAGATATTTACCCTGGCCGTCTAGGCTCGGTAGGGTCGGATCATCGTCGGCAATTCGGCCATTTTTGATGCTCAAATTGCCCAGTTCGACGGTCTGGTGCTCTGGATCAACCAGGTGAACATTTGTAATGCGCAAAGAGGTCATCCGGCCACCCATACCATGAGGGCGACCAGAGCGGCGCTGAAAATCAGGACATACATGGCAATTTTTCCCGACATGCGGGGATCTTTAGGTTCATTCATTCTGACCGTCTCCTGCCAAGGGGGCGGATGGCGGATATGGAGCCTCGAGTCATGCCTGTGCCTCCGTTGCGGCTTGGCGCCTGTTGCGCATCAATATATCCATGGCCGCCATGCGCACCGCTACACCCATCTCAACCTGTTCTTGTATGACACTGCGATTTAAATCGTCGGCGATCTCTCCGTCAATTTCGACGCCGCGATTCATCGGGCCGGGGTGCATGACGATAGCATCTGGCTTGGCGTGGCTCAGTTTCGCGGCATTTAAACCATAGCGGTGATAATACTCGCGTTCGGAGGGGATAAACCCGCCATCCATACGTTCGCGTTGTAGGCGCAGCATCATCACCACATCCACATCCTTCAGACCTTCTTCCATATCGTGAAAAACTTCCGCTCCAAACGCGTCAATTCCCGCCGGCATTAAGGTGGCTGGACCCACGAGCCGAATGCGGTTTTCCATTTTGCTCAGCAAGATGAGGTTAGAGCGGGCCACGCGGCTGTGGGCAATATCGCCGCAAATGGCGATATTGAGGCGGTGCAGGCGGCCTTTTGAGCGGCGGATTGTGAGCGCATCCAGCAGCGCTTGGGTTGGGTGTTCATGCCGCCCGTCACCGGCATTGAGCACCGCGCAATTGACTTTCTGCGCCAAGAGATCCACGGCACCCGAATGCGGATGACGCACCACCAGAAGATCGGGGTGCATGGCATTGAGTGTCAGCGCCGTGTCGATAAGGGTCTCCCCTTTTTTGATTGAACTGGCTTGCATGGCCATATTCATCACATCGGCTCCCAATCTCTTGCCTGCGATTTCAAAGCTGGCTTGAGTGCGGGTGGAGTTTTCGAAAAACATATTGATCTGCGTACAGCCAGCCAGAGCTTCGCTTTTGCGCACGCCGGATCTGTTTTGATCGGCATAATGATCTGCCAAATCCAATATTTCGGTGATGCTGTGGGGATGCAGGGGTTCTATCCCCAATAGATGCTGAAGCTGCATATAGACCTCTCCGGTTGGCGTTTTATAGAAAGAGTGTCTGCCCACGGCAAGGGCAGGGCGCAAGGAAATGTCATTTGGACCTCTGACGCGTTATTTTTGCCGCGCTGCCTCTTCGATTGAGTGATTTACCTTCCTAGGAGAACGGCATAGTTTGAGGCTATGGAACATTTGGACTGGCATATGGCCCGCGCTGCGTTGCAGTGGCAGGCAGAGCTCGGAGTGAGAGATGCGGTGGGTGACGTGCCAATCGATCGCTATGACGTGCCGGCGCAAAGCCCAAAACCTGCCACTGCGGCTGCGACGCAAGCAGGCGCGACACGGGCCGCGGATCTGCCCGCGACTGTGATGGCGGTCGCGCCGGCTGCCGATCCTGTTGCCGTGGCCGAAGCTGCTGCCGCTGCGGCGGAGGATTTGCCGGCGTTGAAACACGCATTGCAAAATTTTTCGCATTGCGACTTACGCCGCGGGGCGCGTAATTTGGTATTTGGCAGGGGCACGCCTGGCGCCCGGGTGATGATCTTGGAAGATGCGCCAGGGCGGGCGGAGGATATGGAGGGTTTGCCTTTCGCGGGTCCGGCCGGTCAATTGCTTGATAAAATGTGCGCCGCCATTGGGTTGCACTGGCGCGAGGAGGTTTACACAGCCTCAGTGATTCCTTGGCGTCCGCCGCAAGACCGCGAGGCCAGCGCGGCCGAACTCGCAATGCTGCAGCCTTTCGTGCGCCGTCATATCACCCTAGCCGCGCCAGAGGTTGTGATCTGCATGGGCAATATAAGTTGTCAGGCGATTTTAGGCAAAGGAGGCCTGAGCAAGCTGCGCGGCGCGTGGCAAGAGGGATTCGCGCTGCCGGTACTGCCGATGGTGCATCCGCAGGGCCTGTTGCGCCAGCCTCTTCGCAAGAAACAGGCATGGCATGATTTGTTGATGCTTAAAGCCTGGCTTCACGCGCAGAAAGGCGGAGGTAAGAGATGACCAATACACCAGCAAAAACTGAATTCATCGCCGTGCGCATTGCCGTGTTAACCGTGTCTGACAGCCGCAGTTTAAGCGACGATCGGTCTGGCGATACATTGGTGGCGCGCTTGCAAGCGGCTGGGCATATCCTGGCTGCGCGCGACATTCTACCCGACGATCGGGAGGCAATTGCCGACAAATTGCGCCAGTGGTCGCGCGATCAGTCGATTGACGTGGTTCTGAGCACGGGCGGCACTGGGCTTACGGGCCGCGATGTGAGCGTTGAGGCGCATCGCGATGTCTATGAAAAAGAGATTGACGCATTTTCAACCGTCTTCACCCATGTTTCCATGCAAAAAATTGGCACATCAGCGGTTCAGAGCCGCGCCACGGGCGGCGTGGCCAATGGCACCTATATGTTTGCATTGCCAGGCAGCCCAGGCGCTTGCAAAGATGCTTGGGATGAAATACTCGTTAAGCAGTTGGATATAAGGCATAAACCCTGCAATTTCGTTGAAATTATGCCGCGACTCGATGAGCATCTACAAAGAAAATAGACCGCGCGGCCGAATATTCGTGACGCGGAGAGCTTTTGTACTAAAATAACTGTTAGAAAGATCGAGAGGGCTGTCGGATGCGGTTTCTGCGCAAGAGTTTAATAGGGTTGTTCCTAATGGCGGCGACTTTGGCGCTGCTGACCTATGCGGTCATGATGGTCCGGGGCGCGATCGAGAATAATGGCGACGATCAGCGGCGCGGCGGCGGTGGTCGCGAGCGCATTTTTGCGGTCAATGCCGTGCCCTTTGAACTGGGCCAACATATTCCGGTTCTCCGGGTTTTTGGCGAGGTGCAAAGTCAGCGTAGCCTTGATATTCGGCCTGCAATTGGTGGAACGGTCACAGAGTTGCACCCTAATTTTCAAAATGGCGGTTCTGTTTTAGAGGGCGATGTCCTCCTGAGAATTGACCCATCCAATGCTCAAACCGCCTTGGCACTGGTGCAGGCTGATATGGCCGATGCGGAAGCGGATTTGCGAGAGGCAATGCGGGCGCTGGACTTGGCCAAGGATGAGATCAGCGCCGCGCAAGAGCAAGCCGCCTTGCGCCAAAAAGCATTGGCCCGGCAACAAGATCTTGTGACCCGTGGGGTCGGGACTGCCGCCTCTGTGGAGGCTGCCGAACTGGCCGCTTCCACGGCGCGGCAATCTGTGCTGGCGCGGCGCCAAGCTTTGCAGGCAGCTGAGGCGCGCTTGGATCAAGCGCGTGCGCGGGTGATGCGGATCGAGATTTCTCTGGCGGAAGCGGAGCGCAACCTGCTTGACACCGTTGTGCGCGCCACCTTTTCAGGGCTCTTGGCCAATGTCACTGTTTTGCAGGGCGGAACTGTGACCAATAACGAAAAAATTGGTCAATTGGTGGATCCTTTGGCTCTGGAAGTGGCCTTTCGGGTGAGTACCTCCCAGCATCGCCGTTTGCTCGATGATGCGGGTAAATTGCGGGCGGCTGAAGTCTCGGTGACGCTGGATTTACTTGGCGCTGAGATGAGTTCGAGCGGCCAGATCACCCGCGAAGCGGCTGTTGTGGGCGAAGGTTTGACCGGGCGATTGCTTTTTGCCAGCCTTGCAAGTTCCAAAGGCCTGCGGCCCGGTGATTTTGTCACGGTCAATATTACAGAACCGGCCCTCAATTGGGTTGCTCGCCTGCCGGCCACGGCAGTGAGCGGAAATAACAAGGTCTTGGTGATCGGCGAAGATGAGCGTCTGTCGGAGGCTGATGTCAACCTCCTGCGCCGCCAGGGCGATGATGTTTTGGTACGCTCGCGAGAGCTGAGCGGGGCGCAGATCGTGGCGGAACGGTCACCTTTGCTGGGGGCGGGCATAAAGGTGCGTGTCTTGCGCGCCGAGGGAGAGGCCGCGCCGACAGGACCACAGACCATCGCGCTTGATCCAGAGCGGCGGGCCAAGTTGATTGCTTTTGTCGAGTCCAACAAACGTATGCCCAAACAGGCCAAAGAGCGGGTCTTGGCGCAGTTACAAGAACCGGAAGTGCGCAAAGAACTGGTTGAGCGGCTGGAAGGCCGTATGGGGGGATAAGGGATGTCTGTGATCCGCACCGCCACAGGTGGCATTTTGTCTTACATGACCCGACATCGCACCGCAGCGAACCTTTTTTTGCTGATCATGCTGGTCGCTGGCGCTGTCTCTTTTCCGCAAATGCGGGCGCAGTTTTTTCCTGATGTGGTTATTGATCGCGTGACTGTCAGCCTGAGGTGGGACGGCGCTGGGCCTGAAGATGTGGATCGGGCAATTGTGCAGGTGGTGGAGCCGGCCTTACTTGGAATTGAAGGGGTGAACAGCACCTCTGCCACCTCAGCCGAAGGTTCTGCTCGGATCACCATGGAATTTGAGCCCGGCTGGGATATGGCGCGCGGCACTGATGATGCACAAATTGCCGTAGATTCTGTCGCCAGCCAGTTTCCCGATGATGCCGATGATCCAAAAGTCACCCGAGGGGTCTGGCGTGACCGAGTCACCGATGTGGTGATTTCCGGTCCCGTTGGGGTGGCGCAGCTGGCTCTATTTGCCGATGAATTCGTGACTCGGCTCTTTGCCGTCGGAGTGACCCGCGCCACCATTCGCGGCGTGGCTGCCGCCTCCACCATCGTGGAAGTCGACAGTTTGTCGCTTATTCGTCATGACGTGAGCATGGCGCAGATCGCCAGTGCCATAGCCGAGGAAGCCGAGGCGGATCCCGCTGGAGATGTTGCCGGTACGGCGCGCATTCGCACAGGGATTGCCAAACGCAGCGCCCGGGACATTCGGCAGATTGTTTTGCGCTCCAACGCCGATGGCTCCTCGCTCACCGTGGGCGATGTGGCACGGGTGACCGAAGAGGGGGTGGATCGCAACCGAGCCTATTTCGTGGGCGACGCCTCTGCGATTTCCATTCGCATTGACCGCTCTGACCAAGGTGACGCGATTGGAATACAAGAGCAGGTGCAAACCACTGCCGCCGAGATGATGGAATCCTTGCCGCCTGATGTGGAAATCGAATTGATCCGCACCAGATCTGAGGCGATTTCTGCGCGGCTGGCTATGTTGTTGGAAAACGGCCTTCAGGGTCTCGGGCTTGTGCTTTTGCTGCTATTTTTGTTTTTGAATGTCCGCACTGCCTTTTGGGTCGCGGCAGGAATTCCGGCGGCCATGGCCGCGGCTTTGGCGCTGATGTATCTGTCAGGGTTGACGATCAATATGATCTCACTTTTTGCCTTGATCATCACCCTTGGAATTGTGGTCGATGATGCCATTGTTGTGGGTGAACACGCCGATTTTCGCGCGCGTGTCTTGGGAGAAAGCCCCGTTGTGGCCGCGGAAAACGCAGCCAAGCGCATGTTCACCCCGGTATTTTCAGCAACGCTGACAACCGTCATCGCATTTTTTGGTTTGGTGGCGATTGGAGGGCGGTTTGGCGATTTGATCGCAGATATTCCCTTCACCGTCATCGTGGTTTTGATCGCATCGCTGGCCGAATGTTTTTTGGTTTTGCCCCATCACATGGCTCAGTCAATTTCCGTCCGCTCGCGAATTGCTTGGTATGATATGCCGTCATATTTCATGAATTACCTGTTGGATCAGTTCAAGTTTTATGTGTTTCGCCCCTTCATCCGATTTGTGATTTGGGCGCGTTACCCCGTATTTGCCGCCGTGGTGGTGACCTTGGCCAGCCAAGCTGTGCTGTTTATCAATGGGGACGTGCAATGGCGGTTTTTCAACGCACCAGAGCGCGGCTCCGTGACGGGCAACTTTGCGATGGCGCCCGGAGCAACGCGGGAAGATTCTCTTGAGCAAATGCGCGCGTTTCAAAAGGCGGTAGAGACTGTTGGGGCGCAATATGAAGAGAAATATGGCCGCAATCCAGTGGATTTCTCCATGGCTGAAATTGGGGGCAATACCGGCCGTGGCCTGGCGGGCGCTGATACTAAAGATGCCGATCAATTGGGCTCTATCGCCGTTGAGTTGATTGACGCGGATTTGCGCCCCTATTCCTCCTTTGCCTTTGTCGCAGATTTGCAAGACGCGGTGATCCGACATCCGCGGGTGGAGACGATCAGCTTTCGCGGGTGGCGCTCCGGTCCGGGCGGCGACGCGCTGGATGTGCAATTTTCTGGTGCGGACGCACGCAGGCTTAAACGTGCCTCCGAGGCGTTGCAAACTGCTCTGGCGCGATATCCTGAAGTGTCAGCTGTGGAGGATACGCTCTCCTACGATAAAGAGGAACTGGTGCTGGAGTTGACCCCGCAGGGGCAATCTTTGGGGCTAACCATTGACGCCTTGGGCCGGGTGTTGCGCAACCGTCTAAACGGTATTGAGGCGGCAAGCTTCCCTGAGGGGCCGCGCTCTGCGACGATCCGAGTTGAATTGCCGGCCGGTGAATTAACGGCTGATTTCACCGATCGCATGTTGATCCGCACACCAAACGGGGGCTATGTGCCGCTGGCAGATATTGTGACCGTGCAGCAGCGTACCGGCTTTTCCACGGTCCGGCGTGAGAACGGTATTCAGGTGATTTCCGTGACGGGCGATATTTCTGAGGATGATCCGGCCCGCGCGCAGGCGATTTTGACACAATTGGAAGAGACAGTTTTGCCAAGAATCGCTGAGGAAACCCAAGTGGCCTTTACCCTAGCTGGGTTGGCAGAACAGGAAAATGATTTTCGCAATGACGCCACACGAGGGTTGATTTTAACCCTGGCTGGCATCTTCATGACCTTGGCGTGGATTTTCTCCAGCTGGACACGTCCGCTGGTGGTCATGGCAATTATTCCTTTCGGCCTGATTGGGACGATTTACGGCCATTGGTGGTATGATATCCCGCTGTCGCTGTTTTCTGTGGTCGGTTTGATCGGCATGGTGGGGATCATAATTAATGACTCCATCGTTTTGGTGACGACCATTGATGAATATGCCAAAGAGCGGGGCCTTTTCCCAGCGATTGTGGATGGGGTGACAGATCGGTTGAGACCGGTCCTTCTGACAACATTAACCACGGTGCTGGGGCTGTCCCCTTTGCTTTATGAAACCTCGTCACAAGCGCAGTTTCTCAAGCCGACGGTGATAACCCTCGTTTATGGGCTTGGGTTTGGGGTGATCTTGGTTTTGATCGTCGTGCCGGCCTTGATGGCGATGCAAGCAGATGTGGGGGCGCAAGTGGCGAGTGTCAAACGGGCCCTGCGCGGCCTGCGGCGGGGCCGCGGACCGCGGTTGCCCGTCGTGACCGCGCTTTTGAGCCTGGCTGCGCTTTTCGCCGCGACCCTTGGGTCGGTGATCGTGAGCGGCGGGGTGCCGCAGTTTTGGATGGGAATGCCACTGGCAGCCTATCTGTCGCCTTTGCCCTTCGGGCTTATGCTGTTTTTGTGCGGGTCAGCCGTCATTGTGTTGCTACTTTATGCCGTGTCAGCCGTGATCTTTGCGCGACATTTGCGCCGCTAGGCGGCCGAGCAGCCGTGATACTCAACCGCTCCACTGGGGTCAAATAGGGTGGTTGTCACCCCGTCGCGCCCGATGGCCATGGGTTGACCGGTGGGGGTCATGATATTCGCGGTGACACTCAACTGCCCCTCCTGCCGCTCCAGCCGCGGTGTGTTGACCCATAGGCGCGGGTTGTCCAGCTCGATTGCCGCATGGTCAAAGCTGCGCTCGGGGGCCGGTAAAACAATCTTCAGCTCCATGCCATCTTCTGCTGGCGAAAACATGCAGGTGATCGGACCTGTGCCGGGTTTTGGCACAGCGGCATGCGCGGCTTTGACCAGAGCGTCAACCGGCGCCTGTGCAGATAATTGTGTGGAAAGATCAAGCGTTACTGGGATGCATAGCTCCCGGCACACGCCGATCTCTACACGCCCGGTTAAGGTCATGTCTGCGGTGCCATTGAGCGATATTTGCAAGGGGAAAATGACCTGATGTTCATATCCGATGTTGCGGCTGCGCCCCAACCAAGAAATCTGTGGTGTGGGATAAAAAACCTCTAGGGCCTGCAGGCCTTCAGTTTGCGAAAAATCAAAACGTGGCGGGATGCCGCTGTCGCCGGGCTGGCGCCAATAGGTTTTCCACCCTGGAGCCATATCCAGCTGAAGCGCTGCCATATGAAGGCCATTTTCCATACGCCACCCTGGCCGCAATTTGGCCTGTAAAATATCGTCCAGATCCTGCGCCAGGCTTGGCGAGGCCAGGCATAACGCGCCCAGCAGGCATAGGGTGATACGGTGCACAGCTTGTCTCATGGGATCCTTCTAACGCCTTTGCACTGAAATACGAACTCACTTTTTATTGAGCAAGCCGCGCTGGGAAGGGCGCGCGCCGGTGGGTCGGCGGCACAATTTGGCACAGCCAGCCGTGAGTTGGAAAAATCCGACGGACAGCACTTGTTGTTTTGCACTTTCCTATTCATGCTCTGAATATGACTGACGCGCAGACGACTCTTGTTGGAAAACTCTTGGTGGCCATGCCGGGCATGGGCGATCCGCGATTTGAGCATTCTGTCGTCTACATAAGCGCCCATTCCGAGGATGGCGCCATGGGTCTCATTGTGAATAAGGCCAATGCGGCTTTAGATTTAAAAGCGCTTCTGGGGCATCTTGATATCCCCATGGGCGCTTTTACACCGGACGTTGCGATCCATTTTGGCGGACCGGTCGAACCCTCGCGCGGGTTCTTGCTGCATTCTTCTGACTATATCGGCGATCCGGACACTCTGCAGATTGATGAACGCTTTGCGGTCACCGCCACGGTGGATGCGATCAAAGATTTGTCGCTGGGCTTGGGGCCGAAGACAAGTTTGTTGGCGCTGGGCTATGCCGGCTGGGCGGCGGGGCAGCTGGAGGCGGAAATTCGGGCCAATGGCTGGTTGATTTGTGATGCTGAGTTTGACTTGGTGTTTGGTCTAAACAATGATGCCAAATGGGCCGCGGCTCTGGCCTCAATCGGGGTGGATCCACCCGTCTTGTCAGGGCAAGCGGGCCGGGCCTGACGCGGCGTTTCGGGCGATAGCTATTTCCTTGTGCCAGCGGCTTGGGTAAGACGGCGTCAAACGATTGCGCCATCCTTGGAGTTCCTTATGCCCTATCAAGCCCCTGTCAGCGACTATCAGTTCATTTTCGACCAAGTTGTGCCCTTGGCGCCGGTGGTGGCCAACCCGTGTTTTTCTGAAGCGACGCAGGATTTGACGGATGCGGTATTAAGCGAATGCGGCAAGATGTGCGATACGGTCATGGCACCGCTGCAACGGCCCGGAGATTTGCACCCCGCCCAGTTGGAAAATGGCGTTGTGCGCACCCCACCGGGCTTTGCCGATGGTTATGCGGCGATTGCCGAAAGTGGATGGGTCGGCATTGCCGCGACGCCAGAGCATGGCGGCATGGGCCTTCCAATGGCTTTGAACACCGCGATGCATGACATGATGTGCGGCGCCTGCATCTCTCTCAATCTCTGCCCGCTTTTGTCGCAGGGACAGATTGAGGCGCTGGAGCATCACGCCAATGTTGACTTGCAAGCGCTCTATTTGCCAAAGCTGATTTCCGGAGAATGGACCGGCACGATGAATTTGACAGAGCCCCATGCCGGCTCTGATGTCGGCGCATTGAGCAGTAAGGCCGAGCCGCAAGCCGATGGCAGCTATAAAATTTCGGGCCAGAAGATCTTTATCACCTGGGGTGAACATGATGTGGCAGAAAATATCTGCCACCTGGTATTGGCACGGCTGCCGGGCGCCAAGCCCGGTCCAAAGGGGATCAGCCTATTTTTGGTGCCAAAGTTTATCCCCAATGCCGATGGCAGTCTTGGCGCGCGCAATGATCTGCGCTGTGTCAGTCTCGAGCATAAGCTGGGCATTCATGGCAGTCCGACCGCCGTTATGGAATTTTCAGGCGCAACCGGTTGGCTGGTGGGCGAAGAACACAACGGCATGGCCTGCATGTTCACCATGATGAACAACGCCCGCTTGGCTGTGGGGATGCAGGGCGTCGGCGTGGCCGAGGGTGCCTATCAACACGCGCTGGCTTATGCGATGGATCGCAAACAGGGGCGCTCGCCGATCGCCGAGGGAACCGGAACAATTATTGATCACGCCGATGTGCGGCGGATGTTGGCGCAGATGAAAGCTGATATTTTTGCGGCGCGTTCCATTGGCGTGGCCTGCGCGGTTGCAATTGATATGGCCAAAGCGACGGGGGATGCCGATTGGCAGGCACGCGCGGCGCTTTTGACACCTATTGCCAAATCTTTTGGCAGCGACACAGGCGTGGCTGTGGCCGATCTTGGGGTGCAAATTCACGGCGGCATGGGTTTTGTCGAGGAAACCGCAGCGGCGCAATATCTGCGCGACGCGCGGATCACGCCGATTTATGAAGGCACCAATGGCATTCAATCTATGGATCTCGTGGCGCGCAAGATGATGGATGGCGGGGCCGCGGCCTTTGCTTTGATGGATGACATGGCTGCGCTGGCCTCCGCTTCAAGCAGTGATTTGGCCGAAGCGGTTTTGGCCGCCATTGCGCAATTGCGCGTGACCACGCAATGGGTGGTGTCCCAGGAGCTCAATGAGCGGTTTGCCGGCTCGGTGGCCTATCAAAAGGCCTTTGCGCGGGTGCTCGGCGGATATTTTCACCTGGTGGCGTCCATGTCGGGCCAATCCAAGCGCCAGCGCTTGGCGCGGGTCTATATCAACAGTCTTTTGCCGGAGACCTTCTCTTTATGCGCCCAAGCTCAGGCGGGAGCCGCAGATCTTTATGCGCTTGAGCTTGATGATTTTGCCGCGTAACCCCAGCCTATGACAACGATAAGATACCCTTGGGAAACGCCCCCCGAAAATGGCGAGATGATCGAAATTGCGGCGGGTGTGCATTGGTTGCGGCTGCCCTTGCCGATGAAATTGGATCACGTCAACATCTATGTGCTGGATGACGGCGATGGTTGGACTTTGATCGACACGGGGATGAAATCGCGCCGGGTGCAGGCGATGTGGCAAGCGGTGCTTGACGGGCCTTTGCGTGGCAAGCCAGTCAAGCGGGTTGTGGCAACGCATCATCATCCTGATCATATTGGGTTTCATGGTTGGTTTGTGGAGGAATTCGGCGCCGAATATGTCTCAACCCAGGTGGCCTATCTGACCGGGCGTATGCTGACACTGGATGCTCAAGAGCGCTATACGCCGGGTCAGATTGATTTTTATCGCCGCGCGGGAATGCGGTCGGATTTACTGGCAACCCGGCAGGATGAACGGCCATTCAATTTTTCTGACATGGTGCATCCTATTCCCATTGGCTTTACCCGCATTGAAGAGGGTGACCTGATTGAAATGGGCGGGCGCAGTTGGGATGTTCGCGTTGATCATGGGCATGCGCCCGATCATGCGACGTTCTGGAGCCGCGATGACAATTTGGTGCTCTGTGGCGATCAAGTCATCCCGTCTATTAGCTCAAATATCGGAGTTTACCCCACTGAGCCGGACGCCAATCCTTTGGCAGACTGGTTGCACAGCTGCGCGCGTTTGCAAAATTTTGCCCGCCCCGACCATCTCGCACTTCCGGGGCATAAATTGCCTTTTGTCGGCATGCCCTTGCGGCTGCGGCAATTGGAAGAAAATCACCACGGCGCTTTGATGCGGCTGCGGGCTGATTTGAAGACCCCAAAAACCGCAGGAGAGGTCATGATGGCCGTCTTCAAGCGCCAGATCGGAGATGGAGAATATGGGCTTGGTCTGGTCGAGGCTTTGGCCCATTGCAATTATCTGTGGCATGCGGGGGAGGTGACCCGCAGCCTGCATCAAGATGGCGCCTATCGCTGGGTCATGAAGTAGCGAAGCTCGACACGCGATTTTTTGCCGCTGGGCGTATCTGCGCGCGTGACAATTGCGACGTTGGAGGCTAGGGAGTGCGAAACACACAACGGAGTTATCGCTATGGCTGACCAAAAACACGAACACGGTAAAATGAATACGGAAGTCCAAGAACAGACTTTTGCGGGTTTCATGAGCCTCGTGTCCAAAAGCACAGTTGTAATCCTCGTAGCCTTGGTGCTTTTGTATCTCGTAAACGGCTAAACCGGTGAGATGCGCTGTATTGATCTTGGCGCTTTTGTGCCTTGTGGGATGCAGCGTGGCCCCTGGGGGCGATCCGACGGGCGAGGCTGATCTGCCGCGTTATCGCCACCCTGGCAGCGCAACCGTGACTTTGGTGACTGTGCTCAGTACGAAAGACGGCAGCGGCGCGCATTCTGCTTTGATTGTGAATGGTGCGCAGAGGGTGATTTTTGATCCGGCAGGCAGCTTGTCCCATGCGCGTTTGGCGGAGCGCGGCGATGTGATCTACGGTGCCAACCCGGCCATTGTAGATAGTTACATCGACTACCACACACGCAACACCCATGACACAGTCGCACAAACGGTAGATGTCACCGCTGCGGTGGCTGACGATCTTCTGAGGCGCGTGATGGGTCACGGGCCTGTGAGACAATCATTCTGCGCGAAAAATATCAGCGAGATCTTGCGGTCCACCCCGGGTTTTGAGGGCATAGGTCCGACGTTTTTCCCCAAGACCCTGATGGAGAGTTTTGCGGCGCTGCCCAATCTGAGAACAGTGCGGTTTTCGCAACCAGATGACACTGATAAACGCACAGATTTCTATGGCTGGATAGGTCAAAAGCCAAAGTTTAACATTGAATAAAGCGTAATCCCGCCCGCGGCGATGGCAAGCATCAGATTGCCTTTCCATACGCCCACTAAAAGCGTCACGAGCGCGGCCAAAAAACGCGGCAGATCAAATGCTCCATCCGTAGCGCGCGGCATGAAGACCAGCGGGGCGATGATCCCTGGCATGACGGCCACAAGCGTATAGCGAAGATGGCGTTTGACCCATTCGGGCAGATCTTTGTTGCCGATGATGCCCAAAAATGAAAAGCGCAGAAGCCATGAGCCAAAGGCAAGCCCCGCAATTACAAGCCAAAGCGTTGCAGTCGAAATGCTCATGAGGCCACCCCCAAGCGCCGCTCCACTTCCGCGCCCAAGACGAGCGCGATCACTGCGGCAATGATCAAACCCAGCCCATAGGGTGCGGATGCGAAGAGCAAAGAGAGTGTCGCTGCGGCGAACCCGGCCACCACATGTGGCAAGCTGCGCAGCGCCGGCGCCACCAAGGCTATAAAGGCGATGGGCATGGCGAAATCTAAGGCCAGCCAATCGGGAATGCGCGCGCCCAGCCAGGCTCCAAAACCTGTGCCCACAACCCAGATCACCGCAACCAGGCTGGTGGCGCCGAAATAAAAGGCCAATTTTCGGGGCAGGCTCATATCCGGCTCATTTTGGAATTTTTGATCGGCGAGGGCGAAACTGTGATCCAAAATTGCATAGGCGACGAAGGCGCGGGTCCAAAATGGGGCAGCGCCGAGATGGGTGGCCAGCGTGGCCGAATAGAGCGCCATGCGCAGATTGACTGCAAGCCCGATAATGATCACGATCAAAACTGGCGCTTGATCTTGCAAGAGCGATAGGGCTGTGAATTGCGCCGCGCCAGCGATCACGGCCATGGAAAACGCCACTGCGGTGAAAATATCCAGGCCGGATTCGGCCGCTAAGACACCAAAAACCATCCCATAGGGGGCAACGACAATGCAAAATGGCAATGCGCCCCAGAGCCCCGCCCAAAAGTCATGTCTGGAAGATTGCATAAGCTTGACCTATCTGCCCGGGGTGTCATTGTATGCGGTGTATAGGAGATTTCCATGATCCAAGCCAAGCCCTGTTTGATTGCTCCAAACCCGCAGGAAAAAGGGTTGACGCGGCAGGTCGCAGGTCTGGACCATCTGGGCGCGGAAGTTGCGTTGAATGTGGTCGAGGAGCGCCCGCTGACCATATGGCTCAATGGTCAGGAGATCGTCACCGCCATGACGATTGGCGATTATCCCGAGTATCTGGCGCAGGGCTTTTTGAGCAATCAGGGCATGCTGGCCAAAGAGGAGATCGTTGAGGCGGTTGATTTTGACGCGGAGCTGGAGACTGTGGTGGTGCGCACCAATCAGCCAACCAACTATGAGGCCAAACTCAAGAAAAAAACCCGCACTTCGGGCTGCGCGGTGGGAACTGTTTTTGGTGATATCATGGAGGGGATAGAGGGGCTGTGCTTGCCTCCGGCGATGCTTCGAACCTCCTGGCTTTACAGCCTGTCGCGCCAGATCAACCAAATGCCGAGCCTCTATCTCAGTGCGGGTGCGATCCACGGCACGGTGCTTTGCACGCGCGATGTGCCCTTGGTCTATATGGAAGACGTGGGACGCCATAATGCGGTGGATAAGGTGGCGGGGTGGATGCGCGCGACGCAAACCGCGGGTGCCGATAAAATTCTCTATACCACCGGGCGTTTGACGTCTGAAATGGTAATCAAATGTGCTTTGATGGGCATTCCCGTTTTGGCGAGCCGGTCGGGTTTTACCGCCTGGGGCGTCGAGTTGGCGCGGCAAGTCGGTTTGACATTAATCGGGCGGATGCGCGGGCAAAGGTTTCAATGTTTATCGGGCCAGGAGCGGCTGGTTTTTGACGCAGAGCCATCCGCACAAGATGAGGACCGCGAACACCGCCGGAAGTCCGGGCAATGACCGGGCCTCTTGGGGTAATTCTGGCCGGCGGGCAGGCCAGCCGTATGGGCGGGGGGGATAAAACTTTACGCCCCTTGGCCGGGCGGCGGGTGATTGACCATGTTTTGGAACGATTGCGGCCTCAGGTGCCTCAAATGGCGCTGAATGCCAATGGTGATCCGGCGCGTTTTGCAGCTTTTGGCTTGCCGGTGATTGCTGATTCTATGGCCGAATTTCCGGGCCCCTTGGCAGGGGTTTTGGCTGGAATGGATTGGGCGGCCGCAGAGGGGGCCGAGCATATCCTGACCGTGGCCGCAGACACGCCGTTCTTTCCCGCAGATCTTCAGGCGCGCTTATCGGCTGCTCGGGAGGCGGCCGGCGCGCCAATCGCTCTGGCCACAACCCCCGGGCCTGATAAGATATACCGCCACCCGACGTTCGGCCTCTGGCCCGTGGCGCTGCGTGAGGATTTGCGGCGTGCTTTGACGGGCGGTCTGCGTAAAGTGGTTCTTTGGACCGATCAACATGGCTGTGCAGAGGCGCTGTTCCCGGTGGATCCCTTTGATCCCTTTTTCAATATCAATCGGCCAGAAGACCTGGCGCAGGCTGAGGCGATGGCATGAATATATTTGGCGTAACCGGCTGGAAAAACGCTGGTAAAACAGGCTTGATGGAACGATTGGTGGCGGAGTTTTGTCGCCGGGGCTTGCGGGTCTCAACCCTCAAACATGCCCATCATAGTTTTGACGTTGATCACCCGGGAAAGGACAGCCACCGGCATCGCACAGCGGGGGCGTCTCAGGTGCTGCTGGCCTCTACGGAGCGCTGGGCTCTGATGAATGAGCATCGCGGCGCGCCGGAGCCGAGCCTCTCCGCGCTATTGGCCAAATTGGATCCGGTAGACCTGGTGCTGATCGAAGGCTGGAAGCGTGATAAACATCCAAAAGTTGAGGCATGGCGCGCAGAAACGGGCCATCCGCTGATTGCGCCGAATGATCCAACGATTTTAGCTGTCGCCAGTGACAGCGCCCTCGAGCTGGACCGCCCGGTGTTTGATCTCAATGACACGGCGGCAGTCGCAGATTTTATTCTGGCGCATTTGGAGATGGCCAAGTGAGCAGGCCATCGAAACTGAACAATGATTGTTTCGCACTCCCAGCCGGGGTGCATTGGACGCCGGTGAGTGAGGCGCTTCACCTTCTTGAACAGCGCTTGCAGTGCTCTGTGGCGGTCGAGCCATGTGCCGTTGAGTCCAGTGATGGGCGAGTTTTGGCACAATCGGTCATCGCCGCAAGATCGCATCCGCCCTGTCCCAATTCAGCGGTGGATGGCTATGCTTTGTCGGGCGGTCTTGAGGCCGGAGCGCAGAGTTTGGAATTGCGGCCGGGGCGCTCAGCTGCGGGAGAAGCCTTCGCAGGGCAGCTTTTGCCTGGCCAAGCATTGCGCATCCTCACGGGTGCGGCGCTGCCCAATGGGGCCGATACGGTGGTGTTGCAAGAGGATGTTCGCATCAAAGAAGGCCGGCTCCAAGTTACAGGCCCGCTCAGAGCCGGGTCCAATGCCCGCGCGGCTGGCGAAGATATGCAGCAAGGCGCAGAAATTTTTCAGGCAGGCCATCAGCTCAGGCCTGAAGATCTTGGGGTGATGGCCGCTGCGGGTCTGGGCGAAGTTTCTGTGTTTAAGCCTCTGAAAGTTGCCGTGATCTCGACTGGCGCAGAATTGCGCGCGCCCGGCCAGGTGGCGCGTGTGGATCAAATTTTTGATGCCAATCGCCCCATGTTGTGTTCGGTGCTGCGGCGCTGGGGCATGCAGGTGGTGGATATCGGCATTGTGCCCGATGATGCCGCCTCGGTGCGTGCGGCGTTGGATCGGGCCGCAGAGCGCGCGGATGTCATTATAACCTCTGGCGGAGCCAGCGCGGGAGATGAGGATCACATGTCTGCGGTATTGCGCGCCAGTGGCGGCATGGCGCTCTGGCGGATTGCTGTGAAGCCGGGGCGACCTTTGGCTTTGGGCGTTTGGGGCGGCGTGCCGGTTTTTGGCCTGCCGGGCAATCCGGTGGCGGCCTTTGTGTGCACGTTGATTTTCGCGCGTCCTGCTTTGTTGCAACTGGCCGGTGCCGGGTTCCAATCGCCGCAAGCGCTGCATCTGCCAGCGGCATTTTCAAAATCGAAGAAAGCTGGGCGGCGCGAATATTTGCGGGCGCGCCTGCGTGATGGCGCGGTGGAGATTTTTGCTTCCGAAGGGTCGGGCCGGGTTTCAGGCCTGTCATGGGCAGAAGGTTTGGTGGAATTACCAGATGCGGCGGCTGAGATTTCGCCCGGCCAAACCATATGCTTTCTGCCTTACGCCAGTTTTGGCCTGCCATAATAGCTGGGGGCAGTTTTGCCAGTGCGGCCAGCAGTGTTAGATGAAATCAACTTTTAAGATTTCATAGGAGCGCGCGCCGCCTGGGGTGCGAACCTCAATGCTGTCGCCTTCTTCCTTGCCAATTAAAGCCCGTGCCAATGGTGAGCGCATGTTGAGCTTGCCGCTTTCTATATCCGCCTCAGGCTCGCCCACGACTTGATAGATCTTTTCCTCATCGGTGTCTTCATCGACCAAAGTCACCGTCGCACCGAACTTGACCGACCCAGACAGTTTGGCCGGGTCAATGATATCGGCTCGGCCCAAGATAGCTTCAAGCTCTTTGATTCGTCCTTCAATGAATCCCTGTTTTTCTCGCGCGGAGTGATATTCGGCGTTTTCCTTCAAATCGCCCAACTCGCGTGCTTCGGCAATCGCCTTGATGATGTTTGGGCGTTCCACAGATTTCAAGGTCTTCATTTCACCCTCAAGCTGAACGGCACCTGATCGGGTTAGCGGGATTTTTTCCATTGAAACAACACTCATGATTGAAGGTTGATCTACCTGACCGAAGGCGATGGGGTTTGGCAAGGGGTTAGATTACGATTGCCATATTTTTTTTATGGCCGTGGGCAAATTGATCGGAATTTAACCAACTCGTGTCGGCATAGAGGCGTTTCGCAGCTCGGTGCCCAATGCGAAATAACGTCGCCTTTGGACTTTGACAGCCGCGTCACGATTGACCTGCGTTTGAATCGTGGCATAAACCTTCCGACAGATTTGGAAATTCTGCCCATTTGTCACAAGATGGGCCGGCAGTAAGGGAAGTGACATGTCAGATATTCAACGTGAGACCATGGACTATGACGTGGTGATTGTGGGCGCCGGTCCTTCTGGATTATCTGCTGCGATCCGCTTAAAACAGTTGAATGCCGATCTTGAGGTCGTGGTGCTGGAAAAAGGCTCAGAAGTGGGCGCGCATATTCTCTCTGGTGCTGTGCTTGACCCTTCGGCCCTCGACAAATTGATCCCAGATTGGAAAGCCAAGGGTGCGCCCTTACACACCGAAGTGAAGGAAGACAATTTTTATGTCTTTGGTGAGGCGGGGCAAATACGTCTGCCGAATGCGATCATGCCACCTTTGATGAATAATCATGGCAATTACATCGTTTCCATGGGCAACGTGTGCCGTTGGCTGGCTGAACAGGCTGAGGCGCTGGGCGTTGAAATTTTCCCCGGCATGGCCTGTTCTGAACTGTTATTTCACGATGACGGCGCGGTTAAAGGTGTGGTGGCCGGTGAATTTGGCAAGAACGCTGATGGCAGCCCGTCGGAGGCCTATGAGCCCGGTATGGAGCTCAATGGCAAATATGTGTTCCTCTCTGAAGGTGTGCGTGGTTCGTTGTCAAAACAGGTCATTGCCAAGTACAATTTGGATGCGGAATGCGATGTGCCAAAATTTGGCCTTGGTATGAAAGAGATCTGGGAAGTGAAGCCCGAGCATCACAACCCAGGCGAAGTGACCCATTCCATGGGCTGGCCGATGGGTTTCAAACAATCGGGCGGCTCTTTCATGTATCACTTGGAAGATAATCAAGTCTATGTCGGCTTTATTATTGATTTAAATTACAAAAATCCACATCTCTTCCCCTATATGGAGTTCCAGCGCTACAAGCATCACCCGCGGATCGCGAAGGTTTTAGAGGGCGGTAAACGCGTGGCCTATGGCGCGCGCGCAGTCACCAAGGGTGGATTTCAATCTATGCCGCAGGCGGCCTTCCCGGGCGGGGCGATGCTGGGCTGCTCGGTTGGGCTGGTGAATTTGCCTCGTATTAAAGGCAATCACAATGCGATGTATTCTGGTATGGCGGCGGCAGAGGCGGCTTTTGCTGCAATCAGTGCGGGTCGCGCCGGTGATGTGCTCGACAGCTATGACGCGGCTTTGCGTTCGGGGCCGGTTGGCAAAGATCTGAAGACCGTGCGCAATGTGGCACCGCTTGCCGCGCGCTTTGGACCTTTGGGCGGATTGGCCTTGGGCGGCTTTGATATGTGGTTTCAGTCAATCTTCAAATTCAGCCTGTTTGGCACGGTCAAACATGGCAAAACTGACGCGCAATCTACCGGGAAAGCGGCCGATTATGCACCGATTGACTATCCGAAGCCGGATGGGAAACTGTCTTTTGATCGGCTGACCAATGTGAGCTTCGCCATGACAAACCATGAGGAAAGCCAACCGCCACATTTGCAACTGACCGATCCTGATTTGCCCATCTTGGTCAATTTGCCGGACTATGCCGAACCTGCGCAGCGCTATTGCCCGGCCGGGGTCTATGAGGTGGTGCAGGAAGAGGGGAAGGACGCCCGCTTTGTCATCAACTTCCAAAACTGCGTTCATTGCAAAACCTGTGACATCAAAGACCCAAGTCAAAACATCACTTGGGTGACGCCGCAGGGCGGTGATGGGCCGAATTATCCCAATATGTGACCCAAAGACACAGAGATCGTTGAGGGCCGCCGGCGAAAAGCCGCGCGGCTCAATTGTCTTTGCCGCAGGCTCAGCCTAAGAATGGGCTGTCAGGGAGGCCGGTTTTGAAACGATATGTGAAATTTATATTTGCTGCGCTACTGAGCATGACCTTTGGGGCCAGCGCGGTGGCGCAACAGGCTTCTGGTCCCTATATCGCGGCGCGCCAAGCGGCACTTGGGCATGATTACAAACCTGCCTCAAATTATTTCGCGCGTGCTTTGGCGCAATCTCCGCGCGACTCCGTTTTGATGTCGCAAACCATGACCGCATTTCTGGCGGCGGGTGATGTGAAAAAAGCCCATGCTTTGGCACGTCTCTTGGTGGCCGGTGAGGGCAGCTATCCTTTGGCCGAGGTTTTGGTGTTGTCCGAGCATTTCAAGCGCAATGACTATCAGGCGGCACTGGATCATCTAGAGGCGACAACTGTCGTAGGCCGCGCAATTGATGAGTTGCTCAAAGGCTGGGCGCTGGTGGGTTTGGGACAGATGACAGAGGCTGTACGCCACTTTGACGCCGTTATTCCCGTGGACGGTATGCGCAGCTTTGCGCTGTATCAAAAAGGTCTCGCTCTGACTTTGGCAGGAGATTTTGAAGGCGCAGCGGCGAGCTTTAGCGGCCAAGGGCAGGCCGCCGCTGTTTTAAACTATCGCGGCAGCTTGGCCTGGGCACAGATATTGGTGCAGTTGGATCGGCCAGATGAGGCGTTGACGATTTTGCGCGATTTTCATGGATCTGGCGCAGATCACGCGGTCAATAGTTTGATGGCGCAAATTGAGGCAGGTGCGTTGGTCGAGTTTGACCTTCTGCGCAGCGCAAGCGAAGGCGCCGGCGAAGTTTTGCATCTCTTGGCGCAGGCTTTGCAAAATGGCGAAGGTCAAGACGGGTTGCTGCTCTATACGCGCCTGGCCAGCCATATGGCACCGCGCAATATGCAGGCGCTTTTGCTGTCAGCTCGGCTGCTCGAACAACTTGGTAATCCGCAATTGGCGATTGAAACCTATGCGCAGGTGCCGCGCAGCCATCCGGCCTATGTGCAAGCCGAATTGGGTCGGGCACAGGCTTTGCAAGAGATCGGCGAAGGCACAACTGCGATTGAGGTTTTGACACAATTGGCCGGATCTTTTGAGAGCCTGCGCGATATTCATATGACTTTGGGCGATTTTTTACGCCAAGATGAGCAATTCGCGCGCGCGGTACGCAGCTACGACCGGGCGATTGAGCTGATTGATCAACCGGCGCGGGGGCAGTGGTACTTGCATTACGTCCGCGGCACAGCGCATGATTGGCTGGGAGATTGGGCTGCGGCTATGCGTGATTTTAACCGTGCCTTAGAGCTGTCGCCCAATCAATTTCAAGTGCTGAACTATGTGGGCTATACTTTGGTTGATCGCGGTGAACAGCTGGATGAAGCGCTTGATATGATCCAAAGGGCCGTCGCGGCACAGCCCGATGCGGGCTATATTATCGACAGTCTCGGATGGGCGCAGTATCGGCTTGGCTATTACAACGAGGCTGTGGTGCATATGGAACGCGCGGTGGAATTGATGGCCACAGATCCAATCGTGAATGACCACCTTGGGGACGTATACTGGGCCGTTGGGCGCAAAACCGAGGCGCGTTTTCAGTGGCGGCGGGCATTGAGCTTTGCCACTGATTACTCCGGCCCGGAGGCTGTGGATCCCAAGCGCATTCAGCGCAAGTTAGAGGTGGGTCTTGCGACCGTCTTGGCTGAGGAGGGGGCTGCGCCCCTGAAACTGGCTGATGGCGATTAGGCGCAGCGCTGCCGCAAAGATCAATCTTTGCTTGCATGTTGTGGGGCAGCGTGCCGATGGGTTGCATGACTTGCAAAGCGCTGTTGCTTTCCTCGAGTGCGGTGAATGGGTTGAGCTGCGAAAATCAGAGCGCACCGAGCTGAATATTCTTGGTCCAAAGGCAGCAGAGCTTCCGGTACAGGATGATAATTTGATCCTTAAGGCGGCGGCGCTCTTTCCGAGCCACTGTCAGACTGAGATATCTTTGCATAAAACCATGCCGGTTGCCTCTGGCATTGGCGGGGGCAGCGCCGATGCGGCAGCGACTCTGCATGCGATGGCCGCGCTATGGGATCTGCCTCTGCCTGACGTGGCGGCACGTGTGTCATTGGGAGCAGATGTGCCGGTTTGCATGGGGCGTGCACCGGTTTTGATGCAGGGCATTGGTGCGCAGATTTCCCCCTTGGGCGCGCTGCCGCCGCTGTTTGCGTGTTTGGTCAACCCGGGGCGTGGGTTGTCGACTGCGCGGGTGTTTGAACACTTGGCCTTAAAATCTAACCCGCCGCTTGAACCGCCGCCGCCTGTGGCCGCAGAGTTTTGCGCTTGGCTGAAACGGCAGCGCAATGATCTGCAAAGGCCAGCTGTGGCGGCGGAGCCTCGGATTGCGGATGTTCTTGAGGCATTGGATGCCCAGGCGCCGCTTCTGGCGCGCATGTCCGGGTCTGGCGCCACATGTTTTGCACTGTTTGAGACTCTGGCCGCCGCGCAAGACTGTGCCGCCGCCATTCAAGCCAGGCAGCGCAGCTGGTGGGTCGCCAGCGGCGCTCTTTTGACCTAAAATGTCTTCGCAGCTTTAGTTTAAGCGGGCAACGACATAATCGCTCAGGTCGGTCAGCACCGGCTTGAGCGGATGATCTGGTAAATCTCTGAGGGCGGACTTGGCTGCCTCTGCCCAATAAAGCGCTTGGGCCCGGGTGGCTTCAAGGGTGCCATGCCGTGTCATTAGGGCAATGGCATGGGATAGGTCTCCTGCCTCCTGCTGGCCCTTGGCAATGCATTTGTGCCAAAATGCCCGCTCAGTGTCATCGGCCGCCGCGATTGCTTTGATCACAGGAAGGGTCAGTTTGCGCTCTCGGAAATCATCGCCAATGTTTTTGCCTGTCGCCGTGCTGCCGGTGTAATCTAATAGGTCATCAACGATTTGAAAGGAAATGCCCAGAGCGTCGCCATAGGCTGCAAAGGCCCGCACCGTTTGCTCCTCTTGACCTGCAATCACCGCGCCCACTTCGCAGGCGGCTGCAAACAGCGCGGCGGTTTTTCCTCGGATGACTTTGAAATAGACATCTTCGCTTGTCGCAATGTCTTGCGCGGCTGTGAGCTGCAGCACCTCGCCCTCTGCAATGGTGGCAGAGGCATTGGCCAGAATGTCCAAAACGCGCAGGCTTCCCGTTTCCACCATCAGTTGAAAGGAACGAGAAAATAAATAATCGCCAACCAAAACGCTGGATTGATTGTCCCAAAGCAAATTCGCGGTGGGCCTGCCGCGGCGTTGGGCGCTGTCGTCCACCACATCGTCGTGCAGCAGAGTGGCGGTATGGATGAATTCCACCGTCGCGGCCAGGTGGATGTGATAAGGTCCGCTATAGCCGCACATGCGCGCGGTGGCTAATGTCAGCATCGGGCGCAGTCGCTTGCCGCCCGCCTCAACCAAATGGGCGGTCACCTCAGGTATACGGGGGGCGTGCTCAGAGGCCATGCGTTGGCGGATCAAATGATTGACGGCAGTCAGATCATCGGCCAGGATCTTTGCCAAGTGATCATGGGGTTTTGTTATTGCATCGTCCAGCGACATGTTCGAATTTCCTCTAGGCTCTCGACAAACCCTCGTATCAGACCCTATGTGATAGGGCATGAAAGAATTGTTACGCACCACCGATCCGACGCTTATGGCCTTCGCGCAAATGCTGCTTCGCGGGGAAGACATAGCTTGCTTCGAATTTGACGTAAATACCAGCATTATCGAAGGCAGCATTGGCATTTTGCCGCGCCGTCTGATGGTGGCAGATAGAGATCATTTTGTCGCCACGGCTGTGATGCGCGACAATGATGTAGATTTGGGGCAATAGTGCAGGTCACCGTAGATGGGTTTTTGGGCGGTCGGCTGCGTTTGGCGCAGCCCGAAACCGGCTATCGCGCGGGCATTGATCCGGTACTGCTGGCGGCGGCCTGTCCGGCGCAAACGGGGCAAGAGGTTCTGGAACTGGGCTGTGGCGTTGGTGTGGCCAGCCTGTGTTTGGGATGGCGCGTGCCGGGCCTTGCGCTCTCTGGGGTGGAGATTATGGGCGATTACGCGCAAATTGCCCGCGATAATGCCGCTCGAAATGCTATCGAATTTGATGTGCGTCAGGGAGATGTCTCGGCACGGCCGACGCCGTTTTATGACCGGAGTTTTCATCACGTGATTATGAATCCTCCCTATTTTGCGGCAGAATCGTCTTCAATATCGCCAGATGCCGGGCGCGCTTCGGGGCGTTCGGAACATGTGGCCTTGTCCCATTGGGTGGCCATGGCCGCCAAGCGACTGCGGCCAAAAGGATATTTGACCGTTATCCAAAGGGCGGAGCGTCTGCCGGATCTCTTGGTCGCGCTTGAGGGGTGTTTGGGATCAATTGTCGTGCAGCCGCTGGCACCGCGGGCCGGCCGGGCGGCGCATTTGATCTTGTTGCGGGCGCGGAAATCTGGACGGGCCGCGTTTCAGCTCTTGCCGGCGCAGAACCTGCATTCGGGCGCCGAGCATGTCGAGGGGCAGCCAGATTATGCGCCAGAAATTTCGGCAATATTGCGCGAAGGCAAGGCTTTTTCTTGGCGAGTTTAATCTTTGAGCAAGCTTTTGCGCATTTACTAGAGGTTCCGTACCGCGCGAAAAGCAATGCGTGACAGGCTGTCAGGAATATGCTCGAGTGACGGTACATAGATATTAAGAGGAGGAACCATGACCTTAAATTCCAGACTCATCGAGTTAAAACGCAAGCATATGAGCCTGTCTCAAGCCGTGGAGCTCGCACAAAAACATCCGGCTTCAGATCAGTTCCGCGTTGCGGAATTAAAAAAGAAAAAACTCCTCCTAAAAGAAGAGATCTCTCGTTTGTCCGCTGGGGCCTTGGGGTAACGGCCGCAGCCGCAGCCTTAGGAATAAAAACTTGGGGAATAAAACCTGGGGAATGAATAGAAATCTGGGTAATAAAACGGCCACCCGATAGGATGGCCGCTTTTAAGAGATTACATGATCGCGGCGATCAGGTCATATATTGCCCGCCGTTGGCGGTCATTGTGGATCCTGTGATGAAGCCCGCATCGTCAGAGGCGAGAAAGACCACACAGCGTGCGATTTCTGCGGCTTCACCGAGGCGACCTGCGGGGATTTGAGCGATGATGCTATCGCGGACCTTCTCTGGCACCGCCATCACCATTTCTGTTGCGATATAGCCCGGGCAAATCGCGTTCACCGTAATGCCAGCCCGCGCGCCCTCTTGGGCTAGGGCTTTGGTGAAGCCAATGTCGCCAGCTTTGGCAGCGGAATAATTGGCCTGTGCGAACTGGCCTTTTTGACCATTGATAGAGGAGATATTGATAATACGACCAAATTTGCGCTCGCGCATGCCATTCCAAAGCGGATGGGTCATGTTGAATACGCCGTCGAGATTGGTGCGCATCACATCAGTCCACTGATCGCGTGACATCTTGTGAAACGGCGCATCGCGGGTGATGCCCGCATTATTGACCAAAATATCAACCGAACCTAGGTCAGCTTCCACAGCGGCGATGCCGGCGGCGCAAGCGTCATAGTCGGAGACATCCCATTTATAAGTCTTGATGCCGGTTTCGGCGGTGAATGCGGCAGCCTTTTCATCATTGCCTGCATATGTAGCCGCAACGGTGTAGCCTGCGGCTTGCAGGGCGGTGGAAATGGCGGCGCCGATCCCTCGGGAGCCTCCAGTGACGAGTGCGATACGGGACATTTTACTTCCTATGTGTTTTCAGTGCGCAATCAAATTACGATACATGATCTGAATTGGCAACAATGTTTCGTGCAGAATTTGATGCTTTGATATGAGAGGAGCCAGATTTAGGGCCGTTCGAGGCACATAGCCACACCCATGCCGCCGCCGATACACAGCGTGGCCAGGCCGCGCCTTGCTTGGCGTCGCTGCATCTCAAACAGCAATGTGTTCAAGATCCGGCAACCGGACGCGCCGATCGGGTGACCGATTGCAATCGCGCCGCCGTTGACGTTCACAATTGCAGGATCCCAGCCCATGTCTTTATTCACCGCACAGGCTTGAGCGGCGAAGGCTTCATTGGCCTCCACCAAGTCCAGATCGCCGATTGACCAACCCGCTTTGTTCAAAGCTTTGCGGCTGGCGTAGATTGGGCCGACCCCCATGACCGTCGGGTCAAGCCCGGCGGTGGCATAGCTGGCGATACGGGCCAAAGGCTCAAGGCCGCGTTTTTCCGCCTCTTCTGCGGTCATCAGCAACACAGCGGCGGCGCCATCATTGAGGCCAGACGCATTGGCTGCGGTGACCGTGCCGCCGTCGCGTAGGAAGGCGGGGCGCATTTTTTGCATGGCTTCGAGGGTGGCGCCGTTGCGAATATACTCGTCGGCGTCAACCGTGATGTCGCCCTTGCGGGTCGACAGGGTAAACGGCGTGATTTCGTCGGCAAATTTACCTGCCTTCTGCGCCGCTTCCGCTTTGTTTTGGCTGGCAACTGCGAATTCATCTTGTGCATCGCGGCTGATTTGCCATTGGGCGGCGACGTTTTCGGCGGTCTGCCCCATGTGGTAGTTGTTAAAAGCATCCCACAAGCCGTCGCGGATCATGCTGTCGATATATTTGACATCACCCATTTTGGTGCCGCTGCGCAGATGCGCAACATGGGGAGAAAGGGTCATATTCTCTTGACCGCCGGCGGCCACGATATCGGCGTCACCCAGTTGGATGTGTTGTGCGGCCAAGGCCACTGCGCGCAATCCTGATCCGCAGACTTGGTTGATGCTCCATGCCGCCGATTCGATCGGCAGACCGGCATTGATGTGCGCTTGACGGGCGGGGTTTTGGCCTTGCCCGGCTGTGAGGACTTGGCCGAGGATGGTTTCGCTGACCTCTGAGGGGTCGATACCCGCGCGTTCGACGATGGCTTTCAAAACGGTTGTGCCAAGGGCATCGGCTGGTGTATTGGCGAAAGCGCCGCCAAAGCTGCCGACAGCGGTCCGGGCGGCGGATACGATTACTATATTCGTCACAAAGTCTCTCCTCGTTGGTGAGGTCAACCTTCGGCATAGGACTCGTTCACAATGCGCGGTTTCGGCCTCATTTTTGCGAGGTTGTATGGATTTTCCAGCTCATTGACAATGCCATAGCGGTGGAAATTGCTGCAAACGCGAGAAAATTTGCTGCGATGCGGCGATATAGACGCAAAATCTGGCGGCCTTTGCAGCTATTGTCGCCAGGGAGGGGTTAGGGTTGGGACGCCCAAATGGTAGCCTTGCAAACAGTCAACGCCCAAGTTGGTTAAGACCTCCGCATCCGAGGCAGTTTCAACATTTTGCGCCACGCAAAACATTTCAAAACTCGCAGCGATGCCGATCACAGCCTGAATTAACGCCTGATTGTCGGCTGATTGGGCAAGATCTTTGGTGAATTGCCCATCCATTTTGACAATGTCAAAATAGAAATCACGCAACTGCACCAGCGACGTTTGTCCAGCACCAAAGTTGTCTAGGGCGAAACACAGCCCTAATTTTTGCATGTCATTCATGAAATATCGCGCCACTTCCGGCGCGGCCATGACGCTTTTCTCAGTCATTTCCAGAATGAGGTTTCTGGCCAGTTCTGGCGATTTGCGCAGACCATCCTCAAGTATACGCACCCATTTGGGGTAACCAATCGATTGCGCAGACATATTAACGGAGAGCCGCACGGCGGGCTGCTCGGCCAAAGTTGCCAGGCCCAGCTGCAATGTGGCGCAGTCAATGAGTCGCCCCAGCTCGGTGTTTTCAACCTCTGCGATGAAATCGCGCGCCGGTATATGGCGTCCCGCGGGATCAATAATCCGGATCAGACCTTCATAAAACACCACATTTTGGGGCGCACCGGCTTGGATCACCGGTTGGAAAGCCAAGGCCGTCCGCCCGTGCTTCAGCGCCTCGCGGACGGTCTCAAGCACATTCGCGTCCCGCTTCGCCACCGCAGCACTCAATGGGTCGGAGAATTTCTGGTCCATCTGGATCTAGTCGCCCTTGTGTGAAGGTCTCGGTCGTAGTCCTTGGCAGCATCGGCCTTGAGCCCTAACATGAGGTAAATTGGAGGTGAAATGGACCGCTGTACTTGGGTTGGAATAGATAAAATTTATCAAGATTATCATGACACGGAATGGGGCGTGCCAGAATATGACAGCCGCGCTTTATGGGAGAAACTGATCTTAGATGGCTTCCAGGCGGGGCTGAGCTGGATCACGATTCTCAAAAAACGCCCGGCTTTCCGCTCTGCTTTTGCGGGATTTGATCCCGAAGAAATTGCAGGCTGGGGCGCGGCTGAGGTGGACCTATTGCTGCAAAACTCTGGCATTGTGCGTCATCGCGGAAAGATTGAAGCCACCATTGGCAACGCGCAGGCCTATTTGCATTTGGCCAAAGAGATGCCCTTCTCGGAAAGGATGTGGGCCTATGTGGATGGGCGCCCGATTGTTGGTGGCTATGAGACAGTGGCGCAAGTCCCCACCCAATCCCCGCTCAGTCAGAAGATCTCGAAAGATCTCAAAGCGGCCGGGTTCAAATTTTGTGGCCCGACCATCGTTTATGCCTGGATGGAGGCTTGTGGTCTGTTTAACAATCACATTCTAAGCTGTCACCGTCACGATGCGGTCACGGCTCTTGCGCGATAACCGCTCGTAGAATCGCCAAGGCACTGTCGCTGTGCCAATTGGCATCGCCCAGCAGGCGCGCAATCTCCGCGCCGTCGCGATCCAAGATCGCAGTGACCGGCAGGCCCAAGACATTCATGGCGCGGGCCAGGTTTTGGCGCGGGTCGCGATGGGCCGGCAGGTTGCTGACGCCGATGGTTTCAAAAAATTCGGCGATTTTTGCCGGCGGATTTGGGCCCGTAGCAACCGTAAGCACGATGAGGTCAGCGCCGCCCAAGGTCTGTTGCACGGCGGAAAGCTCGGGCATTTCCTTACGGCAGGGTGCGCACCAGGTGGCCCAGAAATTCAGGACGACGACTTTGCCTTGATAATCAGACAAGCGCAGCTCGGAGCCATCTGCATGGAGAAAAACTGTATCCGGCGCGGGACGCGCCGCGCTGTGGATCTGGAGTTTTCGCATGTCGCCTTCGCGCAGAGCTTCAAGATCGCCCATGTCTGCATTTGCAGTGGCGGCGAGGGCCGTATAGAGAACAGCAGCAAGCAAATATCGCATATCACACTCCCAAAGGGTTCACTCATGACCAAATCCCAAAATCAAATGTGGGGCGGACGCTTCGCCGCCGGACAAGACGCCATCATGGAGGCAATCAACGCCTCGATCGGTTTTGACCAACGGATGGCGGCCCAAGATATCCAAGGCAGCCGCGCCCACGCCGCCATGTTGGGGGCAGCCGGTATCATTTCAAATAGCGACAGTGAGGCCATTCGGGAAGGGCTCCTCACGGTTTTGTCAGAAATTGACGCGGGGGATTTTCCATTTCGGGTGGATTTGGAAGATATTCATATGAATGTTGAGCAGCGTCTGAAGGAGGTCATTGGTGAGCCTGCGGGGCGTTTGCACACAGGCCGTAGCCGCAATGATCAAGTGGCGACTGACTTTCGCCTTTGGGTCCGCGATCAAACTGATGGGGCCATCGCAGGTATCGAGGCGCTGATGAAGGCATTTTTGCAGCAAGCGCGCGCGGGGGCTGATTGGGTGATGCCGGGCTTTACGCATCTGCAAACCGCGCAGCCAGTGACCTGGGGCCATCATATGATGGCCTATGTAGAGATGCTGGCCCGCGACAAGTCGCGCTTTGAAGATGCCCGGCGCCGTATGAATGAAAGCCCGCTGGGCGCGGCGGCGCTTGCAGGCACGTCTTTTCCGATTGACCGCGACATGACTGCGGCGGCTTTGGGGTTTGACCGGCCGGCGGCCAACTCGCTGGATGCGGTTTCAGACCGTGATTTCGCCTTGGAGTATCTCAGCTGCGCGAGTATCTGCGCCATGCACCTCAGTCGATTTGCCGAAGAGCTGGTGATTTGGTCCTCTGCGCAATTTCGCTTTGTGACCCTCTCGGATCGGTTTTCAACTGGCTCGTCGATCATGCCGCAAAAGAAAAATCCCGATGCTGCGGAATTAATCCGGGCGAAGATCGGCCGGATCTTTGGCGCCCATGTGGCTTTGATGATGGTGATGAAAGGTTTGCCGCTGACCTATTCCAAGGACATGCAAGAGGACAAAGAGCAGGTCTTTGATGCCGCTGATAATTTGATGCTGGCACTGGCGGCGATGAGCGGCATGGTTGCTGATATGACTGCAAATCGAGAGAGTCTAAAAATTGCCGCGGCCTCCGGGTTCTCAACCGCCACAGATTTGGCCGATTGGCTGGTGCGTGCGCTGGGCATGCCATTTCGCGACGCCCATCATGTTACGGGCAGTTTGGTGGCTATGGCCGAAGGTCAAGGCTGCGACCTGCCGGATTTAACATTGGCGCAGATGCAATCTGTGCATCCGCAGATCACGTCAGATGTCTTTGATGTGCTGGGCGTTGAGAATTCAGTGGCCTCGCGCATGTCCTACGGCGGCACAGCCCCGGAGCAGGTGCGCAGTCAAATCGCGCGCTGGGAGGCGATTTTGTCATGAAATATCTGCGCCTTTGTATCTTTGCATGTCTGTGTGCCTGCGGTGTCGATGGATCACCAGAGCGGCCAACACGGGCAGAGCCTGCTTCAGCTGATCAAGCCGCGTCATAACAGGAGCAAACGCCATGCGACATATATTTTTGGGATTGGCCATTTGGGGTGCCATTCACCCAATGTATTATTTCTTGACTTGGTTTCGAGCTGAGGGATGGAGTTTGGGCGATATGGTCCAGGCCTGGCATGTAAATGCAGCCAGCAGCGGGCTGGTGTGGGATCTGACCATTGCCGCCACGGCCCTGAGCGCGTGGATTATCGCAGAGGTCATTCGGAACCGAAAATTTTTCCATTTGATCGCCATTGCAGCTACGTTTTGCATTGGGGTGAGTTGCGGCTTGCCGCTTTACCTCTATCTGCGCAGCACGCCTGAAGGTGGAACGCGGTCCCGCGAGGGGTAAGAATAATGGGGCAGGGGTGTTGCCTGTCTTTTTGAGCGTGATATGCGCAAGCTTTATGCAGTGAGGCGAAACGATGGATCACTTTTCATACCGGGATGGGCATTTACATGCTGAAGATGTTGCGATTTCACAGATTGCAGCACAGGTCGGCACGCCGTTTTATCTGTATTCATCCGCCACATTGCTGCGTCATTTTAAGCTGTTTGATGAAGCTTTGGCCGGCATGGATCATTTGATTTGCTACGCGATGAAGGCGGCCTCTAACCAAGCTATATTGACGCTTTTGGGTGCGGCGGGCGCTGGGATGGATGTGGTCTCAGGTGGTGAATACGCCCGCGCCCGCGCTGCGGGTATTCCTGGCGATCGCATTGTCTTTTCTGGCGTGGGCAAGACCCGCGCGGAAATGATCGAGGTTTTGACCGGCGGCGTGCGGCAATTCAATGTGGAAAGCGAGCCGGAACTGCATGTGCTGTCACAGGTGGCATCCATGCTGGGCAAAACTGCGCCTATTACAATTCGGGTCAATCCTGATGTGGATGCGAAAACGCATGCGAAAATTTCGACGGGTAAAAAAGAAGACAAATTCGGCATTCCAATTTCGCGGGCCCGCGAGGTCTATGCCATGGCGGCGCGTTTGCCAGGGTTGGAAGTTGTGGGGATTGATGTGCATATCGGCTCGCAATTGACGGATTTGGCACCCTATGGGATGGCTTACGACAAGGTTGCCGAGCTCACCGAAGTCTTGCGTGCCGATGGCCATGACATCCGCCGTCTCGACCTGGGTGGCGGGCTTGGCATTCCCTATGAAAGCAATAACCAACACCCGCCCAGCCCTCAGGAATATTGCGCCTTGATCGCAGAGAAGGTCGGCCATTTAGGCTGTGAAATTGAGATTGAACCGGGCCGTTTTATTGCTGGCAATGCCGGGGTATTTGTCTCGGAGGTCATCTATGTCAAAGAGGGTGAGGATCGTGAATTTTTGATCGTGGATGGGGCGATGAACGACCTAATTCGCCCGGCGATGTATGACGCATATCATGACATTGTACCGATCAACGCGCCGGCTGCCGGGACCGAATACAAAGCCTATGATGTGGTCGGACCGGTTTGTGAAAGTGGCGATACGTTTGCCAAGGGGCGCGCTTTGGTGCCGCTGAAAGCTGGCGACCTCATCGCCTTTCGCAGCGCCGGGGCTTACGGGGCTGTTATGGCCAGCGAATACAATACCCGCCCGCTCGTGCCCGAGGTCATGGTGAAGGGCGATCAATTTGCGGTGATCCGCCCAAGACCGAGCTTGGAAGATATCATTAACCGCGATATAATCCCCCCGTGGCAGTAATGGGCCATGTTATGAGGGGCTTTGATGGCCAAACTGTTCTCGCGTAGGGTAATTTTTGCTCTTTGGCTGACCTTCGTCGGCCTTTGGGCGGAACGCATAATGCGCGCAGCCTGGCCACTGCTTTCAACATTGTTTTTTGGGATGGGCGTGCTGCTTTTGGCCGCGCCAGATCTCTGGTTGCCTCCCTGGCCTAAACTGGCGTGGGGCATTTGGCTGCTGAGCGGGCTGTATGGGCTGTGGTATTTCTTTTGGCATTTTTCAGCTCCGACCTTTGGTGCCGCCTTTGCGCGCCTCGATCACAACCGACCTGACCGCCCCTTGGCGGCGCTGCGTGATCATCAGGCGCTTGGCCAAGACGATCCAGCCTCGGCGGCTCTGTGGCAGGCTCATATGGCGCAGATGCGCGCAGCGGCCGCCAAGGCATCGGCCGTCGGCCCGCAGTTGGATTTAGCGCCGCGAGACCCTTTCGCCCTGCGCTATATTGCAGTGTTGGTCTTTGTCATTGGTGGGCTTTTTGGTTCGTTGCAAGCGGTGCGCACAGGGCTGGGCACAGCTCCGGTGGCAATTGCCGTTGGGCCGCAATGGGAGGCATGGTTGCAACCGCCAGCCAATACCCGCCGTCCGATGATATATCTCAATGACGTCATGGGCGCTGAGTTGAGCGTGCCGCAAGACTCCGTGGTCTTGGTGCGTCTTTACGGCGATGCGGGTTTGCACGCAGTTGAGGAAACGCTGTCTGGCCGGGCCGCGGATGCGTTTGATGCGGCCGATCCCAGTCAAACATTTCTCGTGACCCGTTCGGGCCGATTGGCCATTTCTGGGCCTGAAGGCGCCGCGTGGCAGGTGTCTATGTTGCCCGATACGCCGCCAGAGGTGGAGGTGATCGGCGAGATGACCCGTGATGCGGAGGGCAGTTTTTCGCTGAGCTTCACCGCGCGCGACGATGTGGCCGTCACTGCGGGCCGGGCATGGGTGCAGTTGACCTTGGAGGAGGTGGATCGCCGCTATGGGCTGGCGGTCGAACCCGCGCCGCAGCCTGATATCGAATTGGCCCTGCCTTTGACCATTTCGGGCAATCGCGCCGAGTTCACGGAGGTTCTAAAAGAGGATCTATCCAAACATGTCTGGGCGCATTTGCCCGTCTCGCTGCGTCTCGAAGTCGAAGACATGCGCGGGCAATTGGGGCATTCGGCGGCATTAGAGATGGCTTTGCCGGCCCGCACTTTCTTTGATCCCCTTGCCAAGGCCTTGGTTGAGCAGCGCCGGGATTTGCTCTGGTCCGGTGACAATCAAACACGCGTGGCGCAACTGTTGCGCGCGATATCGCAAGCTCCTGAATCGCTGTTTCGTGACGCAGAGGATGCTGACGTTCTGGCGCAAATCATCCAAGATCTGGAGATGGCTACAGATCTTGAGACCGCAGCCGAGGCGCTTTGGATATTGGCGCTTGAGGTTGAGGACGGCGATTTGGAGCAGGCGGCGCAGAAGCTTGCCCGTGCGCAAGATAAACTGGCCGAAGCGATCAAAAACGGTGCCACGCCCGAAGAAATCGCCCGGCTGATGGATGAATTGCGGCAGGCACAGCGCGAGTATTTTAGAGAATTCGCGGAACGCAACCCGCAGTCCGAGCAACCTGAAAGCCTGCCCGATGATAAGCTGGTTTCACCAAGCCAGTTGCAAGAAATGATGGATCGTTTGCAGCAGCTCATGGAAGAGGGCCGTATGGCCGAGGCGCAGGAGCTCTTAGAAGAGATCAACCGTTTGATGCAAAATCTTCAAATGACCCCAGGGCAATCGAGTGGTGAGGGTCAAGAGGGTCAAGACGGTCAAGAGGGCGGTGGTCAACAGGCGGAAGATCTTGCCGACAGCCTGCGTCAACAGCAAGAGCTGTCCGATGAAACCTTCCGTGATCTGCAAGGCCAACCTCCAGGCGATCAGCCCGGTGGCGGTGGAACAGAGGGTGGCGATGCCGCCGGCGAAGATGGGCGGCTATCTCAAGAAAGTTTGTCGGAGCAGCAAAAACAGTTGGAACGGGACGTGGCGCGCCAAAGGGGCAATTTACCCGGCGCGGGCACAGAGGCAGGGCAAGCGACCCGTCGTGCGCTGGATGAGGCCGCTGAGGCCATGGATCAGGCCGCAGAAGATCTGCGCGCGGGCGATCTGCCGGGCGCGCTGGACAATCAATCGGACGCCATTGACGCGCTGCGCGAAGCCATGCGCCGCTTGGGTGAGACGCTGGACGAACAAGCCCGGCCCGGCCAGGGTGCCACCCCCAATGACCGCCGCGCCGAGGGGCAATCGCAAAACCCATCTTCGCGTGATCCCCTAGGACGGGATGTTGGAGGCAATGGGCAATTGGGCGCTGGCGAGCAGATGGTGCCGCAAGAAGAATTGCGGCTGCGTTCACAAGAATTAATGGAAGAAATTCGTCGCCGGGCCGGTTCGCTCGAACGTCCAGAAGAGGAGCGTAATTATCTCCAAAGGCTACTGGATCGCTTTTGATTGGCCGCCTGTATGACATGCGGCGCGGGTCTTAGAAGCTGAAACTCATGCGATAGTCCAAAATGGCCTGCAAGCCATGCTGTAGCCACTGGCGCATATCATCGACCCAAAACACATAGGCGTTGATCCGATCTGTTTGGTTCGGAAACTGCTCAGTAATTTGCGGCGCGAAGATGTAAATCGCTGTCATCGCGCCTAGGACCAAAAATGCCGCGACTGTGCCGCGTTGATGGTTGTCGAGCGGGGCCACATCCTCTGGCGCTTCGCTTGGCAATACCGGCTTTGTTAAGGCCGGGGCATCCTCTGCTGGGCTGACGAGTGGGGAAATTTCGACCCTATCAATGGGCGGCAAACTCTTAGAGGCCGTCGCGGCTTTTGCCTCTGGGCGCGGCGCGGCTAGGGGCAGATCATTTGTCGCTGGGGCTTGTTCGGGCGCGGTCTCAGATGCCCCGCGTGTTTCGGCCTTGCGCGCCTCCATCTCCCGCTGCACTTCTTGTTGCAGGATGCGACTGACCTTGGGATCAATCGTGGTGCGCGCACGGGGGGGCTGATCGGCTGGGACAAACCAAGTCTCTTGGCAGCCAGAGCATTGCACATCCCGTCCCTCTGCTGGGATGACATCATTGGGAATTTCATATTCCGCATCGCATTTTGGGCAGAGTAAACGCACCGAGGCCTCGATTCTATTTCGCATCCGGGATGTAGACGATAACTATCCCGTAACGCTACAAGTGACATGCTGAAAGTACCACCGTTTTTGCGTCACTTGCAAATTCCTGCCGATGTCCTGTGACGGGGTTTCAAACAGGTTGCAAATGCGCTCAAAGACGCTGGTTTTGCGGCGCGTTTGCTCCTATACCCAAAGCAGTAACCGATAAGGAGCCGTTATGGCCTATGCAGTGCAATGGATTCGCTCTTTGCTGTTCAATATTCAGATGTATGTGGCAATGGTCATCGTGGCCATCGTCTTTTTGATTCCCATGATTTTCAGCCAAAAAGGCGCGTCGCTGGCGGCCAAGGTCTATTGCTGGTGGGTGGTGTGGTCAGCGCGTTTGATGATCGGGCTGCGGGTCCAAGTGCGCGGCACCATCCCCAAAGGCGAAGTTTTAGTTGCCGCCAAGCATCAATCTTTTTTTGATATTATTGTGATATTCAACTGTCTGGATCGGTCGAAATTCATCATGAAACGGCAATTGCTGTTTACGCCAATCGTCGGTCAATATGCCTATCGTTTGGGATGCGTGCCTGTGAATCGCGGCAAGGGTGCGGCCGCCATTCGCAAAATGGTTGCGGATGTCGCATCCGGTCGGGTGGCGCCTGGGCAATTGGTGATCTATCCGCAAGGTACGCGCGTCGCACCGGGGGATAAGAAGGTCTATAAGATGGGTTCGGGTGTCTTGTATCGCGAATTGCAGCAAGACTGCGTACCTGTGGCTTTGAACACGGGTATTTTTTGGCCAAAGCGCAGCATTTACCGCAAGCCGGGCATCGCGACTGTGGAGTTTATGGAGCCGATCCCAAAGGGCAAACCTGTGGCGGAGTTCATGGAATTGATGGAAGCTGCCGTGGAAGGGCGCTCACGCGAGTTGATGGCGGAAGTGGGATTTTATGAGTGAGGCCGTGCCAATGGGTTGGCCGTTAACCCGTGGCTGAATTGCGAGACATAGGGCGCTCGAATTGGACATGGCGCAGCCCGCTGTCACCACCGGTCAAGATGGCTCTGCGTGACGGGTTTTGCGGCAAATCTTTGGTGTGAATTTTGCCTTGAAGTCGCAATTTTTGGCTTCTAAAGTTTAACGGTATACATCATGAGGAGCGTAAAATGCGCTTTGGATACAGCATTATATATGTTGCAAGCGTCCCTGAAACTTTAGCCTTCTATGAGAAGGCGTTTGGATTGCAAACAGGGTTCCTCCATGAAAGCGAACTTTATGGAGAGCTTAAAACCGGCGCAACAACCCTGGCTTTTGCGGCCGATGAAATGGCACAGCGAAATGGCTTATCTGTGCGTCCTAATCGCGCCGATGAGAGACCTGCGGGCTACGAGATTGCTTTAGTCACGGATGATCCGCAAAGCGCTTTTGAAAGGGCGGTCAGCGCCGGTGCGGTGGCTGTGAGTGCACCGCAAACAAAGCCCTGGGGGCAAATTGTGGCTTACCTGCGCGATCATAATGGATGTCTTGTCGAAATTTGTTCGCCGGTGGGGGGAGCGCGATGAGTGATCGGATTTTAAATTTGACGCAGCTTGAGGCGCTTTATGAAGAGCCTTCGCGCAACAGCCTGGTCAAAGTTGCCCAGCATATCACAGCGGAATATGGCGCTTGGATTGGGGCTGCGCAGTTTTGCATTTTGAGCACAGTGGGTCCAGGTGGCACCGATGGCAGCCCGCGCGGGGATGACGGCCCAGTTGTGCATATTCAAGACCCGAAGACCCTGCTTATGCCCGATTGGCGCGGCAATAACCGCTTGGATTCCTTGCGCAATATTGTTGAAGATGGCCGGGTATCCCTGATGTTTATGGTGCCGGGGAATTCTAATGTGGTGCGCGTCAATGGCACTGCGCACCTTTCGGTCTCGGCGGCCCATCTCGCGCGGTTTGAGCGCAATGGCCGCAAGCCACGCAGCGTTGTGGCGGTATCTGTCTCGGAGGCGTACGGCCAATGCGCCCGTGCGATCATGCGGTCGGGGTTGTGGCAAGGGCAGGCAGCACCTGATTTACCGAGCATGGGAGATATCTTGCAGGCGCAAACGGCAGCACAGGCAGAACCATCGGAACGGGTCGACAGTGCGATCTATGAAAAAGACTGGCAGGCTCGGGTGACAAAATCTCTATGGTGAGCTGGCTACGGCCTTAGCTTGCCAGACCTTTTGTGCCCATATCGAGGAATTTCTGCCGCCGATCTTTCATCAAACTGTCTGGTTTTTTCTTGCCAAGCTCGTCGAGCAGCTTGGCCAAAGTCTGTCCAACGGCTTGGATGGTGGATTTCGCATCGCGATGCGCGCCGCCCTTGGGCTCCGCAATGATTTGATCGCAAATGCCTAAGTCCGTGAGATCCTGCGCCGTGAGACGCAGCGCCTCTGCCGCTTCGCGCATTTTTTCTGCATCTTTCCACAGGATGGACGCGCAGCCTTCTGGGCTGATGACGGAATAGATTGAATGTTCAAGCATCACCAAACGGTTGGCCGTGGCAAAGGCCACCGCCCCACCGGACCCGCCTTCGCCGATGATGACGGAGATCAAAGGCACTTTCAGCTGCAGGCATTTTTCCGTTGAACGGGCAATAGCTTCCGATTGACCGCGTTCTTCGGCCCCTTTTCCGGGAAACGCGCCGGGGGTATCGACCAAGGAGATGACCGGCAGTCCGAAACGGTTGGCCAGATCCATCAAGCGGATGGCTTTGCGATAGCCTTCTGGCCGCGCCATGCCAAAATTGCGCGCGATGCGTGATTTGGTATCATGCCCTTTTTCATGACCAATGACCACAACGGGCCGATCGCCCAGACGGGCCAGCCCGCCCATTATGGAATGATCATCGGCAAAATTTCGATCCCCAGCCAGGGGGGTATATTCTTGGAACAGCTCTTGGATATAGTCTTTACAATGCGGCCGATCAGGGTGGCGTGCCACCTGACATTTGCGCCAAGGGGTGAGCTTGGAATAAAGCTCATCGAGCAGGGCACGCGCTTTTTTGTCGAGCGCCTTGGCCTCGGCTTCAATGTCCATATCCTCATTGTCACGGCCCATGGCGCGCAGCTCTTCAGCCTTGCCTTCGATTTCTGCCAAAGGGCGTTCAAATTCAAGATAGTTGGTCATGTCTGGCCTCAAAATGACGATTTGAAACCTATATGACCCCGGAGGCTCCAAAGTGCAACAGAACTGCGTTCAATCAGCAAGTTTTACCCGATCGCGGTTCGTTAGGCGCCGCCAATCATTTCATATTGGCGAACAATCACTTCGGCTTGTTTGATCGAAGCGATATCAACCAAACGGCCTTTATAGACCGTTGCGCCTTCGCCATTCTCTTTGGCCTGCTGCATGGCGGCGAGAATGTCTCGGGCCTCTGCTACGGCCTCTTCAGACGGGGTGAAAACCTCATTGGCCAGTGCGATTTGCTTGGGATGGATCGCCCATTTGCCGACCATGCCAAGGGTGGCGGAGCGGCGCGCCTGGGCGCGGAAACCCGCGTCATCGCTGAAATCGCCAAAAGGACCATCAACGGGCAAAACCCCATGGGTGCGACAGGCCGCAACGATCGCCGCCTGGGCCCAGTGCCAAGGATCTGACCAATGTTTATTGTCGCCATGTTGCATGTAGTAATTCTCTTGTGTGCCGCCGATGCCGGTGGTCTGCATGCCCATGCTGGCGGCGAAGTCAGCCGCGCCCAGTGACATTGCCACAAGCCGCGGCGAGCTGGCGGCAATTTCTTCGACATGGGCCAGGCCGGCAGCGCTTTCGATAATGACTTCAAAGGTGATGGGTTTGCTGCGCCCCTGAGCCGCTTCGACCGCGGTTGCCAGAGCATCGACGGCGTAAACATCAGCGGCACAGCCAACTTTTGGGATCATGATTTGATCAAGCCGGTCTGAGGCGCGTTCTAACAGATCTACAACGTCGCGGTACCAATAGGGGGTGTCGAGACCGTTGATTCGGACGGAGAGGGTTTTGCTGCCCCAATCAACCTCATGGGTCGCTTGAATGATATTTTCGCGGGCGCTGTCTTTGTCGCTGGGTGCCACGCTGTCTTCGAGATCAAGGTTAATCACATCCGCGGCACTTGCTGCCATTTTCTCAAAGAGAGCGACGCGCGAGCCGGGGCCGAACAATTGGCAGCGATTGGGGCGAGAGACAGGCGTGGGTTGCAGGCGAAATGACATATTGGACCTCGAGTAAGGAAATTTCAAGATTGACTGTCTTTGCAATATAATCTTGCGCGGCCAGCCGCAAGCGCATTTCTTTCACTGGGGTTTTCCGGATGATTCTGCGGCAAATGCCAGCGAGATCGCGCAGAAGAACTAACAAAATATATTCTCAGCAATAAGATTCTAATTAGAACACATTTATTCGAATTAAATTCCACTAAATAGCAATTCAATGCCTAACAATGGGTGAAATTTCGTGATGTGTGACGTAAATTGCGCGCAACAGCACTAGGAGATTTCCATGATCAAAACCCCTTATCTATTGTTCCTTGGCGATGCGCCAGATCGGCTCGCCGCCAAAGTCGCCATCGGCATTAAAGATTGGCGCCCTGAGCATGCTGTGGCGCAGTTCCGTATGCCGGGATGCGGTGCAGATCTTGGGATTGCCGATATGTCTTTGCAAGATGCCAAGGATGCGGGGGCCAAGACTTTGGTCATCGGTGTGGCCAATCGGGGCGGGGTGATTTCGGAAGCCTGGAAAACCGTTCTGAAAGAGGCTCTGGCAATGGGCTATGACTTAGCCTCTGGCTTGCATAACTTGCTGCGCGATGAAGCCGATTTGGTGGAGACAGCCGCGAAATATGGCGGTCAGCTGCATGATGTGCGGGTGCCCTCTGTGCAATATCCCATCGCCACTGGCACAAAGCGCAGCGGCAAGCGGTGCTTGACCGTGGGGACAGATTGCTCTGTGGGCAAGATGTATACGGCGATGGCGATGGATGCGGAGATGCGCAAACGTGGGTTGAAATCCAGCTTCCGCGCTACGGGTCAAACGGGGATTTTGATCACCGGTGATGGCGTGCCTTTGGATGCGGTGATTGCCGATTTTATGGCGGGATCTGTGGAGTATTTAACACCCGACAATGACGCCGATCATTGGGATCACATTGAAGGGCAAGGCAGTCTGTTTCATGTATCTTACTCGGGCGTGACGATGGCCCTTATTCATGGCGGGCAGCCTGATGCTTTGATTTTGGGCCATGAGCCAACGCGCAGCCATATGCGCGGCCTGCCCGATTATCAGCAACCCAGCTTGGAAGAGCTGCGCGATATGGCATTGGCCTTGGCGCGTGTGGCCAATCCTGCCTGCCAGGTTGTGGGGATATCGGTCAACACCCAGCATATGTCTGAGGCCGAGGCCACAAGCTACTTGGCCGAAGTGGAGGAACGTATGGGGCTTCCAACGGTGGATCCAATTCGCATCGGGGCCGGCCGTCTGGTCGATGCGTTGATGGCAGTTTGATCTAAAGGAGCGGCGCCTGTCGGCGCCGCACAACTCTATGCCTGTCGCGCGGCTCCGCCGCTTGACAGGCCCGGGCTGCCGCGACAGCCTGCGCGGCAAAGGACATAAAGATGAGTATGCGGATCACGGTTCAGCCAGAGACGTTTCAATTGGCGCAGGTCTTCACAATTTCGCGCGGGTCGCGAAGTCAGGCAGAGGTCTTGAAGGTTCGGATTGAGAAAGATGGGGTGATCGGCTGGGGCGAATGTGTGCCCTATGCGCGCTATGGTGAGAGCCTGGCTTCGGTGACGGCGCAGATTGAGGCTCTGGGGGACATCTCGCATGGGGAGTTGGCCGAGGCCTTGCCGGCAGGTGCGGCGCGCAACGCGCTTGATTGTGCTTTTTGGGATTTACAGGCGAAGACCAGTGGCGTGCCGGTGGCACAGCGCATTGGTTTACAGAAGCTTCAGCCGCAAATCACCGCCTATACCCTGTCTCTGGACAGTCCTGAGGCGATGGAGCGTCAAGCCAAGCTCAATGCGCATCGGCCCTTGCTGAAAATCAAGCTGGGAACGCCCGATGATATGCCACGGCTTGAGGCGGTGCGGCGCGGTGCGCCCAAGGCAAGGATCATTGTGGACGCCAATGAAGGATGGAGCGCAGAGGTTTACTCCGATCTCGCGCCGCATTTGCTGCGTCTTGGGGTTGAATTGGTCGAACAGCCTTTGCCGGCATCCGAAGATGACGCGCTTTTGGGCCTGGCGCGGCCATTGCCGATTTGTGCCGATGAGAGCTGCCATGACCGGAGCTCTTTGCCGCATATGCGGGATAAGTATGATTATGCTAATATCAAATTGGACAAGACCGGTGGTTTGACGGAGGCCTTGGCCCTGCGAGATGCCGCTTTGGAGGCGGGTTTTGGGTTGATGGTGGGGTGTATGGTCGGCAGTTCGTTGGCGATGGCCCCAGCCGTGCTTTTGGCGCAAGCCGCGCAGTTCACCGATCTTGACGGGCCGCTGCTTTTGGCCGAAGACCGAGATCACGCTTTGAAATTTGACGCCGACGGTGTGCATCCGCCCGTCGCAGCCTTGTGGGGATAGACCAATGACACGCACCGTATATGTAAACGGCAAATATTTGCCGGAAAATGAAGCGAGTGTTTCAATTTTTGACCGAGGCTTCCTGTTCGCCGATGGCGTCTATGAGGTCACGTCGGTCTTAGATGGAAAGCTCATTGATTTTGACGGCCATGCGCGGCGTTTGGCGCGGTCTCTGGACGAGCTGGGCATGCGCAACCCGATCGAGACCGAAGATTTGCTTGAAGTCCACCGGGAGTTGGTTCGGGCGAATGATATCGTCGAGGGGCTGATCTATTTGCAAATCACCCGCGGCGCGGCAGCTGATCGCGATTTTGCATATCCCAGCGAAGATACGCCACCAACCATCGTATTGTTCACGCAGAACAAACCCGGTCTTGCCGACAGTCCGATGGCCAAGGCCGGTATCAAGGTGATCTCTATTGAGGATCAGCGCTGGGCCCGCCGGGACATCAAGACCGTACAGTTGCTCTACCCCTCCATGGGGAAGATGATGGCCAAAGCGGCTGGCTGTGACGATGCTTGGATGGTTGAGGATGGGGCTGTCACCGAAGGCACTTCGAATAATGCCTATATCGTCAAGGGCGGCAAGATTATCACCCGGCATCTGTCAAATGAGATTTTGCACGGCATCACCCGTGCCGCCGTGTTGCGCTTTGCCCGCGAGGCCCAAATGGAGGTGGAAGAGCGCGCCTTCACAGTGGCCGAGGCGCAGGATGCGGATGAGGCATTTTTCACGTCGGCCTCAGCTTTTGTGATGCCTGTGGTTGAGCTGGATGGGGCGGCGATTGGGACGGGTACACCCGGACCAGTGGCCACAAGGTTGCGGGAAATCTATCTGGACGAGTCGCGCAAAGTGGCAATTTAATCGCATATCGCAGGCGCCCCGTTCTGGTGCGCCTGCTTTCTCTTGCTCGAATCTATAAAATACAGTTTGTTAGCTCAGCAAGGGTAGTGTTGTGGCTTTCAAAACGAAAATTGGATTAATCGCGTTTTGCGTGGGATTGAGCGCTTTGGGATGGTTCGCCTATAGCAATTGGCTGGGCCGCATTGAGGCGCGCATCGTGCAAAGGGTCACCCTAGAGGGGCTTGAGCTTTCCCACCCGCTGCAGATTTCGGTAAATGGGCGTGAGGTGACAGTTTCAGGATGGGTCAATTCTGAAGCAGAGCGTGCACGGGTTTTGCACCATTTACAGCCGCATGGGCCGGATATTACCTTAGTAGATCGCATGGTACTCTTGGCTGAGGTCCGCCCCTATGTGACACATTTGATTCGCGATGCGCGGGGGATAAGGGCGTCAGGCTATGCCCCTAGTCAGGCGGCGCTTGCGGCTGTGGCGGCGCAAATTGGCGCAGGCGGTGCAGATCTGCAATTGGCCGCCGGCATATCAGAGGCGGCGTGGCGGGAGGCCATGGACAGCGCCATCAAAAGCCTATCACATGTGCAGACTGGCACTTTAAGGTTGGAAGATAGCCAGCTTCATTTGACCGCAACGGCGCGATTGCCCGATGATGCGCAAGCCGCGCGTGCGGCTTTGACTTCGGACGATGACAGCCACGTCGAGATCGAGATGCTTGACGATGGACAGCCCTTTGCTTTGTCTGTCCACCTGTCACAGGGGCAGCTCACGGCCACGGGTAAATTTCCTGCGGGCGTGTTGCCGCAAATTGTACCGGAAGAAATTGGTCGACCGGCGCGGAGCTTGCGCATTGAACAGGCAAGAATTGACGATGTGGAGGGTCAGTTTACCCAAGCCGTGCGGGTCGCTTTAAGGGCGATGGCGCAGGTGCAATTGGGCCAGCTTGACGTATCACAGGACAGAATTGAGATCACCGGCATGGTCAGCCGCGCGGGGCTCCTGCGCGCCGAACGTGCTTTGCGAAAAAGGCCTGAGACCACCGAATTGGTGCGCCGGCTGGAGATTTACGATGATGGGCAGCCCTTCTACCTTTTGGCAGAATTTGACGGCGCTGAAGTTCAGATTCGCGGCAAGATTCCCTATGGCGTGGACCTTTCCGCTTTAACGTCTGGCTTTGAAGCGCAGCGCTCTGAAGGACTGGTGCAGGCCGAGATCACTGACGGGCCGCGCGACTGGAGCGGAGCCTTGGTTGCGGGCCTGGCTGGCCTGCGCGAGATGCAAAATGGCCGGTTGATGGTGGCGCCGGGGTTGCTTCACCTCTCGGGGACGGTAACCACGCCGGAAATACAGGCGAAAATCGAGGCGCATCTGTCGCGAAAGCCTGCGGAATTTTTGCTCACTCACCGGTTTGATCTGGTGGATGATGGCACGCCGCCAGATTTCACACTTGCCTATGATGCGCAAAGCGGCGCTCGGCTGTCTGGGAAATTGCCCATGGGACTGGAAACCGTGCAGATTGCTGAAATTTTGCAGGTGCCCTCTATTGAAAATACGGCTCGGGTGGGACTGATCGGCCGGGCAGATTTTACCCGGCGTGTCCTGGGCGTTCTGTCCGGCTGGCTGCGCCACTTTGAGCAGTTTGAGCTGCATTATTCTGCGGGCCGGCTGGCTCTAAAGGGGGTGGCTGAGCCGGGCGTGGCACCAGAGGATTTGGCCGCGGCTTTATCGTCGCATTTTGTGATTGCCACTGAAATTTCAGCGCCGCCCCAGGGCGCGGACATCGGTGCAGAGCGCATTCACGCGCGCAGCGGACTGTTAGAGCGCCGGGTGCCTGGCGCCTGGGTGCCGGTGTATAGTTTTGAGCCGACGGCCGCGCGATGCAGTGCTGCGACATCGGATATTTTGAAGCAAGAAGACCTCAGTTTTGCGGACGGGCTTGAGCGCTTTGATGTCAGCGCAGCGCCCGCATTGGCGCGTTTGGCTGGGCTGATTGGTCATTGTTTGCAAAATTCTGCGCTGCGGGTTGATGCGGTTGATCATAGTTTCTCGAAGTCGAGTGAGGCAGAAAATGACCAGCTCAGCCAGGCACGCGCCACGGCCTTAGTGGCGGCATTAGCTGCGCGCGGCCTGCCTAACGAGCGCATTCACCCAAAGGGATTGGGCGATCGCAGGCCGCATGATGCGCAGCAGCTACCGTTTGTTCAGCCTGCTGACCGCATTGAGTTCATTTGGAGCGATCGGCCATGACGGGGTCGCAGAGGGGAGGCGCGCATGTTTGACGGGTGGCTGTTTCTTTTGACAGAGATTTGGGTTTTGCTCGTGTTGGCGGGTCTTTTGGGCTTGTTTTGCGGCTGGATCATCTGGGGATTTGGCAAAAGCCGCAGGGCTTTCGACCCGGCGGATGGCGCGGTTGCGGGCAAAACCCTACCGCCTTTGGAGGCTGAAGCGATGCCGGGCGTGGCTGCCCTGCCGCCTGGTATCAACTTAGATGCGCCACCGGATGATCTGCGAAGGATTAGAGGTATTGGACCAAAAATTGAGGCGCAGTGTCATCAGCTTGGCATTTATTCCTACGCGCAAATTGCCGCTTGGACGGCGAATGATATTGCACATATTGATGCACAGCTGCGAGGATTTGAAGGCCGGGCCAGCCGGGACGATTGGGTGGCTGAGGCCAAAGCCCTGATGGGAGAGAAAGGCCCGTCTTAATCGTGATTTTCGGCAAATTTTGCCTGTGCTTCTTGGCTAGCTTCTGTTTGATAGGCATCTTTCCAGCGCTCGAATGGCATGCCGTAGAAGGCTTCGCGCGCCTCCGCTTTGCTCATGTCAACGCCAGCTTCTTGCGCGGCCTCCTGATACCAACGTGACAGGCAATTGCGGCAAAATCCGGTCAGATTCATCATATCAATATTTTGCACATCCGTACGGTCATTAATGAGGTGCTGCTGTAGGCGGCGGAAAGCGGCGGCTTCAAGTTCGAGTTTTAATTGGGCGTCCATTTGGGTCATCCTTATGATGGGGGGTGCGGCTGCACCTCTGCGAGGGCCGATTTTAGGAGCGGTGCCAGCAAAGCGGCCCAAACGTCTTGGTCATGGGTAGTTTCGATTAAATCATTTCTGACTTCAATCAAGACATTGAGGCGCCCCTGACGCAGCGCGTGGCGGTCGATGCTGTCGCCGGGCAAATGCCCATTGTAGGGTTCATTGATGCCAACGGTGAGATCCCCGCGCGCTTGTAATCGTGCGATGACCGGATCGGCCAGCCGGCGGTCACCGGCAAAGAGGATACCGATTTCCCAAGGGCGTTTTGGTCGGCCGGCAAGCTGCGGGGTAAAGGAGTGAATTGCAACTATCGCAGGGTCGGATGCCGCGAGCTGTGCATAGGCTGCATGATAGGGGCGGTGGTAAGCCGCGAGCCGGCGGGTGGTCTCGGCCGCATCGGCAGAACGATTGGCAGGAATCACGCTGCCGTCATAGAGTTTCATCAGCAATGTGGGATCATCTTCCCCACGATTGGGATCAATCACCAAACGAGAGAAATTGCTGCATAAGACGGGCGCTTCAAGATGCTTTCCCAGCGCAAGGCTAAGCCCTTTGGCCCCCACATCATAGGCAATGTGGCGGTTCATGTCATCGGCGGGCAATCCCAGGCTGCCGTTATTTACCCCTGCTGGCACGCGATTGTTTGCGTGATCACAAGTAATCAGCCATGGCCCTTTGCGGTCGGGTCCTGTAATGGAAAACGGGTATTCGTCGCTCATGCCCCCTTTTAGCTGAGTTGCACAAAGATGTGAATTGGGGCATTAGGGGCCCAACATGATAGCGGTAACATAAAAGAGTCCTTTGCATGAAACGTGATAGAAACGTAAAAATCGTCGCCACACTCGGTCCGGCGTCAAATGATTATGACATGATCCGGGCGTTGCATGAGGCGGGTGCAGATGTTTTTCGCCTGAATATGTCTCATGGAGAGCATTCAGAGATTGCCGCGCGCCATGCGATTATTCGGCAGGTGGAGAAAGATCTGAACAGTCCCATCGCGATTTTGGCTGATCTGCAAGGACCGAAACTGCGGGTGGGAACTTTTGAAAACGGTGAAGAAGATTTGCAAACGGGCGCAGCTTTTCGTTTGGATTTGCAAGACTTGCCTGGTGATATCAATCGCGTGACCCTGCCGCATCCTGAGATTTTTCAGGCGCTGGAGCCGGGTGCGCGGCTCTTGGTGAATGACGGCAAGATTCGTTTGAAGGTGCAAAGCTGCGGCCCTGACTTCGCGGAATGTTTGGTCGAAGCTGGTGGCATGATTTCAAACCGCAAGGGGGTGAACGTGCCTGATGTGGTTTTACCGCTCAAGGCTCTGTCTGCGAAAGATCGTGCGGATCTGGAGTTTGCCTGCGACCTGGGAGTCGATTGGTTGGCGCTGTCCTTTGTTCAGCGCCCAGAAGATGTCTATGAGGCGCGCGCTTTGGCCAATGGTCGGGCTGCTGTTTTGTCAAAGATTGAGAAACCAGCGGCGGTCACGGCCTTTGATGAAATTTTGCGGGTCAGCGATGGCATTATGGTGGCGCGCGGCGATCTGGGGGTTGAGCTGCCGGTGCAGGCGGTGCCGCCTATTCAAAAGCAATTGGTGCGCAAATGCCGGGCGGCTGCCAAGCCGGTGATCGTCGCCACGCAGATGCTGGAAAGTATGATTGAAAGCCCCATGCCGACCCGCGCTGAGGTGAGCGATGTTGCCAATTCGATTTATGAAGGCACAGACGCGATTATGCTGTCAGCGGAATCTGCGGCGGGCCTGTTTCCGATTGAAGCGGTCACAACCATGAACAATGTGGCCATCGAGGTTGAACGTGACCCCACCTATACGGCGATTTTAGAAGCCAGCCGGAGTGTGCAGGGCAAATCTGTGGCCGATAGTATCGTGGCGGCCGCGCGGGAAATCGCCGAAACGACCGATGTGAAAGCGATTGCCTGCTTTACCTCGTCCGGCACAACTGCCAGTTTGACCGCGCGGGAACGTCCGCGGGTGCCGATCATTGCTTTAACGGCGAATATCAGCACCGCGCGGCGTTTGAGCCTGACCTGGGGCACAAATTGTGTCATCACCGGGCCTGTGGATCGCTTTAAGACTGCGGTTGTGGCGGCTGTACGAGCCGCAGTGAGCCAAGGTTTTGCAGAAGAGTGCGATCAAATCACCGTGACAGCTGGGGTTCCCTTCAACCAAGCTGGCACAACCAATATTTTGCGCGTTGCGCCTTGTGAGGAGCGGTTGATCTTCCGATCTGAACCGGACATCTAATGGACTCAAATTTGGCTTTAATGATCGCCGGTGGCATTGTTTTATCCATATTTGGTGTCATTAGTGCGCTTAATGCTTCGATTGAAGACCGCTCTGCGCGTTTGGGGCAGGGGCTCTTTGTCTTGGGCATTGGTATGGTGGCCTGGTCTTGGATCATGTCGCCCGATGGTTTGACTATTTCCGATATTCCGCAGGCTTTTTTGATCGCTGTGGTGGCTTTGGTGAAATAGCATTTACCGCTTGCTCTTGCGGGCATTCGCGCCTAAAAGCCAAGCTCTAACGCGGGACCGGCCAAAAGTGGCATGCCGAGTCGCGCGCTCACGTTCTAAAATAGGAGATCGAAATGCCCAAAATGAAGACCAAGTCGAGCGCTAAAAAGCGTTTCAAAGTGTCATCGACCGGTAAGGTCATGGCGGCACAAGCCGGCAAACGCCACGGTATGATCAAACGTACGCGCAAATTCATTCGTGACGCCCGCGGCACGACCACTCTGTCTGCTCCTGACGCGAAGATCGTCAAGAGCTACATGCCCTACGACCGTTAAGGAGGTTCACAGAGATGTCACGTGTTAAAGGTGGGACAGTAACCCACGCCCGTCACAAGAAAATTATCAAAGCTGCGAAAGGCTATTCCGGTCGCCGGAAGAATCTCTACAAAACAGCAACTCAGGCGGTCGATAAGGCCAACCAATACGCCACGCGCGACCGCAAGGCCCGCAAGCGTAATTTCCGGAGCCTGTGGATCCAGCGTATCAATGCGGCATGCCGCAGCCATGACGAAACTTTGTCTTACAGCCGTTTCATCAACGGTCTGTCCTTGGCCGGTATCGAAGTGGATCGCAAAGTATTGGCCGATCTGGCTGTGCACGAGCCCGACGCCTTTGGCGCAATCGTGTCCAAAGCGCAGGCGGCTCTGGCCTAAGTCAGCCTTCCAGACATTTAGATGCAGCCTCGGAGTATCTCCGGGGCTGTTTTCGTTTTACGCCGGCGTTATCAGGCGTTGGCCCATTTGCTGAAAATTTTTGACAATTTAATTTCGACTGTTTAACCTCTTCTACATTTCAAAGACTTATTTTGTCGCGTGTCAGACTGTGACGAAAAAATTAATTTAATGTTGGATTTTTGATGGTTCGTTTTAAACCCACCTATATTTTCGCCCTCATTGCCTCTACGGCGATTGTTCCTCTCGGCGCAGTGGCTCAAGGCCTTGAGCCTGGCGTCAGGCTACAAACCGCAACGGGGTCTATGGCGCGACAGGCGCCGGTGACTGTGTCTTTTGCCCCCGGCCTTAACACTGTGATGAGCAACACTGCTGTGGCCGGCCTTGGGTTGTCTGTTATTGGCGCCTTGGCCCTGGGCCAAACGGATCAAATCACCGGGTCCGGGGGAAGCCTGTCGCAAACTGCGCTGCCCGTGGGCGATTACCGCGATACGACGCAAGGGATCTATGGCACGGAATACAGCTACAACGCGAATTTGGCACAATTGAATGTGTTGCCCCTCAACAATTATGGCTACGACGGGACCGGGATCAATGTCGCGGTGGTCGATTCTGGGATCGACGCCAGCCACCCTGAATTTAGAAATTCAACGATCTATGGCTATGATTTCTCCAACAGCGCAACGGGCTATGGTGGTGATCAAAATGGGCATGGCACGCATGTTGCGTCAATTATTGCCGGTGATGCAGATGGCACGGGCATGCGCGGTGTGGCCTATGATGCGACACTTTACTCTTACCGGGTCGACGCAGATGGGGATGGGGTTTTTGAGGCAATGAGCTCGGATTCTGATTTTGCTGCTGTTGCCCGGCGGCATATCACCGATGGCATCCATGTCTCTAATAACAGCTGGGGCAGCAATTCCTCTGTGACGAGCTATACGGCCAGCCAAGCGCGCAGCAATTTTCGCCGCAGTATTTCTGCTTATGATGATGCGCAGGCGGCAGGAACGCTCTTTGTCTTCGCAGCGGGCAACTCTGGCAATACCGAGGTGTCGATAGATGCAGGCTTGCCTTATCATGCGCCTGAACTTGCGGACGCATGGCTGGTGGTGGTCGCATCAGATGAGAATGGGGTGGAAACTGCATTCACCAATCGCTGCGGCGTGGCGGCGGCCTTTTGCGTGACGGCTCCCGGCAATAATGTTATGGCAGCTGACGCGGGAACGACTGGCTATGTCCCCTTAAGTGGCACCTCCATGGCTGCGCCTTTCGTCAGCGGTCTTGCCGCGGCTTTGATGGAAAAATTCCCGAACCTTACACCGGAAAAAATTGCCACACGGATCAAAACCACCGCCTCGCATGCGCCTCTTACCGGATTTTTCGGCGAAACACTGGCCAATAATGGGACCGCCGCTATGGAGGCAATCTTCGGCCATGGTTTGGTCGATTCAGGTGCCGCCGCAGCTCAGATTGGCAATTTAACCTATGCTTTCGGACCTGACGTGAGCCGTGGCCAGGATTTGAGCCAATCAAAACTTCCCTTACCGGCCGGCGTAGGGCGGGGTCTGGCCAATCAAATCATGGCCGATAAGTTTGTCGTCTTTGATTCTTTCGATAATGCCATGTTCACCGTTGCGGGATCCGAGGTCTTTGAAGCCCCGGCCGCAGGCTTTGTGCCGAGCTATGATGCCGGCCCCCGCAAAAGTGATGCGACAGATGGCAGCGTCAAGGCCCGTCGTATCGCGCAGCGCCATCCAAAAGAACAGCTGATTTTCAGCTTTCTGCCCCAGGGGGATACGCCAATCACAGCGGATTATTGGCAGGGCGTGGCGGCGTTATTTGCGCCGCAACCCTTCGTGGTTCCTGCCGCGAAACTGCGCATGAGTTGGGAGAGCCACCAGGGTTCTTCGACATCTTTGACGCCGTTTTTGTCATTTGGAAGCGGCGCTTTAGAGCAAGGTTCGGACAGATCTATTGAGATTGGTTTCGCCAGCAAGGTTCGGTTTGGCAGCGCGGTGGATCTGATTTCTTCGATTTCAGTTGGCGAGCAGGCCATTAATTTTGGTCTTGACGATCAAAGGGATCTCATCGGCATCGTGAAATCTGAATTGGGGTTGAACGCCACTCTCAACGCGGACAATCGGTTTTTCCTACGCTATGAGCAAAGCCGATATTCCGATAGGGCGGCCACTGACTCTGGTTTTGGTATCTCAGCGGCACGGGCGGACAGTTGGATGATGGGGGTTGAAACGCAGTTACCAGAGGCGGATTTAACCATCGGTGTGCGAAATGATTACGCTTTGTCGCGCGGAGCGGTCTCGCTCATGACACCGGGCACCATGTTAAAGGATGGGACCATCCTATATGATCACAAATCATACGGTCTCAACCGATCTGTTCGCTTGCGTCCCTTCGTGGCGATGCAGCATGATACATACGCCGGAACGTTGAATTTTGGGGCAAGTTTTGGCTCGTGGGATAGGTCAGATTTGGAGGCACTCGAATTAAGCTTTTCGCGTCAATTTTAGCTTCTGCCTTTGTGCTCAATTGCAGCGCAGATCTGCAGCCCACGGGTTTCGACTTTGTGGAATGGACCATAACATCTGATTTTCTGCCAGAAGGGCAGCGTTTGACCGCAGAGCAGATGCGCGATCTGCACGAGCGCCTAAATGTGCCTATCGCCGCACGCTCGAAGGTCTACGGCAGCGATATTCTTGGCAACGCCGCTTGGGAAGGCGAATTGACGATCAAGGGCTTGGACGCCGCGGGCGCCGAGGTGATTCTGACCTACAAGCGGGGCTCGCGAGCGGGGGCTGCGGTGCTCAACCAACGTTTGATCCTGTTAAACCTGCCAAAGGATGTGGCGCTGAAAAAATTCAAAATCATCTATGAGCAACCGGCCACGGCCAAAAAAGCCCTTCGAAGAAAATGACGCAAACGTCGCGTTGCGCGCTCATAATAACAAAGCATTCACCGCTTAACAGACTGCCCCCGACCTCCGATCCTGTCCTCAGGAGGTAGGCGCGCCCTCGGGTGGTGATCTTGGGGCCCGCCTTTTCGGTATTTTTGCGCTTGGCGGGTCGCCCGAATTCCATCATACGATCACGATGATTTCGCGTTTGCTCAAAACTCTGTGGCAACATGTCCGCTACATCCCGCTGCTGTCAGCCTTAACCATCTCGCGTGGTCGCGCTTTTGACCGCAGAGCTCAGGCCTTTGGCGGATTGGTTGGCCTCCTGGTCCGTTTCTTTCCCTTGGCACGTCGGCGCGTTGAAGCTGAATTGCGGCGCATCTATCCGGATATGCCGCGCCGTGAGCGGCTGGATCTGTGTCGCAACATGGGCCGCAATATGGGGCGCACGCTGTATGAAATTCTGCATTGCAGTGAATTCCAAACCCTGCACCACCGCAACACGGTGTCCGGCCCCGGGCTTGCCGCCTTGCAAAAGGCTCATGCCGAGGGAAAGGGTGCGATCATCGTCTCGGGCCATTTCGGCCAATGGGAGGCGGTGCGCTCAACACTCAAATCACTGGGTTTGGAAACGGGCGCCGTTTATAAACCGCAAACCAATCGCCACTATGAGCGCCGCCTTTATTCGGGCATTGCAGCTGGCGGCAAACCTATTCTGGCCACCGGGAAAATCGGCACCCGCGCGCTGGTGCGCCATGTGCAATCTGGTGGTTTCATAGCCATTTTGCTGGATGAGAAATACCCCGACGGGGCCAGGTTGCCATTTTTGGGGCAGCCGGCGCTCACGGCTTTGGTCGCGGCGCAATTGGCGATAAAATATGATCTGCCGCTGGTGCCCGCTTTCGGCACCCGCACGGAAGACGGCACGAAATTCGCTGTGGACTTTGATGCCCCTATTCCCGCCACTGATAGCATCACGATGACCAAGGCCTTCAATGACAACCTATCAGCACGCATTTTGGCTAACCCCGATCAATGGTATTGGTTGCTTGGCCGGTGGAAGGACGCTTAGCTACCCTGGCAAAGGCTCGAAGCTCCAGTGAGGCGAGCAGTTTTACGCAAGCGCCCTTGCTCGCGCCGCATAATCTCGCTAGCACGGGGCGCAATATAATTTGGAGACTCTCATGGATGATCTGCGCGAAAAATATCTAACTCTCATTTCGGCGGCGGCGGATGAAGCTGCGCTGGAAGAGCTGCGCGTTCAAGCTGTTGGGAAGAAGGGCGAGATCAGCCTGCATATGCGATCATTGGGCAAAATGTCGCCCGAGGAACGGCAGATCGCGGGTCCTGCACTCAATGCGTTGAAAGATGAGGTGAATTCGGCCCTCAATGCGCGCAAATCAGCCATGGCAGATGCGGCTTTGGAGGAGCGTTTGAAATCCGAATGGTTGGATGTCACATTGCCGGGCCGGCGGAGGCCGGCTGGCACCATCCACCCCATTTCCCAAGTTTGGGAGGAAGTGACCGCGATTTTTGCAGATATGGGATTTTCAGTGGCTGAAGGGCCGCAGATCGAAACCGATTGGTATAATTTTGACGCGCTCAACATGCCCGGTCACCATCCTGCGCGCGCCGAGATGGATACATTCTATACCCATCGCGCTGAGGGCGACGATCGCCCGCCGCATGTTCTGCGCACGCATACCAGCCCGGTGCAAATCCGCTCTATGGAGAAAACAGGTGCGCCAATGCGGGTTATTTGCCCCGGTCGGGTGTATCGGGCTGACTATGATCAGACCCATACACCGATGTTTCACCAGGTCGAAGGTCTGGCGCTGGACACTGATATTTCCATGGCCAATTTGAAGTGGTGCCTCGAAGAATTCGTGAAAGCCTTCTTTGAAGTGGATGATGTTGAGCTGCGGTTCCGCGCCTCGCATTTCCCCTTTACGGAACCTTCTGCCGAGGTGGATATTCGCTGCTCTTGGACAGATGGGCAGCTGAAAGTGGGCGAGGGCGATGATTGGCTCGAGATTTTGGGCTCCGGCATGGTTCATCCCAAAGTATTGGCCGCCGGTGGAATTGATGCCGCAAAATACCAGGGCTTTGCCTTTGGCATGGGGATTGATCGCATTGCTATGCTGAAATACGGGATTCCAGATTTGCGGGCCTTTTTTGACAGCGACCTACGCTGGCTGCGCCATTATGGCTTTGCGGCGCTGGATAAGCCGGGGTTGGTCAGCGGGCTGAGCCGATGAGGCCGCACCAAGGGGTGTCATGGGTGTGACCACATGACCCGGATTTTGATTGTCGATTCCAACGGGCCGGGAATGCCGGCTTTGGCACCCGGATTTGCTGCGGTCTTGCAGGCACTTTCGCCGCAGATCACGTGCAGCTTTTGCGCGCCCTATTTGGGGCAGGCTCTGCCTGAAGGTGCATTTGATGGGGTGGTGTTCACCGGGTCGGCTGTGAGTTGGGGCGTAGACGCACCTGAAGGAGAGGTTCTGCGAGAGATCTGGCGGCAAGTGACCTGCTGGAAGGTGCCGATTTGGGGATCTTGCAACGGCATGCAGCTGGCAGCTTTTATGCTGGGTGGCCAATGCGCCGCCTCGCCTCATGGCGATGAATTGGGGATGGCGGAGGCCATCAGTCTGACCGATATTGGGCGGGGGCACCCTATGATGCAGGGTCGAGCAAGCCAGTTTCGCGCGCCCACTGTGCACCGCGATGAGGTGCAGCACTTGCCGTCTGGGGCCTGCCTTTTGGCGCGCAACGCCCATTCTGAGGTGCAGGCCTTTGCTTATGAAACCGCAGATATCAGCTTTTGGGGCACGCAGTATCATCCTGAATTTTCACAAGCAGACGTCGCGGCTTGGCTTGCAAGCAGTGGCAAATCAATGCCGGAGACCGAAGAACGGGACGGGCAGGGCGATCTATCTGTTGCAACCCGGACGTTGGAATTGCAAAACTGGCTGGCACATGTCACATCGCGCCACAGAACCACAGGGGCAAAGTAATGAAATTCACACTGTCTTGGTTGAAAGACCATTTGGAGACCCAAGCGAGCTTGGATGAGATCACCTATGCTTTGACCGACCTTGGTCTGGAAGTGGAGGGGGTGGATAACCCAGCGGCTAAGCTGGCGGCTTTCACGATTGGCAAGGTCATTCAGGCGGAAAAACACCCGGATGCGGATAAGCTGCGTGTCTGCCAGGTGGAGACCGCGAGCGGTGTGACGCAAATCATCTGCGGTGCCCCGAATGCGCGTGAAGGCATTACGGTCGTGGTGGCGGCGCCGGGGGTCTATGTTCCGGGCATTGATACCACGATTGGTGTTGGCAAAATTCGTGGAATTGAGAGCTTTGGCATGATGTGCTCCGAACGCGAGATGGAGCTGAGCGACGAGCATGATGGGATCATTGAGCTGGAGTCTGGCGAGGTGGGACAAAGCTATGCCGAGTGGCTCGCACAGAATGATCCCGAGCGTGTGGATCCGGTCATTGAGATTGCGATTACACCAAACCGTCCTGATGCCCTCGGCGTGCGCGGCATTGCCCGCGACTTGGCCGCGCGTGGATTGGGCAAATTGAAAGATCGCGATGTGGTGCCGGTGCCGACCTCGTTCACCAGTGATTTCGCAGTTTTGATTGATGAGGACACATTAGATGGGTGTCCGATATTCTGTGGCCGCATCATTCGTGGGGTCAAAAACGGCCCGAGTCCAGATTGGTTGCAACAGGCATTGCGGGCGATTGGTCTAAGGCCCATCAGTTTTTTGGTGGATGTCACCAATTTCTTCACCATGGATCGCAACCGGCCGTTGCATGTGTTTGATGCCGACAAACTCTCTGGGAATTTAAGGGTGCACCGCGCCCAAGGCGGCGAAGAAATCACGGCGCTGGACGAGAAAACCTATCAGTTTTCTGAAGGTCAAATGGTCATCAGCGATGACAGCGGCGCGCAAAGCATCGCCGGTATTATGGGCGGGGCTGACACGGGATGCACCGACGATACGGTCAATGTGTTCGTCGAATCGGCCTATTGGAACCCAGTGCAGATTGCCTATGCTGGCCGTGCGCTGCAGATTAATTCTGATGCCCGCTACAGATTCGAGCGCGGAGTGGATCCAGCCTTCACTCTTGAAGGGTTGGAACATGCGGTTCGGATGATCGTGGATCACGCCGGCGGCGAGGCCTCCCAAATTATTCAAGCGGGCGCTGTGCCCAATACCGAACGTGCTTTCAAGTTGGATGTGGAGCGGGTTAAGTCGCTCGTGGGTATGGATATTCCAGAGCGGATGCAGCGCTCAACATTGACCGATCTCGGGTTCCGTCTTGAGGGTGATATGGCGCATGTGCCAAGCTGGCGGCCCGATGTGATGGGCGAGGCAGATTTGGTGGAAGAAGTGGCACGCATGGCCTCCTTGACCAAACTTGTGGGCAAGCCCTTGGCGCGGGTGGATTTGGGCGTGCCAAAGCCGATGTTGTCTTTGTCACAGACCCGCGAGCAAACCGCTCGGCGCATGATTGCCGCATTAGGCTATAATGAATGCGTGACCTATAGCTTCATTGACCGCAAATCGGCGGTTATGTTCGGCGGGGGCGCAGATGCAACGATGCTGTCAAATCCGATCAGCTCTGAGATGAGCCATATGCGCCCGTCACTTTTGCCAGGATTGCTACAGGCCGCGGCGCGCAACCAAGCGCGCTGCATTTCGGATATGGCTTTGTTCGAAGTGGGCCCTGTTTGGCATGGTGGTGAGCCGGAGGATCAAGAGACATTGGCTTGCGGCATTTTGGTTGGCCACACCGGACCGAAAGATGTGCATGGCACCCGCCGCGCGGTCGACATCTATGACGCAAAGGCGGATGTTGAAGCGGTGCTACAGGCTCTTGGTGCCCCCTCCAAGGTGCAGTTCCAGCGCGGACTTGCCGAATGGTGGCATCCGGGCCGATCCGCCCGCATGGCATTGGGCAAGACCTCTCTGGCCGGCTTTGGTGAGATTCATCCGAAGGTGCTTGCGGCTTTGGGTGTAAAGGGTCCGGTCGTGGCCTTTGCGGTGCATACAAAAAATGTTCCAGTGCCAAAATCCAAATCGGCGACACGCCCGGCTTTGAATATCTCTGATTTGCAAGCGGTGGAGCGAGATTTTGCCTTTGTGGTCGACCAATCGGTCGAGGCGATCACCTTGGTCAACGCGGCCAAAGGGGCAGATAAGGTCCTGATTGACGAGGTGCGCGTCTTTGACGAATTTTCCGGCGGTTCTTTGGCGCCTGGGTTGAAGTCCCTGGCGGTGACAGTTCGTTTGCAGCCCAAGGATACGACATTGAAAGATGCTGATATTGAGGCGGTTGCCGAAAAAATTGTCGCGAAAGTGACCAAAGCCACCGGCGGCAGCCTGCGCGGGTGACGCTGGCCCAAGCCTGGCCCTTAGCGTCAGGCTTGGGATTTTGCCTAATTGTGATGTTCCCAGCCCTCGAGCCCAAGGTGTTGCGCCTTGGGCATTATTGAACTGTTGTGATCACGGATTTTTGGGCCTAGGGTGGTCAAAATGTCCCGTATTTGGCGACAGTTTAGGAGATTTTGCGAAGTTATGAAACTAGACGCTACAGATCGTCGATTATTATCGGTTTTACAGGTCAAAGGCCGCATATCGAATTCGGACCTGGCCGATCAGGTCAATATGTCGGCTTCCGCTTGTCATCGGCGGGTGGGCCGTTTGGAGTCAGAAGGCTATATCCGCGACTATGTGGCCCTGGTGGATCCGCGGAAAGTGGATCGCCGAACGACGGTATTTGTAGAGATTACTTTGAGCGGACAGACGGATGATGTCTTAGTGGCCTTCGAAAAAGCGGTGGCGCTGATTCCCGATGTTTTGGAATGTCATTTGATGGCTGGCAGCGCAGATTATTTGCTCAAAGTCGTGGCGAAAGACACGGATGATTTTGCCAAAATCCACCGAACCTTTTTGGCGAAGCTGCCTGGTGTTGCTCAAATGCAGTCAAGCTTTGCACTGCGCACCGTGTTCAAAACCACCGCACTACCGCTATAGGCAATAAAAAACCCCCACTTAACGCGGGGGTTTTCATGTGTTTCGGGGCACGTCGCCCAGAGCAATGATTTACATCATTTACCCTTCACGTTCAGCTTTCTTACGCGCCAGCTTACGGGTGCGACGGATGGACTCGGCCTTCTCGCGCGCATTTTTTTCGGAGGGTTTCTCGAAATGTTGCTTGAGCTTCATTTCACGAAATACACCTTCGCGTTGTAGCTTTTTCTTCAAAGCCCGGAGGGCCTGATCGACATTATTGTCGCGAACACTAACCTGCATGTGGTTTTCACCACCTTTCTAGTTTAAATTGCAAAATTGCAGGAGGCTGCTTACTAGCGCAGGCTTGTTGCTTTGTCTAGCGGCGAGATATTTGGGGGATCCATGAAAGTCGAACAACATTTATCAGAACTTCTTGCAGCGATCCTGCCTCATGTGGTGTTTGATGGCTGGTCGCAAACCAGCTTTGACTGCGCGGTGGCGGATTTGAAAATGGACCCGGCCTTTGCGGCCATGATCGCGCCGCGCGGCGCGCTTGATTTGGCCGTCGCATATCATCGCCAGGGTGATGCGGATATGCGCGCAGCCTATCAGAACTCATCAGCTGCCTCTCTGAAAATTAGAGAAAAAATTACATTGGCGGTGCGGCTGCGACTGGAAGCTATCGCGGATAAAGAGGCGGTAAGGCGCGCCACCTCGCTCTTTGCTTTGCCGCATCATGCGGGCGAAGGGGCCAGTTTGATTTGGGGGACGGCCGATCACATCTGGGATCTTTTGGGCGATAGCTCACGCGATGTGAACTGGTATTCAAAGCGCGCGACCTTAAGCGCTGTTTATGGCGCGACAGTTTTGTTTTGGCTCGGAGATGAGAGCCCCGATCATGTGGCGACTTGGGCGTTTTTGGATCGGCGCATTGAGAATGTCATGCAAATCGAAACTGCCAAAGCTAAGATTCGCGACAATAAACCCCTGAGCGCTGCTTTGGCGGGGCCGCTTTGGCTTCTGGGAAAAATCAAAGCCCCGCAGATGCGCGATGATTTGCCAGGGCGCGCGTCGAAGTTTTAGTCTGGAAATTTGTGAAGGAGGGCCAGGATGTCCCAAATGACGGCTGTTGAAATAACGGCGCCCGGCGCCCCAGATGTGTTGCAAGCCACCACGCGCCCCCGCCCCCGCGCAGGTCATGGGCAGGTGGTGATTGCCCTGTCTTATGCTGGGGTCAATCGGCCGGATGCGCTTCAGCGTGCAGGCCTTTACAACCCACCCGCAGGTGCCAGCGATTTGCCTGGTCTAGAGGGCGCTGGGCATATTGCCGAAGTTGGCTCAGGCGTGACCGAATGGACCGTTGGCGATGAGGTCTGTGCGCTATTGCCCGGTGGCGGATATGCGGAATTTGTCACCACCTCAGCCCGCCATTGCTTGCCTGTTCCGCGGGGGATGAGCTTGAAGCAAGCCGCCTGCCTGCCGGAGACTTATTTCACCGTCTATTCCAATGTCTTTCAGCGCGGTGCCTTGCAGGCCGGTGAAAAATTTTTGGTGCATGGCGGCTCATCGGGTATCGGAACAACGGCCATTCAATTGGCGCATTTATTCGGGGCAAGGGTTTTTGCCACCGCAGGATCTGAGGCGAAATGCCAAGCGTGCAAGGATCTCGGGGCAGAGCGGGCGATAAATTACCGCCATGAGGCCTTCGAGGAGGTGCTCAAAGCCTATGGAGGTATGAACCTCATTCTGGATATGGTTGGCGGCTCGTATATTCAACGCAATCTCAAAGCCTTGGCGGATGATGGGCGGTTGGTACAAATTGCCTTTCTGGAGGGTCCGAAGGTGGAGCTCAATATGGTGCAAATGATGACCCGCCGATTGACTTTAACAGGCTCGACTCTCCGGCCGCAAAGTGATTTGGCCAAGGCTAAAATTGCGCAGGCCTTGCGCGAAGAGGTTTGGCCGCATCTCGCCGCAGGACGTATCGCGCCGGTGCTCGACAGCACATTTCCTCTGGTCGAGGCCCGTGAGGCTCATATGCATATGGAAGCCAGCCAGCATATTGGCAAAATCGTTTTGGAAATTTGAACTTCGGGACTTGGATCAGAAATAAGTGCTGTGGGTCTTGCGGGGGCTTTCCCTTTCTGGCGCAAGGGATTATACAGCTCGCAAGTTCCCCAAACATGGTAACTCGTCCCGCCGAAACCCGGGACCGCCGCGAGGCGTTGAGCAAGCTATGTCTGGACTTAAAGTTTAAGATGGAGGCCGAAATGGCGAAACCGATTATGGCAAAAGCCACCGCAGTTTGGCTGGTGGACAATACAACCCTCAGCTTCAAACAGATTGCTGATTTTGTTGACATGCATGAGCTTGAAATTCAAGGCATTGCTGATGGGGATGTGGCTGCGGGCGTGAAAGGCTTCGATCCGATTGCCAACAATCAGTTGACCCAAGAAGAACTGGATAAAGCCCAGGCCGATGCAACGCATAAGCTGACGTTGAAGTATTATGCCGCTGCGGTCGGCGAAGAAAAACGCCGTGGTCCGCGCTATACGCCGCTGTCCAAGCGTCAAGACCGCCCGGCGTCGATCCTTTGGTTGGTAAAGTTCCACCCGGAGCTGTCTGACGGTCAAATTTCGAAACTGGTCGGGACAACCAAGCCGACCATTCAGGCGATTCGTGAGCGTACCCATTGGAACATTACCAACATCAATCCGATTGATCCGGTGGCCTTGGGCCTGTGCAAGCAGTCAGAGTTGGATGCTTTGGTGCAAAAGGCAAATGCCAAGAAACTGCGTGACGGTGAGGCGATGTCAGACGACGAGCGCCGCCGTTTGGTCAGCACCGAGCAAAGCCTTGGCATGCCCGAAGAGCCGCGCATCCCAGCTGCTATCTCTGGTCTGGAAACCTTCACCCTGGCTGATGCGCCAGAGGAAGAGGATGAGAACGAGCGCCAGCATGGTGACCTCTTGGATGCTGACAGTTTTTTCAATCTGCCAAGCGGCGATGGCGAAGAGCAACCCGGTTGAAGTCAGTCATCTTAGCATAAGAAAGAACGGTCAAGGCGGCTTCGGCCGCCTTTCGTTTGCCCAATGCGCCTCTGCGCTTAAAGAGTTTTGCGCGCCCGGAGGGCCGCTGTGATCGTCCCATCGTCCAAATAGTCCAGCTCGCCGCCGATCGGCACACCCTGCGCCAGGGTTGAGACGCGCACGTCGCCCAATTGATCGGCGATATAATGGGCGGTGGTTTGCCCGTCTATGGTGGCATTGAGCGCTAAAATCACCTCAGAGACATTCTCGTCACGGAGCCGTTGTAAAAGCCGAGGAATGCGCAGCTCATCAGGACCAATGGCATCAAGTGCCGAAAGGGTTCCGCCCAGCACATGGTAGCGGCCTTTGAACATATGGCTGCGCTCCATGGCCCAAAGGTCAGAAACTTCCTCCACCACACAAATCTCACCATTCTCACGTTTGGGATTTTGGCAAATGTCGCAGGTATCGGCAGTGCCGATATTGCCGCAATTTAGGCATTCGCGGACGGTGACGGCCACTTCAGCCAAAACATCCGCTAAAGGCGTCATCAACAGGGCACGTTTTTTGATCATATGCAAAACCGCGCGCCGCGCAGAACGCGGCCCAAGCCCCGGCAGCTTGGCCATCAATTCGATCAAATGTTCGAGGTCTTTGCTGCTGTTGCTCATTGATATGGCCTAAGGGTCAAAAGGGGAGTTTCATATCCGTCGGCAGGCCAAGGCTTTGCTGCAGGGCCTTCATTTCGGATGCGGATCGGTCTGCTGCTTTGGCCTGTGCGTCCTTGATGGCCGCAAGGATCAGATCTTCGACCACTTCTTTTTCATTAGGGTCGAAAATGCTGGCATCAATGTTCAAACCGGTCAATACGCCCTTGGCATTGGCCGTCGCGGTCACCAGCCCGGCACCGCTTTCACCTGTCACGGAGATATTGGCCAGGTCGTCCTGCAATTGGGTCATTTTCCCTTGCATCTCCTGAGCTGTTTTCATCATCTTGGCCATGTCGCCAAGGCCGCCGAGACCATTTAGCATTGTGTCACCTCTTGTTGCGCGTGTTGTAAAAGCGGCCCGCAGCGCAGCGCTGGGGCAGTGGCAGTGGATTATTCGTCGTCAAAGGGATCCCATTCATCTTCGACCTCCGGCAGGGCTTCAATCTGTGCCTCTGCCGCGATCGCTTTTGCGGTCCGAATGTCGCTGATCTGTGCCTTGGGAAAGGCGACAAGGACCGCTTGTACCAAAGGGTGACCCTTGGCTTGCTCTTTGAGCTCAAGGGCGGCCGCATCGCGTATCTCAGCGATGGTACTGGCGCCATTTGTGCCAATGGACACGGCCCATCTCTGCGCGGTCCAGGTTTGCAGCCGGGTGCCAAGCCGTTGGGCCAGGTCGCGCGGGGCAGTTTCGGTTGGCTCGAATTCAATCCGGCCTGGGCTATAGCTCACCAATCTTAAGCTGGTTTCCACATCAACCAAGAGTTTTACGTCGCGGTGATGGCGGATCAACTCCAATACATCCTCAAATCGAACAAAGCGCGCCAGCGTTTGCTCTACGCCGGGCTGGCTATGAGCGGCGGTCGCTGTCACGCCGCCGGACCCTTGCGCTCTCGGGGGCGTGGCTGCGGCATAGGCAGATGGGCTGGCCGCTTGCGGGGGGGAGGTGGGCGCACTTTGGCGTGTGCCCCCGCCCGCTCCGTCAGCAGTGTCGGCGTTTTTGGGCTCTGGTGACGGCACGGGTGTGTTTTGGAGCTTTCGGATCAATTCATCTGGCGTGGGCAAATCGGCGACATGGGTGAGGCGGATCAACGCCATTTCGGCGGCCATCATCGCATTGGGGGCCCGCCCGACCTCTTCGAGGGCTGTGAGCAGCATTTGCCACATCCGGCTTAGCACGCGCATGGGCAGACGCTCTGCCATGACCAGCCCTCGGTTGCGTTCATCGGGCGAAACTGTTGGATCTTCGGCAGCAACCGGTGTGATCTTAATCACGCTGACCCAATGGCTGACCTCCGCTAGGTCGCGCAGCACCGCCATTGGATCGGCTCCGGCGGCATATTGCGCAGAGAGTTCGCCCAAGGCGCCTTCCGCATCACCGCGCAAAATCAGATCAAACAGATCCAAAACTCGCCCCCGATCCGCCAGGCCCAGCATCGCGCGGACCTGGTCGGCAGTGGTTTGCCCGGCACCGTGGGCAATGGCTTGATCGAGCAGCGATTGCGCATCACGCGCCGATCCTTCGGCGGCGCGTGTGATGAGACCGAGCGCCTCTTGGGCAATCTCAGCACCCTCTGCCGTCGCAATTCTTTGCAGCATCGCGATCATGACATCCGGCTCAATGCGCCGCAGATCAAACCTCTGGCAGCGCGACAGGACCGTCACAGGGACTTTACGAATTTCTGTTGTGGCGAAGATAAATTTCACATGGGCGGGTGGCTCTTCTAAGGTCTTGAGCAACGCATTGAAAGCGTTGCTCGACAGCATATGCACCTCATCAATGATATAGATCTTGTAGCGGGCTGAGGCGGCACGATAGGCAACCGAGTCAATGATTTCACGAATGTCGCCAACGCCGGTGCGGCTGGCGGCATCCATCTCCATCACATCCACATGGCGACCCTGCATGATGGCCGTGCAATGCTCGCAGCTGCCACAGGGGTCGATGGTCGGGCCGCTGGTGCCATCGGGTCCGATGCAATTCATGCCCTTGGCAATGATGCGCGCAGTGGTGGTTTTTCCGGTTCCGCGAATGCCGGTCATGACAAAGGCCTGGGCAATGCGGTCGGCTTCAAACGCATTACGCAGAGTTTGGACCATCGCCTCCTGCCCAACCAAATCGGCAAAGGTCTCTGGTCGGTATTTGCGCGCTAAAACTTGATATGCAGCGGTGTCGGTCATGATGTCCCTCGAATCCTGCTCAGATGCTACAGGCAGCGCCGGCATTGGTCCAGCAAACCCCGCATGGGATGGCACTCGTTGCGGGCCAGATGGGAAGGGTGAGAGGTTGGACATCGACCCAAGTGGGGCTCGTTGTGGCTGCTTCCTTCCGGATCTGACCAGGTTGGCGAGGCACTTGCCCGCGCCAACCTCTCTTGGGCTATATAGGGGTTCGGAATTGACATTGCAATTCATCGCTGGTGCGAATTGAATGCAGCAGAGATAAAAAATTGGGATTGAGCACATGCGCCACGCGGAAAACGTTACTTTTGGAGGGTCTGCGCTCAACCGCGCTGCAGAATTGCGCGGCTCCGAAGCGCAGGCGGTGCTTCAGGCGCATCCTGCGGCCAAGACCACATTGTTTTGGCGTGGAAAGCCTCTGGTGCAGGATCAAGCGGAAGGCGTGCTCGGATTGGCTTGGGTGGATTTGGATCATCCAGCCTTGGGCAGCGCCGCCGAATCTTTGGTCTTTTTGGGGCTGAATGAGGCGAAAGAGCCGTTGTTTTTGGCAGATATCTCCATTTGGGAGCCAGAAGAGCTGCCCGAAACGCTGAATGCCTTTCTTGATCCGTCGCAGCAGGAGCATCCGGCTTTGGCAGATGGCGAATATTTTGCCGAATTGCGGGCGGTTATGACGCAATTATCCGCGCGCGATGCGGAATTGGCAGCCACCGGGCGCGGGCTTTTGGAATGGCACCGCACCCATGGGTTTTGCGCCACATGTGGCGCGCCCTCCAATCTGGCGATGGCCGGCTGGCAGCGTAACTGCCCGGCTTGCAACCGCTCACATTTTCCGCGAACAGATCCGGTTGTTATCATGTTGATAACGCGTGGAAATAGCGTGTTGATGGGCCGCTCTCACGCCTGGCCGGTCGGGATGTATTCGCTCTTGGCTGGGTTTGTGGAACCCGGTGAGACATTGGAGGCTGCTGTGCGTCGTGAGGTGTTTGAAGAATCTGGCATTCGCGTTGGGCAGGTGCGTTACCTGGCCAGCCAACCCTGGCCCTTTCCTGCGTCTTTGATGTTTGGCTGCGCCGGTGAGGCGTTGAATGAGGAGATCACAATTGATCCCAAAGAGATTGAAGACGCGCTTTGGGTGAGCCGTGAAGAGATGTTGGATGTGTTTGAGGGGGTGCACCCTGAGATTAAACCAGCTCGAAAAGGTGCGATTGCGCATTTTCTACTGGAACATTGGCTTGCTGATCATTTAGAGTAGTGAGGCATTTAAAGTGAATCGAATTGATAACATCTGTGAAAATTATTAAGGCCAAGGCAGCTGATGAAGTTCTCAAGTCACGAAGATATAGAAGCACCAGCGCAGGTGGTCTTTGCCGCTCTGTGCGATCATGAGCACTTTCAACGCACGGTGCAGCAACGCGGCGTTGAAATGCGGCGGGTGGATGACCGACCAGAGGTGGGGCCGGGCATGGCTTGGGAGATTGATTTCAAGTTCCGCGGCCGTGCGCGAAAACTGAGATGTTCGGTGACGGAGGTGCAAGCGCCGGAGCGTCTGTGCCTATTCAACGAATCGGATGGTCTGACGGGCGATGTGGTGATTTCGGTTATGACTTTGGCACCAAACCGCTCCCGATTGTTGGTTTCCGTTGAAATGAAGCCAAAAAATCTCTCGGCGCGGCTTTTGCTACAATCCATGCGCTTTGCAAAAGGCTCATTGGACCGGAAATTTAAATCCCGGCTTCGTGATTGGGCCGCAAAAATATGCGGCCCCGCTCAGGTCAGCAGCGCTTAAGGCCGGCCCGGATCGGCTGGATATGTGCCTAAGACGCGAATCATGTCGGTAAAAAATTCCAGCTCATCGAAGGCGCGTTTCACCTCGGGATCATCGGGATGGCCTTCAATATCGGCATAAAACTGCGTTGCGCGAAAGGCGCCACCCAGCATGTAGCTTTCCAATTTGATCATGTTTACCCCGTTGGTCGCAAAGCCGCCCATGGCTTTGTAAAGCGCCGCAGGGATGTTGCGCACTTGAAAAACGAAGCTGGTCAGCATCTTGCCTGTGCGCCGCTCCGGCCGGTCTTGCGCAGACATGACCAAAAAGCGCGTTGTGTTATGAGATTGATCTTCAACGTCTTTTTGGACAACCTCCAGGCCGTGAATGCGGCCGGCCAATTCGGAGGCCAGCGCTGCTGCGGTGCGTTCATCGCGCGCGGCAATATCAGCGGCGGCCCCGGCGTTATCGGCCGCGGCTTCACCACGGATGCCATGGGCGTCCAAAAATTTCCGACATTGCGGTAAGATCACCAAATGCCCGCGCGCCACTTTGATGTCGCTGAGCGCCACGCCGGGCAGGGCCAAGAGGTTGATCCGCACGCGCACAAAGACTTCGTCGTTGATGAACAAGCCGCTTTCGGGCAGCAACCGGTGCATATCGGCAACGCGTCCGTAGGTGGTATTTTCCACCGGAAGCATGGCAAATTCCGCCGCTCCAGTTTTCACCGCCGCGATGACATCTTCAAATGTCGCGCAGGGAAGCGGCTCATGATCGGGCCGGGAGGCAACACAGGCTTCGTGAGAATAGGCGCCGAGTTCTCCTTGGAAGGCGATTTTTTGGGCCATTTAGCGTCTCCTGAGCAAATTCCGCGAAAAAGGTCGTTTCGTCGCGCCATCTACACCTTGCACGACAGGGGGGGAAGGGACTAGAGGGATACAACCCAATTGTAATGATGGATCGCGACATGTTTGACACGATGAATTTGACCAAAATTGCAGCCGCCCTGTGTTCGGCTTTGCTTGTTCTGGTTCTTGGCGGCTGGATTGCTGACAAAATTTATAGCCCTGCGCACCATGGAGAATACCATGGCGTTGCGTGGATTGAGACCGATAGCGGTGACGAAGAAGAGGTGGCGGAAGCCGACGATGGCCCCATGTTGGAAGATCTCCTGGCCTCAGCTGATCTTGAGAAAGGCGCTAAAGTCTTCAAGAAATGCGCCGCTTGCCACAAATTAGAAGCTGGTGCCAATGGTGTTGGGCCGCATCTCTATGCTGTTGTTGATCGTGTCGTGGGCTCGGTTGACGGCTTTGGGTATTCTGGAAGCCTCGTGGCCGTGGCAGAGACCTGGAGCGCTGAAAACCTTGATGGTTTTCTGACCAAACCGTCCAAATACGCACCAGGCACAAAGATGAGTTTCAATGGCTTGTCCAAGCCAGAAGATCGCGCGAATTTAATCGCCTATCTTGAGACCATCAGCGATTAATCGCAAAGATGTCATAGGTGCAGCGCTGTGCACCTAAGCGCGATAGGGCTGCCTTTGGGCGGCCCTTTGTGCGCTGAGGCGGCTAGATGCGCCCGCATCGGCGCAGATTTGGCGCAGATTTGCCGGAAAATAATGCGCGACCCCCTTCGCAATTGAGAAAAAACCTCTAAGTTAAACCCTGTTCGTGGGTTTGATAAAGACAGTGAGGTGGGCAGATGGCTTTAGGGTTTTGTAACAGTCTTGTATTGGGCGCAGCTCTGGTTGTGACGAGCGCTGGCGGGCTTGCCGCCGAGGCACATGATCCGGTCACTGTCAGTCACGGCTATTCTTATTTTGGTGATTTGAAATATCCGGCGAATTTTGCGCATTTGGATTATGTGAACCCAGAGGCACCCAAGGGCGGAGAAATTTCGCAATGGTTTTTTGGAACCTTTGACAGTTTCAACCCCTATGCCCGCAAGGGCAATCAGGCCGCGCTCTCGTCGATCCCGTTTGAAACTGTCATGACCTCTTTTGACGATGATGCAACCGCGAGCTATTGTTTCCTTTGTACAACCGTTGAATACCCCAAAAGTCTCGATTGGGCCATTTTTACCCTGCGCGACGATGTGCGGTTTTCTGATGGCTCGGCTTTGACGGCGGCGGATGTGAAATTTTCCTTTAATTTGTTTATGGACCAGGGCTTGCCCTCCTACCGCGCGGCTGTGTCTGGCATGGTGGCAGACATTGAGATTCTATCGCCGTTGAGACTTAAATTCATCTTCACAGAAGATGCGCCACGCCGGGATGTGGTCAATTTGGCGGGCGGCATTCCCGTGTTCTCAAAGGCTTGGTTCGAAAGCAATGACGCGCGGTTGGACGAGTCTTCTCTGACGCCGTTCATCGGCACCGGCCCCTATGTGCTGGACAGCTATGAGGTGAACCAGCGCGTGGTCTATGCCCGCCGCGATGACTATTGGGGCGAAGCTATTCCCATCAATATAGGCCGGAATAATTTTGACCGTATTCGCGTGGAGTATTTTGCAGATTCCGCCGCGGCCTTCGAGGGGTTCAAGGGGGGGCTGTATACATTCCGATCTGAAAATAGCTCAAAGCAATGGGCCACCTCCTATGATTTTGCCGCCATTGACGCGGGGCATGTGGTGAAAGCTGAATTGCCCGATGGCAATCTGGCCAGGGCGCAGGCCTATGTGTTCAACCTGCGGCGCGAAAAATTCCAAGATCGGCGGGTGCGTGAAGCCTTGGGAATGATGTTTAATTTCGAATGGTCCAATGCGCAGTTATTCTATGGTCTATATGATCGGGTGCAGTCTTTTTGGGGCAACTCTGAGCTTGAGGCGACAGGCCTGCCCAGCGAGGGCGAGCGGGCTGTGCTGCAACCTTTGGTGGATCAGGACCTGTTGAGCGCCGATATACTCACGGATGAGGCAGTCATGGCACCGGTTTCAGGTGCGCGGCAATTGGATCGCAAAAACCTGCGCCGTGCGTCGAAGCTGCTGGATGAGGCGGGCTGGCGCGTCAACAGTGATGGGATGCGCGAAAAAGATGGGCAGGTTTTTACCCTTGAGGTGCTCGACAGCTCGCCAGCTTTTGACCGCATCACCAATCCCATGATCGAGAATATGAAAGCTCTTGGCATTGATGCGCGCCTCAACCGTGTGGATTCAGCGCAGGAAAGTGAACGCACCCGTGCCTATGATTTTGATGTTACAACTCATTCGATGCGTATGAGCTTTGAGCCCTCTTCGGGTTTGGAGCAATATTTTGGCACCAAGGCAATGGATCAAAGCAGCCGGAATTTGATGGGCCTTTCTGACCCTGCCGTTGATGCTTTGATTGAAAAAGTTGTGCGGGCGCAAAGCAAAGCAGAGCTGAACACCAATATACGCGCGCTCGATCGCGTATTGCGCGCCAAACGTTTCTGGATCCCGCAATGGTTCAAAGCGGTGCATACGGTCGCCTATTACGATCAATATGCCTACCCTGAACCTCTGCCGCCCTTCGCTCGTGGCGAGCTGGATTTTTGGTGGTTTGATGCAAAAAAAGCCGCCAAGTTGGAAGCCGCAGGTGTGTTAAACTAATATGGTTGCATATATTATCCGCAGGCTATTGCTGGTCATCCCCACCCTTCTGGGGGTGATGGTTGTCAATTTCGCCCTCATCCAATTTGTCCCAGGTGGCCCGGTGGAGCAGGTCTTGGCGCAGCTGGAAGGTGAAGGGGACGTCTTCGCCGCCATCACTGGCGGAGATGACGCAGGCATCGGCGAAAGCGCGGGCAATGATCAATATGCCGGCGCGCGCGGTTTGCCGCAGGATTATATTGAACAATTGGAGCGCGAATTCGGTCTCGATCGACCGCCATTAGAGCGCTTCACCCGCATGATGTGGAAATATATGCAGTTTGATTTCGGTGAAAGCTATTTCCGCTCGATCAAGGTGGTGGATTTGGTGCTGGAAAAAATGCCTGTGTCGATCTCTTTGGGCCTATGGTCTACCCTGGTCATCTATTTGGTGAGCATCCCCCTGGGGGTGCGCAAGGCCATGCGTGATGGCAGTACATTTGATACGGTGACCAGTGCTTTGGTGATCGTGGGCTACGGCATCCCGTCGTTTCTCTTTGCCATCATGCTTTTGGTACTCTTCGCCGGCGGCTCCTATTGGCAGATCTTCCCGCTGCGCGGTCTGACCTCAAATGGTTTTGAGGATTTGAGTCTTTTGGCAAAAATTGGCGACTATTTTTGGCATATGGCCCTGCCGATTTTCGCCTCGGTGATTTCTGGCTTTGCGACGCTGACGCTTTTGACCAAAAATTCATTCCTTGACGAAATTCGTAAGCAATACGTCGTGACCGCCCGAGCGAAAGGTTTGACTGAGAACCGCGTCTTGTTTGGCCATATCTTTCGCAACGCAATGTTGATCGTGATCGCCGGATTTCCAAGCCTGTTTATTGGCGTATTCTTCGGAGGCTCTTTGTTCATCGAGACCATTTTCTCTTTGGATGGCCTCGGCCGTCTTGGTTTCGAGGCGGCAATATCGCGCGATTATCCGGTGATGTTTGGCACGCTATTCGCCTTTGGCCTGCTTGGGCTGATCGTTGGAATATTGTCGGATCTGATGTATGTCATCATTGATCCGCGGATTGATTTTGAGGCCCGTGGATGATCAAACTTTCCCCTCTCAACCGCCGCCGCCTCAATAATTTTAAGAAAAACCGCCGGGCAGTTTGGTCTTTTTGGATCTTCTCGCTGCTCTTTGGTCTGAGCTTATGCGCGGAATTTATCGCCAATGACAAACCGATATTGGTCAGTTATCGCGGCGAGCTGTTCATGCCTGTGACACAGTTTTACCCCGAAACGGCCTTTGGGGGTGATTTCCAAACCGAAGCAACCTATCGCGATCCGGAGGTGCAATGCCTGATCCGTTCTGGCGGTTTAGAGATCTGTTTTGACGATCCCGAGGGCACCATGGCAGCCATAGATGCGGGAGAATTTGGGGCTCAGGTGGCAGAATTTTACCAAGGCTGGATGCTCTGGCCGCCTGTCCCTTATAGCTATGATACACCTAATGATCTGGGGCGTGCCGCCCCGTCGCCGCCGGATTCTGCCCATTGGCTGGGGACAGATGACACCACCCGAGACGTGCTGGCGCGAGTCATTTATGGCTTCCGCCTTTCGATCGTATTCGCGCTGGTGGTCACTGTTTTTGCCTCAATTCTCGGCATAATTGCCGGGGCGGTCCAGGGATACTTTGGGGGCTGGACGGATCTTTTGTTCCAAAGGTTCCTCGAAATTTTCTCTGCCCTGCCTTCGCTTTACGTTATCATTATTATGACTGCCATATTGGGGCGCAGCTTTTGGCTTTTGGCGACCTTGTCCATTATCTTTGGCTGGCCGGCGCTTACGGGTTTAATCCGGGCCGAGTTCTTTCGCGCGCGAAATTTTGAATATGTGCGCGCAGCAGAAGCGCTCGGGGTGAGCAATTGGACCATCATGATGCGCCATATCTTGCCAAATGCGATGGTGGCCACGCTGACGTTCTTGCCTTTTATTGTCACCGGTGCCATTTCAACGCTGGCAGGTCTTGATTTTCTGGGCTTCGGCCTGCCATCCTCTTCGCCCTCCTTGGGGGAACTGACACAGCAGGCCAAGCTGAATTTGCAATCTCCGCATCTCGGCTTTACCGCTTTTTTTGTTTTCACCATCATGTTGTCGCTTCTGGTTTTTATTTTTGAAGGGGTGCGCGATGCTTTTGATCCGCGCAAGGTGTTCCAATGAGCCTGCTCGAAATTCGCGGTCTTTCGGTTGATTTTCACCAAGACGGTCGCGCGATATCCGCGGTGCGCAATGCGTCTTTCCACATCGGCACGGGGGAGACGGTCGCTGTGGTGGGCGAATCTGGGTCAGGCAAATCTGTGACTGCTTTGGCCACGGTCGATCTTCTGCCGGAAAGTGCCGTTGCGCGCGGCTCTGTGCTTTATCGAGGCGAAGAGATGATTGGCGCGCCAGAGGAGAGTCTCCAACGCATTCGCGGCAATGATATCAGCTTTATTTTTCAAGAGCCGATGACCTCTTTGAACCCGCTGCACACAATAGAAAAACAGCTTGGTGAGAGCCTTTCGGTGCATCAAGGTCTGCGTGGGACGCCGTTGCAGGATCGCATTATCGAGCTTCTTGAAAAGGTCGGCATCCCCGATCCGGTGATGCGGCTCAAATCCTATCCACATCAGCTGTCAGGCGGGCAAAGGCAGCGGGTGATGATCGCAATGGCCTTGGCCAATGAGCCGCAATTGCTGATCGCCGATGAGCCCACCACCGCCCTTGATGTGACGATTGAGGCACAGATTTTGGAGCTCTTGGCTGATTTGCAGCGCAGTGAGGGGCTGAGCCTTTTGTTCATCACGCATGACCTAGGCGTCGTGCGTAAAATCGCTGATCGTGTGGTCGTGATGCGCCAGGGGGAAGTGGTGGAAACTGGACCCTGCGCTCAAATTTTTGATGCGCCGGGCCACGCTTATACCAAAATGCTGCTTGACGCAGAGACCATAGGAGCGCCCGCGCCGGTTGCGCAAGATGCTCCAGAGTTGCTTTGCACCGATCAGCTGCGTGTCTGGTTTCCTATTCAACGCGGGATTTTGCGCCGTACCGTCGGTCATGTGAAGGCGGTCAATGCGGCAAGCCTGTCGGTGCGGGCGGGGGAGACCTTGGGGGTGGTGGGAGAGTCTGGCTCTGGGAAAACCTCGCTCGCCCTTGCGGTGATGCGACTTATCGCGTCAAAAAATAGAATTTCCTTTCTGGGGCAGGACATCAATGGTCTCAATCGGCGACAAATGCGCCCGTTGCGCAGTGATATGCAGATCGTATTTCAAGACCCTTTTGGCAGCCTCAGCCCGCGCATGTCGGTGATGGAGATTATCTCAGAGGGTCTCGAGATTCACAGTCGTACCACCCGCAGTCACCATCGCGAGGCGGTGGCATCTATGTTGCGCGAGGTGGGGCTGGATCCGGACACGATGGACCGATATCCCCATGAGTTTTCCGGTGGGCAGCGTCAGCGTATCGCCATCGCCCGCGCGATGATTTTAAGGCCGAAATTTGTCGTACTCGACGAGCCGACTTCGGCGCTTGACCGGACCGTTCAGGTGCAGATTGTCGATCTATTGCGCGATTTGCAGCAAAAATATCAGCTTGGCTATCTCTTCATCAGCCATGACCTGAAGGTTGTGCGCGCGCTGTCGCATCGCATGTTGGTGATGAAAGATGGCGATATCTTAGAACATGGCACGGCGCAGGACATCTTTGAGTGCCCGCAACATCCCTATACCCAAAGGCTGTTGGCGGCAGCCTTGGGTTAAACCGCGTAGCGAAATTTTGCCTCGGGTAACCCATCAATTTCAACGCAGCAGGTTTGACCCTTCGCCACGGGTCCAACCCCGGCTGGTGTGCCAGTCATAATCAAATCGCCGGCGGCGAGGCTCACATGGTTGGACAGGGCGGCGATAACATCTGCGACGGGCCAGGTCATATCTCCGATTTTTGCATTCTGGCGCAGCTGCCCATCGACGCGGCAGCGGATTGCGGCATCTGGGGATAAGCTTTGACCGGGGACAATCTCGCCGATGACGGCGCTCTCATCAAAGGCTTTGGACATATCCCAAGGGCGGCGCTGAGATTTTGCAACGGCTTGTAAATCGCGGCGTGTCAAATCATTGCCGCATGCAAAGCCAAAGATATGGGATGCGGCGTCCTTGGCGAGGATATCCCGTCCGCCCGTGCCGATGGCGACCACCAGTTCCGCCTCATGATGCAGGTCTTGCGTGAGGCTTGGATAGGTCAAAGCGGCGCCGCTTGGGACAACAGCATCGGCTGGCTTGGTGAAAAAGAACGGCGGATCGCGCTCATCATTGCCAAATTCCTTGGCGTGTTCGGCGTAATTGCGGCCGACGCAGAAAATGCGCCGCACCGCAAAGCGCTCGGGCCGTCCTGAGATTTTGATGCTGGGCGTCGGGATCGGAAATATAAAATCTGTCATGCGCCATGGATGCGGCAAATTTGGGAGAAGAGCAAGACGCACGCCACGGGCGGGCAGGGGGCGGCGGTTTAGCTTGGGTCCACCAATGTGCAGGAAATTTCTTGGGCATGGAGCCTGCGGCAGGCGAGATCTGCGCTGTGTTGTGTCAGGCCGGTGAACAGGGCGTCATAGCCGCTGGCGCGAGCTTTGACCTTGCGTTCGGCGCCATCCAATGTGGTCATCTCTGCCAAGGCCATGCGGAGCAAAACTCGTTCGGCCTCATAGCGGGAGTTGAATTTTCCAATATTGATGCCCCAGCTGCGGCTGCCGGAGGCATCGCGGCGCGCTACGGTCTCGGTCTCTTGCTCCGCTACGGGTGCGGCCACAAAGGAAAACTGAGGCGGCCGGGCGCGCGGCGCGGTGGTGGACATATCCGGGTCATAGGTCGCGGCCGAGACCTGCACCGCCACGGCGCCGGATGTGGCGGATTGAACGGCTGTGAGGATGTCATCGGGCTGCACTTGCAGTTCGGGCAGCGCCGCCACAACAGCATCTTCAGCTGCGCTGGCTTCGCCAAAGGGGCGCATTTTGGGCCGGAGCGAGCGCTTCACCGCTGTCACCAGACGCAGGGTTTTCCCACCATGCTCGTTTTCGTTTTGATTATAGGGTGGCAGGCTGGGCCGTTGCAGCTTGGCGGTTGAGGGCGCGCGGTCAAAGCCCATGTCCAGAAGCTGTGCGACCCGTTTGTTGCGCGCCGCTGTGGAGGATCCACCGAACATTGTGGCGACAATGCGCTCGCCGCCGCGCTCGGCGGAGGCCACCAAATTGAAGCCAGCGGCGCGGGTGTAACCGGTCTTGATCCCGTCGGCACCCCGATAGGCCGCGAGAAAGCGACGGTTGGTATTGTTCACCTTGCGAACCTTCGCATCGGCACTGCGGCGCGAAAATAGGTTATAATATTGCGGGTAATCATAAATCATATGACGGCCCAAAATGGACATATCGCGGGCTGTAGAGAGATGGCCAGATCGTGTGAGACCATGGGCATTTTTAAACGTTGTGCGCGACATGCCCATGGCGCGGGCGGTGCGGGTCATACGTTTGGCAAATGCCGCCTCTGTGCCTGAAATGGCCTCACCAATTGCGGTGGCCGCGTCATTGGCCGATTTTATGGCCGCAGCGCGAATGAGATAGCGCAGTTTGATTTTCTGGCCGCGTTTGAGCCAGAGTTTTGAGGGCGGCTCGGCCGCGGCATTGCGCGACACGGTCACATAGCTGTCGAGTGAGATTTCGTTTTTCTCAATGGCCTGAAACGCGACATAGAGGGTCATCATTTTGGTTAAGGAGGCCGGATGCAGGCGGGTATCTGCGTTGCGGGAATGGTAAATTTTACCATTGCGCGCATCCATAACCACCGCAGCATAGGGCGCGGCCTGCAGCGCCACGGACGGAAAAAAGGACACCGCAAAAAAGGCTGCGATGATATAGGATATGAGCCGGTGTTTCACGCCTGCTGCCTCGCTTTTTATGCGCCGGGATTTTTCCCGTGCTTTGCTCGTCAATAGTCTAGCACAAACGAATCAGTGAAAGAATAGCTAAAATGAGGCTATTTTAAGGACTAAAGATAGCCTATTTAGGCAAATTTATATTTTCCCCACTAGATCTTGTGTGCCGCGCAAAGCCTGCCTTGAAATCGTCATATTTCCGACAAGAGCGCGCTGACCTTATTAAACGAGGAAGCTTTAAAAAATCTTGGGCCGTCGGGCGGCGCGCTTGCTTTTTCCATCTCCCACTCATAGCGCCCCGGAATATGGATCGCGGCGGCACCGGCCGCAAGCGCCGGTAGAATGTCAGATTTTATGGAATTGCCGATCATGGCGGTTGCAGGCAGCTGCGCTCCAAAAATTCTTTGATAGGTTGTGATCTGTTTTTCACTGACGATATGGACGTCGTCAAATAGATCCCCCAAGCCAGATTGCGCCAATTTTTGCTCCTGATGCAAAAGATCGCCCTTGGTCACGAGCACCAGCGCATAATCTTCTGCCAGTTTTGGCAGGCATTCGGCCACACCCGGCAAGAGATGAATGGGATGGTTCAACATATCGCGCCCCATCACCAATATGTCATGGATCACATGAGCAGGTACTTGGCCTTTGGATACGTCAATCGCCGTTTCCACCATGGATAGCACAAACCCCTTTATCCCATAGCCATAGCGTCCCAAGTTGCGTCGCTCGGCGGCCAAGAGCTCTTCGTGCAGAGGGTCGGGCGGCATATAGGCGCTGAGCATGTCCGCAAAGCGGTCCTGGGTCAGGCGAAAGAACTCTTCGTTCTGCCACAGGGTGTCGTCGGCATCGAGGCCCAAAATTTTGATACTGCTCGGCAAGCTGGCCCTTTCCATTAACGTGTATAGTTTTATATAGGGGTTCAGACAGAGATTTTGCAAACCGGCGATCAGAGGGTGAACATTGTGACGGCGCATTGGACCATGGCAGCAGACACTCCCGAAGATGAGGGCGATTTCGGTGTGGCCTTGGACAGCCGCCCGAAAACCAAACGCCCGCCGCTGTATAAGGTTCTCATCCTCAATGATGATTATACGCCTATGGAATTCGTAATCATGGTTTTGGAGCGATTTTTTGGTCTGACTCACCAAGAAAGTTTTGAACTCATGCTCACAGTGCATAAAAAAGGCCTGGCAGTGGTTGGGGTGTACAGCCGTGAGATCGCAGAAACCAAAGTGGCGCAGGTTCTGGATATGGCGCAGCGCCATGAACACCCCCTTCAATGCACCATGGAAAAAGAATAGCCCGTGGCGCGTCTTTCCCTTGCGTTTGACACAGGGCTCGCGTGCAGCGATGGGCCGGTTGCTCTGTTGCATCCGCCGGTGGGATTCGATGCCGCCGGGCTTTCGGCCCCTTTGATCATTCAGCCGCATATCGCGCTCAATGCCGCTTGGCGGAACCAAGGGTTTGCCTGCGATGTCGCCCTGCCAGATCAGCGGTTTGCGCTCGTGGTGGTCTGTTGCACACGCTCCAAGCAACAGACCGCAGATCTTATTGCACAAGCCGCGGCTTGCGCTGATATTGTGGTTGTGGACGGGCAAAAAACAGATGGGATAGACAGCCATTACAAGACACTGCGCAAGTTGACCAACGTTCAAGGCACGATCACCAAGGCTCATGGGCGTCTTTTTTGGTTTGCCGGAACGCCATTGCCAAGCCTGCGTGCGGTGGATCAGAATTTTGGCGAATTTGTCACGCAATCGGGGGTGTTTTCTGCTGGGGCGGTCGATCCTGCATCGGCCTTGTTGGCAGAGGCTTTGCCCGAGCATTTGGCCGGTGATGTGCTCGATCTTGGTGCGGGTTGGGGCTATTTGTCAGCGCAGATTGTAAAGCGCAGCGCGGTCACGCGGCTTGATTTGGTTGAAGCCGATCACTTTGCTTTGGACTGTGCCAAACGCAATGTCAGTGATCCGCGTGCTGAGTTTCACTGGGCGGATGCGCGCGACTGGAACGGTGTTTATGACTCGGTGGTGATGAACCCGCCGTTTCACACCGGGCGAGAGGGCGATCCGGAATTGGGCCGCGCGTTTATCACCGCAGCCCGGCGTTGTTTGCGGCCAAAGGGGACAGTCTATATGGTCGCCAATCGTCATCTTCCATATGAAACGACGCTAGAACAGTGCTTTGCGAAAGTGCTGGAGCTTCCGGGCAACGGTCGATTTAAGCTGTTCCAGGCATCTCGCCCAAAGCGGAAATAACCGCTAGACTGCCTAAGATTCGCAACCTCTGGAGCGCTCATGTCTTTTTCAGTCACTGGTAAAACGGCCATCGTCACGGGTGCTGCCAATGGTGTGGGCTTGGCGATCGCAAGGCATTTGGCCGATGCGGGCGCAAATGTCATGTTTGCCGATAAAGATGAGGCACGTTTGCGCGCTGAAGTCGGCGATATGGGCGATGAGGCCAGCAATATCCGCTATTTTGCCGGAGATCTGCGGGAGAAATTGACCATTGCCAATTTGCTTTCGGCCACTTTGGATGCGTTCGATCAAGTCGATATTTTGGTCAATGGGGCGCGGCAAATCTTGCGCACGGCACCTCTGGAGCAAGAGGATGAAACGATAGAAACCATGCTGGACCAAAATCTAATGGCGGGATTTAAACTTTCGCAATTGGTGGCTCGGCGGATGATCAAACAGGGCAAGGACAGCGCCCGTCCCTGTGTCGGCACAATCATCAATCTCTCGTCTATCGCGGCTCAAAGAACGCAATCGGACTTGATGGGATTTTCAGTCAGCTGCGCCGCGCTTGATCAAATGACCCGATGCCTGGCGGTGAGCCTGGCACCAGAGCGCGTGCGCGTGAATGCGGTGGCTTTTGGATCTGTAATGTCGGCATCCTTGCAAGATCATCTGCGCGAGCATCCCGATCATCGGGACGCTATTATAGCGGCGACGCCGCAAGGGCGCATTGCGGGTCCGACGGAGGTCGCGGAAGCTGTGCAATTTTTGGCCTCAGACAGCTCGTCATTTGTCACGGGCGAAATATTAACCGTAGATGGAGGCCGCAGCCTGGTTGACGCGGTGAACACATCGCTGCATTGAGTTGAGCCATGACAGAGACATTTGATTCCGAAAAAGCCGCTGCAAGCGCATGGTTCCGCCAGCTGCGTGACGATATTGTTGCCCGTTTTGAAGCGATAGAAGCGCAGCATGAGATAGATGCGCCCTGCGGTACATTTACCGTCACCCCAACGCAGCGCACGGCGGAAGATGGCTCAGATGCCGGTGGTGGTTTGATGAGCGTGATGCGCGGTGGCCGTGTGTTTGAGAAAGTAGGGGTTAATGTCTCTACAGTTTTCGGCACATTGGGCGCGCGGGCGCAGGAGGCCATGGCCGCGCGCAAAGGGATCCCCGGCATGCGCGATGATCCAAGATTTTGGGCAGCGGGAATTTCGCTTGTGGCGCATATGCAAAATCCGCATTGCCCGGCCGTGCATATGAATACTCGTATGTTTTGGACGCCGCATGCCTGGTGGTTTGGCGGCGGGTCTGATCTCAATCCCTGTATTGAATATGCGCAAGACACTGCGCAGTTTCATGGGGTCTTAGAGTCCTATTGCGCAGCGCATGGGGCAGATATCTATCCGCGCTATAAAGCTTGGGCGGATGAATATTTCTATATTCCCCACCGCAAACGCGCGCGCGGCGTGGGTGGTATTTTCTATGATGACCACTGCACGGGCGATTGGGAAAAAGACTTTGCGCTGACGCAGGATGTCGGACGGGCATTTTTACCCGCCTATGCCCCATTGGTCGAAGCGCGGCTTAATCAGCCATGGGGCGCGGCAGAGCGCGACGCGCAATTGATCCATCGTGGATTATATGCCGAGTATAATTTGCTCTATGACCGCGGTACGAAATTCGGTCTCGAAACGGGCCACGATCCAGACGCTGTTTTGATGAGCTTGCCGCCTTTGGCAAAATGGACTTAAGCCCCTTTGGTCGGCTGATCTCCGGGATGGCCAGGTGATCTGGCCTGGTCGCGGTAATCTTTTGTTAAGAATGCGAGTGAAAATCGCTGGCGAAAATTAATCTGATATTACGAATATTTTAATTAACATTAACGTAACAGATAATTTAGATTTGGCGGGCGTTGCGTCACGAACCCTATTAATGCATTGTTATAAATCTTAAAATTTCAGATGAATTCAATTTGGGCAAAGATGTAGTGCCCAATAAAGCGACTCTTTCTTAAAAACTCCATTAAATTCAATCGAAGGTCTCTGTGCACATTAACAGAACTTTAGGATCTGCCGCCATCATCTAGCGCATTGGGCATTGGCCTCGCCGGTCGGATTGGGCATTTAGCCGGAGTTGGCAGGACGCGGCAGCACCGCAGGTCTCGTTGCGATCATTGGGCTGAGTGTTATGACACTTGTGGCCATGTTGCGGATTATCCCATATCACATCTGGAAAGCGAGCCATACGTTGATGGGGCCCTTATTCCTCTTGTCGGCTTTTCATACCTTTTTTGTCGCCAGCCCTTTGGCCGTGGGCGCTGCCCCTTGGGCATTGATGGCGGGTGTGTCGATCGTGGGTGTCATCGCATGGTGCCAGACGTTGCTGCGTAAATTGGTTCCAGCACGTTTGGTTGAGGTTGAGCGCGTCATCCCATTTGACGGTGGTGTGGATGTCACATTCCGCTCGAAAAAACCGATGCCACAGTTTCAACCTGGACAATTCGCGATGCTGTCTCACAAGAGCCTGCGTGCTGAAGCCCATCCGTTTACCATTGCTGGCGGAGATGAAATGACCCGGCGTTTTGTCATTCGTGCCGCTGGGGATTGGACCAATAATTTTGTCTCCACAGTTAAAATTGGTGATCAGTTTCGCATTGGCCGCGCAGTGGGGCGGTTCTTGCCGCAGATTGACAGCCAGCGAAAAGAACAGTTTTGGGTCGCTGGTGGTGTTGGTATCACGCCGTTTCTGTCTGCCCTTGAGCGTATGCAGCCAGATGTTGGGGCCCGTGTGACATTGATTTTCGGCATTCGGTCCCGTGACGCTGCAGGAGCGATCCAAGATGTGGAGCGCCACGCAAAACGCCTGCCGCAGCTCAATTTGATTGTCCTGGCGGATGATCGCAATGAAGCGCTGACACTGCCGAGATTGTCACAGATTATTCGTGATATGAGCGAAGATACGCAGGTGTATCTGTGCGGCCCGCAGGGATTAAAGAACATGATCGGTCGTGCCTGGTCCATGGCTAATATGAGTGGACGGATTTACAGCGAACACTTTGATTTCCGAGGTGCCTATGGGATGGAGCATTTGAATTATATTCTCAGACCGATCCTAGATGCCGTGCGAAATATCAAGCCGATGTTCACAGGATCTGTGGTTGCGAGCTCTTAATTGCGCCAGCCTTTACAGCCCTCATATCTGCGCCCGGCGGCAACGCCGGGCTGCGCCGTTACCGCATCTCTTACTCGGGGTAGACCTTACCAGGGTTCATCAGATTTTTTGGATCTAAAGCAGTTTTGATGGCCCGCATCATCTGCAAAGCCACAGCATCTTTGCGCCGCGCCATTGAATTGCGTTTGGACAGGCCGATGCCATGTTCGGCTGAAAAGCTGCCCTGCAACTCAAGGACCACATCCTCAACGGCCTCCGTAATGGGCTCTTTGAACCGGCCGCTCGTATCTGAGGGGTAGAATGTATAATGTAAATTCCCATCGCCCAGATGCGACAGGTAGAATTCTTGACCCTCTGGATCAATCTTCTGCACGCGGGCTGTGATTTGCTTCAAAAACTTTGGCACCGCTTCGAGTGGAACGGCGACATCCGTGTCCACTGCGCCGGGAAAGCCGACTGTGATTTCGGCGGCGGCCTCTCTGCGCGCCCACATGCTCCGTCTCTGGGCTTCATTTTGCGCAATGACGGCGTCCTGCGCCTTGTCGCTGGACATCATATCCATGAGAGCCGATTCTAAAATTGCTTGCAGTTTCGGCGTGCCGGTCTCGTCATGCTGTAAATCAGATGCGCGCGTGCTGGCCACTTCGACCAAAATATTCACCTCATGGGCGCCCTCAAAAGGCTCTTCCGCACCAGGAATTCTTTCAATATGCCGCTCGATATACCGCCTTGGCATGAATTCGAAGGCTTCTACCCCGCCTCCGGTTTCACTTTGCAAGCGGTTGAGCAGTGGGAGCGCATCTTCCAATTGGCGCAACCCGACCATTGCTGTGACATAGGCCAGAGGCTTTCGGTGAAGGCGCAAAACCGCAGCTGTGATAATGCCCAAAGTTCCCTCAGCGCCAATGAACATATGCTTGAGATTGAGCCCGGTGTTATCCTTGCGCAGTTCCGACATCAAATTCATCACCTGACCATCGGCCAGAACCACCTCCAAACCGAGGCAGAGATCGCGGGTATTGCCATAGCGCAGCACATTAGAGCCGCCTGCGTTTGTCGATAGGTTCCCGCCGATCATCGCCGAGCCACGAGCGCCAAACACGAGTGGAAAAACCAAATCATGGGCATCGACCGCTTTGTGTATGCTGTCCAACACCGCGCCGCTTTCTACGATGGCGACTTGCGCATTGGGTTTGATTTCCCGAATAGCATTCATCCGATCCAGGCTGATCATAATGGCATCCTGCGCCTTGGTGGCACCAGTCAGGCCGGTATTGCCCCCGACGGGTACCATAGCGATATTTCGGGCGTAACAGGCGCGCGCAATCGCTTGCACCTCTTGGGTATTGGCCGGGCGGGTCACCGCCAAGGGCTGCCAGTGGTAGGCATCCGTCCAATCGTGGGTCCAAGCCTGCGCGTCCTGCCCTGTTACCACATATTTTTCGCCAATATCGGCACGAATTTGATCTAAAAGTTCCATAAGCGATGCTAGGGCAAAAAAATAGGAAATAGCAAGTCAGATAAGTGCTTGACGAGCGCCGCCGCATTGCCTATCTCCCGCTTCCAGAGGCGGTATAGCTCAGTTGGTTAGAGCAGCGGAATCATAATCCGCGTGTCCGGGGTTCAAGTCCCTGTGCCGCTACCAAACTTCCAATATAATCAGTTACTTAACTTTTCGGTTGACGCATATTGTGCGTAGCACACCTCTAGCACAGTTTTTTCTAGCTTTCTGACTTTTTCTAGTGCAGAATCTGAGTGTTAAACACGGTGTTGATAGTGCCTAAATTGAACCCAAATACACCCACGTTGATGGATGGTGAGGTTCGTCTTTTTAAACGCAAGCACAGCAAAGTCTGGCAAATTGCATTTACATTGGACGGACGACAGGTTCGTGTGAGCTCAAAGAAACGGATTTTAAATGATGCTGTGGCAGCTGCTCGTGAAACCTATTTAGACTACAGATTTAGGCAGAAGAACGGGTTGCCTGTGATATCCAAACGCTTTGCAGATGTGGCTGCATTGTGCCGTGCTACCATGAAGCAACAGCTAGATAATGGCGTGGGTAAGAAGAGCTTTCGTGATTATATAATCGTGATTGATAAGTATCTGGTTCCCTTCTTTGGTGATATTTTTGTGACCAGTATTGACTATGAGATGCTGCAAAAGTTTGCGCGCTGGCGTGAGGCAAAGATGGGGCGAGAGCCACGGTCGTCTACGCTCAACACACACAACTCCGCTCTAAACAGAATATTTGATGACGCAGTTGCACGTGGATACATGAACAAGTCACAAGTTCCTGTGTTGGTAAACAAGGGTCGTGACAGTGTACGGCGCCCTGACTTTACCCGCGAAGAGTACGCAACTCTTATACGCAAGCTACCAAGCTGGATTGATGCAGGGCGTGAGGGCAAATCGCGCGATATGCGTCACCTGCTGCGTGACTACATCCTCATTCTTGCCAATACAGGTATGCGGCATGGCACAGAAGCAGAGAACCTGTACTGGAAGCATATCAGTCTATTTGAGGACAAGGGGCTTAAATACCTTGAGATGAGTGTAACGGGTAAAACGGGGCGCCGTGACATCATCTGTAGGGCAGGTACCATAA
>Ga0233444_10000110_pt1 | contig 106940 bp, 108 predicted proteins | sample SI_124_October20_6_FD_182792 | JGI IMG/M metagenome (GOLD analysis project Ga0233444, IMG submission 182792) | Seawater microbial communities from Saanich Inlet, British Columbia, Canada - SI_124_October2016_10_MG | ecosystem: Environmental > Aquatic > Marine > Inlet | place: Canada: British...
CGCCAGCGTTCGTTCTGAGCCAGGATCAAACTCTCAAGTTTGATTCTGAAATCATCACATTACTAAACGTTCAAACCATATCATATGATATGATGCGTATTAACGAGTTCCCACTCTTCCGTATATGTCTTGGCGAACCAAAACACATCCGGGAGTGGAAGAAACGTAAACGTAACGGTTAGCAATCATTAGATGACTACTTGTTCTGTTGTCCATCTTTCAATGAAAGATGAGACACGCCAGGACACCGCCGTCCACGCTTCTCTTTCAATATCTACAATTTCAAACAGCAGCTCTTTACTTTCGTATCGAGCCCTCGAGAAGCGAAAAGACACCCATGGCCATTTCTAGCCTTTGCATGTTCCCAACCTCTTTGAGGATCAGTATTTTACTTGGGTCTCGAATAAATCCGGGTCCGAAGCCAACTGGGTTACTGATGAACCGTCGTTGGAAGTGAGCTGGGTATAGGTTGACCAGACGAAACTGTCAAAGGCTTTTTTCAAAAAAACACACAAAAAAGCGTTTATTTTGTTTAACCCTAAATTTAGTAGGTTAATGAGGTACTTAGCCCCTATATGATGTGGCTCAGGACGGGGATAAAATTGGCGCGTTTTGGCTTATTTTACAAAAACTTGACAAAAACTGGCGGCGCAAGCCATTTTCGGTACATGGAATCTAAAGATGATACGCCAATAAGCCCAGAGACGGACAACGCGCGCCCCTCCGCCAAGTTTTACGCCTCGGTAGAAGACCGCCTGGCCGCCCAACAAAGGCGCAAGCGGGCGCGCCTTCGGTTCACCATCACGGCTCTGGTTATGGGCGGGCTGATAAGCTGGATGGCCTCTGACATGTTAGTGCCCGATGTTGCCAAAGCCAATCTAAGCGCAAAGCCCGCGCCCTCTAACCCCGTGTTAAGCGCACAGCTGATTGCCCTCGCCCCGATGCAGCGTGACTATGAGAGCGACGCTCTGGGCTCTGGAGATACCTTAGCGGCGCTCCTGACCCGCGCCAATGTCAATGCTGGCGAAGCCGGTGCCGCGCTCGACCAATTACGCAGTGTATATGACGTGCGTCGCCTGAAGCCTGGTCAAAGCGTTCGCATCCACCGCGAATGGCCCGCAGGACAAGACAAGAGCGCACATGAGGGACGCTTCGCGGGCTTTGACTTTATTCCCGTGCCAGAACAAAAAATCATTGTGCGGCGGACAGATCATCAAAGCTTCACCGCCATCAAGCGAGACCGCCTGCTCACCGACCGGCATTTCTTGTCTGACAGTTTGATCAATAGCTCCGTCTATGAAGCCGCGCGTGGGGGCGGCATGTCGCCCAATCTTGTGGTGGAGCTTATCCGCCTCTTCTCTTTCGCCATCGACTTCCAGCGCGATATTCGCGAAGGCGACCAATTAGAGGTTCTGTACACGCGTCGCTTTGATGCCAACAATCAAGTGGCGCAAGAAGGCGATATTATTTTCGCAGCGCTCACCAATCGCGGCAAGCGCTATGCCTATTGGCGGATGCCGCAAGCCGACGGCAGCCATAGTTATTTCGACGCCAATGGCCAAAGCGTCCAGCGCCTACTCATGCGAACGCCCGTCGATGGCGCGCGCTTGTCGTCTCGCTTTGGTATGCGCCGTCACCCTATTTTGGGCTATACGCGCTTGCACCGAGGGCTAGATTTTGCGGCTCCCAAAGGCACCCCAATTTATGCCGCCGGCGACGGCACCATCCAGCGCCTTGGTAGATTTGGCAATAATGGCAAATACATCCGCATCAAACACCGCAATGGCTATGAAACCGCTTATGCGCACATGAATAGTTTCGCGCGGCGTTTGAAAAAAGGCAGCCGTGTCAAGCAAGGCCAGGTTATCGGAACCGTTGGCCGCACCGGTTTGGCGACCGGCCCCCATTTGCACTACGAAGTTTTGCATTACAATAAGCCGGTCAACCCACGCGAGCTAAATGTGCCACCCCAGCGCAACCTCAATGCAGACGCCCTAGAGGGCCTTGCACGGCTGAAAGCTGAGACTGCCGATAGGGTGAGCGGGTTGGCCACCAGTGATAACTCTGTGCGCTCTCTGCCGCGCCGCAGCAGCTCGCTCAACCGATAAAGAAAAAAGGCCCGCCACGATAACCGTGGGCGGGCCTAATTTAGCTTTTTGCCTTTGGCAAATCTGGTTTAGTCAGCCGTCGCGGCTCCCGTTTCGCTCGCTTCTGCGGCGGCCTCTGGAGTGGCGTCAGGCATAACCTCAACCGCTTCTGCAGACGCGTTTTCTTCGGTTTGTGCATCCGAGGCTTCCACGCGTTTCTTACGCAAAGGACCACGTCGGCGCGATGGCTTCGATGGTTTGTCATCGCTGCTCTCGCCAGACGTGTTGTCGCGAACCAAAACCAAAGGTTCGCCAGAGGCATCGGTTTCCGCGCCGCCTGAATTTGCATTTTGCACATTGCCGTTGGCCGACCCATTATCCGACGAACCGTTCGAGGCACCCTCTTGATTGGCGTCACTTGGGGCAGGCTGCATACTCATCAAAATGCGATAATAATGCTCGGCATGTTGTTGATAGTTTTCCGCCATAACGCGGTCACCAGACGACATCGCGTCGCGGGCTAGGGTTTGATATTTTTCGTAAACTTGCGAGGCATTGCCGCGCACCCGAACATCGGGGCCATTGCTATCATAACTGCGATTGACCGAATTTTGTTGGCGGCGTCCGCGCCCTCGAGACCGTTTCATACTGTTTCCGTATCACTTAAAAAAGGGCCCAACTTATGCCGAACCAGCGTTGCGATTGTTTTATTTCCATTTGGAAAACCAGTGAGTTTCTGCAGGGCCAAGATAAGCTAACAAAATTTCAAAGGGTGGCGTCCAAGACTGAAACTCTTTCCATAGCCTCAAAGACAAAAGGAACCTAGCCTGCCAGCCTTCGCTTTGCAAACCCCTTTTTTATTTTCTGCGCGGGCCCCTCGGCGCGCGCGCCATCACAACCCGATCGCGCGCGCCTAAATCTGGCAAGACAGAAATTTCCTCAAAGCCAGATTGGCGCATCATCGCGCAAACTTCTTCGCCTTGCGTGTGGCCAATTTCAAACAGCAGCCAGCCCTCGGGGCGCAAATAGCTCTGCGCTTGGGCGCTAATGTGGCGGTAAGGATCGAGGCCGTCTTCGCCGCCGTGCAAGGCGAGGCGGGGGTCATACTCGAGCACATTTTTATCCAACTGCCGCATCTGCGCGTCGCTAATATAGGGCGGGTTGGAAATAATCATATCGAAGCTCGGCGTCACCGCCTCGAACCAATGGCTCTCTAAAAACTGCGCCTGTGCGCTCACGCCAAGTCTTTGGGCGTTGGCTTGTGCTACCGCTAAGGCGGCACCGCTCACATCCACACCAAGGCCTTCGCCATGCGCCCGCTCGGCCAAAAGAGTGAGTAATAAACACCCCGAGCCGGTTCCTAAATCAAGCAAGCGAAACGCTTGGGCTTCGGGCAAATGCTGGAGAGCCGCCTCGATCAGCGTCTCGCTGTCCGGGCGCGGGTCAAGCACATGTTCATTGACCTCGAAGGCTCGTCCCCAAAACTCTCGCTGTCCTAAAATTTTGGATACGGGCTTGGCTCTCAATCGTTGGGTTTGATAATCGAGCAGAAGCGCCCTCTCTTGGGCGGTCAACAGCCGCTCGGGCAAGCGCGCCATATCGGTCGCATCCAAGCCCGTCACCGCCTCTAGCAGCACGCGCGCATCCAAAGGAGCGGTGTCTATGCCGGCCGTTTTAAAAGCCGAAGAAAGCGCGCGCTGCGCTTGTTGCACCGTCATGTCGGAACCCTGCATGTCGGAACCCTGCATTTCGGGGCTCAGCATTTCGATTAGTCGACCGCAGCGAGACGCTGCACTTGGTCTTCGCGGATGAGGGCTTCCAACATTTCGTCCAAGCCGTCACCGGCTAGAATTTTTTCGAGCTTGTGCAAAGTCACATTAATCCGATGATCGGTGACGCGTCCTTGTGGAAAATTATACGTCCGAATGCGTTCCGAGCGATCGCCAGAGCCAACTTGGCTTTTGCGGTCGGCGGCGCGCTCATCGTCGACGCGCTGACGTTCGGCCTCAAATAGGCGCGCGCGCATCACCAACATCGCCTTGGCACGGTTTTTATGCTGTGATTTTTCATCTTGCTGCGACACGGTAATGCCCGTGGGTAAGTGAATGATGCGCACCGCGCTATCGGTGGTATTCACCGACTGACCACCCGGGCCAGAGGCGCGAAACACATCGACGCGCAAATCTTTCTCGTCGATTTTAATATCGACATCTTCTGGCTCTGGCAGCACCGCCACGGTAGCGGCCGACGTATGAATGCGGCCACTGCTTTCGGTTTCTGGTACCCGCTGTACCCGATGCACGCCGCTCTCAAATTTCAAACGGGCAAACACGCCCTTGCCGCGAATGGCCATGACCACTTCCTTGAAGCCGCCCATCTCGCCTTCCGATTGAGTGATGATGTCTGATTTCCAACCCTGCAAATCGGCATAGCGCGTATACATGCGAAATAAATTACCGGCAAATAAAGCCGCTTCATCGCCGCCGGTTCCAGCCCGTACTTCCACGATTACGTTCAACTCATCGGCGCTATCTTTGGGGAGCAATAAAACTTCCAGAGCGGTTTCCATATCCGGCAATTTGGCGCGCACGTCTTCCAGCTCGAGACCTGCCAATTCGGCCATCTCCGCATCCTCTCCCGCAACCAAAGCGGCCAAGTCTTCGCTCTCGCCAAGAGCGCCACGATACGCGCGCACGGCGGTCGCCAGCGGGTCAATCTCGGCATATTCTTTCGACAAGGCAACAAAGCGCTCGGGCGGTAATTCGCCGTTCATTTCGTCTTGCAAGGCTTGCGCGCGGGCTAGAATGGCGTCCAATCGTTCGACAGGCAACATAGATTAACTCTCCTCAACCACAACATCTAAGGCATCTTGCGCCCGCAAAGCGGCCATTTCGCCCGCCTTGTCTTTTACCAAATCGACCAAATGATCGACCATCTCCCCATGCGGTTTTTTATGGTCTGGCCGACCCGCCAAATAAACCATGCCCGCGTCATTGCCGCCGCCTGTAAAACCAATATCGGTCTCGCGCGCTTCGCCCGGGCCATTGACCACGCAGCCAATAATCGACAGCGTAATCGGCTCGGCAATATGGGCCAATTTATCTTCCAACTCGCGTACCGTTTCGATGACGTTAAACCCTTGGCGCGCACAAGACGGGCACGAAATAATCGTCACCCCGCGATGGCGCAGCCCCAGGCCTTTGAGAATTTCAAAAGCCACTTTCACTTCATCGACCGGGTCAGACGAGAGCGACACTCTTATCGTGTCGCCAATGCCCGCCCATAACAGCGAGCCCAAACCGATGGATGATTTCACCGTGCCCGATATCAAACCGCCAGCTTCCGTGATGCCAATATGAAGCGGACAATCGACCGCTTCGGCCAATTGTTGATAGGCCGCCACCGACATGAAAATATCGGAAGCCTTGACGCTAATTTTATACTCACGAAAGCCATGTTCTTCGAGCAGGCCCACATGATACAGCGCGCTTTCCACCATGGCTTCGGGGCAAGGCTCGCCATATTTATCGAGCAGATGTTTTTCCAAAGAGCCCGCGTTGACGCCAATCCGAATGGAGCAATTATGTTTGCGCGCGGCCGCCACAACTTCGCCGACGCGCGACGCATCGCCAATGTTGCCAGGGTTAATGCGCAGACACGCCGCCCCCGCTTCCGCCGCCTCAATGGCACGCTTATAATGAAAATGAATATCGGCCACAATCGGCACAGACACATTGTCGACAATCTCGCGCAAGGCCGCCGTCGAGGCTTCATCGGGGCAAGAGACGCGCACGATATCGGCGCCCGCTTCTTCCAAGGCTTTGATTTGCGCGATGGTGGCTTTGGCATCCGAGGTTGGCGTATTGGTCATCGATTGCACGGCAATCGGCGCATCCCCACCAACTGGCACATTGCCAACCATAATCTGGCGCGAAGGGCGCCGTTCGATATGTCGCCACGCTCGCAGCATTGCGGCCTCGCTAAGGTTTTAAGGTTAAAATAGAACTACGGTCAATTTGACGTGCCGTCAGAATTTGGCTGCGCCGCCCGACCGAGCCAACGATTTGGCCATTGACCACATATTTCAGCGCGCCCGCATCTCGGGTGGCCAACGTATAGGGGGTCTCTAGCGACAACTCAAAACTATCGCCATCGGTTACAATGCTCGACAGCAACACCTGACCTTCGGTGTTTTCGATCCGCAACCAAGTGCGGCGCACGGCGCGAATTTCAATTTTGCTCGGGGTCACCGCCGCATCCAAAGCCGCGATGGGTTCCACCTCAACGGCCACCGGCGTGCGCAATGGATCGAGCGCACGTTTTGCGGGTTCTTTCCCCGTTTTGGCAGCCGCTGTTTTGGCGGCCTCTGTTCTGGCAATCTTAGGCTTTGTAGCCACTTTCACACTCGGCTTGCGAGTGGCAACCGGGGTTTTGGAAGGTTGGCTCGTCGTCGCCCGCGCGGGGGTTTCCACCGCCTTCGTCACCGACTTTGTCACCGACTTAGACACAGCCTCGGGACCGCTAGCACCGCCCGCAAGGAGCCACAAAATATACACAGCGAATATAACCACGGCACCAATGGCCAGTTTCACCGCAACGGGCATTTGCTCGCTTTCAGCTTGCGGGTCATAGGGCGCATCCTCTTGGGTTTGTGCCGCCATAGCCGTTTTGTACCGATTGATTAACTCGCCAGCGTTCAAATCCAGATACGTGGCATAGCTCCGAATAAAGCCAATGGCATAGACGGCGGCCGGCAACTCCTCAAAATCATCATTTTCGAGAGACTTTAGATCACCCACACGGATTTTAAGAACTGCTGAGACATCTTCAACGCTTACGCCGCGCGCTTCGCGCGCTTGGCGCAAATCAGCGCCAATATTTACAGGTTCCATAGTCATTTCTATCTCGGTCATGCGAGTGTTCCTTGTTTCGTGGAAATATCCCTATCACAACTTCACGCCTTGCGCATCCGCGATTTGCTGCACCGCATCGCGCATATTTACTGGTGGTTCACTAAGTAAACCCGACATAGCCGCTTGCAGTTTTGCCTGGCTGGCCGAGCGTATCATCCGCTTCACCGGACCGATAGAGGCCGAGGGCAAAGAAAATTTTTCATAGCCCAGCCCCAAAAGCGCCATGGCTTCCAGCGGGCGCCCGCCCAGCTCGCCGCAAATCGATACGGGAACTTTATGGCTGGCACATACTTCTTGTATCTGCGCCAGCAAGCGCAAAGGCGCCAGAGACAAAAAGTCATAGCGATGGCTGGTTTGCGGGTTGCCCCGATCGGCGGCGAAAAAGAATTGCATCAAATCATTGGTCCCTACGGACAAGAAATCCAGCTCGGGCAGCAATTGGTCTAATTCCCAAACCAGAGCCGGAACCTCCAACATCGTGCCAATTTCTAGGCTGGTAGGCACCGCGTGCCCAAAACTTTCCAAACGGGTTTTTTCCAGCTCCAGCAAATTACGCGTCGCACGAAACTCTTCCACCGTGGTGATGAGCGGGAACATAATTGACAATTTACGACCCGCCGCAGCGCGCAAAAGCGCGCGCATTTGCACCCGCACAAGCCCCGGGCGATCCAGCGCCATGCGAGTTGCGCGCCAGCCCATGGCTGGGTTTTCTTCGACGCTGGTGCGCAAATAAGGCAGCACTTTATCGCCGCCGACATCCAATGTGCGAAACACCACATCGCGCTCGCCGACACTGTCGAGCACCTCGCGGTACATAACTTCTTGCTCATTAGCGCGCGGCATGGTGGCCGATACCATGAACTGCAATTCGGTGCGGAACAGGCCAATATTCTCGGCGCCGCTATCGCTTAAGCTTTCAACATCCACCATCAGGCCGGCATTTTTATCGAGCTGGATTTGCACGCCATCTTTGGTTTCGGCTGGCAAATGTTTAATCCGCGCATAGCGTTGCATCCGCCGCGCTCGCAAGCGGGCCCGATTGGAATAGGCCTCGACAATGTCACTGGCCGGATTGAGGTGAACCTCATTTTGATCGACATCGACAATAATCTCTTGGCCATCGCGCGCGACATCGACAATGCCGCGCACATCGCCCAACATCGGAATGTTTAGCGCCCGCGCCACAATCGAAACATGCGCGCCCAAAGCGCCATCTTCCAACACCAGCCCGCGCAATTTGCGCCGATCGTAATCGAGCAATTCAGCCGGCCCCATGGTGCGCGCCAAAAGAATGGCATCGCGCGGCAATTTATCTTCCGAAGCCAATTGCGCGCGCCCCGATAGGATGCGCAGCAAGCGGTTCGACAAGTCTTCAAAATCATGCAGGCGTTCGCGCAAATAAGCATCGCGCTGGCCACCGAGGCGCGCGCGCATACCATTGTTAACCCGCTCTACCGCCGCTTCTGCCGTCAGGCCCGTTTGCACAGCTGTATGAATACGGCGCAGCCAGCCCCGGTCATTGGCAAACATCCGATAGGCTTCCAGCACCGCCATATGCTCGCCATCATGGCTCACATCATCTTTGTCCAGCATCTGGTCGACATTGCGGCGCAATTGATAGACCGCAGCCTCCAATCGTTTGGCTTCCTCTTCAGGGTCATCGCTGATGAGTTTGGTAACTTCCACCCGCGGCTCATGCAACACCGCGTGCCCCATGGCCAGCCCCTCGGTGAGCCCACGACCGGCAAACACACGTGACAGATTTTGCGACGTCTCTTCTTGAGCCCTCTCTTGGCCCAACGCCGATAACATTTCAGACAACACCATCGCCACGGTCTGAAGCGCCTCAACCTCGGCATTTAAAAAATCACGCTGCGTGCTGTTTTGCACTACCAGGACACCGCGCACATCGCCGCGGCGTAAAATCGGCACACCGACGAAAGATTTATACGGATCCTCGCCCGTCTCTGGCCGATAGGCAAAGCGGGGGTGAGCTGTCGCATCGGCTAAATTAAGCGGGCGCTTATGCTGCGCGATATCGCCCACGAGGCCTTCGCCGACATGCAATATGGTTTTGCTGACGGCGTCTTGGTTCAAGCCTTCAGTGGCCGATAAGACAAATGTATTCACGCCACGGCTTAGATAAACCGAACACACGGCGGCGTTCATGCTGGTGGCAATAAGGGCAACGATTTTATCGAGGCGAGCTTGATCGTCGTCGCTGCCTGCCATGAGCTGGCGCAAGCGACGCAACAATAATCTGGGTCCTTCACTCGATAGAGGCATAGGGTTGCCCTCTCGTTTAGCGCGCGAAAAAGCGGGCTAGTTAACCAGCCAGCTCGTCATCAAGACCATAGGCGGCATGCAGAGCCCGAACGGCCAGCTCCACATAATCGACATCAATCAACACCGAGACTTTAATCTCCGAAGTAGAAATGACGTGAATGTTAATGCCTTTTTCCGCCAGCACTTGGAACATTTTTTGGGCAACCCCAGCATGGCTTCGCATGCCCACGCCGACGATAGAAATTTTCGCCATATCGGGCGCCGCTTGCAAATCAGCAAACGTCAAATCCGCGGTCGCGCCTTTGAGAACCCCCAAGGTGCGTTCCAATTCATCTTGCGAAACGGTGAACGTCACATCCGTGGTTTTGCCATCGGCCGACATATTTTGCACAATCATATCGACGTTGACGGCGGCATCGGCCAGCGGGCCAAAAATGCTCGCGGCAATGCCAGGCCGGTCGGCCACTTCGCGCAGAGTTACTTTGGCTTCATTGCGGGCATAGGCAATGCCACTAACAATCTCGGTTTCCATAATCTCATCCTCATCGCAAATCAATGTGCCGACAATATCGTTTCCGTTGGCACTTGCCTCTGGCGCATCGAAACTCGAGCGCACTTGCAAGCGCACATTATGTGCCATGGCCAGCTCTACCGAGCGGGTCTGTAACACTTTGGCACCTAGCGACGCCATTTCAAGCATTTCTTCGTATGACACACGGTCCATTTTCTTGGCCGCTGGCACCATACGCGGGTCGGTGGTGTAAACCCCATCGACGTCGGTATAAATATCGCATCGGTCGGCGTTTAAGGCAGCGGCAATGGCCACCGCGCTCGTGTCAGAGCCACCGCGCCCTAAAGTGGTAATGCGATTGGCGCTAGAAACACCTTGAAAACCAGCGATAACCGCCACGCGGCCTTGGCCAAATTGGGCTTCCATTTCTTCTGGCTCAATCGCTTCAATGCGAGCGGCACCATGTACATCAGAGGTTTGCACGCTAATTTGCCAGCCGAGCCAGCTTCGCGCGGCCACGCCAATATCTTGCAAGGCCATAGCCAATAGACCAACACTGATTTGTTCGCCGGCTGAGACCACGACATCATATTCGCGCGCGTCATGCAGGCGTGCGACATCGCGTGCCAAACCAACCAATCGATTGGTTTCCCCAGACATGGCCGACACAACGACCGCAACCTGATGACCCGCATCCACCTCACGTTTGACATGGGCGGCCACATTGCGGATGCGATCTACATCGCCCACAGAAGTGCCGCCAAATTTCATTACAATACGGGCCATAATTGGTTTTCGCATTTCCTTTCGCCTCAATCGCGCTTATATAAGGCTTAACGCGCAAGCTGCATAGTTAAAAGTAGAAGCAAGCCGAGCGCGCCCCATGGTGAACCACACAGGAGCTTGGCGAAAATGAACGATACACAAACCGGACAAGTTACCATTGACCCCCAGGAAGTGGCCAAGTTCACGGCCATGGCCGAAGACTGGTGGAACCCCCATGGCAAGTTCAAGCCTTTGCACAAATTCAATCCCGTGCGGCTGGCTTATATTCGCGATAAATTATGCAAACAATTCGACCGCGATCCAAAATCCGAACAACCACTCAAAGGCCTACGCCTGCTTGATATCGGTTGCGGTGGCGGCCTTTTAAGCGAGCCTATGGCGCGTTTGGGCGCCGAGGTCTTGGGCGCCGATGCGGCCGAAGCCAATATTAAAACCGCCAGTTTGCATGCCGAAAGTCAGGGCCTTGAGATCGACTATCGCGCCATTACGGCCGAGCAATTAAATGCGGCTGGCGAGACATTTGATGCAATTTTAAACATGGAAGTCATCGAACATGTCGCCGATCCGCAGGCCTTTGTCAGCGCTTGTGCGGGCATGTTGAAACCCGAAGGCATTATGTTTTTGGCAACCCTGAACCGCACGCTGAAGGCCTATGCTTTAGCTATTTTTGGCGCCGAATATGTCTTGCGCTGGTTACCGCGCGGCACCCATGATTGGCATAAGTTCATCACCCCCAACGAGATGGAAGCTATGGCCACCAAGGCCGAGCTAGAGCTTGTCACGTCAACCGGCGTGAGCTTTAATCCGCTGACCGATAAATGGACGCAAACCGGAGATATGTCGGTCAATTATATGGCCGTGGCCGCGCCCCTAAAGGCAACCTAAAAACAATAAGGAGCCCCCATGCAACAGCGTGTCAGCCTAAATACCCTGGGCGTCAAAAGCCTAGCCCGCGCCCGCCAGTTTTATGATGCGCTGGGCTGGCAAGTCTCCAATGAAGACCAAGCCGAAGAAATTGTCGCCTATGATTTGCCGCATATGACGCTGTGCCTTTACCCGCTCGAAAACCTAGCCGCCGATACCGGACTGGCCTTAGCCGACACCCAGACACAGACACAGACACAGACCCACACACAGACACAGTGCCCGCGCTTTGCGCTGGCGTATAATGTAGAAACCGTTGACCAAGTAGCCGCCCTGTTAGAGCAAGCCGTGGCTTGCGGCGGGCGTCTGATAAAGCCAGCCGAGGCTGCGTTTTGGGGCGGCACCTCTGGCTATTTCACCGACCCAGATGGCACCTTATGGGAAGTGGCCCATAATCCGCATGCGCCGCTCAGCGCAACGGGCAGCTTCCAATGGAACGGCGCAAAAAACTAATCAGTCAGTGACCTCGCGCCCGTCCGGCCCGACGAAAGTCTGGCCATGGGTGAGCGCTGGAATTTGCCCCCGCGCTTTGGCCACCAAAGATAAATCCAACTCCGCGAGGATGAAATCATCCGTGTCATCGGCTTGCGCCAAAACCGTTCCCCAAGGGTCGACAATCAAACTATGACCATAGGTCTCGCGGCCATTTTCATGCGTGCCAACTTGCGCAGGGGCAATCACAAAGCACCCTGTTTCAATCGCGCGGGCGCGCAATAGCACCTGCCAATGCGCCTCGCCCGTGGGGCGCGTAAAAGCAGAGGGCACGCTAATAATATCGGCCCCCGCTTGCGCCAAGTGTCGATATAACGCGGCAAAGCGCAGATCATAACAAATGCTCAAGCCAAGTTTGGCTGGGCCCACATCCGCCACCACAGCCCGACTGCCCGCCTGATAATTATGGCTTTCCGCATGGGTTTCGCCGCTGGCTAGGGTGACATCAAACATATGAATTTTATCATAGTGCGCCACAATCTCGCCTTGCGGGTTGATATAAAGCGAGCGGTTCACGGCCCTTTCGGCATCGCCTTTTTGCGTATCATTTGCCAGCACCATAGAGCCGATGAGCAGGTGAATGCCAAGCTCTTTGGCCAGGCCACATAAGACGTGTAACGACGCGCTTTCGGCCTCGGGCTGCAAGCGCGCCCGCATGGCTTTGCGGTTTTTTTCCATGGAGATGCAGGTTTCGGGCAAACTTACGAGCTCCGCCCCAGCGGCCGCCGCGGCGCGGGTGCGCGCGTCTATCTCGCGTAAATTATCTGCCGGGTCACAGGCACTGGTCATTTGCACACATGCCACTTTCATACCCAGACCCTCTTCTTGCGTTTACCCACGCCCACGCATTTTACGATGCGCGCATTTGCTCTGGCCGCACCACGCGCGCCAGCGTTAACACATATATGCGCCCTGCCCCCGCTTGGCGCAAGGTTTCACTCATCGCCTCGACGGTGGCCCCCGTGGTTAAAACATCATCGACCAACACCAGACTGCGGCCTTGAATGCGGTCTTTCATCGATTTGGGCACGGTAAAGGCCCCCTTCAGATTGCGCTTTCGGTTGCGCCGGGTCAGGCCAATTTGCGGGCGCGTGGCTTTCACCCGCTGCACGGCTTGGAAGACAATTTCATTGCCCGTTTCGCGCGCCATCGCGCGGCACAGTTCAGCCGCTTGGTTAAACCGGCGTCCCAACAAGCGTCGGCGATGCAAAGGCACGGGCACTAAAAGCGCATTGGCGCGCAACACATCTTGCCCGGCTCGTACCATAAAGGGCGCCAGTAAACGTGCCAATTCAGGGCGGTCGCTAAATTTTAAACGCTTCACCAAGGCTGCCGCGCTGCCCTCATAGCGAAACGCCGCGCGGGCTTTTTCATAGGGCGGCGGGTTTTTTTGCATCGCGAGGCTAACCGTCTCGGGGCCAAGATCGACATCCAGCGGGGCGCCGCTGATTTGGCAAATTGGCGCCGTGATGAAATGCAGGTCTTGCCAACACGGTGCGCATAATCCGTCGTCGCCGGCCAAAACCCCTTTGCATAAAGGGCAAGCTGGCGGCACCAACACACGCAAGGTGACATCGAGGGTTTTCTTCACAGGGCTAAGAATGGCGTTGCGAATGAAGTTTATTTTTGTTTTTAAGGTCATAAATGCCATATTGCCTAAAATGAGTGCCAATGTCCCAAATATTTTTGATCGCGCTGCCCTTCGGCGCAACCGAACCCGTGCCGCCGCCCAGCTGCATGAGTTTGACTTCCTATTGCAGCGCGCCGCCGAAGATTTGCTCGACCGCATTAAAGTGCAAAACCGCAAGTTCGAAACCGCCCTCTGCCTTGGCGCCTCGAACGGATATTTGGGCACCAAGCTAAAAGCCGAGGGGCTCATCGGCTCCCATAGCACGGCGCAAATAAACACTTGGATTGAGGCCGATATCACCGCCGCCATGTTGCCCGAGGGCGGCCTGGTGCTGGACGAAGAACACCTGCCGATAAAACCGCAAAGTGTCGATCTCATCGTCTCGTTTTGGGGGCTGCATCATGTCAATGATTTGCCGGGCGCCTTGGTGCAAATCTGTCGGGCGCTCAAACCCGATGGCGTGTTTCTGGCGGCTTTGCCAGGCAATGAAAATTTACGAGCGCTGCAAACGGCTTTTCTAGAAAGCCAAACAAAAATTTTAGGCGGCGTGCGCCCACATATTCACCCTTTCGCAGATTTGCGAGATTTGGCTGGCCTGATGCAACGCGCGGGCTTTGACTTGCCCGTGGCCGATAGCGATATTTTGCGCGTGCGCTACGCACAGCCAATGTCAGTGTTCCGCGATTTGCGGGGTATGGGCGAAAGCAATGTTTTGACGACCCGCACCAAATCAGCCTTGCGCCGCGATGTCTTGCAAGAGGCGCTTGCCCGCTTTCATGAGACCACCCAAGATAACGGCAAGGCCGTGGCCGAATTTGAAATTTGTTATCTGGCTGGGGTTTCGCCTCTCTCCGCCCATTCGAAAAAACACGAACCCGGGGAGCCGATTACCCGTTTCGACGAACGCCCCATTACGGGCGATGCGACCCCAAACAAAGCTTCGACTTAAGGGCGGTTTTTATATCGCATCTCGAAGCGCCGCGATCAGCGGCACATCGGCCGGCACCATGGCCATGTCGAACAGCTCGCGGGGTTTTTTCCACGCCACCGCCTGGCCTTCGCGCGGCATTATTTGGCCGTCCCATTTGCGGCACACATAAAGCGGCATCAGCAAATGAAACCCCTCATAGGCATGACTGGCAAAGCTCAACGGCGCCAAACACGCCGCCGTCACATCGATGGATAACTCTTCTTTCAGCTCTCGAATGAGCGCCATTTCTGGCGTTTCGCTGGGCTCTATTTTGCCGCCCGGAAACTCCCACAGCCCCGCCATAGATTTTCCCGCAGGGCGCTGAGCCACCAACACACGGCCATCTTTATCTACCAGCGCACAGGCGACGACCAACAACATATCAGCTTCGGTAATCGGCATTGATATCAATATAGCCATGCGTTAAATCGCTGGCCCAAATGCGGGCTTGGCCCTTGGCTTTTTTCTTTGCCTCAAGTTGCACCCCCACATCGACGCGGATATTCACGTGGCGCCCCCGCATATGTTTGGCCACGGGGCGCTCGTCATAGCCCGCTACGGCGCGCCCTTTTCGGGCCACTTGAACGCCGCCAATGTCGATGGATAGGCGGTCGCGTTCGGCCGCTTCGCCAGATTTGCCAATGGCCATGACTATGCGGCCCCAATTGGCATCTTCTCCGGCTACGGCAGTTTTTACCAAAGGCGAATTGCCAATGGCCAAACCAATTTGGCGCGCCGCCGCATCAGTCTCGGCGCCTGTGACGTCAATGGTCATCAACTTGGAAACCCCCTCGCCGTCGCTGGCCACTTGCACGGCCAAGTCTTGCATTAAATCGGTAAGGGCCCCACGCAAAGGGGCAAGCCGCTTGTCTTCGAGCGAGCGCAAAGGCGCGCCATCTAATTTTTTATCGCCGGTGGCAAACATCAAACAAGTGTCAGACGTCGACGTATCGCCATCCACGGTCACGCAATTCAGGCTTTTGGTATTGGCCTCGGATAATAATTTTTGCAAGAGCCCCGCAGGCACGCCCGCATCGGTGAAAACAAACGCCAATAGGGTCGCCATATCGGGCGCAATCATGCCCGAGCCTTTGGCGATGGCGTTGAGCGTAATCTGGTGCTTGCCAAATTTAACTTGGCGCGTCGCCACTTTGGGAAACGTGTCGGTGGTCATAATGGCGCGCGCCATATCTAGCCAGTCGCTCTCGCCACGGCTGGCTTTTAAGGCCGCCAATAACGGGGCGGGGTCCAGGTCTTCGCCAATAACGCCAGTAGACGCAATAAACACATCGGTTGGTTTGCAGTCCAATAATTTGGCCGCGCCCTTGGCCGTATCGAGCGCAGCCTTGGCGCCCGCCTTGCCGGTAAACGCATTGGCATTGCCCGCATTGACCACCAAAGCCCGCGCCTTGCCGCCCACCAAATGGGCGCGCGATAAATCGACCGCCGCGGAAGGCATTTTCGAGCTGGTGAAAACCCCGGCAGCTTGCGTAAGTTTAGAGAACCGCAGCAAAACCAAATCATCGCGCCCGCGATACCGCGAACCGCTGGCCATGGCCTGCACCTCAATGCCCGCAATCGCCGGAAGCTTGGCAAATTTCTTCGGCGCCAGAGGCGATATCGGCATTGGCGAAGTGGTTTTCTTAGAGGTCATTTTCGTTCCTCGAACTTTCAAGTGGCTGTCGGATAGCTGTCCAATTATTCGGAGACAGGCGCGACATTGATAAATTTCACGTCTGCTTTTTCCCGCATGTCTTCATAAATCTCGCGGCGCGCTTCGCTGATGAGCAACTGATAAATCTGTCCGCGTACTTGCTCTAGCTCTGGCGTCGGCTTGGCGCGTTTGTCTTCTAGCTTAATGATGTGCCAGCCGAATTGGGTTTTAACGGGCTGGGAAATACCGCCTTTTTTCAGCTTAAATGCCGCTTGGGAAAATTCTTCCACCATCGAGTCGCGGCCAAAATACCCAAGATCGCCGCCACTGGCACCGCTTGGGCCTTTCGAGCGTTCTTTGGCCAATTGAGCAAAATCAGCGCCGCCTTTTAACGAGGCTAAAACCGCATCTGCCATGTCTTTACTATCGAGCAAAATATGGCGCGCGCGGATCTCTTCTTGGCGCGAGCCTTTGACGATGTTTTTGTCGTAATAGGCTTCAATTTTGGCATCGGTGATTTTTTCGACCAGTTTTTGACTGATGAAAATATCGTGCAAGTCTTTGCGTCTGGTAAAAGTATGGCGTTGCAAGAAGCTCGGGTCTTTTTCTAGCCCTGCCTTCTTGGCCGCCTCAGACGCTAAAACGCGATCCATCACATAGCCAAGCAGAGCTTCGAAACGCTGCTGCTCGTTCATCTGACCGATAACATTCATCAGCTCCCCCTCGGCCATCGCCAAATCTTCATAAGTAATAGAAATGCCATTAATCGTGGCGACGGTTCCATTGGGAAGTTTTTGCGCCTGTGCATTCGGGGCTAGCCACAGCAGGCTTGTGAGAACAAAACAAAAAACGGGTCGAAGATAAAAATTGGGCAACATAAGTTCGGCTTCTTTCATCGGGCTACGCCATACTGGCAATTGCCTAAGCCATACTGGCATTAGGCTATTTGAGGTAGCGCCATATTGGCTGGCGTGCGCGCAAGAAACAAGTGCTTTTGAACAGCCCAGCCAATAGCCCAGCCAATAGTCCAGTCAATAGTCCAGTGAATAGGCAAAGGCGCTAAAGGCAGGCGCTAAATAATGCCAAGCCCAATTGACACTGAGCATTGGGTTCCCTACATCAGCTAGAGGCTTTATAGTGAGGCCATAATTTTTAGGGGTTTTCATGCTCGGTTTTTCTTCGCTGGCGAAACGTTTCTTCGGATCGCTTAATGAGCGCAAGCTGCGTGGCTATATCGCCCGCCTCGACACTATCAACGCTCTCGAACCCGAGTTTCAAGCGCTAGATGACGCAGAGCTAAAAGCCAAAACAGATGAGTTTAAAGCCCGCCTTGCAAAAGGCGAGACGCTGGACGATTTGCTCGAAGAAGCTTTTGCCGCCGTTCGCGAAGCGGCGCGGCGCACCCTTGGCCAACGTCATTATGATATGCAGCTCGTGGGCGGCATGGCGTTGCACGATGGCAAAATTTCCGAGATGAAAACCGGCGAAGGCAAAACCCTCGTCGCCACCCTGCCGTGTTATTTGAATGCGCTGACGGGCGAGCCCGTGCATGTGGTTACGGTCAATGACTATCTGGCCCAGCGCGATGCCAATTGGATGCGCCAAGTGCATGAAGCCATGGGACTGCGGGTTAGCTGCATCACCCATGAGATGGACGATGACGAGCGCAAACACGCTTATGCCGCCGACATTACCTATGCGACCAATAATGAGCTGGGCTTTGATTACTTGCGCGACAATATGAAATATTCGCTCGAAGAAATGTCGCAGCGCGGGCATGGCTTTGCCATCGTCGATGAGGTGGATAGCATTCTCATTGATGAAGCGCGCACACCGCTGATTATTTCTGGGCCGCTAGAAGACAAGTCCGAACTTTACGTCAGCGTGGATGCTTTCGCGCCAAAATTGACGCCAGAAGACTATGAGCTGGACGAAAAAGCCCGCCAAGTAAACTTGAGCGAAGCCGGCAACGAGCATATGGAAGAGCTCTTGCGCCAAGCGGGTCTGCTCGAAGAGGATGGCTCGATTTATGATTTACAAAATGCCACGCTGGTGCATCACGTCACCAATGCGTTGAAAGCCCATATATTGTTTCAAAAAGACCGCGACTATATTGTGCGCGGCACGGGCGAAGCTGGCCAGGTTATCATCATCGACGAATTTACCGGACGGATGATGGAAGGGCGCCGCTTCTCCGATGGCTTGCACCAAGCCTTGGAAGCCAAAGAAAATGTGGCCATTCAACCCGAGAACCAAACGCTGGCTTCGATTACTTTCCAAAACTTTTTCCGCCTCTATGAAACCCTCTCCGGCATGACCGGCACGGCGTTGACCGAGGCCGATGAATTTATGGATATTTACGGCCTCGATGTCATCGAAGTGCCGACCAATACACCGATTGCGCGCCTCGACGAAGACGATGCAATTTATCGCACGGCCGAAGAAAAGTTCTCCGCCGTTGCCGAGCTGGTGATGGAGTGCCAAAAAATCGGCCAGCCGGTTTTGGTGGGCACCACCTCGATTGATAAATCGGAAGACCTGTCGGCTGCGCTGAAAAAACGCAAGATCAAACACAATGTGTTAAACGCGCGCTATCACGAGCAAGAAGCACAAATCATTTCTTTGGCCGGCGTGCCGGGTGCGGTAACCATTGCCACCAATATGGCCGGCCGGGGCACCGATATTCAGCTTGGCGGCAATGTAGAGATGCGCCTCGCGATAGACCTAGAAGGGCTGGAAGGCGACGCGCGCGACAAAAAGAAAGCCGCCATTGAAGCCGAAATTTTGACCCTCAAAGAGCAAGCCATTGCAGCGGGTGGGCTATGCGTCATCGGCACCGAGCGCCATGAAAGTCGGCGCATTGATAATCAGCTTCGCGGCCGCTCTGGCCGTCAAGGCGACCCGGGTCGCTCGTGCTTTTTCCTCAGCCTCGACGATGACCTGATGCGCATTTTCGGCACCGACCGAATGGACGGCATGTTGCAGCGCTTGGGCCTAAAAGACGGCGAAGCGATTGTCCATCCTTGGATTAATAAAGCGCTGGAGCGCGCGCAGCAAAAAGTAGAAGCGCGCAATTTTGATATCCGCAAAAACATTTTGAAATATGACGATGTGATGAACGACCAACGCAAAGTGGTGTTCGAGCAGCGCGTCGATTTCATGCAGGCCGAAACCGTCGACGACGAGATTAGCGATATGCGCCACCAACTCATCGATGATTTGGTGGAAGCGCATATTCCGGCCAAAGCCTATGCCGAGCAATGGGACATGGAAGGCCTCGACGCAGCGATGCGCGAGATATTTGGCCTCGAGCTGCCACTGCAGGACTGGGCTGACGAAGAAGGCATTGCCGACGAAGAAATCACCACCCGCCTTGTCGATGCAACGGGTCGCCAGATGGCCGCCAAAGCCACTGATTTTGGCCCCGATATGATGCGCCAAGTCGAAAAATCGATTGTCTTGCAAACGCTCGACCAGCATTGGCGCGAGCATCTCATCACGCTGGAACATTTGCGCCAAATCGTGGGGCTGCGGGGTTTTGGCCAACGCGATCCCTTGTCAGAATTTAAGCTTGAGGCGTTCACTTTATTCTCAGATTTGCTATCTGGCTTGCGCCGAGACGTGGTGCGCTTTTTGGCCCATGTGCAATTGGAAACCCGACCTCCGGTTCTGGAAACGCCTGAACTGGCTCGCCCAAGCCCCGCGCTTGAAGGCGCGGCGTCTGCGCCGCTAGCGTCAGGGTCAGGGTCAGGGCCAGCGTCAGGGTCAGGATCAGAGGCCGGCGTCGACTTCAACAAAGTCGGGCGCAACCAAGCCTGCCCATGTGGCTCCGGCAAAAAGTTCAAACATTGCCACGGGGCGGTTCAGTAATCAGCCCCTCCGCTTTGGTCTATTTGGAAAGCGCTTGGATGGCCTTCTCCAAACCCGCCTCCACGCCTGCCTTCCATTCAGCGTCATCCCTACACTCGGGTGATGTCGGGAACATAATCGCTCTAGAGGAGCTGATAACGCCCCCCATATAGGTCTCGCTCGTTGCCTCGAAAGCGCTCAACGCCGCTTGCGCAGACGCCCCTTGCGCGCCGAAACCCGGAACCAAAAACAGCGCTTTTGGCAGTATTTGTCTAATCCGCACGGCTTCTTCAGGATAAGTGGCCCCAACGACAACACCGAGCGAGGACCAACCAGATTTACCGACCAAGGCTTCACATGGGCCTTGCAGGCGGGTGGCAATCTCTTCGTATAAAGCCGCGTCTTTTTTTAGCGCCAAATCTTGAAAGTCTTTGGCGCCAGGGTTGCTGGTTTTCACCAAAATAAAAACGCCTTTGCCGTTTGCTTGGCAGGCCTCAAGGAAGGGAGAAAGACTGTCCATGCCCAAATAGGGGTTGAGGGTGATGGCATCAAAGGGGGTGTCGCGCGACAAATAGGCTTGGGCATAGGCCTGTGCCGTGGAACCAATATCGCTTCTTTTGGCGTCAAGAATAACCAATAAGCCTTGTTGGCGCGCATACTCAGAAACGTCGAATAATAGCTGCATGCCTTTAGGCCCGAGCTGCTCAAAAAAGGCAGCTTGGGGTTTAACGGCAGGTATTTTTTTGGCAATTAAATCAATATAAGAAATTAAAAATTGTTCGATAGATTTCACTCTGTCGGTTTTCTCCCGCACAAACTGAGGCAGCAAAGTAAGATGGGGGTCGAGCCCCAAGCAAAGCGGATTGCCTGTTTTACGGGTCTGCGCGGTCAGCCTATCGGCAAAGTTGGTGTCATCCATTCGGGGCCTCTTTTTATTGTTCGCACCAAGATTAACGACAGTTGGATGAGAAATCATTAAAAAGGGGAAGCTATTTGCCCGCGCCCTCAATTAGGCTTGCCTTTTGCTAGCCACTGATTTTCACTAGAGAGGATGATAGTCGCCCCTCGCTATGGAGAGCCATATGAGCGTTCAGCCCTTTACCTTGCCGTCAGATGAAAACCGTTTGGCGTTTATTCGCCAGCGCATTGAGCAGGCGGTGTTTCCGCCGCAATTGGAAATTGGCGCCGATGAAGATATCTGGGCCTATGGCAGCGATGTCGATTATATGCGCGAGCTATGCGCCTATTGGCTGAACGATTATAAATGGCAAGACACGCTGGATGAGCTGAACCGCTTCTCGCATTTCACCGCGGAAGTCGACGGGCTTAACATCCATTTCATTCACGAGGTAGGCTCCGGCGACAATCCCAAAGCGGTGTTGATGACCCATGGCTGGCCCGGCTCGATTTATGAGTTTCACGATGTCATCGACCGACTGGCCCATCCGGAAAATTACGGCGGCGACGCACAAGATGGCGTCAGTGTTATTTGCCCTAGCCTGCCTGGCTACGGATTTTCCGACGCCCCCAAACGCCCCATCGGACAAGTCACCACCGCCGCCCTATGGAATAAATTAATGGTCGAGGTTTTGGGTTTTGACACTTACATCGCCCAAGGCGGCGATTGGGGCTCGGTAGTCACAGCCCTTCTTGGTCTCCACCATAGCCCGCAAAAAGGCGGCGGCTGCAGCGCCATTCACATCAATATGTATGGCTTACAAAGTGGCGATGCGCCCAGCACGCCCGAAGAAATAAAATGGGCCGAAGGCTTTGCCGCCAAAATGCAAGCCGAGGGCGCTTATTTGCAATTGCAAGGCACCAAGCCGCAATCACTGGCTTTGGCGATGAGCGATAGCCCGCTCGGCGTGGCGGCGTGGATTATTGAGAAGTTTCACGGCTGGAGCGATATTTTCACGCCCGCGGGTCGCGACCTCACCAAGCGCTATACCAAGCACCAATTGCTCTCGAATATCATGATCTATCTGATGACCGATAGTTTCGCGACTTCGGTCTGGTTCTATCGTGGCTATTTCGAGGAGATGCCGCATATCGCGCCGGGAGAGAAAATCGAGGTGCTTTGTGGCATCGGCGAATTTGCGGAACCCTATATCACCTTCCCGCCGCGCTCCCTGATGGAAAACAGCTACAACATCATCCACTGGACGAGCTATGACGAAATCGGTCATTTTGCGGCTCTCGAAGACAGCGAAAAATTTGCCGCCGAAGTGCAGAGCTTTTTGAAAAAACTTTAAATAATTCCCGTGCGACCCATATCAAGGAATTTCTGACGCCGCGCGTCGCGCAATTGCTTGGGCGACTGCCCCGCCATTTGCGCCAATTCTTCCGATATAGCCATGCCGACATCGCGCATGGTTTTCTTGCGGTCCCGATGCGCCCCGCCCACGGGTTCGGGCAGAATACGATCAATGACGCCAAGACCTTGTAAGTTTTGCGCCGTCACTTTTAAGGCATCGGCAGCCAAATTAGCCTGCGCCGAAGAGCGCCATAAAATCGACGCACAAGCCTCTGGAGACGCCACGGTATAAATCGAATGCTCGAGCATTAAAATACGATTGCCCGTGGCCAAAGCCAAAGCCCCGCCCGAGCCACCTTCGCCAATAATCAGCGACACGAAAGGCACGCCCAATTGCAGGCATTTATCGGTGCAGCGCGCAATCGCTTCGGATTGGCCGCGTTCTTCGGCGCCAATGCCGGGATACGCGCCTGCCGTATCGACAAGCGTCACGACGGGTAGATCAAAGCGCTCGGCCAAATCCATCACCCGAATGGCTTTGCGGTAGCCCTCGGGGCGCGCCATACCAAAATTATGTTTCAAACGCGCATCTGTTGTGGAGCCTTTTTCATGGCCCAAAATCGCCACGCGCTGGCCTTGCCAACGGCCCAGGCCAGCAATCACCGCATGGTCTTCCGAATACAATCGGTCGCCGGCCAGCGGCACAAAATCTTCCACCAACTCAGCGATATAATCTTTGCAATGGGGCCGCGCAGGGTGGCGCGCCACTTGGGTTTTTTGCCATGGGTCGAGATTTTTATAGAGCTTTATAATTTGCTCATGCGCTTTGCCTTCAAGGCGATTGATCTCGGCTACCAAATCAATGCCATCATTGTTTCCGGTGCCGCGGTCAACGTCGCGCAGCTCTCGGATTTGCCCTTCGAGGGCGGCAATTGGCTTTTCAAATTCTAAATAAGATTGGGTCATTTGGTTTCCCTTTTGGAATAGATAAATTATTCCGTTTCCAGCGTGTTTGGCAAGCTTTCGATTTTGGCCAAAGGATGGCCTTTCGCCACCAGCTGCCTTTTACGCTCGTCTAAGACATGCGCATATATCTGCGTGGTGGAAATATCTGCATGCCCCAGCATTTGCTGCACGGCGCGCAAATCGGCGCCGCGCTCCACCAAATGCGTGGCAAACGCGTGGCGCAAAACATGCGGGCTCACCCTTTTTCGGTCGAGCCCGGCAAGCCCTGCCAACCCATCCAAAATTTGGCTGAACCTTTGTCGCGTCAGATGGCCAGATTTGCCGCTGGCGGGAAATAAAAACCGTGAGGTTTTTTCCACCTCATTTTGCAGCGCTTGCCAATCGGCCACCGCCAAGCGGGCGGGTTCGGACAGCGGCACCATGCGGTCGCGCCCGCCTTTGCCGCGCACAATCAGCAAAGGCCCATCCATGGCGGCGCGCGGCAGGCTTACCAATTCACTCACCCGCAACCCCGTGGCATATAAAACTTCGATAAGACAAATGGCGCGCGCACGTTTGGCCTTTGCCGCCTGGCTGGCTTGGGGCAGGTTTTGCGCCGCACCGATGAGCGCTTCGGTCTCGGTCAAAGATAATAATTTGGGCAGCGGTCTTTGGGTGCGCGGGCGCTTTAACCCGTCGGTCGGATTATCTGTGCGTTTTTCTTCTAGCATTAGAAATTTATAAAAATGGCGCAGGCTCGACAAATGTCGCGCCACCGTCGAGGCGGCCATGCCTTGCTCGTTCAGCCAGCCCATATAGGCGCTTAAATCTTTTTCGGTGGCGCCCGATACATCAGACGAATGTTGGGCTAAAAAACCGGCCAGATTTTCCAAATCGCGCCCATAAGCGGCTCGCGTGTGGCGACTGGCGCCGCGCTCGGCGCTCATCATATCGAGAAACAGGGCAATGGCCCTATCCATTCGGCGGCAACGTGTCTTCGGGCGCAAATAAAACCGGACGCGGCGCTGGAACGCCGAAAGCTTGCGGCGAAGTTACACTCAGGCGCGCCGAAGCTCGGGTAAACAGCTCACTGGCCAAATCATCGGCCACCGCCGACAGGCCGATTTGGCGAAACCCTTGCAATAGTAAAACCACGTCTTCGGTTTTTAAGTTTCTGGGTTCCACCTCGCCATAACTGGCCACAACGGCGAGCAGAAAATCACCAATCCATTTATTATCCGCCAATTTTTTCAACCGAAGCTGTTCACTCGTCAATTCTGACAAAGCCAAAGCCTCCAATAAAGCGGCCGGCAACTGGGATCCAAGTCCGTGATAAATCGCCAACTCGCGACGCAAGAACCTGCGAAGAGCGACGTCGGCACTGGCCCATTGCATTTCAAAACGCGCCCAATCCATATCTGGCGGCAAGCGCGGCTCTGCAGCTGGCTGCGAAGCGAGCTCAGGTAGCGGCTCTAACTCTGGCTCTGAAACCGCGACAGGCACAGCTTCCAAAAGCTGAGCATCCTCTCCTATCGGCGTGTCTAAAGGCTGCATGCTGGCCAATAATTGTTCGACAGACGCATCCGCTAAAGCATCTTCTTGGCCCGGTTCCATCGGCGCTTGGCTGGAGACCAGCGTGGAAACAGTAAGCGGCTCGCCGAGCCGGTCTTGCATCGCTCGCGCCCGGCGCGCCAAAGCTTCTTCCGCTCGTAAAAGCGCCGCCTCAGACGGGCGCAGGAAAGATAAAACACGCTGCGTAACCAGCCCAACCACTTGCTCACCAGCGAGACTTTCGGCTTTCGTAAATTGCCCGACATAGCGCAGCGCGGGCAGCAAAACCGCGATATCAGCGTCATTTACGAACTCTGGTTCAAGGGCCACGACAAGCGCCGCCTCTAGCTGCACGGGGGCAAGTGGCTCGAGCGCCTCATCGGCTATCGGCTCCCCATCCTCGGGGAGGCGAGAGAGCGTATCGTCAAACTGCGATTGGTTTTCATCTCGGCCGTCATCTAAGTCTTCAACAATGTCTTCAACAAAGTCATCCCGCGGAATGGAAAGGTCGCGCAATCGGTCGTCCAGCAATATCACCAAATCGCGCCAGAGACCGCGCGCCGAAGCCTCGCGCAAAGCTTGCGCAATGGTGCGCGCCTGGTCTTTCGGTTGGCTCGCATCTATCGCCAATAGGGTTTGTGCCAAATAAATAACGTCTGGCAGAGCCTCAACCATCGGCTCCAGCGGCGCGCCCTCGGCTTCAGGGCTTGCGTCCCCTTGTGCGCTATCGCTGAAATCTTCGCTCTCGCCCGCGTCGTTTAATGGCTCTTCGGGTGGCGTCGAGCGTACGAAATTGGAAAGGTCGGCCAATTGACTAACTTGCGAGAATTGCTCGGCAGGCATATGACCCGCCAAAACCGCGCTATAAGCCACCGACAATTGCAACCTTGCCGCTTGGCTATAATCGCGCCCCAAAGCGCCGCCATAATAAGCTGGCACGGAAGGCAAATCTTCCGGCAAAGGTTCACCAGCCAATTGCAGCAAAGCAATTTGCAAAGGCGTCAGCTCGCTTGGCAAAACCAGAGGCGGGTCTTCTTTGGCCTTTTTGGCGGCTGCCGCTTGCTCGCTGGTGCCAAAGGTAAGCGGCACTTGCGCGGCCAATAAAAACGCCATGTCGCGGAATAAAGCATCCGTGCCCATGGTTCTTTGATTGAGGTCCATGACGAGGCTGACTTTTTCAAATTCTCGCTCGCGCAATTGGCAATAAATGCCAAGCTGTAAGAAAAACCGCAACGTATCGCGCCGCCCCAAAGTCGAGCGTTGTGGCCGGGTTACCTCACATGCGGCCTCCGGATTGCCGGTTCCCAAATGAGCCAGCACCGTGGCGCGCGCTGCATAAGCATCGCTCGCAGCCGCGCCTGTAATCGCCTCTAACCCCAAAACCGCTTGTGTGTCCCCAAGCGCCAAAAACCGATTGAGGCGCGCGCCAAACCAGCTAATGCCATCCACGGTGCCTACCGGAGCGGCGGCCGTGCCCCGATGGAGGGTGCGTTCTGCGTCCCGCAAAACCGAGGACGTAAAGCGGGTCGGCAGGCGCGCCATTTGATCGGCCACAAAAGCCAAACGAGCGCCGCGCCATAGGCCAGGTTCGCCATCTTTTTCAATAGCTTGCCCAAAGCCTGCCTCGAGCCCCACGGGCGCATCTTGCAACGTGCCCAATTGGCCCACTTGCACGATATCGGCTGCCGAACCCGGGGCTGGTGCCACCGCTCTCACCGAGCGTTTCATTTGTCGGGCGGTGGTGCGCGGCGCTAGTTTTTCGGATTTTCGGTCGGCCACTCGCGGGGCGCCAATGGCATTTTGCATAACTGGCGGCACAATATTAAGCGGCGCGCGCAACGCAGTTTGCGCGTGCGCCGCACTCGAGACCAAAAGCCCGGTCATCAAACCGGCTTGAATTAATTTACCAAAAGCCATTCGACCTAAATTTTCCTGATGCTCTATTGATTAAACCGGTCATTGTCGAGTACATCCACGGCGGTTTCGCGCGGCGGCTCCACCGCGCGCGATAAAAACAACACGCCGCCAACCAACACAGCTAGACTTAAAATAATAATGACCGTTTGTTTCGATGCCATGCTGGGGCTCCCTGATTTCGATTCTAGAGGACTATATCAGCAATAAGGCACAATCGGGGCAGATTTTCGCGAAACCCTAGACGCTTCGCGTGAATGCGCTTACTCTCTTCTATAGGTGCCGCTTTCCGGCATACCCAGGATGGAGACCCGCATGGCCGATGGGCCCGTGATCCAATTTGAAAAACCGATTGTGCTGCTGGGCATGATGGGGGCTGGCAAGTCTAGCCTTGGCGTGCGGCTTGGCGAGGCTCTGGGGCTAGCGTTTCGCGATGCCGATGCGGAAATTGAAAAAGCCGCGCAAATGAGCATTCCTGAGATTTTTGAAAAACATGGCGAGGCCGCCTTTCGCGATGGCGAGCGCCGCGTCATTCAGCGCTTGTTAACCGAGGGCCCCCAAGTGCTGGCGCTTGGCGGCGGCGCTTTCGTAAATGACCAGACCCGCGAGCAAATTCTCGCCAAAGCCCATTCTATTTGGCTCGATGTCGCGCTCGATGAATTAGTCCGCCGCGTACAAAAAAAGCCGGGCAAGCGCCCGCTGCTGGTCGGACAAGACGTGCGCGCCAAATTAAAGGAGCTACAGGCAGCCCGCGAGCCGCTTTATGCCAAGGCCGATTTAAAGGTAGATGTCGGCGGTGGCACGCATGAAGACGCCTTGGCGCGACTGATAAAAGCGCTCGAATCCCATCTCGTCACCCCCCAAGACGCGTGAGGGTGCTGGACAAATGCCCCTCCTTTCTCTAAAGCCAAAATCATGACCGAGACGACAAAAACATCCTCGACCCAAAAGCCCGGCGCGCCGGAGCCCGAAACCGTGCGCGTGGCGCTGGGCCCGCGCAGCTATGACATCGTCATTGGCGCCGACCTCTTGAGCCAGGCAGGCGCCTATATTGCGCCGCTTCTGCCGCGCCCCAAGAGCGTGATTGTGACCGATACAAATGTCGCCAAAGCGCATTTAAAAACGCTGCAAACCTCTTTGGAGGCGGCGGGTATCGAACAGGCTCATTACGTTGTGCCGGCGGGCGAAGCGTCGAAAAACTTCTCGCAGCTTGAGCAATTGTGCGACTGGTTGTTGAGCCAAAAAATCGAACGAGAAGATTGCGTCATCGCTCTGGGCGGCGGCGTGATTGGCGACCTAACCGGGTTTGCCGCCGCTATTTTGCGCCGTGGCACGCGCTTTATTCAAATTCCCACCACGCTGTTGGCGCAAGTCGACAGCTCCATCGGTGGCAAGACAGCGGTCAATTCGTCGCTGGGCAAAAACCTCATCGGTGCCTTTCATCAGCCCGACCTCGTGCTGGCCGATATGGATGTTTTGAAAACCTTGCCCGAGCGCGAGCTGCGCGCCGGCTATGCCGAAATTGTTAAATATGGCGCGCTGGGTGATATCGAATTTTTCGACTGGTTAGAAACCAACGGCCAAAAAGTTTTAGCGCTCGACACAAAAAGCGTGGCGCATGCGGTGGCCCAAAGCTGCCGCGCCAAAGCTGCCATTGTGGCGCGCGATGAACGCGAAGCGGGCGAGCGAGCCTTGCTAAACCTCGGCCATACATTCGGCCATGCGTTTGAAAAAATAACTGGCTATGGCGATGCTTTGCTGCATGGCGAAGCGGTGGCCTATGGCATGGTTTTGGCGTTTGCTTTCTCGGCTCATCGCGGCGACTGCGACGGGTCAGACGCGACCCGTTTGCGGGCGCATCTAGAGGCCTGTGGCCTGCCCGCCACGATGGCGCAAGTCGGCAATGGCGCGTTTGATGTGGACGCGTTAATCGACGCCATGGGGCAAGATAAAAAAGTCAAAGCCGGTAAAATGCGTTTCATTTTGGCACGCGCGCTAGGCGATACCTATATCGCTGAAGATGTAAGCGCGGAGGCCTTACACCCCTTCTTAATAGCGCAAGGAGCGCGTCCCTAATGGATGGTTTTTCCGCCGGACTGATTTGGACCGCTGGGCTGATTTTCTTTCTTCTGGTGCTTTCGGCATTTCTGTCGGGCTCGGAAACCGCGCTGACCGCCACCAGCAAAGCGCGCATGTTGCATTTGCAACAAGAAGGCAAACGCCGGGCCCGTTGGGTTATCGTTTTGCTCGAGCAAAAAGAACGCCTGCTTGGCGCCATTCTGCTTGGCAATAATCTGGTCAATATTATGGCCTCGGCGCTGGCGACGCGCGTGTTCCTCGAAGTCTTTGGCGAGAGCGGCGTGGTCTATGCAACCCTCATGATGACCGTTTTGGTAGTTATCTTCGCCGAAGTTCTGCCCAAGACCTATGCCATATTAGCGCCCGATGCCACGGCCTTGCGCGCCTCTGGGCCGTTGCGGGTTTTGGTATTTGTTTTGGCGCCCATCACCATTGCCTTGGCGTTTATTTCGCGAACCATTTTGCGGGTCACAGGCCTTGCCAAAAGCGCCAGCCTGAGCCTTGTGCCAGCGGTGGAAGAAATTCGCGGCGCCATTGATTTGCACCACCAAGAAGGTGCCGTGCATAAAGGCGACCGAGATATGCTGGGCGGCATTCTCGATCTTGGCGATACGCAGGTCGAAGAAATTATGATCCCTCGCAACGCGATGGAGACCATAGATGTCAGCCAGCCGAGTGATGATATCGTCAAACAAGTTTTGGCCAGCCCCTACACGCGCATTCCGCTTTGGCGCGATGACCCCGAAAATATTATCGGCGTGTTGCACGCCAAAGATTTGCTGCGCGCGCTGGCCACCAATCCGGCGGGGCCGGCTGGCATCGACATTGCCAATATTGCCATCCCGCCGTGGTTCGTGCCCGAGACCACTTCCTTGAGCGAACAGTTAAATGCGTTTCGCACACGCAAAGCGCATTTCGCCCTCGTGGTCGATGAATATGGCGCCATTATGGGTATTGTGACGATGGAAGATATTCTCGAAGAAATCGTCGGCTCCATCGACGATGAACACGACCGCCCCGACACAATGTTGCGGCGCAAACCCGACGGTACGCTGGAAGTTGCGGGCGCGCTATCCATCCGCGATTTAAACCGCGAAATGGGCTGGAGCCTGCCCGATAGCGAGGCCAGCTCGGTCGCCGGACTGATTATCCACGAAGCCCGCGTTATTCCTGAGATTGGCCAAGTGTTTGAGTTTCACGGCGCCAGGTTTCGTATTATGAGCCGTCAGCAAAATAGAATTTTGCAAGTCCGCATCACCAAAGCCGATTAATCGTCTTGGCGCTCGCGTGCGGCTTCTTCTGGAGATTTTAATTTCAAGGCCAGCGCATGCACGCTGGCTTCCAGCTCGGCTTTCAACACATCCATAACGCCGCGTTGGCGCTGCAGGCGCGAGACACCGTCAAACTGAGCCGCGACCATGCGCACCCGAAAATGCGTCTCGCCCGATTGCCCGTCTGCGGTTGGCTCGACGCCCGCATGGCCAGCATGCAAATGCGACTCGTCGATGACCTCCAAATGGTCTGGGGCATAGGTTTTGGTTAATTTTTCTTCTATGGTCTTGCGTATCATCGTCAGGTCTCTAAATATGGGGGCGAAAACTACGGGGTGGTGTTTGGCTTTCTCGAAAACCAGCATATATATCGTCGTAGCACTTTATATCGCGTTTTCACAAACGGAGCGAGCATCGCAAGCAATTTTGCTATAGTCTTGGCGCCGTAATAAACCACAGTTGGAGCGTTCATGAACTTGAACTCGAAATATTTTGATAGTATCCGCGCCTCGCGCAAAAACGATAAGCGCGTGCAAGTCTCCAAAAAAGTGGCTTGCGACTGGCCGGAGTGCAAAGAAGAGGCGGGCTACCCAGCCCCCACTGGCGCGCGCGAAAGCGACGGCGAAGCCAAGCATCGCAATTTTTGCTTCGCTCATGTGAAGCAATATAACCGTAGCTTCAATTATTTCGAAGGCATGACGGAAGAAGATTCAGAAAGCTTCCGCCGCGCCGCCAGAACCGGCCATCGCCCCACATGGTCGATGGGCACAAGGCGCGCGCGCGGTACCAAGGCCGAAGATTGGCAATTCCATGACCCCTTGGAGCTCATGTCGCATGAAGGCAATGGCGCCAAAGAAAAGAAACGCGCCTCGAAAGTCACCTCTGGCCAAGAACGGGCGCTTTCTGTGTTGGAGCTGCCTACCAGCGCCAAACCAGAAGATGTACGCAAACGCTATAAAGCTCTGGTGAAACAATATCACCCAGACGCCAATGGCGGCGAGCGCACCCATGAAGAGCAACTGCAAAGAGTCATTCAAGCGCATGATTATTTAAAAGCTTCGGGCTTTTGCTAGTCGCCGCTATCTAACCCCCTAATCTAACATCGTTAAAATTAAGAATTTTCGGAGATTTCCATGAGTAATTCGGCACAAGATAACATCGCCCCCAACGCGTCTATGCCTGACGCGCCAGACACAACCGTGAATGCGCGTGACGTATTCGGCATTGATCTGGACATGCAAGTCCCCGCCTTTAAAGAGCGCAGCGAGCATGTGCCTGAAATCGATGAAAATTATTTATTCGACCGCCAGACCACTTTGGCGCTGCTGGCAGGCTTTACCCATAACCGCCGCGTCATGGTGCAGGGGTATCACGGCACAGGTAAATCGACCCATATCGAACAAGTTGCGGCCCGCCTCAATTGGCCATGTGTGCGCGTCAACCTAGACAGCCACGTCAGCCGCATCGATCTGGTCGGCAAGGACGCGATTGTTTTGAAAGACGGCAAGCAAGTGACCGAGTTCCAACAAGGCATTCTGCCTTGGGCCCTGCAAAATCCCGTCGCTCTGGTGTTTGACGAATATGATGCGGGTCGCCCCGACGTGATGTTTGTTATCCAACGGGTGTTGGAAGTGGCAGGTAAATTGACCCTGCTCGACCAAAACAAAGTGATCCGTCCAAACCCGCATTTTCGTCTGTTCGCGACGACCAACACCATTGGTCTTGGCGATACGTCAGGTCTGTATCACGGCACGCAGCAAATCAACCAAGGCCAGATGGACCGTTGGAACATCGTCACAACCTTGAACTATCTGCCGCATGAACGCGAAACAGATATTGTGCACGCCAAAGCCCCTGGCTATGAGGGTGCCGAAGGGCGCGAAAAAATCGCTGCCATGGTGCGCGTGGCGGACTTAACCCGCGCCTCGTTTGTGATCGGCGATATCTCCACCCTGATGAGCCCGCGTACGGTGCTGACCTGGGCCGAGAACGCGAGCATTTTAGGCCAAGACATCGCGCTGGCCTTCCAACTAACTTTCTTGAACAAATGCGATGAATTGGAACGCCCCACGGTAGCCGAATTTTATCAGCGTTGCTTTGGCGATGATTTGCCCCAGGACGCGATTTCGGTTCTTGCTGGCAACTAGGAAAATCCGATGAGCGAAAAATCACCGGTTGAGGAATTTAAACGCGCCCTGACGCAGACCATGCGCTCGATTGCCGAAGAGGCAGAGCTATCGGTCAGCTTTGGCTCGGAAAAACCCGTTTTGGCGGGTTTGAAAGCGCGCCTGCCCCAACCCACGCGCGACCTCGACCCGGCCGATATGCAAAATGTGCGCGGCCAATCAGATAGTTTCGCGCTGCATTTGGCTCATAATGACGCTGCGATATCCCTCGATATGGCGCCCAGCGAAACCGATGCGCGCGCTGTATTTGAGGCGGCAGAAACCGCCCGTTGCGAGTCGCTTGGCTCGCGCGCCATGGCCGGCGTCGGGCAAAACATTGTTGCCATGCATGAGCAACGTTGCCAAAAATTGGGCCTCTCCGAAACCACCACGCGCGACGACGCCCCGCTCGAAGAAGCGCTGGGCTTTATGGTGCGCGAACAATTGACCGGCCTTGCGCCCCCGCCCTCGGCTATGGGCGTGGTGTCGGCTTGGCGCGATTGGGTAGACGAGCGTGTGGGCGATAAAATCGGCGGGCTCGAAGCCGTGATGCAAGACCAACGCGCCTTTGGCGAATTAACCCGAGATATTTTGGTCGACCTCGAGCTGATGCAAGCGTCGGGCGAAGACCAAGAAGGCGACGGCGAAGAAGGCGATGGCCAAGACGGTGACGACGGCGAGCAAGATGGCGAAGGCGGGCAATCCGAGGGCCAAGAAGGCATGTCGGCCGACGATATGGAAATTGGCGACGAAGCCATGGAAGAAGGCGACGAGCAAACGGTCCAAATGGAAGGCGAGGAAATCGAAGGCGAGGGCGAAGGCGAAGAAGCTGGCGAAGCGGCCGACCCTTACGCGCCCGATGGCGAGCTGAACCCCGAGAAGTCTGCCTATAGTATTTTCACGTCTAAGTTCGACGAGACCATTGAGGCCGAAGAGCTATGCGACCAAGAAGAGCTAGAGCGTCTGCGCGCCTATCTCGACCAGCAATTGCAACAAATGCAGGGCGTGGTGGCACGCCTCGCCAATCGGTTACAGCGCCGCTTACAGGCCAAGCAGAACCGCACTTGGGAATTTGACCTAGAAGAAGGCTACCTCGACCCAGCGCGTCTCTCGCGCATTATTATGGATCCGATGCAGCCGCTATCATTCAAAATGGAAAGCGACACAAAGTTTCGCGACACCGTCGTGACCCTGCTCATCGACAACTCTGGTTCGATGCGTGGACGCCCCATTACGGTGGCTGCCATGTGCGCCGATATTTTGGCCCGCACGCTAGAGCGGTGCAATGTGAAGACCGAGATTTTGGGCTTTACCACCCGCGCCTGGAAAGGCGGCCAGTCGCGCGAAGTTTGGATGAGCAATGGCAAGCCCAGTCACCCAGGCCGCTTGAACGACTTACGCCATATTATTTACAAAGGCGCAGACGCCCCATGGCGGCGCGCGCGCAAAAACCTTGGGCTGATGATGCGCGAAGGTCTTTTGAAAGAGAACATTGATGGCGAAGCGCTGATCTGGGCGCACAACCGCCTCTTGGCCCGCCCCGAGCAACGCCGCATTTTAATGGTTATCTCGGATGGCGCGCCGGTCGATGATTCCACGTTGAGCGTCAACGCTGGCAATTATCTGGAAAAACATTTGCGCAATGTCATCGAAGACATTGAAACCCAATCGCCGGTCGAGCTTATCGCCATTGGCATTGGCCATGATGTGACGCGCTATTACCGCCGCGCGGTAACCATTGTCGACGCCGAGCAATTGGGCGGCGCCATGACCGATAAGCTGGCAGAATTATTCGATGAGAATGACGGCGAGAAAAAACCCGAAAAAGGCATGAACACAGGCGCCTTAAAAGCCGGCTCCAAGCCCATGCCCTCGAGTGGTGCGGGCGGTGGCGCCAGTCGTAGACGCGCTGGCGTGCGCACAAGCGCGGTTCCCGTTCGGGGCGCCAGTAGCTAACAAGTAAATTAGAAAATCCGAGAGAGGATTAGGCTGTTTTAGCGTTTACCAGCTTCTTCAGCTTCAAAGCGCGCGACGACAATTGTGCGTCTTTGGCTTTCATCAAGAAGGCGTCGATACCCCCGATATGCTCTACCGAGCGCAAAGCGCTGGCCGAGATACGAAGTTTCAACGCGCGTCCCAGCGTTTCGCTAGGCAAGCTGCATTGCTGCAGGTTCGGCAGAAAACGACGACGCGTACGGTTCATAGCATGGCTAACATTGTTGCCACTCATTACAGATTTGCCAGTCAGTTCGCATACACGTGACATCGGTCACTCCTATTCATTTCGTTAAAAACTAGAGCCTTTGGCCTACTCATGCAGGCGGTGCCCCGTTTCAAGCCTTTGATATAGAAAACCACCCGCTTTGCGTCAAGCGGTTTTAGCTCTCCTTCGAAACTTTCGCCATGCCCGCCTTGGCGCCATGGTTGGCATCGAGAACAATATTGGTAATTTTAAAAATGCCACTACCGGTAATCACAGGCCCGTCTTTGCCAACCAATTGACCGCTCACAAAGCCCGTGCTTTTGGTGGCGCGGGTGCATTGGCCTTCGCAAATCAAAAAGTCGCCCAATTGACCCGGTGCCAAAAAGTCGAAATTGAAGCTGACCGAAGGCGTAAACCGCGCGCCGCCCATATGATTGTGCAGCGCAAAGGCAAGCCCCACATCCATCACCGTCATCAGCATGCCGCCATGGCAGATGCCGGCCGGATTGCACATATGCTGTTGTACCTCAAACCCCAATTGCTGATCGCCGGTCTCGAGGCTGCCACGGATGTAAATCGGGCCGACATGCTGGGTAAAATGCGCGTCGAGATGATCAAACATGCAGTCAAAGTCTAGCTCGCTCCAGCCATCTGGAACGCTCATGATTTGGTCTCCTTGGCGGGTTGAATAAAGCCAAATAAATGTGCCGCCACTTTGCGGATTTGTATCTCTTCCGAACCTTCGGTAATGCGGTAGCGACGGTGATGGCGATAAATATGCTCGAACGGCATATGGCGCGAATAGCCAATGCCACCATGGGTCTGAATGGCTTGGTCTGCGGCCTCGCAAACCAAACGATTGGCGCGGTAATTGCACATAGACACTTTATCTGACAGATAAATCGCCACTTCGGGTTTGCTCATCGTGTCCATTTGCGCCGCGGTTTTATAAACCAAATTGCGGATCATCTCATTTTCTGTATGCAGCTCGGTGAGCGGAAACTGAATGGCCTGATTGGTCGCCAAGGGTTTGCCGAACGGGGCGCGGGTTTTGGCATAGGCGACGCTTTCATTAATGCAATATTGCGCCGCCCCCACGCCGCTGGCCGCTTGGCGAATACGGTTTTCATGAACAAAATGCTGTGCCAAAGCCAAGCCATTGTCGGGCGCGCCAAATATCGCGCTCTCGGGCACCCAAATATTGGTAAACGATACGCGCGGGTGGTCGGTCGGCATATTAAAGGTCCACATATATTCTTCGATTTTGACCCCGGGGTCATCGGCAGGTACCAAAAAGCAGGTGATGCCGCGCGCCGCACCATCTTCGCCAGAGGTGCGCGCAAATACCATCACATGACTGGCAACATGCATGCCGGTCGTCCACATTTTTTCGCCATTGATGAGCCAGCCATCGACGCCATCGCGGGTCTCGCGCACGCCGCGCGTTTCCATCCACGTGGCATCCGAGCCATGCGCCGCTTCGGTAAGCCCGAAGCAAATGCGGTGGGTGCCACCCAACATGCCGTTAATGAATGTGTCCGCCTGTTCGGGCGTGCCGAAATCCCGAAACATCAAAACTTGGGGTATATTGCCAACAATCGAGCTTTCATTTTGCAAATCATTATGTAGCCCCAAACCTTTGGCGGCCAAATGCTCGCGAATAACGGCCATGGCTAAATTAGAACCATCCGCGCCGCCATATTCTTTCGGCAGAGCAAAGCGCAAATGCCCTGCTTTATCGGCGCGACGGCGCATTTCGCGCAACAGCTCTTCCCACTCGGGGCGCGGCAGGCCGTTATTGTCCCAATCGGTGCGCGCGTGTTCGCGGCGATGGTCAAAAAACCGGTTGTTATCGTCCTGCATCTGCAGCGGTGTAATTTCGTCGTCGATGAACTTATCCAGAACCGCCAAATAAGCGCGGATATCATCAGGAATCTCGTAATCCATAAAACTCTCCCTTTGGGCGGAAATCATGCGCGAGCCAAACAAATCTGGCAAGCGTCTTCTCGGGCTTAATCGGCGCACCCACTAGATGTAGGCGTGAACAGATAGGGGGAAGCTACTATGGTAGTGATTCGGACACGCTATGTTCGCCCCCTGTTCATGGCAAAGCGCCAAAACTGATTCGTCCACAGCCCTCGCCACCGAATGAGGAGAATTACGCGCCACGTGCTTGCAAAACCAGGCGCGCTTGGTCATGGTGATCGCTATGTCCAACCTGTCTTTTCAGCCCCACTTGCGTATTGTTCTCGGGCCCACCAACACTGGCAAAACCCACCTCGCGATGGAACGTCTATTGGCCCATACCAGCGGCATGATTGGCTTGCCGCTGCGGCTTCTGGCGCGCGAGGTCTATGACCGCTGCTTGCGCGGCGATTTCGGCCACGTGCATAAGGCAGATTTGGCTCTCATTACTGGCGAAGAGAAAATTCTGCCGCCCAAAGCGCGCTATTTTATTTGCACCACCGAAGCCATGCCGATTAGCCGCGAGGTGCAATTCGTGGCGATTGATGAGTGCCAATTGGCGGCCGACCCCGAACGCGGCCATGTGTTTACCGACCGTATTTTGCATGCGCGCGGCACCTCTGAGACCATGTTATTGGGCGCCGAGACCATGGCGCCGATTTTGCGCCAATTGCTCGGCAAAGTAGAAATTGAAAGCCGTGGCCGTTTCTCTCGCCTCAGCTGGGGCGGCAGCCATAAGTTGTCTCGCTTGCCGAGGCGCAGTGCCGTGGCGGCTTTTTCGGCCGATAATGTTTACGCCATTGCCGAGATTATTCGCCAACAGCGCGGCGGGGCCGCCGTGGTGATGGGCGGCTTGAGCCCGCGCACCCGAAACGCACAAGTCGAGATGTATCAATCGGGCGAGGTCGATTTTCTGGTCGCCACCGACGCCATTGGCATGGGGTTAAACATGGATGTCGACCATGTGGCCTTTGCCCAAAGACGAAAATTCGATGGTCGCCGACACCGCCAATTGAGTGCCTCGGAATTGGCACAAATTGCCGGCCGCGCTGGCCGCCACACCCAAGACGGCAGCTTTGGCGTCACCGGTGATTTGGAAGCTTTTGACGAGCCGCTCATCGAGCAGATTGAGACGCATGAATTCGAGCCGGTGAAAGGCTTGTTCTGGCGCAATCCCAATCTGGATTTCTCTAGCTTGGAAGCTTTATTGTTGAGCTTAGAAAAAACCGCCCCGCGCGCCGGCCTGATGCGCGCACCCGCTGCCGACGACCAGCAAGCCTTGAAACTTTTGAGCCGCGACCCGGATACGCTCGATTTACTGGGCGACGATAGTTTGCATAGCTCGGGCGCCAATCCGGCGTTGGAGCTTTTGTGGCAAGTCGCCCAAACCCCAGATTTTCGCAAAACCACCGTGGGCGAGCATAGCGCGCTCATCGGCGAAGTATTTGGTTTCTTGAGCGGCGAGGAGGGACAAATTCCCGAAACCTGGATTGGCGAGCGGATTGAGCGTTGCGACCGTCACGACGGGGACTTGGGAACTTTATCCATGCGTCTGGCGCATATCCGCACTTGGACTTATATTGCCCAACGTAATGATTGGTTGGCCGACCCTGCCCATTGGCAGGGGGTCAGCCGTAGTGTAGAAGACCGTTTATCAGATGCGCTGCATAATAAATTAATGGGGCAATTCGTAGATCGCAAAACATCCGCCCTAATGCGGCGGCTTGCCGGACGAGAGGTTATCGTGGCGAATATTGAAGACAATGGCGACATTCTAGTGGCCGAAGAATATATGGGTCGGTTGAACGGCTTGCAGGTAGAACGTGACCCGCGCCTCAAGGGCGTGCCAGCGGGAACCGCGCGCGCAGCCGTTGAAAAAGCGGTCGGCGACGCGCTTCGTGCCCGCGCCCAAGATATCGCCCAAGCCGAGGATAGCGCATTTTCGCTTACGCCAACCGGCGAGATTATTTGGCAAACAGCTTGCGTTGGCATGCTGCAAATCAGGGCTGGGCGAGAGGGGGATAAATTGGCTTATCTTGCCCCTTGCGCGGACTTGCAAGCGGATGAGGCACTGACGGGCGATGCACGCCAACGCGCCGAGACCCGTTTGAGCGATTGGCTGCGTGCCAAGATTGGCCAAGACCTCGAGCCTTTGAAAAAACTCGAAGCGGCCCAAGACCTAGATGGTTTGGCACGTGGGCTAGCGTTTCAATTGCTGGAACATAAAGGCAGTTTAGCCCGCCGCGATGTGGCTGATATTCTGTCTAAATTAGACCAACCGTTGCGCGGGCAACTTAGAAAACTCGGCGTGCGCTTTGGCTTTTACACGGTCTTTGTGCCAGCTCTGCTCAAGCCCGCGCCAGCCAAATTATTGGCGCTGATGAGCCTCTTGGAAAGCCAACCCAATGACCCCACACCCGTTGCAAGCGCGCCAGAGACCGCGCCGCGCGATATTGCCAAAGATTTAGCCCTCCTGCCTGCCGCGGGACTGACGTCTTGTGCGCGCGAAAAATTACCCTTCTGGCTGTATCGGGCGGCTGGTTTTTACACCACGAAAAACCGCGCCATTCGCCTCGATATGTTAGAGCGCTTGGCCGATCTCATTCGCCCCGCGCTGGAGCAAAGCAAGGCGCAAAAAAGCAAAGGCTTTGAAGCCACCGAAGCCATGATGTCGATCATGGGCTGCGGCGCCGAAGAGCTGGCCGAAATATTGACCGCGCTGGGCTATCAATCGCAACAGGTAGAAGAAGCCTTGCCTGCCAAATCTGGCGAGCCTGTTACCCCTGAAGCGGTTACCCCTGAAGCCTCTACTTCTGAAGCTTCGGCTCCTGAAGCTTCGGCACAGGATAGCTCTCCTTCTGAAACGTCTGCTCCAGATGAGCGTGAGGCTGGCGCGCCAGAAACAGAACCCGAAGCCGCCAAGCTCGTGACCCTATGGCGCCCAGCCCGCACGCAGAGAAACCCGCAAAACCATGCCGGCGCAAAGCGCAAAAATGGCGCAGAGGGCGGCTCTAAAAATGGCGGAAAAAACCAATCTCGCGCGTCCAGCAAGGGCCGCGCCGGCAAACCAGCACGAGGGGAAAAGCGAGCCGAAAAGCAAGCCGACCCCAATTCCCCTTTTGCGGTTTTGAAATCTTTGCAATCGGGTGAGAATGAGTAGCGCGCCCAAAAAGCCGCTTCCCCAATCCATGCGAGTCGATAAATGGCTCTGGCATGCACGGTTTTTCAAAACCCGTACTTTGGCCACCAAATTGGCCGCGGCGGGAAATGTGCGCGTCAATGGCGTCAAACAAACCCGCGCCTCGGCCAATTTGAAGGCGGGCGATGTGTTGACCTTTCCTTTGAATAAATATGTCCGCCTCATCGAAGTGGCAAGCCTAAGCGTGCGGCGTGGGCCTGCCGTGGAAGCCCAAGCCCTTTATATCGATCGCGATCCGCCCCAGCCCAAACCCAAAGAAGAAAAGGTCGCCTCGCGCGAGCACGGCACAGGACGCCCAACCAAAAAGCAACGCCGCGAGCAAGCCGCCTTCACGGGCCGCAGCGATATTGGCTAAGCGCGACTTTCGAGACACCCTGCGACCAAAACAGGCATTGCATAGGCGCCCCTGCCGCGTTAGGTAACAGCTAAGTTAGAAATTAGATAAGAGTTACCCATGCTGGATAAATTGAAAAACATGTTTGCCGAACCCGTCGCCCCCAGTGCGCCGCCGCGTTCGGACGAATTACACATCGCAGCCGCTGCCCTTTTGGTGCGCGCCGCACAAATTGATGGCCATATGGACGAGGGCGAAGAAAAACTCATCGCCCGTTTGGTTGGGCCGCATTTCGGCCTGGATGCGGCAGGGGCTGCCACGTTGATAGAGGACGCCAAAGCGGCTGCCAATGACGCCAGCGATTTGTTTCAGTTTACCGTGCGTATCAATAAACATTTTGAACAGCCGCATAAAATCATGCTGCTTGAATTGCTATGGCAAATTGTTTTGAGCGATGGCGTGGTCGATGATTTTGAAGCGAACTTGCTTCGTCGCGTTGCAGGGCTTATACACATCACCGACCAACAAGCTGGCCAGGCACGCAAAAACGCGCAAAGCCAACTGACTTCGTAAAGACCGAATTTTTTACAGGAAGCCTTATGACTTATATCGTCACGGAAGATTGCATCAAATGTAAATACACCGACTGCGTGGAAGTTTGCCCCGTCGATTGTTTTTATGAAGGCGATAACATGCTCGTCATTCACCCTGACGAATGCATTGATTGCGGCGTGTGCGAACCCGAATGCCCGGCCGATGCGATTAAGGCCGATACCGAATCGGGCCTCGAGAAATGGCTCGAAGTGAACACGAAATACGCCGACATTTGGCCCAATATCACGCTGCGCAAAGACGCGCCAAGCGACGCCGATGATTGGCTGAACAAACCGAATAAATTTGCCAATGAGTTCAGCGAAGCGCCCGGCGCAGGCGACTAAAGCCACACCTTGCCTGGCAACAAGTGCCAAGCAGTTGGATTTCTTGCCATTTTGTGATATACTCTTCTCTAGACGTTAACACATAGAAAAAGGCGCCATTTCGGGGCCTTTTTGCATTTGGAGACCACCATGGCCACTGCGAAAAAACCTGCTGCAAAAAAGCCAGCTGCTAAAAAACCTGCTGCGAAAAAGCCCGCGGCAAAGAAACCAGCCACGAAAAAGCCTGTCGCCAAAAAGCCAGCTGCCACGCCGGCCGCTGCAAAGAAAGCGGCGCCTAAGGCCAGCGCCAAAAAGGCCGCGCCAAAAGCTAGCCCGAAAAAACCTGCGGCTTCCAAATCCGCCCCGAAGGCAACCGCCAAAAAGAAGCCAGCCAAACCAGAGGCGCCACGGCGCTCGGCGCTCGGCTTTAAAGTAAACGAATTTGTTGTCTACCCCGCGCATGGCGTTGGGCAGATTACCGAGATTGCGGTGCAAGAGATTGCCGGCATGAGCTTGGATTTATTCGTCGTGAGCTTCGACAAAGAGAAAATGGTTCTGCGCGTGCCGCTGGCCAAAGCCAAAGAAATTGGCATGCGCAAACTCGCCGATGCCAAAGTGATGGATGGCGCCATTAAAACTCTAAAAGGGCGGGCGCGGGTAAAACGCACCATGTGGAGCCGACGCGCACAAGAATATGAAGCCAAAATTAATTCCGGCGATTTAGTGGCCATCACCGAAGTGGTGCGCGATTTATTCCGCAATGAAAACCAGCCCGAGCAGTCTTATTCGGAACGCCAGCTCTATGAAAAAGCCATTGAACGCATGGCGCGCGAAGTGGCCTCGGTAGAAAAAACCACGGATGATGAGGCGATTATTAAGCTAGAAGGCATTCTGGCCAAAACCACGGGCGGCGCGCGGCGCCAACCTGGCGTCGACCCGACTTAATCCGCCTGCGGGAATAATTTATTTTTAAGTGAACCAATTGAGTGGCCGCCGCGTATCTTTAATAGGAGATACATTATGGCTCATTTGGATACACAAGAAACCGTTCAAGCTGGACGCAAATTCATCAAGAAGGCAATGAAGTTGCCGATGCTCGAATTAGAGCATGAACAACATCTGGCCCGCAGTTGGCGCGATAAAAGCGATGAAAACGCTTTGCACGAGCTGACCGCTGCCCATGTGCGCTTGGTCGTGGCGATTGCCGCGAAGTTTCGCAACTATGGCCTGCCGATGGGCGATTTGGTGCAAGAAGGCAATATTGGCCTGATGCAAGCCGCCAACCGCTTTGACCCCGACAGAGAAGTGCGTTTCTCTACCTATGCCGGTTGGTGGATCCGCTCTTCCATTCAAGATTACGTACTTCGCAATTGGTCGATTGTGCGCACCGGAACCACGGCAGCGCAAAAATCTTTATTCTTTAATATGCGCCGCCTGCGCGCGCGCATTAACGACATTGGCGCCAATATGACCCATGAAAGCCGCACCTATGTGGCCAATGAGTTGGGCGTGCGCATGGAAGATGTGCTGAATATGGAAGGCCGTATGGAAGGCAGCGATCGCTCCTTGAACGCGACGATTTCAGATCGCTCCGACGATGGCGGTGCCACCGAATGGCAAGAACTATTGGTATGCGATCGCGACCTGCCCGACACCGAAGTTTCGGATAAGTTAGACACCCAACAGCGCGTCAATTGGATTGGCGAGGCGATGGAAGATTTGAACGAGCGCGAAGCCACGATTATTCGCGCCCGCCGCCTAACCGAAACCACCGTGACGCTGGAGTGTCTCGGCAAACAATTGGGCATTTCGAAAGAACGCGTGCGCCAGATTGAACATGAAGCCTTGCAAAAATTGCGCGGTTCGCTGATTGCCAAAACCAATGGCGACCCGCATCAGGCAGGTTTGATTTAACGCCAGCCTAACGCTTGTCGAAAACCGCTTACGGGGCTAGTTTGAAAAGCATGGGTCCCGTAGCTCAGTCGGATAGAGCACCAGATTCCTAATCTGGGGGTCGGTAGTTCGAATCTACCCGGGATCACCATTTACCTGGCAAAGGGTTAGAAACGATAAATCGTGCCGAAGCTCAGGCGATCCGTTTCAGCGCCATCGAGGTCTGTCTCGACATATTCAAAGCGTAAGGACGCATTATAATTCAGCGTGAAATCAGCGCCGAAACCATAAATCGCGCCGGTTTTTTCTTCATCATAGCTATCGCCCCCACCCATGACTTTGCCATCGCCGCGAGCGATGCCAAGGCGTAAAAACGGCTCAAAGCCTTCCCCGGGTGAGCGTAATACACCCGAGAGCGCCACAACCGAAGCTTGGCTGTCACGGCCATTGGTCTCGACATCGGCGAGAGAGGTATAGCTAAATTCTACGGCCAAAAGCGGGTCGAATTGACCGCCAGCAAAAAACGTCAGGCCTTGGCTTTCGATATCAGCGCCGGTGTCTTCGTAGGAAGTAAAGCCAGCGCTCAATCCGATGTAATTTTGTGCCAGTACCGGGGCGCTTGAAAAGGCAACAAAAGCGGCAATGAATGCCGTGGCGGTCAAAAATTTCTGCACAAACTCTCCTAAACATAAGTTGTTAAACGTGACTTTGGGCTGATGCGGCCAAAAAATCTACTGGCAATTTACTCGCACCCTCGTATTCGTCGCGTGAGGGTCCGAATTGGAAACCAGAGTTCGAGGACAAAGTTGGGCGCACGAGAGCCGTTGGACACCAGCCAAGACTACTCTATATTGTTTTTCATGACTGATACGCAATTCGACCAAAAACCTCAAAATATCAAAAATTCAGGGCCATCCAAAAGCGGCGGCCCGCCCATCTTGTCTTGCTATGATGATTTAGCGGCGTCGTGCGCCTATGGCTGGTCGATGTTGGAACGCGGCGTGAAAGATAGAAAAAGCCCGTTTCATACCCCCAGCGTCGCGACGATAACCGCGAATGGCGGCCCGACTATTCGCACGATTGTGTTGCGCGGCTGCGACGTCCAAGCCCGCACTTTGCGCTTTCACACCGATACCCGCTCGGGAAAAATCGCCGAGCTTCAAGCCAACCCCCAAGGCGCCATGCATTTTTATGACGCAGGCACCAAAGTGCAATTGCGCTTGGGCGTGCGCCTGGAAATGCTGACTGGCCCAGACTATGACGCCGCTTGGGAAGCCACACGACCGATGAGCCGAGAATGCTATCAAGTCACCCAAGGCCCGGGCAGCCGCATCAGCGACCCCCAAGACGTCGACTTTGACGCCCAAGCGACCCAAGACGGAGAAGCCCATTTCGTGCCCGTGCGGGCGCAGGTTGAAACCATGGAATGGCTCTATTTAGCCGCGCGTGGCCACCGCCGAGCTTTGTTCGACTTTACCCAAAACACTATGGATTGGCTGGTTCCTTAAGCCCTTTGGCTTGCGACAGCATGGCGCTTGGCACGGGTAGATAAAAACCCTATATCGAAGTTATCGTTTCAACGGAGATATCAAATGCGTGCTATTTTTCTTACCCTGATGACCGTCACTTTTCTAAGCACACCCGCCCAAGCCGGCGATGCTGCGAAAGGCGAGAAGACTTATCGAAAATGTGCCTCTTGTCACATGATTGGCCCGAAAGCCAAAAATCGTGTGGGGCCCCAGCTAAACGGTATTTTGGGGCGCGAGATTGCCGCCATCGCTGGTTATAAATATTCCAAAGGCATGCTGGCCTATGCGGCAGACCAAAAGGTTTGGAATGAAGAAAACCTAGCTGCCTATTTGACGTCGCCACGCAAAGTGGTGAAAGGCACCCGCATGTCGTTTGCTGGCCTGCGCAAACAAACAGACCGCGACAACATCATTGCCTATTTGAAAAAAGCCGCGAAATAGCCCGCGAGCTAAAAGACAAAAAATAAGGGCCGCTTCGGCAACGAAGCGGCCCTTGTTGTTTCAAATTGGTTTCGCCAGGCTTATTTTACCCGCTCCAAAATAGACAAGTAATTGGCAACGGCTGCGCCGCCCATATTAAAAATACCCGCCAATTTAGCGTCTTTAACCTGCATCTCATCGGCTTCGTTCATCAACTGACGTGCCGCCATCACATGCATGGAAACGCCCGTGGCACCCACAGGGTGGCCTTTGGCTTTCAAGCCGCCCGATGGATTAACCGGCAATTTACCGTCTTTATAAACCGTGCCATCGGCCAAAACCTCGGCGCCTTTACCCGGTGCCGCAAGCCCCATGGCTTCATATTGAATAAGCTCCGCAATGGTGAAGCAGTCATGGGTCTCCACCAAAGACAGATCGTCAAGCGTTACGCCCGCTTCTTCCAAGCCTTTGGCCCAAGCTGTTTTGGGGCCATCGAAAGCGGTGACGTCGCGCTTGCTCATCGGCAAAAAGTCATTGGCTTGTGTCCGCGCACGAAACGCGATGGCTTTATCATGGCTTTGCGCGGTTTCTTCGTCCGTCAGAATAATGGCGGCGGCGCCATCTGAAATCATCGAGCAATCGGTGCGTTTCAAAGGTCCGGCCACGATTGGGTTTTTGTCGCTTTCGGCACGGCAAAAATCAAAACCGAAATCTTTTTGCATATGGGCCAGTGGGTTCACCGAACCATTTTTATGGTTCTTGGCCGCAATATGAGCCAGCGCATCGCTTTGGTCGCCATATTTTTGGAAATATTTTCCAGCCACAACGCCAAAAATACCTGGGAAGGTAAGACCTTGGTCGCCCTCCTCTGGCATATAGCTGGCACGAGACAGACAGCGACCAACATCGCCGCTCGACAGATGGGTCATTTTTTCAACGCCAATTGCCAGCACGCGGCGCGCACGCCCCGCTTCAATGGCATTGGCCGCCTGAAACACAGCCGCCGAACCTGACCCGCAAGCATTTTCAACCCGAGTGGAGGGCGTAAACCGAAACGCATCTGAAACTTGCAAAGCCAACGACGAAATAAAGTCTTGCTCTGACATGCCCGCGTTGAACGTCGCGACATAAATCGCATCAATGTCCTCGGCCCCCACGCCTGCATCGGCCATCGCCTCATTGGCGGCCGCAACCAGCAAGTCTTCTAAGCCTTGATCTTCTAATTTTCCAAATTTCGTGTGGCCCCAGCCAACGATGCATACAGACATGTGTTTCTCCTCAAATGAACGTGGTGCAAATTGGCCGATGCGGGGCTAGTTTGTCAAGCCTTGCCGGCATCGCTAGACGCCCAGAAAAGCCAAAATATCCGGCCCAATCTCGTGTTCCAGTCCAGGCCCAATATCATGTCCCATGCCCTCGACGGGGCGCCAAATCGCCTTTGGCACATGAGCGGCAATACTCTCGCCGCACACAGGCTTAATCAACGTGTCGGCCAGCCCATGAAGCACCATGAATGGCACCGTGATGGTTTGAAGCCGGGTCACCCGAGAGCCATCTGAAATCGCCGCCGCCATCTGGCGCACCACACCAGCGGGATGATAATTACGCGCGATGATTTTGCGCGCCATCTCGCGGCGCACGGGCTCGGGCGTTGGAAATTTCGGGCTCGAATGTTCCCCTTGGCTTTGGGTCAAATAGTCGATCAATGCGGCCTCATCTTCGGCGTCATCCGGCGGTGCCAATTCAGAGACACCCGGCATGGGCAGCTCTGGGTCGCTAGAGGTCGACATCACACAAATGACCTTCGCCATGCGCGCGCTATGGGAAAACGCTAAATGCTGCGCCACCATGCCGCCCAGAGACATGCCAAAAATATTTGCCGTCTCCACCCCCAAGGCATCCATCAGGGCCACAACATCGTCCGCCATATCGCCAATGCCGTAAGGCACGGGAAACCCCGAGCCTTGGTCTTCCAAGAGGCCCATAATATCGGGAATGCCGGCGGCATCTAATTTCTGGCTTTCGCCAACATCGCGGTTGTCGAAAATAATCACTTCCAAGCCCGCTTTCGTAAAATACTCAATAAAAGCAGAAGGCCATTGAATCATTTGCGTGCCCAAACCCCGAATTAGAATCAGCGGCGCCAAGCCAGCGCTCTGCTCTGGTTGGAACCTTTGCATGCAAAGGCTGAGACCATTCGCTTGCACGATAGAGGGTTTATTTGTCGCCATGATGGTTCTCCCGTTTTATTTGCTTTTAGTCTATACTGTCGCTCACGCACCACGCAAATGGAAGCTTTCATGCAAAGAGATTTCTCCGCCTTATCTAAAAATTCGTTCGACCTCGCCATCATTGGCGGTGGCGCCACAGGGGCGGCCATTGCATTGGATGCCAGCCTACGGGGCCTGCGGGTTGCGCTGATTGATAAGGGCGATTTCTCGTCAGCCACGTCGGCTGGCTCGTCGAAATTAATGCATGGAGGGTTGCGCTATTTGGCCAATGGCGACTTGGCCCAAGTGCGCGAAGGCCTGCGCGAGCGGCGCCATTGGAGCCGCATGGCCAAACATTTGGTACATCCGCTGGCCTTTATCATTCCCACCTATGAGACCAGCCAACCGCGCCGCGCTTTGCTGAAAGTCGGCCTTTACCTTTATGACATTCTCGCGTTCGACCGCAATCGCGCGGTCGACCCCATGCAAAAAATAGCGGGACATCGCTCGGTAACATCAGCGCAAGTTTTGGGCGTCAGCCCGGACACGCCGCGCGTCGGCGAACAAGGCACGCTGACCGGTGGGTTGATGTATCAAGACGGACAAATGCTCTCGCCAGAACGTTTGGTGCTGGCCATGTTGCGCACGGCCGCGCAAGCCGGCGCCGTCGTGGTCAATCATTGCCAAGCGGTGAAATTTATTAAATCGGGAAATCTTATTACCGGCGTCCAAATCGAAGATGTGCTGACCCAAGAGACCGCCGAGATATCGGCGGATCTGGTTATCAATGCCGCCGGTCCTTGGGCCGACGAAATGATGAAATTAGGGGATGGAGAAAAGCTGACGAAAAAACTTGTCCGCTCCAAAGGCATTCATTTGGTGACGCGCGCGCTCACCCGTGGCACAGCGCTCACCGTGCCGGTGGGGGATGAGCATTTATTTATTTTGCCTTGGATGGGCAAAAGCCTTTTGGCGACCACCGATACAAAATTCGAGGATGCGCCCGACGCGGCCTGCGTCAGCGAGGCCGATATCACGCTCCTGCTGGATAAAACCAATGCTGTGCTGCCAGATGCTAAACTAACCCGCGAAGATGTGGTCTACGCCTATGTCGGTTTGCGACCTCTGGTGACCGATATCGCCGACAGCGCCCAGACCACCTATGGCCTCTCGCGGGGCAGTGAAATTTATGACCATTTTGAACACGGCGGGCCAGACGGTTTGCTATCAGCCCTGGGCGGCAAATGGACGACTTCGAGACGGCTTGGCGAAAAAATTGTTGATGCCGCCTTTGCTAAGTTGGGCCGCACACCATCGCGCAAACGCAGTGCCGACACGGTTTTAGCCTGTGCGCCGCGCGAAGACTTGGGCGATTTCATGGATGCCATGCGCGCGCAATATCCCAAACTAGAGACCGCGCACATCGACTTATTATCCCGCCTCTATGGCTCGCTATTGCCACACATGATGGACAGCAAAATTAAAGGTTTGGAAAAACTAAAAGACCCTATTTTGGCGGCCCGCGTGAGCTTTGCGCTGAGCCAAGAAATGGCCATGCAGCTCAGCGACGTTGTTTTGCGGCGCTTGGTAGAGGGACAAACGAGCGAGCTAACCTCGGCACAAATAGAAATTATCGCGGCCTATATGGCCAAAAAATATGCCTGGTCTGAGGACGATTTGAAACGCCAAAAAACCGATTTGGCCGTCCTGATGGCGCTCCCGTCCACGAAGAAAGCGGCGACAAAAACAAAAGGCGGGACTAAGTCAAAGGGGAAGACTAAGCCCAAAGAAAAGCCCAAAGAAAAGCCCAAAGCCAAGCCGAAACCTAAATCAACCTCAAAATAATTTCGCTTTACCCGACGCGGCGGCCATGGTCCTTCCAATAAGGGTCGCGCAACTCACGGCGCAGTATTTTACCCGAAGGATTGCGCGGCAGCGCCTCGACATAATCCACCGACTTGGGCAATTTATACCCGGCAATACGCGTGCGCGCGAAAGCGATAATATCTTCTGGGCTTGCCGAAGCGCCCGCTTCTAGCACCACGCAGGCTTTGACGGCCTCGCCCCATTTTTCGTCCGGCACCCCAATGACCGCCACATCGGCAATATCTGGATGCGCATATAAAGCGTTCTCAACTTCGGCCGGATAAATATTTTCCCCACCCGACACGATCATATCTTTCACGCGGTCATGGATAAAGACATAGCCTTCGTCGTCGAAAAATCCGGCGTCGCCTGTATAGAACCAGTCGTTGCGCACGGCGTCTTTTGTGGCATCGGGTTTGGCCCAATAGCCTTTCATAATGGCCACAGAGCGCATGGTAATTTCGCCCACTTCGCCTTGCGCTACCTCTTTGCCTTGCTCATCCACAATGCGAATTTCGACGCCCTTATTGGGCTTGCCGCAACTGCGTAATTTTTGGCGCGCTGGATCATGATCCTCTGGCAGCAAATGCGTGCCACTGCCCGTGGTTTCGGTAAGCCCATAGACTTGCACAAAATCGCAGCCAAATTTTTCACCCGCTTGCAGCAATAATTCTTCGGCAATCGGCGAGGCCCCATAGACCACTTGGCGCACGCTCGAGACATCGGCGTCGCCAATATTGGGCAGCTGCATCAGGAATAAAATAACCGCTGGCACCATGAAGAGAATGGAGATTTTCTCGACCTCAATCAGGCGTAAAATTTCAACCGGGTCGACCTCAGGCAACACCGTAACTTTCGCGCCTTCAAACAGCCCGATAAGACCCACATTCACGCCCGCGATATGAAACAAAGGCATGCACAAAAGAACATGATCTTCGGTTTTCCAATTGGCCCATTCGTGCGCTTGCTCTAGCGCGCTGTGCATATTTTCATTGGTTAATTGCACGCCCTTAGGGTGGCCGGTCGTACCAGAGGTATACAGCTGAATAAAATCATCGCTCGCTTCGCAAGCCAAGCGCACCGGCTCAGCCTTGGCGCTATCGCGCCATTGCGCAAAAGAAGTCCAGCTCGCGTGGCTACCATCCATGGAAACCACCTGACGCACGCTTGGGCAATCCGCCAAAATGCTCTCCATCAGGGGAGCAAAATCTTCGGTGACAAACACCATTTCGGCTTTCGCATCATTGAGCACATAAGCCACTTCCGGCGCCGCCAACCGCGAGTTCACCCCAACCACAACGGCACGGGACTTTTGGGCGCCCAAGAGCATCTGAAAATATATGTCCGAATTGCCGCCCAGATAAGCCACCCGAGCCTCCGGCGAAATGCCGTCCGAGATGAACTTTTGCGCCACTTGGTCGCTCCATTGGCTCAACTCGCGATAGCTGGTTTCTTGGCCTTGGCACACAAGGGCCGTCGCGTCTCCGCGTTTGGCCGCTTGGGCCTCAAAGGCTTCCACAAAAATAAAATCGCTCATGTTTTCCTCTCCCTATTTTCAATCAGCTTACCGCGCAAAAAGACGATGTAAAGAGCCCTGTTATGGGTTAGCCTTGTCGCATTGCGATAAGCTTGGGAGAGAGATGATGCAACTCGGACATCCAAAATTTGCCTATGAAAAGGGCCTGCACCAAATTGGCAATGGTGCCTATGCTTGGCTACAGCCCGATGGCGGCTGGGGTTGGTCAAACGCCGGACTGGTGGTCGATGGCGATCAGTCTCTGCTGGTCGACACGCTATTTGATGTGCCGCTGACCCTAGATATGTTGGCCGCCTATAAAGATGCGGAAAACGCTGCGCAAACCATCAATACAGTGGTCAACACGCATCACAATGGCGACCACTGCAATGGCAATTGCTGCTGCCCCGATGCGCGCATCATTGCGCATCGCGCAACGGCCGAACATATGCAAGCCGAGCCCCCCGAAATGATGCAAAGCTTTCTCGATGCCGCCCCTGATTTGGGCGAGATGGGCAAATATTTCACCAGCTGCTTTGGCCCGTTTGATTTTAAATCGGTAACCCAAAAACTGCCCGACACGCTTATCGACGCAGAGACTACGGTGAAAGTGGGCGATAAAGATGTCCATCTCATTCCCGTGGGTCCCGCCCATACGCCCGGCGATACGCTGGCCTATGTGCCCGCCGACCGCACGGTTTATACGGGCGATATTTTGTTCATTGGTGGCCACCCGATTATTTGGGAAGGGCCTGTACAAAATTGGATCGATGCCTGCGACCGCATTATCGATATGGATGTGGAAACCATTGTGCCCGGCCACGGCCCCATCACCACCAAGGCGGGTGTCGAGGAAGTGCGCCATTATATGGTGACCATGCGCAATGAAGCTCGCGCCCGCTACGAAGCTGGCATGACCTATAAAGAAGCCGCCTTTGATATCGCCTTGGGCGTGTTCGATGATTGGGGCGACAGAGAACGCATTGTGATTAATTGCGCCACTATGTTTCATGAATTTGGGGCGCAAGGAAAACCCGAAATTGCCGAGCTATTTACCGCCATGGCAGACTATGCCGCCGCCCGTCCTCAAAAAGACTAAGGTAGCAAGATGACCGAAATTGACGCGACGGGCCTGACCTGCCCCATGCCGGTTTTGCGGCTGCAAAAAGTGTTGCGCGACACGCCCTCCAAGGCGCGCGTCACCCTTTTGGCCACCGACCCTATGGCTAAAATAGATGTGCCGCATTTCCTGTCTGAAAACGGCCACACGCTCCTCGACCAGCGCGCGCAAGACAAAGCGGGGCCTGGTGGATTGGATTTGCTAATTTTTGAAGTGGAAAAAGCCTAAGCGCTAAAGCTGGCTTGCACGTCTTTACTAAAACCGACACTGACCACCCCATCGCGTTCGATGACGGGTCGTTTGATCAACGTTGGATTGGCCACCATGAGGGCCACAAGGTCGTTTGTGTCTGCGTTGTCTTTATCCGCATCGCTCAATTTGCGCCAACTGGTGCCGCGTTTATTAAGCAGCACGTCCATCGGCTGCTGGCTCAGCCAGCTTTCAATTTGTGCGCGCTCCAGACCTTGTTTGCGAAAATCATAGAAGCTGACCTCATGGCCTTGCTCGGCCAAAAACACACGGGCTTTTTTCACCGTATCGCAATTCGCAATGCCGTAGACGGTGATGGCCATTATTCGGCGGCCAAATAGCCTGCGGTTTGCAAATCAGGCGTGGCGTCAATAATTTCGCGATAGGCCAAAGGCGTGGCGACGCCCAATTGGCGACGCACTTCTTCGAGCGGTTGGGTCAGTAAATATTCCCAATCTGCGGCCGGCAGACCTTTGGCCGCCTTGCCCAAACGAAAGGCTTCGCGCAAGGCTTTGCCGATGCCCAATTCAGGTGTTTCTTTGCGGGTCACCAAAAAGCCAGCGCCGATGATAACCAAAATGCCAAGGTTGCCGAGCTGGCGGTAGGTCACTGCCAAAAGGCACAGCTCGCCCAAAGGATCGCGGCCATACCCGGTGGTGACGTGCCAAAGGTCGTGCGCATCGCGCATCCGTTCGTGATAGCGAATTTGTTCCGCGCTGATTTCTTGCACATCCTCTGGACGGCCTTCCACGCTGGCCTCGGTAAGGCCATCGGCGGTGATTTGCTCGACTTTGGTAAAATTATAATACCGCGCGCCGAGCGAACCTTTTGGCAGGCTCGCCAACCACTCGCGGTCTTTTAAAAATTCCAACAAAGGTTTCTTCGCCTCAATAAGGCGCGGCCCCTGCTCGGTTTTCAAAAACCGCGAAAACGCCCGCGCGCCGGAATTACCCGACAGGGCTTCCAAGATTACGAAAACTTGTTTGGTATCTTCTTTGTCGGCGATGAGATTTTTCACCGCGCCAGAGATACGTTTAAATTTGCTTTCACCAGACATTGTCGAGCTCCTGTTTATAGCTTCAAAATATACACATTTGAGCCACTTAAGGCTAGCTAAACACGCAAGCCCTAGAGGCGCGTGTGGGCGCTATAGCAAACGGTACAAAAGAAAAATGGCTGGTGCCCTTGGGCGGACTCGAACCGCCACTCCCGTTAAGGAAACGGATTTTGAATCCGTCGCGTCTACCAATTCCACCACAAGGGCCGACCAGCCCCCCTCATTTGCCCGATAATGGGCGCGGCGTCAATGCCTGCGACCCATCAAACGCAAAAATTAGTGGACGGCATCGTCATGGTCGTGCTGCCAGACACTTCGGGTCACCATTCGAGCATGCGCAAATAAATCCGCCTCATGAATAATGCCCACCAAAACGCCCGATTTTAAAACGGGGACGCCCTCGCCCAAAAAATCGCGCATCGCGGTTTGGGCATAAAGCGCATTATCATGGGCTTGCAAAATAAGCGGCGTGCGCTCTTGCAAGGGCAGACACATGGCGTCGTCGGGTTGGCGCACCAAGTCATAGAGGCAAATTTTACCGGCCCATTGCCCCTCGCCATCCAATAAATGCGCCTCCGCGCAATGCGCTTCCGCCATTTTTGTCGTCGCTTGGCGAACACTTACATTGGCTGGCAGGGTCAAATAATCGGCCGACATCAGAGCCGTGACGGGGGTTTGTTGTAAAGCCAAGCTCTCGCGCCCCAGCGATAAATCAACGCCCTTGGCCAAGAGCTGCGGCTCGAACACCGAGCGGGTGGAAAGCCGCGACGACAAAAGATTGGCAATCACAATGGTCACGACAATGGCGGTGGTGGCGGCATAATTTTGCGACAGCTCAAAGCTCAGCAAAATAACCGCCAAGGGCGCGCCCAACATAGAGCTGGCCATGGCCGACATTCCGGCCAAAACAAACAGGGCCGTATCGGGCGTATAGCCCGTCATGGGCGCCAAGAGGCTTAACCAACCTGCCATCACCCCGCCCAGCGCCGCGCCAATAAAAAGGGCTGGAGCGACAATGCCGCCGTGGAAAAACAAAGTAAGACAAATCCCCGCCGCAATGATTTTAAGCAGCAGTAAAATCAACAAGGCGCCCGGCGCAATCTCGCCCTGCATCATGGCCGATATCGTATCCAACCCAGGGCCTAAAATAGACGGCGCAAAATGTGCCAAAATGCCAATCGACAGTCCGGCCAAGGCAGGCTGCAACCAAGTGGGGATAGCGGCGCGGACCAAGCGCAAACGCAGGCGCGCCACAAACCGCATCACCACCACCGCAGCCAGTCCCGCCAACACGCCCAAAAGCATCAGCATCACAATATCTGCGGGGCCGGCCATGCGGGTTTCAAATATCGGCAAAATCGTAATGTGCTGATTTAATATTTCGCCGGAAAACACATATGCCGCCGCCGAAGCCAAGCTAACCGGCGCGAAAAACCGCAAATTATAATGGCGCAGCACCACCTCATGCGCGAAAATAATACCGGCCAAAGGCGCGCTAAAGGCCGCCGAAATAGCCGCCGCCACGCCAGCGCCCAGAGCCATTTCGGCATATTGCGGCGATAGGTTTAACAGCCGTTTGGTGCTGGCCGCCAGACTTGCGCCCAACACCACCAAGGGTCCGTAAAGCCCCGTGGTTGAGCCCGCGCCAATGGCCATCACAGATTTCAACAAGCTGACATACCCCCCCGTGCGCGACACCACAGGGTCAGGCTCATGGGCGGCATGGATCACATCGGCCAGCTCGACCGGGCGTCGCGGCGTCAGCCAAACCAAAAGCCCGCCAATGGCGAGGCCCGAAAGCGTGGGAACCAGAATTAAAGTGGGGTGAAACCCATGCCAGCCAATTTGGTCGGGCGCCGAGACTGGCTGCCAAAGCGACAATAAAACTTCCACCGCGCCAAAAGAGGCCAACGCCGCATAAGCCACCACCACGCCCAACACCAGACCGGTGGCGGTAATGCCAAGCCCATGGCGCAGCCGCGCCGTCATTTCGGCCAGAGATTTAGCCAAACGTTGTTTTGCAGCGGGGTCTAGGGTTGTTTTCATAAATAAACCTATCGAGGATTCGCGTGAGCCACAAAACTCTTTTCATTGCTGGGGGAGAGCGTTAGTCTCGCGCCATGTTACGCGCCCTATATGACAAAACGCTAAAAGTTTCTGCCCATCGCCATGCGGGGTGGGGATTGGCTGGCGTGTCGTTTTTGGAAAGCTCCGTGTTTCCCATTCCGCCAGACGTTGTTTTGCTACCCATGGTATTGGCGAACCGCGCCAAAGCATGGTGGCTGGCCAGTATCTGCACTTTGGCCTCGGTCTTGGGGGCCTTATTTGGCTATGCCATTGGCTATGCACTTTTCGAATCCATCGGCCAACCGATTATCGCCTTTTATAATGGCCAAGCTGCTTTTGATAAATTCCTTGGCTTTTATGATTTATGGGGGGTCTGGGTTGTGCTGGCCGCCGCGATTAGCTTTTTGCCCTTTAAAGTAGCCACCGTTGCCAGCGGCGTTTCAGGATTGGCCTTAGGGCCCTTTGTCTTGGCCAGTGTTTTGGGCCGCGGCCTTCGGTTTTTTGGCGTTGCCGCGCTGATTTATTATTTCGGGCCGCAAATGCGCGTGTTGATTGATAAATATTTCAACCTCTTGTCATTTGTGTTTATCGCTCTTTTGATTTTGGGCGCGGTTCTTCTAGGCGCCGTAGGATGATCGCGCGCCTCGATTTACGCGCCCGCATTGGCTTGGTGTTCGCCTTGGCCGCCCTGGTCATTGGCGCCGCTTTGGCCAGCGAGATATTTGCTGGCCTCACCCCTTGCGCCTTATGTCTCAAACAACGCGTGCCTTATTACTTAGCTTTGCCGCTTTTAGGCTTGGCTTATTTTTATGCCCCTTTTGGCAAGCTCGCTTCGCGCGGGTTGCTGGTCACGGTGGGCGTGGTGTTTTTAAGTGGCGCCGGGCTTGGTGTCTATCATGCGGGCATCGAATATGGGTTTTGGGCCGGACCAGCCACATGTGGCGGCGGTGGCGCCATGGCCAGCTCCCCCCAAGCGCTTTTATTGGCGCTGGAAAGCCAAAGCCTGGTGCGCTGTGATGCCCCAGCTTGGAGCCTTTTCGGCATCTCTTTGGCAGGCTATAATGCGCTGGCAAGTTTAGGCCTAGCCGCGATTGCTTTTGGCACCTTGCGGCACGAAGAGGATAAAACATGAGCCAGCCCCGCCGAGAAGACCCTGCCCGCCTGAAAGAAATGATCCGCGTCGACCACGCAGGCGAACATGGCGCCGTGCGGATTTATGACGGCCAATTGGCTGTCTTTGATAAAATTCCAGGCATGGAAAAAACCGCCGAACTGGTGCGCCATATGGCCGAACAAGAACAAGAGCATCTCGACCATTTCGACGGCTTAATTGTCGAGCGCAACATTCGCCCAACGGCTTTTGGGCCGATGTGGAATGTCGCCGGCTTTGCGCTTGGCGCTGTCACCGCATTGCTGGGCGAGAAAGCTGCCATGGCTTGCACGGCGGCGGTGGAAACCGAAATTGATGCACATTACGCCGCCCAATTAGAAGAACTCGAAGACGGCGCCGATGATGATTTGCGAGACGCAATTGAAAGATTTCGTGCCGATGAAGCCGAACACAAGGCCACCGCTTTAGAGCAAGGCGCGGAACAAGCCCCAGCTTATGAAACCATGAGCCGAATGATCCGCTTTGGCTGTCGGGTAGCCATTCGGGCCTCGGAAAAAGTCTAACCGCAATCGCTTTCGCCTATGGCTCCAGTTCGGTATCCCAATAGAGATAATCTTGCCAACTTTCATGGCAATAATTGGGCGGAAACTTGCGGCCATTTTCATGCAATTCATAGACCGTCGGTTGATGCGGTTTTTGGCGTGGCACCATGCCCGCTTGTTTGGGCAAACGCCCACCTTTTCGCAAATTACAAGGGCTGCACGCTGCCACCACATTTTCCCAAGTGGTGCGCCCGCCCGCGCGGCGCGGGGTAACATGGTCAAACGTTAAATCTTTGGGAATGCCGCAATATTGGCAAGCAAACCCATCGCGCAAAAACACATTAAAGCGGGTAAACGCTGGATAGCGCGGCGGCTTCACATAGGTCTTGAGGCTGACCACGCTGGGCAGCAGAAATTCAGTGGAAGGCGAATGCACCACCCTGTCGTAATGCGACACAATATTTACGCGGTCGAGAACCACGGCTTTGAGCGTATCTTGCCAAGACCAAAGCGAAAGCGGGTAATAACTTAACGGACGAAAATCGGCGTTTAAAACCAAAGCCGGGCAGCTCGCAGGATTTCGAAAATCCGGCGGGGCGGCCTTCACAAACTCAATCGCATGGGTAGCAGATCGGTGCATGGTTTCGTCTCCGTTTTCCTCTCGCTGAACGCTCTCTCTTTATATCTGGCATCCGAATCAAAAGGCGTACCTTTAGTATGCCCAATTGGGCGGTTGAACTCTAGCGCCTTACCTTGCGGCGACTATTTCCTTCGCGCCGCTTCTTGCTCGCCATTATAATAGGTCCACAAAAGCCGCGCCGCCGCGCCGCGATGCGGCTGCCAACGCAAGGCAAACTCTGCCAGGGTTTGCGCGTCCGGCCTTTCGTCCAATCCATATAACAGTCTTACCGCTTGTTGCAGTGCCAAGTCGCCTGCGGGAAACATATCCGCACGGCGCAACCCAAAAAGCAAATAGCATTGCGCCGTCCACGGCCCAATGCCCGTCAGTTGAATAAGCGTGTCGTAAACCACCCCATCCTCGGCTTTGCGCAGCGCGGGCAGATCGAGCCCATCGCTCACAATCGCCTCCGCGAGCAAGCGCATATAACGTTGTTTGGGGCGTGAAATACCGCAAGCGCCCAATTCCGCTTCGCTCAATGCCAGCAGGTTTTCGGGCTGCATATCGCCCATCGCGGCATTGAATTTGGCTTGGATAGACGCCGCCGCCGCCGTAGAAACCTGTTGGCTAATCAACAAGCGCGCCAGCCCAGCAAACCCATCGGGCGTCTCGCGCATCGGCGGCGTGCCGTATTTTTGAAAGGCAGCGGCCAAAATATCATCCTGCGCGCTCAACTGCTCGAGCGCTTTCGTGATATCCTCTCTTGTCTTATATGTTTGCATGTCCAAATATTATGGCGCATGGAGGAGAGCAATGAAAGAGCCGTCTGATGTTATCGCGCCCTCTATAAATCGGGCGGCACCGCGTGTGACGCGCTTCGCGCCCTTTGTGACGCGCTTCGCGCCGAGCCCCAATGGCTGGCTGCACCTCGGCCATGCCTATTCAGCCCTGATGGGCGTGCAGCAAGCCGAGGCCGCGGGCGGGCGTTTTTTGCTGCGCATCGAAGACATTGATATCGGTCGCGCGCGGCCACATTTCATCGACGCCATTTACCAAGACCTCGCCTGGTTAGGGCTCGAGTGGCCAGAACCAGTGCTTTTGCAATCGACCCGCTTTGAAGCCTATGAGGCCGCTTTGAAAATATTGCGCGACACGGATCTGGTCTATCCGTGTTGGGCAACGCGGCGCGAGATACTCGACGCCATCCCCGACCCCGCCACATGGCCCCGCGACCCCGATGGCGCGCCGCTTTACCCAGGCCTCTATCGCGACCTGCCCGACAGCGACCGAAAACGGCGCATGTGGGAAGGCACCAATTATGCTTGGCGCCTCGACATGAAAAAAGCCCTGGCTTGGGTAGAGAAAAACATCTCTGAACCGCTGACCTTTCAAGAGCATAATCTCCCAGGCGGCCCCCAAACCCTAAACGCCGAGCCGGCCGCTTACGGCGATGTGGTGCTGGCCCGAAAAGACGTGCCGACCTCTTACCACCTCGCCGTGGTGCTAGACGATGCGTATCAAAACATCACGCAAGTTACCCGCGGGCAAGACCTCGCTCCGGCCGCCCACATCCATAGGTTGCTGCAAGCCCTCTTGGGCCTGCCGACGCCCGACTATTTTCATCACGCTTTGGTGCGCGACACCCAAGGCCGACGGCTTTCCAAACAAGCGGGCGACAACGGGGTTCGTGAGTTGCGCCAACAGGGCAGGAGCGCGCAAGAGGTGCTGGCGCTTTTACCGCCGCCGCTTGGCACGGGCGAAAGTTTGTAGTTTTTCTCGAAAACCCAACTTCCCCCCCGCGACCTTTCGCCCATCCAAAAGCCCGCCAAAGCGACTTCGCCTATCTTGCCATCGCGTTAAAAACCGATAGTCTGTGGCCATGACAAATCCAAATATCACTTCGCAAGAAACCCAAGACTTGCTCCCGCGCCTGCCCAAAGCCAATGCGGCTTTGGATGTTTTGCGCGCCGCTTTGCGTGGGCCCGCCCCCGAAGGCATGAACCAATTTGGCCGCCACGGGCGCGCTTGGGCCGCCACCTATCTCGAGACCTTGGCTCAAATGAGCGCTTATGCGCACGAGATGAGCGCAGCCGATCGTTTTGGCGACTTGGAACAAAATCTCACGCTGATTATCTTTGGCGAATATCTCAACCAATTGGCTGGCGGCTTGCCGATGAGCCAAGGCGAGATTGTGCGCCCGGCTGATTTGGGCTTTCGGGCTTTGGGCTCTGGAAATGACTTGCCTGGTTTTGACTTGCCCGGTTTTGACTTGCCCGGTTTTGACAATGACGACGTGGCGCATTTGCGCGCCCATGCCAATACGGCCCCGCGGCGCGCCCATGTCGCGCAATGGATGCTGGAAAACGCAAACGCCGAAGCCGATGCTGGCCTCGATGAAACCCATATGATGATCCGCAATCAATTCCGCCGCTTTGCCGATGAGAAAGTCATCCCGCATGCGCATGGCTGGCATTTGCGCGACGAGCTTATTCCCCTGCCGCTCATCAAAGAGCTGGGCGACTTAGGCGTCTTTGGGCTGACCGTGCCCGAAGAATTTGGCGGCATGGGACTGGGCAAACAAGCCATGTGTGTGGTGTCGGAAGAATTATCGCGCGGCTATATTGGCGTTGGCTCTTTGGGCACGCGCACAGATATTGCGGCCGAGCTAATTTTGCAAAATGGCACACAAGCGCAAAAACAAAACTACCTGCCCCGCATCGCCAATGGCTCGATGTTACCCACGGCCGTGTTTACCGAGCCCAATACCGGCTCCGACTTGGCCAGCCTCTCGACCCGCGCCAAAAAGACCGAGACGGGCTATGAAATTATCGGCGCCAAAACCTGGATTACCCATGGCGCGCGCGCCGATGTGATGACGCTTTTGGTGCGCAGCGAAGCCGATGTGAAAGGCCATAGAGGCCTCTCCATGTTTTTGGCCGAAAAACCGCGCGGCGATGAAGAAACGCCGTTTCCAGCCGAAGGCATGCAAGGCGGCGAGATTGAAGTGCTGGGCTATCGCGGCATGAAAGAATATGACATTGCCTTTGACGGGTTTGCCGTGCCGGAAGATGCGGTTCTGGGCGGCGAGACAGGCAAGGGCTTTAAACAGCTCATGGAAACCTTTGAGAGTGCGCGCATTCAAACGGCCGCGCGGGCCATCGGCGTGGCGCAAAGTGCGCTCGAACTTGCCTTTACTTATGCGACCGAGCGCAACCAATTTGGCAAGCCGATTTATCATTTCGAACGTGTGTCGGGAAAACTAGTGATGATGGCGGCGGAAATTTTGGCGGCGCGCCAACTGACTTATTTCGCCGCGCGTAAAAAAGACCAAGGCGAACGCTGCGACCTCGAAGCGGGCATGGCCAAATTGCTTGCGGCTCGCGTGGCTTGGGCCGGCGCCGACAATGGTTTGCAAATTCACGGCGGCAATGGTTTCGCGCTCGAATACCCCATCAGTCGGGTTTTATGCGATGCGCGGATTTTAAACATTTTCGAGGGGGCCGCTGAAATTCAGGCCGATATCATCGCCCGCCGCCTCGAAGAAACAGGCACAGCTTAAACAGGAAACCCAGCATGGATATTTTTACCTATATTATTCCCATTGGCTTAGGCGCGGTCACGCTCGTGCTTTTGGCAGGGCTTGTGAATATGCTTCGCAATGGCTCGACCTCAACCTCGCAAAAACTTATGCGCTGGCGTGTTGGGCTACAATTTGGCACTATTGTTTTGGTTATGCTGGGGGTCTATCTCTCCGGCAATTAGGCTGGAAGGGATGGCGTTTTTTGCGATGGTCAAACTGAATAAAATCTATACCCGCGCGGGCGACGATGGCTCGACGCAATTGGCTGACGGCTCGCGCCGCGCCAAACACGACCAGCGCATTGCCGCCTATGGCGCGGTCGATGAAGCCAATGCGGCGCTCGGCCTCGCGCGGCTTTACACCCACGACCAGCCCGAGCTCGATAGCGTGTTGGAACGCCTCCAAAACGACTTCTTCGACCTTGGCGCCGATTTAGCCACACCCGAGACCGATGCTTTTGAGGCCTTGCGGATCACGCCAGCTCAAGTCAAACGCCTCGAAGATGAAATAGATGCGATGAACGCCAACATCGCCCCGCTGGATAGTTTCGTGCTGCCGGGCGGCGAGCCAGCCGCGGCGCATTTGCATTTGGCGCGCACAATTATTCGCAACGCCGAGCGCCTGCTCAGCGCGGCGAGCGATGGCGGCGATGTGTTTTCCGATGTGGCGCGTCAATATATTAACCGCGCTTCCGACCTGTTGTTTGTGGCGGCGCGTGCGGCCAATGGCAATGGGCAAAAAGACGTGCTGTGGGTGCCGGGCGCCAACCGATAGATTGGCCCTTTCATCGGCTCTTTCGAGGTCGTTTTGACGCAGGCGCCTTACGGCTGGTCAATTGACTTATTTGGCCCAATTCACTAAGAATTGCGGTTCAGAGCGCATATGCGCAAACATTTTGGAGATTGAATGATGAAAATCCTTGTCCCCGTCAAACGCGTGGTGGACTACAACGTCAAAATTCGGGTGAAACCGGACCAGTCGGGCGTTGATCTAGCCAATGTAAAAATGTCGATGAACCCGTTCTGCGAGATCGCCATCGAAGAAGCCGTCCGCATGCAAGAAGCCGGCACGGCCACTGAGATTGTTGTGGTTTCTATCGGACCGGCACAAACCCAAGAAACCATCCGCACCGCGCTCGCTATGGGCGCCGATCGCGGCATTTTGGTGAAAACCGAAGATGACATGGAGCCTCTGGGCATTGCCAAAGTTTTGAAAGCGGTTGTTGAAGAAGAAAAGCCAGATATGGTTATTCTCGGCAAACAAGCGATTGATGGCGATAACAACCAGACGGGCCAAATGCTCGCGGCTCTGTTGGGCTGGAGCCAGGGCACGTTCGCGTCAGAGTTGGGCGTCGATGGCGACAAGTTGAACATCACCCGCGAGATTGATGGTGGCCTACAAAGCCTGAAAATCAGTCTGCCTGCGATTGTGACCACAGACTTGCGTTTGAACGAGCCACGTTATGCTTCGCTGCCGAATATTATGAAAGCGAAGAAAAAACCGATCGATGAAAAAGACTTGGCAGACTTCGGCGTAGACGCCGCGCCACGTTTGGAAATCGTAAAAGTAGCCGAGCCCGCCGAGCGCGAAGCTGGGGTTAAAGTAGAAACCGTCGCCGATTTGGTCGACAAACTGAAAAACGAAGCAGGAGTTTTGTAATGAATACGCTGCTAATTGCTGAACACAATAATGAAAAACTTGCCGATGCGACTGTAAAGTCGGTGACCGCTGCTGCCCAAATGGGCGGGGATTTGCATGTGCTGGTTGCCGGTAACGGTTGCGCCAGCGTTGCCGACCAAGCGGCCAAGCTGGAAGGCGTTGCCAAAGTGATTTTGGCCGAAGACGCGCAATATGAAAAGCAACTGGCCGAGCCAATGGCTGCCCTCGTGGTAGGTATGGCGTCGGGCTATGCAACCATTGCGACACCAGCTTCGACCAATGGTAAAAACTTCACGCCGCGCATTGCAGCCCTGTTGGATTGCAGCCAAGTGTCGGACATTACAGCCGTGCTGGATGCCAACACCTTTGAACGCCCAATTTACGCGGGCAATGCCATTCAAACCGTGAAAGTGAACGAAGGCCAAAAAGCCATCACCATTCGCTCCACCGCTTTCGCCGCCGCTGCCGATACAGGCAGTGCCAGCGTGGAAGCCGCAGGCGCGGCTGACAATCCAGGTCTTTCCGAGTTCATCTCGGAAGAGCTAACCAAGTCAGACCGTCCGGAGCTAACTTCGGCCAAGATTGTGGTTTCGGGTGGCCGTGGCATGCAGTCGGGTGACAATTTCCCAATGTTGGAAAAAGTCGCCGACCAATTGGGCGCCGCTATGGGTGCCTCGCGCGCTGCTGTAGATGCGGGCTTTGTGCCAAATGATTACCAAGTGGGCCAAACCGGTAAAGTGGTGGCCCCAGACCTCTATATTGCGGTCGGTATCTCGGGTGCCATTCAGCATCTGGCGGGCATGAAGGATTCGAAAGTCATTGTTGCCATCAACAAAGATGAAGAAGCCCCGATTTTCCAAGTCGCCGATTACGGTCTGGTAGCCGATTTGTTTACCGCCGTACCTGAACTCGAAGAAGAATTGGGCAAAGCTGGTTTTTAATCGGCTTTCGCCCCGAAAGAGGACATATGTCTGACGCAAAAACCGTTGGCATCATTGGAGCCGGACAAATGGGATGTGGCATTGCCCACGTCTTTGCCTTGTCCGGCTTCCGTGTCCTTCTCAATGATATTTCCCAAGACCGAATTGAAGCCGGCATTGCCACGATTACCGGCAATATGGCGCGCCAAATCGCTTCTGGCAAATTAGCCGAAGCCGATAGCGAAGCGGCGCTTGCCCGCATTCACCCAGCGACCAATTTAGGCGCTATGGCCGAGGTTGACTTGGCCATTGAAGCGGCCAGCGAAAACGAAGCCATTAAAATTGAAATTTTACGCGAAGTCAGCTCGGTGCTATCGCCCGATGCGATTATCGCTTCCAACACATCGTCCATCTCCATCACACGACTGGCAGCCTCGACCGATCGCCCAGAGCAATTCATCGGCATGCATTTCATGAACCCCGTGCCGGTGATGAAATTGGTCGAAATTATTCGCGGCATTGCCACCTCGCAAGAGACCTTTGAAATCACCAAAGAGATTGTTGAGACGCTCGATAAAACCGCCTGCGTGGCCGAAGATTTTCCAGCCTTCATCGTCAACCGCATTCTTTTGCCGATGATCAATGAAGCCGCGTTTACGCTTTACGAAGGTGTCGGCAATGTCGATAGCATCGATAAAGCCATGCGCCTGGGTGCCAATCACCGCATGGGGCCGTTTGAGCTTGCCGATTTCATTGGCCTCGATACCTGCCTCAGCATTATGCAAGTGCTGCACGAGGGCCTAGGCGACAGCAAATATCGGCCCTGCCCTCTCTTGGTTAAATATGTCGAAGCGGGCTGGCTGGGTCGTAAAACCGGCAAAGGCTTTTACGACTACAGCGGCGACGCCCCCGTTCCTACTCGCTAATCCAGCGAGGGCGCGTTACTCCAGCGAGGGCGCGTTACTCCGCCAAATAAGCGTCCAACAAAGCATGTACAGGCGCGCTATCCCAATCTGCTTCTCCGGCCAATCGGCCTATCTCTAATCCCTCTGGCGACACCAAGAGCGTGGTTGGCAGACCAATGAGCTTGGCGGCGCGTGCCGACTTGTAACTTGGGTCATAGGCGCGGGTTAGCTTCGAAATACCTAGCTCATTGAGAAAAGCCTCGGGCTTTTTCGCCCCGCCGCGGTCGACGGAGAGCGCGATGACACGGACGTTTTTATCGGCGTAGCGTTTGGCCAGGGCATCGAGTTGCGGCATTTCTTTGCGGCACGGCGCACACCAAGTCGCCCAAAAATTAACCACCAATAGCTCGCCCTCATAGGCGGCCAAAGACAAGGGGGTTTTATCCGCCTTTTGCAGGGCAAAACTCGCTATGGCTTTGGGGCTTGGGTGGGTAACGAAATTTTGCAGGCTTTGGCCTGTCTCGGCATTTGGGCCTTGGGCGGTTTTTTCACTCACCACCTTGCTTTCCCTGCCCTCCTTCTTGTATAGGGTTTGAACGCCTATAACGGCAAAAACACCCAAGACAATCAGGGTCGCAAAACTGCCCTTACGAGAGCGGACAAATCGGCTAAATTGTGACAAGATACAAGCCTCCTAAAAGGGGAATAGAACAATGAGCAATCGCATGTGGGGCGGCCGGTTTGGTAGCGGCCCCGACGACATAATGGAAGAGATAAACGCATCCATCGGATTTGACCAGCGTCTGTTTGCGCAAGACATCCGTGGATCTTTGGCGCACGCCGAAATGCTGGTCGCCCAAGGCATTATTTCTGCCGAAGACGGCGCCTCCATAAGCCAGGGCTTGACCCAGATACTAGCCGAGATTAACGCCGGCGAGTTTACTTTCTCGCGCGCGCTCGAAGACATTCACATGAATATTGAAGCGCGCCTCGCCGAGCTCATCGGCCCGACGGCTGGACGCTTGCATACCGCGCGCTCGCGCAACGACCAAGTGGCAACGGACTTCCGGCTTTATGTGCGCGATACGCTAGACCATCTGGCCGCGCAAATCAGCACGCTGATGGGTGTTTTGGTAACCAAAGCCGAGGCCCATGCCGATACGATTATGCCTGGCTTCACGCATTTGCAGCCCGCCCAACCGGTCAGCTTTGGCCACCATATATTGGCCTATGTGGAAATGCTATCGCGCGACCATAGTCGCCTAATGGACGCCCGCAAGCGGATGAATGAAAGCCCGCTGGGGGCTGCTGCTTTGGCGGGCACAGGCTTTGATATCGACCGCCATGCCACGGCCCAAGCTTTGGGCTTTGACGCCCCCACGGGCAATAGTATGGACAGTGTTTCGGCGCGCGATTTCGCGTTGGAAGCGCTCTCGGCGGCGGCGATTTGCGCCACCCATCTATCGCGCTTGGCCGAAGAGATTGTGGTTTATACGACGCCGAATTTTGGTTTTTTCACCCTGCCGGATGCGTTTTCGACAGGCTCTTCTATCATGCCGCAAAAACGCAATCCCGATGCAGCGGAGCTGATACGGGCCAAATCGGGCCGCATCATCGGCTCGCTCACGGGTCTGTTTATTGTCATGAAGGGTCTGCCGTTGGCTTACTCGAAAGATATGCAAGAAGACAAAGAGGGCGTGTTCAATGCGCTCGACAGTCTCTCGCTTTGCCTGGCCGCTATGGCGGGCATGATGGACACATTGGGCGTCGACAAGACGGCGATGCACCAAGCGGCCAGCAAGGGCTATTCGACGGCTACAGATTTGGCCGATTGGCTGGTGCGCGAGGCGGGTTTACCGTTTCGCGATGCCCACCATGCCACGGGCGCTTTGGTGGCTATGGCCGAGGACAAAGCCTGCTTGCTGGATGAGCTGAGCCTCGACGATATGCAAAGCGTCAATGCCAGCATCACGCAAGGTATTTTCGATGTCTTGAGCGTCGAGAACTCCGTGAAAAGCCGCACCAGTTATGGCGGTACGGCACCCGATAATGTGCGCACCATGGTCGCAAAATGGCAGGCGTGGCTGAAAGCCACGGAGGCGGCGCAGTGAGCTCTGCCTGTCGTCGCCTACGCCCTGGCCTCGCGCTCTTGCTGGTCGTCTTGATGGCCAGCGCCACCGCCGCTTGTGGAAAGCGCGGACCGCTTAGTTTGCCAGGCTTACCGCAGGCTTCCATGATAGACGTTTTGGTTGAAATAGAGAGTTAATATGGATCACTTCCTATATCGCGACGGCGCGTTACATGCCGAAGATGTGGCCATCGCCGAGATGGCGGAAGCCGTTGGCACGCCGTTTTATTGCTATTCCACGGCCACATTGCAGCGCCATTTTTCGGTTCTCGACGAAGCGCTCGCAAGCGCTGGCCTGAGCGATCGGATTATCTGCTATTCGGTCAAAGCCAATTCAAACTTGGCGGTGATTGCCACTTTGGCAAAACTCGGTGCAGGCGCTGATATCGTATCGCAAGGCGAAATGGTGCGCGCTTTGAAAGCGGGTATTGCGCCACAAAAAATAGTTTTCTCAGGCGTCGGTAAAACCGCCGAAGAAATGCGCGCCGCCCTAGAGGCCGGCATTTTGCAATTTAACGTCGAGAGCTTGGCAGAAATTGACCTGCTGGCCGACGTCGCCCAAGCCATGGGCAAAGTGGCCAAAATCGCTCTGCGGGTAAACCCTGACGTAGATGCGGGCACGCATGAGAAAATCTCAACGGGTCGCGCCGAAGATAAGTTTGGCATCGCTTGGGATGACGCGGAAGCTGGTTTTGCTCACGCCAAACAGCTGGCAGGCGTCGACGCCACCGGCATTGATATTCATATCGGCAGCCAAATTACCGAGCTGGAACCCTTTCGTTTGGCGTTTGAGAAAGTCGCGGGGCTGCTGGCTAATTTGCGCGCCCAAGGCCATACCATCGAGCGCCTAGATTTAGGCGGCGGCTTAGGCGTGCCCTATTCGCGCGGCAATGACACCCCGCTAGACCCGGCCACTTATGCAGCCCTGATTGCCGACATATTGGGCGAGGCAGGCTGCACGATTATGCTAGAGCCTGGCCGTCTCATTGCTGCCAATGCCGGCATTTTGGTCACCCGCGTTATTCGTGCCAAACAAGGCAAAGCGAAGAACTTTATGATTGTCGATGCCGCGATGACAGAGCTGATGCGGCCCACCTTGTATGGCGCGTATCACGATATCAAGCCGGTGACGCAAATCGAAGCCGAAGAGTTGGTGTGGGATGTCGTTGGCCCGGTTTGTGAGAGCGGCGATTTTTTAGGCCAAGACCGCGCCTTACCCGTGCCCGAAGACGGCGATCTTTTGGCGGTTTTTGCTGCCGGCGCTTATGGCGCGGTTTTAGGCTCGAGCTATAACACCCGCCCTGCCGCGCCGGAGGTTTTGGTAACTGGAGATCAGTTCGAAGTCGTGCGCGCACGCCCGACCTATGAAGCCATGCTATCGCGCGAGAGCTTGCCGGACTGGCTATAGGCCTTGAAACGGGTGCATCGCGGCGATAAATCTGTCACACTGGTGAATAATAAAACCAGACCAAAGGTGTCATTGAATGATTAGATTGGACCATGTTTCGTTGCGCTATGACAGCCGCCGAGATGTTTTGACGGATATCACATTGGATATCCCGCAAGGGTCTTTTCGCTTTCTCACGGGCCCATCTGGCGCCGGTAAAACCTCGCTTTTAAAGCTGATTTTCTTAGCCCATGCCCCAAGCTCGGGCCAGATTTCTTTGATGGGGCAAGACACCACAAGCATGACCCGAAAAAAGCTGGCGCTGATGCGCCGCCAAATCGGCGTGGTGTTTCAAGACTTTCGTCTCATCGAACACCTCTCGGTCTATGACAATGTCACCCTGCCCTTGCGCATCGCTGGCCAGCGCCCGTCGCAGTGGCACGATAATGCGGTGGAGCTGTTAAACTGGGTTGGCTTGGGTGAGCACCTGTCAGCTTTGCCTGCCACTTTATCGGGCGGCGAAAAGCAACGCGTGGCCATCGCGCGCGCCGTGATGACACGGCCCAAAATTATCATTGCCGATGAGCCCACCGGTAACGTTGACCCTGAAATGGGCGAGCGACTGGTGCGCCTGCTGGTTGAGCTGAACAAAATGGGCACGACCATTATGATTGCCACGCATGATAAATTTCTCTGGGAGAATTTCGAATTCCCCCGACTGCATCTAGAAGATGGCCAACTCACTGAATTTGGAGCGGGCGCATGAGCGGCGAGATAAAACCCACCCTGCTGCCCCCCGAAAACTTGGCAGGCCCGGCGCTCAGCGCCGTCACTATGGTGATGACATTTCTGGCTTGCTTGGCGCTCGGCTGTTCTATTTTGGCCGACCGCGCCGCCGATAGATGGCTGGCGCGTGCCACCAGCGCCATAAGTGTGCAGATTATTGAAACCACGCAATTATCGGCCGAAGATCAATTGCCCGCAGTTTTGCGCGAAATTCAAGCGACCCCTGGTATTGGCACCTCGCGCATTTTACCGCGCGATGATTTGGTGGCTCTCCTAGAGCCTTGGCTGGGAACCGGCAATATTGGCGAAGATATGCCACTGCCTCTGCTCATTGAGATTATCCCCGCAGAGAACGCAAAATTACCCACCGCCTCGCTCTCGGCTCGATTGAAAGCCGTCGCGCCTGGCGCGCGTCTCGACACGCATGGCAGATGGCGCGAAACGCTAGAGGGCACGGCCAGAGCGCTAGAGTTATTTGCCGCGCTGGTGCTGGCCATGGTCACGCTGGCCACGGCCACCGTTATTTTATTTGCCACCCGTGCGGGACTTTTGGCCAATGAAGAAATTCTCAATGTGCTGCACCAGATTGGCGCCCACGACGGCTATATTTCGCGCCGCTTCGAGGGCCATTTCGTCCGCGTCGTCAGCCTCGCGGCGATGGCGGGATTGGCGGCGGCGCTGGTGTTTTTCTATGCACTTGGCGGGCTCATAGCGGAGGCTCGCGACCTTAATTTTCTCATTTACCTAACCCCCTTGCCATTGGCCGCCATTGTGCTGAGCTGGCAAGTGACGCGGCGCTACGTGCTTCGCAACTTGCGCGCGCAGCTGTAAGGGAGCGAGGATGTCTCGATTTTCAGATATCGAAGGCGACAAACGCCGACAGCTCTGGAGCACGGCCCGCTGGATCCTTGCCGGTGGCGTTGGCTTATATATTTTTAGCTTTATCTTATTTGCCGAGAGCCTATCCAACCAACACACACAAGCCCCGCAGGCCGATGCCATCGTGGTTTTAACAGGCGGCACAACGGCGCGCATTGAAACAGGACTGGCTTTGCTTGCCGCCAAGCAAGGCCAACGCCTACTCATCACAGGCGTATATGAGGACTTAGATTTCGAAACCGTGATGACCATGGCCCCGAAGGTGACGCAGCGCCAATCGGCAGCCCTGCGCTGCTGCCTTGACCTAGACTATAAGGCAGGCAACACCGTCGCCAATGCTCGCGAGACCCGGCAATGGGTAGATGTACATGGCTTTCGCTCCCTCATCGTGGTGACCAGCGCCCAGCATATGCCGCGCGCCTTTTTAGAGCTGCGAAATGCCATGCCCAAAATTCGGCTATCGGCTTACCCCGTAGTTGTGCCGCAAGTTAAATTGAAATATTGGTTCGCCTATCCAGGCACAATGGCTCTTTTATTGGGCGAATATACGCGCTTTCTCTGGGCCCTTACGGGTTTGACGAGTGCCAGTTAGGGATTTTATGCGGTCTGTTTTTTCTCATCCTCGGTTTTGGCTGTTCGCACCTTTTGTTGCCCTGCTGGCCTTAAGTTTGATGGCATTCGGTTTATGGCAATATGCCAGCGAGCGCATTCGCAGCGATTTGGCGGATTTTGGGCTGACCTGGCAAAGCGTCAGCCGAAATGGATTTCCAGCCCGAATTACCTTCGACGTCACCGCACCGCGCTTGGTGCAAGAGAAGATAACTTGGAGCAATCCAGAGTTAACGGCCACCCTCATGCCCTTTACTTTGGGGCTAAACGACAGCCATGGCGTGGTCGACTTTCTCGGCACACATGAGATTACCCTGCCCGCGGGCGATTTTACCCTATCGCATGACGGCAATTTAATGAGCCTGCTATTGGCCCACGATGGCCTGCTGCGCGCCTCTTTTGAGATGAGCCAACCGGTTCTAAACGGCGTTCTTACGAACCAAGTCGGGCGCCCGAAACTGCATATAGAAGCGGAAACACTGGGCCTGCATATTCGGCGTAGCGACAAGCAAAGCCAGACCCTCGACCCCATGGATGTTGCGGTGCAGCTGAAAAACGGGAGCTTCATTCAGCCCACAAACCGGCAGGCCGAGGCGTTTCGTAGATTGGATATTCTGGCCAGCGTGCCGAAACTATGGTTGCAGAACCGCCTGCAAGCTGGCGATATTTTGCGGCTCGACCGGCTGACCTTAGAGCGCAAAGACCTGACCATCGTGGCGCGCGGCACGCTAAAATTACATGCGCGCGGCTACCTTCAAGGCACCCTAGATCTTAACTTGGTCAATCTCACGGCCCTTTTGGATGCGCTTCAAGAAGCCAATATTCTCTCGGTGCGCGACCGTGCCAAATGGATGTTCTTGGGCGGTCTGGGCGCCGCTCTTGGAGGCGACACGCAAGATCGGCTATCCGTACCCTTACAGTTTAAAAACGGGAGAACCCATTTGGGGGCCCTCGATTTAGGGCCCGCGCCCTATTGGCAATAGTCGGCTGAATTATTCGTCGCGGCCGAAATTCGCCGCATCGGTATCTTGCCCGGCTTCCACAACTGACTGGCGAATGCCGCGCGTGCGGGTGAACACTTCTTCCAAATAGTCGGCATCACTATGGCGAATGGCGCGTTGTAGCGCTGTGAGATCTTCGCTGAAACGTCCCAAGACTTCTAACACCGCGTCTTTGTTTTCGATGAAAATATCGCGCCACATAATCGGATCCGATGCCGCAATGCGGGTGAAGTCGCGAAAGCCAGAGGCGGAATATTTGATCACTTCCGAACGCGTATCGTTTTCCAATTGCGCGGCCGTGCCGACAATATTAAAGGCGATGAGATGCGGCAGATGACTGGTAATCGCCAGCACCAAATCATGGTGCGCGGCGTCCATGAAGGTCACTTCCGAACCCATGCCTTGCCACAGTTTCGACACCTGCTCGACGGCGATGAGACTGGTTTTGTCATCCGGGGTAAGAATGCACCAACGCCCTTCAAACAATTCGGCAAAGCCCGCCGTGGGCCCCGATTCTTCCGTGCCTGCAATCGGGTGCCCGGGCACGAAATGCACCCGTTTGTCCAAGAGAGGCGAAATATCTTTCAACACGCCCGCTTTCACCGAGCCCACATCGGTCAAAATTGCATTGTCTTTAAGGCCCGGAATAATTTGCTCCGCCAGCGCTTTCACGGCGCTTAACGGGGTGTTGAAAAACACCACATCGGCATCGATGCAAGCCGCTTCGGGCGTGTCATGCACGCTATCAACAAAGCCAATATCCATGGCTGCTTCGCGCGTTTGTGCCGAGCGCGCATAGCCAGAGATATGCGACGCCAAATCGTTTTTCTTCAACGCATGACCAAGCGAGGAGCCGATAAGCCCCATGCCGATCAGCGCAACATTGGGTTTACTCATGACCGGGCTCCCGTTTGGGGCTGGGCTTGAAAGGCTTGCAAAGCGCTAACGGCGGCCCGATTTCCATCTTCCGTGCCCACTGTAAGGCGCAAGGCCGTAGGCATGCCATAGGCCCCGAGCCCACGTGCGATAACCCCTTGGCTGCCCATAAAGGCATCGGCCGCCTTGGCGGTTTGCGCATCGCCAAATTCCAACACGATAAAATTCGCTTCGCTGGCTCGTATTTCATAACCAAGCGCGCCCAATTGCTGCCCCAGCCAATCGCGCCATTGTGCGTTATGCGCGCGGCTGGTCGCAATGTGCGCCGGGTCATCCAAAGCCGCAAAGCCGGCGGCCAAAGCCATGGCATTGACGTTAAATGGCCCGCGCACGCGGTTCAGCGCATCGGCCACCGCGGGAGGGCAATAGGCCCAGCCCAAACGCACGGCGGCTAGCCCATAGGCTTTTGAAAATGTGCGCGTAGCCACCACATTGGAGAATTGCTCAACCATAGAAAAATCATCGGGCCATTTTTCTGGCGCCACATATTCTGCGTAAGCGCCATCCAGCACCAGCAAAACATCCTCGGCCAGCCCCGCATGCAGGCGGCTCACGTCTTCCATCGCCAACATCGTGCCGGTCGGATTATTCGGATTGGCCAGAAAAACAATCTTGGTCTTCTCACGAACACTCGCCAAGAGCGCATCCACATCTGCGGTTTGGTTGGTCTCGGCCACACTGATGGGGGTTGCGCCGGCCGAGGTGCTGGCCAATTTATAGAGCAAGAAACCATGCTCGGTATAAAGCACCTCATCGCCCGCATTCAAATAGGCTTGGGCGAGCAATTGCAGCACATCACCAGACCCATTGCCGCACACAATTTGCTCGGCTTTCAGGCCATGGACCTCGGCTAATTTAGCGCGCAAAGCCTGCGCGCCGCCGTCTGGGTAAATTTCGAAATTGCCGTTTTCAGCCAAGGCTTGAATGGCCGCAATGGCCTTTGGGCTGGGCCCAAGCGGGTTTTCATTGGCCGATAATTTATAAGGGTTCGCCACCCCCTCGACGCTTTCGCGCCCCCCTACGTAGGCTGGCAAATCCATAACACCGGCGCGCGGGGCGGGTATTTTCAAACGATCGGCCATTAGCGGCTGGCCTCCTCGGCCACCGTGCCATAGCACAGGGCGGTCTGACTGGCGTCCGCGCTTGGCAGTTCCGCAAACATTACCACCCCTTCAGCTGGCTCGTTGGCTGGCTCGCCAGTTTGGTCTTGAGCTTGGTCTTTGCGCACCACACCCACGGCGCGCGGCTCGCCAGAAATGGCGCTTTGAACCGCCTTGGCATCGGCACATAATTGATAGTCTAGGCTGGCTCCAAAGTAGGCGCGTGCGGGCGCCATGGCCTCGGGCGTGGCAAAAATCGTCAAGCCACCTTGCTGGTGGAGCGCCATGCCAATAATTTCTCGCCATATGGCGGTCAAGCCTGCCAAGGGAAGTTCGGGTGCTTGGGTTTCTTGCCAGAGTTTCAACTCGGCCAATTGCGCGGCCTCGCGAGCCGGGCGAAGGGCGCGTGCGTCCCCGCTTTGCGCCTTGCTGGCCGCCACTTTAGCTACCAGTCGTGCGCGCGCTTTCAACAGCTCGCGCAAGTTCGCATCCAGCGCATCAATGTCGCGGCGAATAGCTAAAAGATCTGGTTTCGTATCCATAATTAAATCCATTGGCGCCCCCTCAAAACAGCAGGCACATAAGTCGCCTAGTCATAAGCGACGATAAAGTGTAAATCAAAGGAAAGATTGTATCTATAGGTTGCAAGAGGATGGACCGACCGGTGAGTGAGGCGCAGACAAAGGCCGATTTAGGCGAAACAGTGTTGTTTAAAGGCGCTGCGCTAAAACTCGACTGCGGTGCGGCCCTAGAAGATATCGAAATTGCTTTTCGTACCTATGGCCAACTCAATGCTGAAAAAACCAATGCGATTTTAATTTGCCACGCGCTCACCATGGATCAGCACGCCGCCAGCGAAAACCCGCTAAGCGGAAAACCCGGCTGGTGGATTGACCTCATCGGCGCAGGCAAGATTATCGACACCGACAGATATTTTGTCATTTGCTCCAATGTCATCGGCGGTTGTGCGGGCTCGACGGGCCCCCAAAGCCTAAAGCCCGATGGCTCGGGCCCCTATGGCACAGATTTTCCGGTGCTGACCATCGCCGACATGGTTCGCGCGCAAGGCTTGCTGATCGACCATTTTGGCATCGATAGTTTGTTTTGTGTTTTGGGCGGCTCTATGGGCGGCATGCAGGCGCTGGAATGGGCGGCCACGCATCCGGAGCGGGTGTTTTCGGCGGTACCGATTGCCGCCTCGACGCGCCATTCATCGCAAAACATTGCCTTCCACGAAGTTGGCCGTCAGGCGATTATTGCCGATCCGCATTTTCAGGGCGGGCGCTATTATGATGGCGACGAACGGCCGCGCAAAGGGTTGGGTGTTGCGCGCATGGCGGCGCATATCACGTATTTATCGGAAACCACTTTGCAACAAAAGTTTGGCCGTAACTTGCAAGACCGCGAGGCGGTGAGCTATGGCTTCGATGCCGACTTCCAAATTGAAAGTTACCTGCGCCACCAAGGCATGACCTTCGTCGAACGCTTTGATGCCAATAGCTATCTTTACATCACCCGCGCGATGGATTATTTCGACCTCGCCGCCGACCATGGCGGTAATTTGGCGGCAGCTTTTGAAGGCACGAAAACGCGCTTTTGCGTCATGTCTTTCACCAGCGATTGGTTGTTCCCAACATCTGAAAGTGTGCAAACCGTGCGCGCCCTCAACGCGGCCGGTGCCAATGTCAGCTTTGTCGAAATTGAAAGCGACAAAGGCCATGATGCGTTTTTGCTCGACGAGCCAGAGATGCACGCCACATTGGACGGGTTTTTAAAATCCGCCGCCCAAGCCCGAGGCCTCAACGCCACGAAGGAGGCCAAAGATGATTGATCCCAAAGCTTCCGCACATGGCAATCTGGCCAGCTCGCGCATCGACCTTCAGCTCATCGCCAATCGGGTAGAGCCCGGCACGAAAGTGTTGGACATCGGCTGCGGTAACGGCGCCCTGCTCGACCTCTTGGTCAGCGACCGACAAGTCGATGCGCGTGGGCTTGAGTTAAGCCAAAAGGGCGTGAACGCGTGTGTCACGCGCGGGCTTTCCGTAGTGCAAGGCAATGCCGATACGGATTTATCGTATTACCCAGACAATGGCTTCGACACCGTTATTTTGAGCCAGACCTTGCAAGCCACGCAAAAGCCGCTGGAAGTGTTGAGCGAAATGGCCCGCATTGGCGAGCGCCTCATCGTCTCGATTCCAAACTTTGGCCATTGGCGCGTGCGCCTCGACCTCTTGCTCAAGGGGCGCATGCCCATCACCGGGTCTTTGGCGGCGAGCTGGTATGAAACGGCGAATATTCATTTATGTACGTTGCGAGATTTCACCGATTTGGTGGACCAAATTGGGCTGCAGGTCGAGAGCTGCATCACTTTGTCTAACGGGCGCGCGCGCGAAATATCTGGCAAGCCGAGCGCTCGGCATAATCTCTTGGCGCAGCAAGGCGTGTTTGTTTTAAGCCGCGGCTAAAGTCTAATTTATCTTTGGAGACAAGGCAGGGCGCGGCACCGCAAGGCGTCGGCCCGCCCGCGCACGACGGGCGCGTTGCACCGATAAAGGCGCTGGCACTTGTTTGATCGCCTCAATAAGCCAAACGCCCCCCAAGTGCGGCAAAATAAAACTCACCGCCCGTTCCCCCATCCGCAAACTTTGCATGGCCCGAACCGGCAAGCTGGGCGGCAACATAAGCGCCGGGCGCATTTGTGCGGGCACAAAACCCGTACGACGCAAGGTCTGGGTTAACTGGCTGCGCGAAAACGGGCGCCCTGCCCCAAAAGGCGTGGCATCGCTGCGCGCCCAAAGCCCGCGCCGATTGGGGACGACAAATAAAGCCCGTCCATTGGGTTGCAGCACCCGCCAGCCTTCATCCAACACGCGCTCCACATGATTGGCCGCCTCCAGCCCATGCATCACCAGCAGGCGATTGACACTATTATCGCGCACGGGCCAATAGCCTTCATGGCCCAATATGGTGGGTTTTTGCGAGCCAGTTATGCCATCTTGGGCCAACACACCTTGTTGTTGAGGCATCAGCAAATGCCAATGGGTGTTGGGCCAAAGCGGCGCCACCAAAGGGCTGGCATAGCCATAGCCCAGCACCACGTCATCTTTGCTGGCTGCCTTGGGCCAAATGCGATTTATGCCATCGCACACCACGCTTTGCACATGGTGCCCGAGGGGGCTTGCATAAAATTCTGCCAAATCCGTAATATCCACGGCCATGCACAATCCCTAAAAGTCTCATTTCTAACGCCGCAGTAAAATTTCCGCTCGCGCGCTTTGCCACTATAGGTATAAATGAGCCTATAGGGAAAAATCCAATTCGAAGGAGCGCATTATGGCCACCATAGAAATTGTTCAGATACCATGCCTTAGCGATAATTACGGCTATTTGGTGCATGACCCGGAGAGCGGCGAGACCGCGTGTATCGATACGCCAGAAACCCAGCCCCTTTTGCGCGAGCTAGACGCGCGTGGCTGGTCGCTGACTTATATTTGGAACACCCATCATCATTATGACCATGCGGGCAATAATTTAGAGATCCAACAAAAGACGGGCTGCAAGATTATTGGTCCGGCTGGCGAAGCCGATAAAATTCCCGGCATCAACACAGCCGTCGATGATGGCGATAGCGTGTCGCTTGGCAAGCATCGGGCGCATATTTTAAATGTGGGCGGTCATACGCTGGGCCATATTGCCTATCATATGGACACCCAAGACGCGGCCTTTGTCGGCGATGCTTTATTTGCTTTGGGCTGTGGGCGCGTGTTTGAAGGCACGATGGCGCAAATGTGGGAGAGCTTGCAAAAGCTCAACGCCCTGCCCGATGGCACAAAGATTTATTGCGCCCATGAATATACCACCGCCAATGCCGCTTTTGCCGTCACCATCGACCCCGACAATGAAGCGCTACAAACCCGCGTCGAACAGATAGCCGCCTTGCGCGCCGACAATCAACCGACCGTACCCACCGAGATAAGTTTAGAGCGCGCCACCAATCCGTTTCTGCGCGCCACCGATGCCGCCGTGCAAGCGCATTTGGGCATGAGCGGCGCCCCTGCCTTAGATGTGTTCAGCGAAATTCGCGCCCGTAAGGATAATTTTTAATGGGGTCCTTCGCCAGAGATGAAAGCCTCGATGGGCTATCTATCGACGAATTGCGCGCCCGCTTGCCATTAGCGCCGCCCGCCGAAGATGCCCTCGGCACGCTTCTCGATGAGCACCATGCGCTTTTGCTTTTGCCCGTCGGCGAGATTATCGCTTGGCAAAACTACAGCGGCCCTTTGCGGTTCACTTTCCTGGCCGGCGCCCCCGCCGCTCTATCTTGGTCGCCTGACGGCCATGATGCGCAAGCGGCCCATTTGGGCGCGGCCGCGCATTTGCACCAAAAGCCAGAGGTGGCGCTGGCTAGCGAGACTTGGTTCACCAGCGAGACACTGGGCACTTGGAGCTTGCTGCAAGTGGCCTCGCCCACACCGCTGGCCGGTTTGCCGTGTGAAAAAGCCGCCGACGATTGGTTTCCAAAACCACGCCTGCCGCAGACCCCGAAATACGGCGCAAAATAATGAGCCAGACCCCCCGCCTTCGCTATGTCCATCCCAATGGGCCGATTGTCGAAGAAATCGATTGGGTCGATAGCGAGGCGGCGTTTTTGCCCTATGGCGACGAGCCAGGCGCGCTTTGGCTCGACAGCAGCGATGGGGAACATCATACCGCCCGCTACAGTTTTATCGCCCGCACCCCCTATACCACGTTGAGCGTGCAAGCCTGGCAAGCGCAGGCAGGCTTTGCCGCCCTCGACGCCCAGCTTCGCCAATGGGCTGGCCTATGGGACGGCTTGCCAGCCGAAATAGACGCCGTACTGCCGCCATTTCGCGGCGGGGCCGCAGGTCTATTCGGCTATGACCTGGCCTATGGGCTAGAAGATTTACCGCCCAATGAGGCGCCTTTTGCCGTCGATGAGTTGCGCGTTCCCGCCATGGTGCAAGGTCTTTACGCCACTGTTTTGGCGTTTGACCATATCGCGCATCGCGCCTTTATTATTGCGACGGGCCTGCCCGAAACCAATGCTGCCGCGCGCAGCGATGCGGCCCATGCTGAGATTGCGCAGTGGAAGCAGAATTTGATCGGTGTCCCCAGCAACGCCTTGCCGGCCCCTGCCCTCGCACCCGATTTGGACGCGCCGTTGGTCAGTAATTTTTCAGCCGAGCGCTATCAAGAAAGCGTGGCCGCCACGGTCGCGTCGATTTTAAACGGCGATATTTTCCAAGCCAATCTGGCGCAATGTTTTAGCGCCACGCTAAACGCCAGCGATACAGCGTTTGAATATTATCGTCGTCTGCGCCGAGAAAGCCCTGCGCCTTTTGCCGCTTTTGCGCGCTTTGAAGGGTTTGCGCTGGCCTCGGCCTCGCCGGAACGATTTTTACGGGCCGAAAATGGCGCCATCGAAAGCCGCCCCATTAAGGGCACGGAGCCGCGCGGGCGCACACCCGCCGAAGACAAGGCGATTGCCGAGACCTTACTGAACAGCGAGAAAAACCACGCCGAGAACGTGATGATTGTCGATTTGTTACGCAATGATTTGGCCAAATCTTGCGCCGATCATTCGGTAAAAGTGCCGGAATTATGCGTGCTCGAGAGTTTCTCCAATGTGCATCATTTGGTCTCTACCGTGCGCGCCACTTTAGCGGCAGGCAAGACGCCCTTGGACGCCTTGAAAGCCAGTTTCCCAGGCGGCTCGATTACGGGTGCCCCTAAAATTCGCGCCATGGAAATCATCGCCCAAAGCGAAAGCTCCCGACGCGGCCCGAGCTATGGCAGCCTTGGCTATATTGGGTTTGATGGGCGGATGGACAGCAATATTATTATCCGCACGGCGATTGTAAAAGAGCGCACCATCCGCTTTCACGCGGGCGGCGGCATTGTGGCCGACAGCCAGCCCGAGGCAGAATATATCGAAACCTTAAACAAAGCGCGCGGGCTGATGGCCGCGCTGGGCGTGCAGCGCCAAGAAATTTCACAAACCGAGGCGGTGCGCGGATGATTGTCGTTATCGATCATTTTGACAGTTTCGTCGAAACCTTGGCGCGCTATGTGCGCGAGGCGGGCCACGAGACTTTGGTGATGCGCCAAACCGTCAGCGTCGAAGATGTACTGGCCGTCTCGCCAAGCGCGATTATTTTATCGCCAGGGCCTGGCGGGCCAGATACCACGGGCGTGACGCTGGACTTGCTGGCCGCTTTGCCAGAGACGACCCCGGTGCTTGGCATTTGTCTTGGCCACCAGACCTTGGCGGCGCACCTCGGCGCGCGCATCCGCAAAGCCCAAGAACCACGCCACGGCAAACCTTCCGCGCTTACCCATCGTGGCCATTGGTTGTTTGACGGAATCGAGAGCCCGTTCCAAGCGGGTCGCTATCACGCGCTAATTGTCGAGCACCTGCCCGCCGACTGCCAGTCGATTGCCAGCAGCCAAGGCGGCGAGATTATGGGGTTTGCCCATAGGACACGCCCGCTTTATGGCCTGCAATTCCACCCGGAATCGATTTTAACGCCGCAAGGGCGCACCATGCTAGAGAGCTTCTTGCATCATCTGCCGCCTAAAGAGGCGGATGCGGCATGACGCAAGTTTGGTGCAATGGCGACATAAAACCAGCCGAGACGGCGCTTGGCGCGCAAGACCGCGGCTTGCTATTGGGCGAGGCGGTGTTTGAAACCCTCTTGGTCAAAGGCGGCGTGCCACAATTCTGGGACGCGCATCTGACCCGCCTGACAGCTGCGGGCACGGCTTTCCATATGCCCCTGCCCTATTCGCCAGACGCGCTCCAACAGGGGGTTTTGGATTTGCTCAAAATGGAGACACCAGCCGAGCGCAGTATTTTGCGTATCACCCTCACCGGCGGCAACGGCGGTCGCGGGCTGGTGGCGCAAGAAGCCAGCCCACCCACCTGCTTGATGCAAATCAGCCCCGCCCCCAAACGCCCCGAAGGGTTGCGCTTATGGATTAGCGATACCGTGCGCCTCGCCACCCCCAAGAGCCATAAAACCAACGCCTATTTGGATAATATTATGGCGCGCCGCCAAGCCCTGGCCAACGGGGCCGAGGAGGCGCTATTGCTCAACCAGCATGGCCGTGTGGCCAGTTGCGCGGCGGGCAATCTGTTTGTGCAAATTGGCAAACAATGGGTAACCCCGCCGCAAAGCGAGGGGGCTTTGGCTGGCATTATGCGCGGCCAGCTTATCCAAATGGGCCCCGCGGCAGGTTTTGATGTTGTGGAAGGTTTGCTCGACCCCGATTTAGTGTCGCGCGCCGATGGGCTATTCGTCACCAATAGCGTCAACGAGATTGTCGCCGCCAGCCTATCGGGCGAGGTGGGCGCGGCACAAAAAAAACAGGGCCACGCGTTATGCGAAGCCCTGCCTCAATTCTCAAAATTCTAAAGCGCTTAGTCTTTCGGCGTCATAACCTGACGACCGCGATACATGCCACTTTTCAGATCGACATGGTGCGGACGGTGCAGCTCACCGCTGTCCGGGTTTTCAATATACGTCGGACGCGAAAGCGCATCAGCAGAACGGCGCATGCCGCGCTTGGAAGGTGTCGTTTTTCGTTTTGGAACGGCCATAGCTCGTCTCCTTCATAAATCTCTAAGTGAGGCGTTATATACGCCACAAACTCGCGCCCGTCTAGCGCAAATACATAAACCCTGCGCGCGCGCGCTTAAGGCTTGGAAACCCGCCAAATCTTGCCATTCTCGCCTTCCGACAAAATATACAAAGCGCCATCTGGGCCGGTGCGAATATCGCGCAAGCGTTCGCCAATTTCTTCGAACATCACTGCCGTGCCTTGCGGGCGAGCGCCCGCCATATCGACACGCACCGCATAGTTAAACACCAAGGAAGTGACAAAAATATCGCCCTGCCAATCTTTAAACTGGCTGCCGCGATAGAGGCTCATACCCGAGGCCCCAATCGAGGGGGTCCATTGGTGCAAAGGCTGCGTGGTGCCCTCATATTGCGTGTAAGGCGTGATGCGCGCACCCGAATAGTCGATGCCATAAGAGGCGATGGGCCAGCCGTAATTATTGCCCGGCTGAATGAGGTTCAACTCGTCCCCCCCGCGCGGGCCATGTTCGGCCGCATAAATATTACCGCTTTGCGCATCATAGACAATCGACTGCGAATTGCGGTGGCCATAGCTGTAAATCTCTGGCTGGGCTTGCTCATCGGTTGCAAATGGGTTGTCGGCAGGAACTTTGCCAGTATCTGTTACGCGCACAACCGAGCCGAAATGATTGCCAGTGTTTTGCGCTTGCTCGCGCAAGTCAAACCCATCGCCAACCGTAATCAGCAAGCTGTTATCGGACATAAACGCCATGCGCGCGCCATAATGTACCTGACCGTTTTTCTTTGGCGCAGCTTCGAACACAGTGCTGACATCCTCTAGCGCTGTGCCGGTAAAACGTCCGCGCACGACCCGAAGGGCACTGGCGTCCGACGTGCCAACCGAGAGCGATAGGTAGACCATTTGATTGGTTTCAAACTCAGGGTGGAGAACCACATCCATCAGCCCACCTTGGCCACCATATAGGCTTTCCGGCACACCCAAAACTGGCGCAGCGACTAATTTACCATTGCGAATAACCCGCAAGCGACCCGGCAGTTCGGTTACCAGCAAATCGCCACCAGGCAGAAAGGCCAGCGACCAAGGCGTGTCTAGCCCATCCACCAATTCGTCCAACTGATAGTCAGCCGCCTTGGCGGGCGCACCAAGGGTGATTGCAAATAGCAAACCCAATACAAAAAGCTGTCGTGTTGCACGCATGTCGATCTCTCCTTGTTTATTTCCTGCACTATATTGGCTTTAGCGACAGTTGCAATATAGGCGTCGCCTCCTCTATAAAGAAATCAGACTTTAAGGAGAAGTGGTAATGGGAAAATTCCTACCAACAAAAGCGCAATGCCTTGGCTTTTTTGCCGGCTTGCTTGTGCTCAACATTATTGGCGCTGTGGTTTCGACCCAGTTTAATCTCGGGCATCTTCTGGCGCTGGGCGTGGATATTTCATTTGGCACCCGCCTCTCCACAACCTTTCATGATGTTATCAAAATGCAGCCCCTGTTCGGCGTTATTTTCGGCGTCGGGTTTTTCATTGCTATGGTGGTTGGCCATTTCATTGCCAAATGGGTCAAAATCTTGCCCAATCTGGTTTTCGCGATCTCTGGATTTGCTTCCATGCTGGTCACGCTTGTCTCGCTAACAGCCGCGTTTCAAATCACCGCCATTGGCGCCGCCCGCGAATGGGACGGCTTTATTAGCCTGTGTCTGGTAGGGGCCTTGGCTGGATATACTTATTCTGTGGTTCGCACTCGTTTGAAAGCGCCTGCTTAAGCTGCACTCTGCCAAATCAAATGTGCCATCAAAAAAGGCCGCGCTTTGAAAGCGCGGCCTTTTATAATTTCAAAACCCAATTGGGCTTACTGCGCGGCTTTATACTCCAAGCGACGCGCGTGCAACAATGGCTCGGTATAGCCACTGGGTTGCGAGCGACCTTCAAATACCAAATCGCAAGCCGCCGCATAGGCGATCGAGCTATCTAATTTGTCGGCCATGGGTGTGTAATCGGCATCGCCTGCGTTTTGCTCATCCACCACAGACGCCATACGGGCCATGGTTTCGCGCACTTGCGCATCGGTGCAAATGCCGTGGTGGAGCCAATTGGCAATGTGCTGGCTGGAGATACGCAAAGTCGCGCGGTCTTCCATCAGGCCGACATTATGAATGTCTGGCACTTTCGAGCAGCCCACGCCTTGGTCGATCCAACGCACCACATAGCCCAAAATGCCTTGCGCATTATTGTCGAGCTCTTGCTGCACATCTTCTGGCGACCACTGCGGATGGGTTTCTACAGGCATCGACAAAATCGTGTCTAGGGACGCCCGCGTGCGCGACTTTAATTGGTTTTGCACCGCTTCCACATCTACCGAATGATAATGCATGGCGTGCAAAGTTGCCGCTGTTGGCGAGGGCGCCCAAGCGCAATCGGCACCGGCTTTGGGTTGGCCAATTTTTTGTTCCAACATGGCGGCCATCAAATCTGGCATGGCCCACATGCCTTTACCAATTTGCGCCCGCCCTTGCAGACCGCAGGCCAAACCAATATCGACATTCCAATCTTCGTAAGTGGTCAGCCAGCCAGAGGTTTTCATATCGGCTTTACGGATCATCGGACCCATTTCCATCGAGGTATGAATTTCATCGCCCGTGCGATCGAGAAAACCTGTGTTGATGAAAATCACTCGCGCTTTGGCCGCGCGAATACATTCTTTCAAGTTCACCGTGGTGCGGCGTTCCTCATCCATAATGCCCATTTTCATGGTATTGGCCGGCAAGCCCAAAGCGGCTTCTACCGAGCCAAACAAAGCATCGGTCAGGGCCACTTCTTCGGGGCCATGCATTTTCGGCTTCACGATATAGACCGACCCATGCGGGCTATTTTTCAAACTCGCGTCCGCTTTTTGGAGGTCGTGTTTGGCCAAAAGACCGGTCATCACCGCATCCATAATGCCTTCTGGAATCTCATTTCCACGGTCATCCAAAATCGCCGGATTGCTCATCAGATGGCCAACATTGCGGACCAGCATGAGCGACAGACCTGGCAACGTCAGGGTCGAGCCGTCGGGGGCTGTGTAATCGCGATTTGGGTTGAGCGCGCGGGTCATGGTTTTGCCGCCTTTGCTCATTTCCACTTTCAAGTCGCGACGCAGCAAGCCAAGCAGATTGCGATAGGCTTCGGTTTTGTCTTCCGCATCCACGGCAGCCACCGAATCTTCGCAGTCCATAATCGTCGTCACAGCGCTTTCCATGAACACGTCAGCCACATGGGCGGCATCGTCTTTGCCGATATTATGGCTCGCGTCGATCCAAATCTCGGCGTGCAAATCGTTGTTTTTCAGCAAAATCGCTTCGGGCGCATCGCCTGCACCGCGCGAGCCGACAAATTTCTCGGGGCTTTGCAACGCCGCTTCGCCGCCGGCATGGGTCGCAACCAACGCGGCGTCGACCACTTTATAGGCGGTGACATCGGCGTGCGAAACGCCAGCCAAAGGCGCCATCTCGTCGAGAAAAGCTTTGGCGCGACGGATCACTTCATTACCACGCACAGGGTTATAAGCCCCCGCTGGCGACAAGTCGCCGCTTTGGTCAATGGCGTCTGTGCCATAAAACGCATCATATAAAGAGCCCCAACGCGCGTTGGCGGCATTCACGGCAAAACGCGCATTTTTCACGGGCACCACAAGTTGTGGGCCAGCAATTTTGGCAATCTCATCGTCGACATTGGCCGTTTCAATGCTGAAATCCGGGCCTTCGGCTACCAGATAACCTGTGTCTTGCAAGAAAGCTTTATAGGCTGACGCATCATGGTCTTGGCCTTTGCGGGCTTTATGCCATTCATCGATTTGCGCTTGCAGGTGCTCGCGTTTTTCCAACAGAGCTTTATTGGTGTCGCGGTGCTCGTTCAGTACATTGGCGCAGGCCTGCCAAAACTCGGCGGACGAGACATCGGTTCCGATAATGGCTTCGGTTTCAACGAAATCAGCCAATTGCTTGTCGACCTGAAGGCCAGAAAATTCAACGCGTGCAGTCATTTTGCTCTCCATGAAAATATCGCGCGACACAATGGCGCGACAGGTAATATTGCCCGCAACCTATTCGTTTTTGACCGCATACGCAATATTAAGAGGCAATATATAGTCGGGGAGATACTCGGGGATATACTCGAGAATATCCGCTTTGGGATCCCGCGCTTATTCCACTTGTGCCAACTTGGTCGCATATTCTGCATCAAGGGTTTTCAATTGGCGCAGCGCCAGCCCAATCCAGCCCAAATAAGCCACCCCAACCCCCAGCATCAGCCACACATTGGTCGCCATGCTCATCGTCGAGGTGAGGTAAGACTGGATGGCCAGAAACACAATCATCGACCAAGTGGCAGCAAAAATCCGCTGCTTAATCAGCCCGCGCTTCACCACATGGCTTAAGATGAGTAATATGTTTGTAAGCAAGTGGCGTGTAAATGACGGAGCTAAAAGGGCTGATTTTGGTGTTCTCGCTTTGGCGATGTGTAAATAGGCCAAAACTGAAGAAGGCGTAAGTGACGCCAAGTTCTCCTGGTGCGACGCAAATACAATTGGTCTTTGTAATAGAAGCTGAGGCTGGGTGCTATGGCCCTGGGAGCAAACTTGCTGGCGCTACTAATAATGCGGTTTTCGATTTAGCAGACATTGCTCAAGTTATTTCAGACGAGGTTTGGATGTCTGCAAAAGTAGGCGAGATGAATTACAACTCCTCGCACGAATAGAACTGGTTCTTTAAACTGTTATTAAATTCGGTTTTTTCGGCTTTGTTTAGGACAAATCAGTTATCGTTCAAAAATGCTCTTGAGCATAAGATAAATTTAATTTGGAGGGAAAAATGGAAGAAATTACACTTTGGAATCTTTTGGCATCTGGTCGCATTGGTAATGCACTGGGCATCATTGCGTTAATCTTGTTTGGTTGGTTGGCTCTTCGCTATGCCAACGGCGTCCGTGAAAGCGGAGACGCGAACATGGCTCACAAAGTACTTGGATCGATATTTGTCCTGTCGGGCGGCTTCGCTGGCTATAATTGGAGTATCGAATCTCAAAACTGGTATATTGGTACTGCAAATGCACTGAGTAATTTGAAAGCATCTGGCACTGAAATAAGCAGCGGTGCTGAAGGCTTTATTGCTCAGTATGGCACTGAGTATGCGACTTCCGCAGACCCAGTTGCTCTTATCTTCTGGATTGTGGTCATTGCTACCGCGCTAATGAGCCTTTGGATGCCGAAAAACGGCTAGACCTAGGGTCCAATAGATTTGAACTTTATGGAGGCTGCCCCGATATTGGGCAGCCTCTTTTTTTTGAAAGTCTGGTTGCCTCAACTTTTTATAGCAGCGAAAAAATTTGATACATTTTGATACAAAAAGGCCTATTGCTGACATAAGGGAAATACACAATTTTGTTTAATTTCTCCCATCATCAAAAAGGAGTTTAGCAATGTTGAACCGAAAACTTACAATCTTGACTGTTTTGGCAATGAGTCTGTCATTTCCCGCACTCGCTCAGTCAGACGAAACCCAAAATGCTATTGATGCAGCCGCAGAAGCGCGCGCAGCAGCCGCGCTCGCCTATGAGGCAAAAGACTCTTCCGAAGCAGGGCGGATTGCCGCCGAGGCTGCACTGAACGCGGCTTTGGACGCCAATAAAGCCGCACGCTCAGCGCGGCGTGCGGCTCGACAAGCCGAAGACCCCGCAGTTCTTGAACTCTTGAAAGAAAAACGAGACGCCCTAAAAGATGTTGCTCGAACAGCAGCGGAAGCAGCCCGCGATGAAGCTTTAGAAAATGGTGCGACCGATGAAGAGGCCCGCGAAGCTGCCCGCGAAGCAGCCAAAGAAACCGCTCGTTCTACCGTTGCAGAATACATAAAAGATGCAGGGCTGACGGCAAACCCAGTGTCCAAGGTAGCTCTTGATGCTGCCCGCGATGCTCGAGACGCGGCAAAAGAAGCTACAAAAGCAGCCCGTGAGGCGGCAGGAGATAATTTCAAAGAGATTCGTCGAGAAGTGGTTAAGCATTCAGCTAAAGAGCAGCGCCAAAATGTGCGTCGTGCCGTTATTGAGAACACCTCAAAGGAACAAAGAGACCAAATACGCCGTCGTATTAAAAAAGGTCTTAAAGATTAAGTTTCATACTCCTCCTTCTTCCTTCTATAGTCCAAGGAAAGGATAAGTGCTTCTGTGCGAGGCACTTATCCTCTTGTGTCTTATATGGGGATATCCATGTTGTTGCTGGTCGATGATGACGCTGATATTCGCGATAGCTTAAGCGAGTACCTTGAGGCGAACGGCTTTGAAGTCGTAGCGGCTGAAAACGCAGAAACCGCTCGTGCTGCCATCCTCGAAAATGAATTTGAGTTAATTATTCTCGACATAATGATGCCTGGAGAAGACGGGTTAAGTCTATGCCGCCAGATTTCAGCTCACAATAAAACGCCAATAATTCTGCTTAGCGCGTTGAATGAAGAAATGGATCGGATTATTGGCCTCGAAGTTGGGGCTGACGATTATCTTACTAAGCCCTTTAATCCAAGAGAGCTGTTGGCGAGAATTCGGGCCATCTTGAGGCGCGGGACGGAGCAGCTTGGAACTAGCGGCGACAATAAAGCTTATCGTTTTAGGGGCTATGTATTTGATAGTTCCCTCCATCAATTGACCAACCCTGAGGGGGAGGTTGCGGAGTTGACGGGCAATGAAGCAAAACTTTTGCAACTTTTGTTGGAGGCAGGAAATAGGGTGCTTTCACGTGACTACTTACTCGAACAAATTAGTGGTCGGCAATCAGATGCTTTCGATCGGTCGATCGATAATCAAATCAGTCGATTACGCAAGAAATTAGAAAAAAACCCTGCAAAACCAGAATTTATAAAAACTGTGAGAGGCGGCGGATACCGCTTTTCGATTATTGCGTCCCAAGATGGAGAAATTGAATGATGGGGGGTCACTTGTCCCTGAGAGCACAAATTATTGGCGTCACTGGTTTGGCCATGCTTTGTCTTCAAGTAACAACGGTCGTGCTGTTATTAGATGAGCGTTATTTTACTAGTCAGATCCAACAGGTTGATGATGCGTTATTTCAATTTACTAATGTAGCAGTGACCTTGGAAGAAACTCCAGACTATCTGCATGATAGCGTCATCCAAGCTAATACTAATAACCAACAAATATTTTCCCTCAATGTCAGTCCAGTCTTAACGGCCGCGGATGACAGCGGCTGGTCCGCGGCATTTGAGGAGACCTATTTTGATAGTTTAGAACGAACAAGTTTTTCAACTTCCGCGCCAATAATATCGATTAAAAGGGTCTCGGAAAACTTACAAAAAAAATCAGAAAAAAGCTGGGCTCAAGACGTGATTTTGATTGAGGCTCAGATGTCACAAGGTAATTATCTATATGCGCAATTTGCTCAACCGCCCGTATCCATCAATCTGCAATGGCGTCTTTTAGGCCTTCTGATTGTTGGCCTTTTATCTATAGCTGGATTGTTGCTTTTGATGACTGTAGCGTTGACCCGCCCACTCAATCAGCTAACACGAGCCGCTCGAGCTTTTGGGCTCGGCCAGAAGGCTATTTTCATCAAGGAAACTGGAGCAGCAGACATTCGCCAAGCTGCCACCGCATTCAACCTAATGCAGGATAAGCTGGTTGAAGCATTGCAAAATCAGAAAAATACGCTGGCTGCTATTGGCCATGATTTACGGACACCTTTGACCAGCCTTCGGGTTCGAGCTGAAACTCTCCCCGACAGCCCTAAGCGTGATAAAATAATTGCGAAAACAGAAGAACTGGCTGCCATGCTTGAGGCCATCTTAGGGTTCGCGAAACTTCGATCAGACCCTGCCGCATTGAGTAAGCAGCCTGTTCGATTGACTTCTCTCGTCTCGGCCCTTTGCAGTGATTATCAATCGTCCGGAAAAGAGTGCTCTTTTAAAGTTAATAATGAACCGCCAGAGCTCTTTATCGACACCCTCAACATGCGTCGTGCCTTGGGCAACATTATAGATAACGGTTTGTTTTTCGGGTCCAAAGTAACGGTTACCCTCGACATTGCGGGATCACATGCGACTATCACAGTCCAAGACAATGGCCCTGGAGTTCCTGCTGAAAAGCTGGCCCAATTAACAAAGCCTTTCTTCAGGGCCGAAAATTCGCGTAATGCTGATAGTGGAGGTATTGGTATGGGGCTTGCTCTGGCTAAACAGGTCATAGAACTCCACCATGGAGAAATACATTTTCGGAACTTGGAAAATGGATTTCATGTTACCATTTGCCTGCCAAGCCAGTGACGGGTGCTTTTCAAGTTGTGGAGTTTTGAGATGCCGAGACTAACTATTTTTTATTTCCTTATTTTAGGGTTTTCTTCAGTTGGCTCGGCAACCGCGCTAGAAATAAATGCCAGCCTAGGCCTTGCGGTCGATAGTGCCGCCTCGCTGGAAGACCTGAGCCCGAATGCAGGAAGTCGGAACTCGCATAGCGATAATGTTACAATTTTCGAAGCAGGTATAGCGGGAGAACCGTTATCAGGCCTGACCTTTTCATATGATTTTTCCAGCGAAGAATTTTCAGATTACAGCGAAAATAGCACCATTTCTCACAGTATCGGGGGGGGCTATGAGAAAGAAATTGGCGATTGGTCTCTTGGTTTAAGCGGCGACCATATTTCAATGGCTCTGGATGGCAATGACTATCTTGATATGGCGATGTTCATCCCGTCTCTGAGTTATTTCAGAAACCAAACTTACCTGATGACTAGCCTCATTTTTCAGGAAAAGAGCTTTGTCGATCTAACTCAATTAGATGCGGAAATGACACAATACTCTCTACTCGCCTTCCAATTTTTCAACGGCTATCGGTCTTACTTTTCCATCGGATATTCCACTGCCGAGGAAGATTCTGAGACACCCGATTATGATTTCGACGAAAAGAAGCTCGCCATCGGCGTGACACACCCAATCGCGATCGGGGGACGGACTTATGAGACCAAGTTAACTTATGAAACACGCTCTCGTGACTATCCCAAAGTTGTCAACGCAGAACTTAAAAGTGACGAAGATCGTGATCGCATTCAGTTCAGCCTGGCTACCAGCTTGACAGATAGTTTGGAGTTAGAGCTCTTCTATGATTTCAAAGACCGAAAAGCCAATATTGCTGATGCTACTTATGATAGTCACGTCACAGCCTTAAGGCTTAATTTTCGTCGATAAAGTTGATCATTTTTGTTGACCCACTAGCCCCTGAAGGGAGCAATGGCGGACAGAGAGGGATTCGAACCCTCGAGACGCTATAAACGCCTACACGCTTTCCAAGCGTGCGCCTTCAGCCACTCGGCCACCTGTCCTTCACCACCAATACGATAACCCGTTTGCGCAAAGCGCGCTAAGGTTACCATACGGCAACCAAACGCTTTTAGCGTCGGCCACCTGTCCTTCACCACCAATACGATAACCCGTTTGTGCAAAGCGCGCTAAGGTTACCATACGGCAACCAAACGCTTTTCGCGTCGGCCACCTGTCTTGCAGGGATACTTATAATTATCGCGCAGCGAGATGCAAGTAGGTTCCCTCGTCCGTTTAGTCATCCATTTTCAGCGCAGCAATAAACGCGCCTTGGGGGATTTCCACGCGGCCGAATTGGCGCATCTTCTTCTTGCCTTCTTTTTGCTTGTCCAACAATTTGCGCTTGCGGCTCACATCGCCGCCGTAGCATTTTGCTGTCACATCTTTGCGCAAAGCCGCAATGGTTTCGCGGGCAATAATTTTGCCGCCCAAAGCCGCTTGAATGGGAATTTTAAACAAATGCCGCGGAATCAAATCTTTCAATCGCTCGCACATCGCCCGACCACGGCTCTCGGCGCGCTCGCGGTGGACAATCGTCGAGAGCGCATCCACCGGCTCGGCGTTTACCAATACCGACATTTTCACCAAATCACCGGTGCGATAATCGGAGATTTTATAATCGAAACTGGCATATCCGCGCGTCACGCTTTTCAATCGGTCGTAGAAATCGAATACCACTTCATTGAGCGGCAATTCATATTCCAACATCGCGCGATTGCCCGCGTAGCTCAAATTAATTTGGCTGCCGCGACGGTCTTCGCACAGCTTTAACACCGCGCCCATATATTCGTCTGGCACCAAAATCGAGGCCCGAATCCATGGCTCATCAATATGGTCGAGATAAATGACATCTGGCATATCGGCCGGATTATGTAGCTCCTGCATGGTGCCATCTTTCATGTGCAATTGATAAACCACACTCGGCGCCGTGGTGATCAGATCGATGTCGAACTCTCGCTCAATGCGTTCGCGAATAATCTCCAGATGCAGTAAGCCCAAAAAGCCGCAACGAAAGCCAAAGCCCAAAGCGGCACTGGTTTCCATTTCATAATCAAAGCTCGCATCGTTCAGGCGAAGCCGCGCCATGGCCTCGCGTAAATCTTCAAACTGCGATGAATCCGTTGGAAAAAGCCCACAAAAAACAACAGGTTGCGAGGGTTTAAAACCATCTAGCGCAATCTCACAAGGGTTGCGCTCTTCGGTAACCGTATCGCCCACGCGCGTATCCGCGACTTGCTTAATGGCCGCCGTGAAATAACCAATTTCACCTGGGCCCAATTCTTTCACCGTGTCGCGCTTGGGACGAAACACGCCGACTTGGTCAATCGGATGAGCGGCCCCCGACGACATCATGCGGATTTTCATGCCCTTTTTCATCGTCCCGTCGATGACGCGCACCAACACAACAACGCCCAGATAGGCGTCATACCAACTATCCACCAACATGGCTTTAAGCGGCGCCTCGGGGTCGCCAGCAGGGGGCGGCAATTGGGTGACAATGGCTTCCAACACATCGTCGATGCCGAGCCCTGTCTTGGCCGAAATATCTACGCTGTGTTCCGTGTCCAGGCCAATAACATCTTCGATTTGCTGCTTCACGCGGTCCGGTTCGGCCGCAGGCAAGTCGACTTTATTAAGCACGGGCACAATCTCGTGGTCGACCTCAATGGCCTGATAAACATTGGCCAAAGTTTGCGCTTCTACGCCTTGGCTGGCATCTACCACCAAAAGCGAGCCCTCGCACGCGGCCAGCGAGCGATTTACCTCATAGGCAAAGTCCACATGGCCCGGTGTGTCGATCAGATTGAGCTGATAAGTGTCGCCATCAGCGGCTTCATAGTCGAGGCGCACGGTTTGGGCTTTAATGGTGATGCCGCGCTCTCGCTCGATATCCATATTGTCCAGAACCTGGTCAGACATCTCGCGCGCGCTTAGGCCGCCAGTCAATTGAATGAGGCGATCGGCCAAGGTCGATTTGCCGTGGTCAATATGGGCAATAATCGAGAAGTTACGAATGTGGTTTTGCGTCTGTTTACTCATGGCCGTGATATAGCACTGACTTGGCCTTGAGCCAATGCGTCAAATGACGCAATAGCAAGAGCGTCAAATGACGCCATCATTAATGCGTCGAATGACGCGATAGCAAGAGCGTCAAATGACGCCGCCTCATTGGCGTCCCTTGCGAGGGCTAACCGCGCAATTTTCCGCCGGTAGCTTTTTCGACGGCGGCGGTAATTTTCTCAGCTACCGCTTCAATATCTACATCGGTCAGCGTTGCGTCTTTGGGTTGCAAAGTCACTTCCAAGGCAATGGATTTTGCGCCCTCGGCCAGATTACCACCTTCAAAAGCGTCGAACACGCGCACTTCTGAGATGAGTTTTTTATCGGCTCCTTTGGCGGCGCGCACCAATTGTGCGGCCTCTACTTGCGCCTCTACCTCGAAAGCAAAATCGCGGCGCAGGCTCTGCAAATTCGGCAAATCCAAAGCCGAGCGCGCTGGCGAGCCATACCCTTTGGGGGCCGGCACCGTATCGGGGTAAACCTCGAAAGCCACCACCGGCAGGGTAATGCCAAAGGCTTGCAAAATCGCTGGATGCACTTCTCCAAAAGCGGCCATCGGCTGTTTGGGGTTGCGCGCCAAAATGCCCGAGCGCCCCGGGTGATAACGATCCGATTGTGGGGGTAAAACTTGCAAAGCACTGGCATCCACACCGCATGCCGCCAAGGCCGCTTGCGCATCGGCGCGCGCTTGATAGGCATCGACGGACGTGGCTCGGCTTTGCCAATTTTTCGGCGTCGCCAGCCCAGCGCGAACCCCTGCGCCAACGAAACGTTGCGCGCCTGGTTCGGCCGCGAGAAATTCATTTCCCAGCTCGAACAACGCCAGGCTTTGCGCCCCTCTGTCGCCATTGCGCTGCACCGCGTCGAGCAGGCCTGGCAAGAGAGATGGACGCATATGCGACAGCTCAGAAGAAATAGGATTGGCCAGCTTCAGCCCGTCTGCGACATGAAACAAATTCGCTTGGGCTTCGCTCACAAAAGACCAGGTCAGGGCCTCGACCATACCGCGCCCTGCCAGCGCACGGCGCATTAATCCGGCGCGACGTTGCGACAAAGTCAGCGTTGGGCGCGCCACGCCTGCGCGTTTTGGCAGCGGCGTCGAGGGCACTTCTTGCAGGCCATAAATCCGCGTAATTTCTTCCACAATATGGGCGCTGCTTTCAAAGCCCGCCGCCACATCTGGGCGCCAGCTTGGCACGTCTATGGTCCAGGTTTTTCCGGTCTCTACGCCAAAACCCAAGGCTTCGAGAATGCGTTGCATCTCGCTTTCTTCGACCTCTAATCCGGTGAGTTGTTGCACGCGGGCCGGGTCAAAATCGACTTTGGTTTCGGCTGTTGGCACCTGCCCGCCCATCGTCGGGGCTTGGGGGGTACCGCCACAAATATCGACAATCATTTGCACCGCTAAATTCAAACCTGTCTCGACGGAGGCAGGGTCGACGCCGCGCTCAAACCGATAGCGCGCATCGCTTTCAATGTGATGATGGCGACCCGACATAGCGATAGCGATCGCGTCAAACCAGGCGCTTTCGACCAGCACGTTTTTGGTCTCCAAGCTCGAGCCGCTTTCCATGCCGCCCATAATGCCGCCCAGACCCAAAACGCCCTTATCATCGCCAATCACGCAATCGGCTTCGGTTAGCTCGTAAGTTTGTTCGTCGAGGGCCACAAAACTCTCGCCAGCTTTGGCTTGGCGCGCGGTCACCGTGCCGCTCACTTTATCGGCGTCATAGACGTGCAAAGGGCGTCCGCGGTCGTAGGAAATATAATTGGTGATATCGACCAAAGCGCTAATCGGATTTAACCCGATAGCCCGCAGGCGGGTTTGCAACCACGCAGGGCTGGCTTGGTTTTGCACGCCCTCGATGAGACAGCCCGCAAATACCGGACAGGTGTCGCCCTCGACGTTTATCGCCGTGGTCGATTTTGTATCGCTTTGGATGGGGGCCGCCACATCGGCTTTCAAAGTGCCCAGACCCGCTGCCGCCAAATCGCGAGCAATGCCGCGCACGCCCAAACAATCGGGCCGGTTGGGCGTAATGGCAATCTCAATCATCGGGTCGGTTTGACCCAAGGCTTGCGCTGCAGACGTGCCAATCGCAAGCCCCGCGTCCAGCTCGATAATGCCATCGTGATCGCCCGATAGTCCCAGCTCGGCGCCCGAACACATCATGCCATTGCTCTCGACGCCGCGAATTTTCGCTTTGCCCAAGACCATACCGTTGCTCGGAATAACCGCACCTTGCTGCGCCAAAATACCCTTGAGGCCGGCACGCGCATTGGGCGCGCCGCAGACCAGCTTTTGCTCGCCCGAACCAGATTTCACCGTGCAGATTTGCAATTTATCAGCATCGGGATGGGGCTGCGTGGCGAGTATTTCGGCCACTTCAAAATTCTCAAACAGCGCAGAAGGGTCGACCAGCTCTTCGACTTCCAAGCCGATGAGCGTCAATTTATCGACAATCGCCTCTAGCGACGCGTCGGTGTCGAGATGGTCGTGCAACCAATTTAGGGTGAACTTCATGGTCTCGCGCTCCCTATTTGCCGCTCAAAGATTTATTCGATAGCCCAGCCGCCAAGCCCGGCACATCGATGGGCATAAAGCCATAATGTTTCAGCCAGCGCACATCGCTCTCGAAGAAAGCGCGCAAATCTGGCGCGCCATATTTCAACATCGCCAAACGGTCGATGCCCATACCAAAAGCAAAGCCCTGATATTTGGTGGCGTCGATGCCCGCGTGGCGCAAGACTTCTGGATTGATCATGCCCGAGCCACCAATTTCCATCCAGTCGTCGCCCTCGCCCACAATCAGCTGATTGCCATCGCGGCGGCACTGCATGTCAATCTCCATGCTCGGCTCCGTAAACGGGAAATAACTAGGGCGCAGGCGAATGGCAATATCGTCGACCTCAAAAAACGCCGCCAAAAAAGCTTCCAGCGTATGTTTCAAATGTCCCATATGGGTCGTCTCATCGACCACCAGTCCCTCGACTTGATGAAACATCGGCGTATGCGTTTGGTCACTATCACAGCGATAGGTGCGACCCGGCGCGATGAAGCGAAACGGTGGCTCGCCATTTTCCATGGTGCGCACTTGCACCGGCGATGTATGGGTGCGCAGCAAAAGGCGCTCGCCATTTTCATCCGGTTCAAAATAAAACGTATCGTGCATTTGGCGCGCGGGATGGGCTTCTGGAATATTCAGCGCGGTGAAATTATAAAACTCGCTTTCAATGTCTGGCCCTTCGGCGACATCGAAACCCATATCGGCAAAAATCGCCGAGATTTCTTCCATCACTTGGCTCACCGGATGCAGACGCCCAACGAGTAGCGGGTCGTCGAGCAATGGCAACGTCATGTCTTGTTTTTCATCGACCAGGCGCGCGTTTAAGGCCGCGATATCTAGCTCTGATTTTTTAGCGGCAATGGCTTTGGTAATCTGGTCGCGCAACACGTTAAAGGCGGGGCCTTTGACTTGGCGCTCTTCGGCGCTCATGCCGCCCAGGGTTTTCAGCAAAGCCGACACAGAGCCCTTTTTACCGAGGCTGCCCACACGCACCGCTTCCAGCGCAGGTGCATCTGCGGCAGTGCTGATTTGCTGCATCAGCTGTGTTTCTAACTCGTCTAGGTTTTGCTCAGCGCTCATTTGCCATCTCATTTAGTTCAAATAAAAACCCGCCCGAAACAGCCTAGGCACCTATTTATAAAATAGAGCCATACGCGGTTGCGGGCGGGGTTCATGTTGGCAGGGGCACTTGCGCCCCGTCAATTGGTTTTAAACTCTAGCCGAGCGCAGCGCGCGCTTTACCCACCAGAGCTTCAAAAGCAGCCGGCTCATGTACAGCCAAATCGGCCAATACTTTGCGGTCTACTTCGATACCTGCTTTACCCAGCCCGTTGATAAACTGGCCGTAAGGCATGTCGTGTTGGCGCGCGGCCGCGTTGATACGCTGAATCCACAAAGCACGGAATGTGCGTTTGCGGGCGCGGCGGTCGCGGAAGGCATATTGACCGGCTTTGGTTACAGCCTGCTTCGCCACCCGAATGGTGTTTTTGCGGCGACCGTAATAGCCCTTGGCTTTTGATAGAACTTTTTTGTGGCGTGCGTGAGATGTCACGCCGCGTTTTACACGAGACATAGTATCCCCCTAACCGTTTGGTAAAAATTTGCGAATAGCTTTGGCATCCTGCGGCGCCAAAGTCGTGGTGCCTCGCTGGTTGCGAATTTGCTTACTCGAGCGCTTAATCATACCGTGCTGCTTACCAGCTTGTGCGGCTTTTACTTTGCCAGTCGCGGTAAGCTTAAAACGCTTTTTCGCTCCTGATTTGGTCTTCATCTTGGGCATTTCGTCATCCTTTATCTATAAACGGGAACCCGTTTGTTTCAATCCATGCAGCAAGCTGCAAAGGTGCAAATCAACCAACATGGCAGCCCTAACAGCCAGAAGGTTGAGCCATCACATTTTTGAGTAACGTGACAAGCAGCGCGTGTTATACGAGAAATAAGAGAAATTGCAAGCGAAAGCATGAGGAAATGACCCAAAGCCAGTCTCCCGAAAGCGCCAGCGTGCGCCCGCAAGTTATCGCCCATCGGGGCGGCGCAGGCCTATGGCCAGAAAACACCCTGCAAGCTTTTCAAGAAGCCATAGACCTTGGTGTCCACGGTTTGGAATTTGACCTGCAATTGTCCAAAGACGGCCAGATTATGGTGCATCACGACAGCCATTTAAAAGCCGATGCCACACGGTTGGACGGCGCCTATTTGACAGCCCCCACGCCGCGCATCGATGCTTTGAACGGCGCGCAATTGCAAACCTATGATGTCGGCCGCATCGCCCCCAAAACGCGCGAGGCTGAAAAACGCCAGACCCAGACCGCCAAAGACGGGGCGCGTATCCCCTATTTGCACGAGCTCGACCACCTGATCGCCGATCAGGGCCTGCAAGGATTTCAGCTCTATGCCGAATTAAAAACTGATATGGGCGCAGACCCTGCGCAAGCCGAGGCCTTGGCAATGGCTTACCTTGAAGCGCTCGACGCCTCGCCCGTGGCCAAAGCCCATCGGGTTATCTCTTTTGATTGGCGTTGCTTGGCGCGGGTGCGAGCCAATCGCCCCGAAATCGAAAATGCTTATACCGCCATGCCTTTTGCCAATACCGACCCGGCTCATGAGAGCGCCGCGCAAGATACGCCAATGGCAGCGGCCATCCGCGCCGCCTCGCAACATGGCGCCCCTTGGTGGGGGTCACATGATTGGCGCACCCACACAGGCGATAGCCATGGCGAGAAAGTTTTGCGCGCGATTGGCGCGGCCGGGGGGAAAGGCTGGATTGCCTATTGGCGCGACGTCACACCCGACACAATGGCGATAGCAAAGGAGCTAGGCTTGAAAGTATCGGCTTGGACGGTGAACGAAGTGGCAGATATGAAAAACCTCGCCGCCATGGGCGTCGAGGCTTTGATCACAGATCGCCCGGATAGGGCGCTCGGTCTTTAAAGATTTAGTGGCCTATTTAGGGCCGATCACCATAATCATTTGCCGGCCTTCCATTTTTGGATAGGCTTCGACTTTGGCCAATTCTTCTGTGTCGGCTTTCACGCGGTTCAATACATCCATGCCAAGACTTTGGTGCGCCATTTCGCGCCCGCGGAACCGCATGGTGACTTTTACTTTGTCGCCAGTTGTCAGGAATTTAACCACATTGCGCATTTTCACATCATAGTCATGCGTATCGATATTGGGGCGCATTTTGATCTCTTTGACTTCGACCGTCTTTTGATTTTTGCGCGCTTCGCTAGCTTTTTTCTGCTCTTGATATTTTAGCTTACCGTAGTCGAGAATTTTGCAAACCGGAGGGCTCGCATTTGGCGATACTTCGACAAGGTCGAGGCCCGCTTCTTCTGCCATGGCAAGGGCGCTATCGGTATCTACCGTGCCCATTTTTTCGCCTTCGGCTCCAATCAGGAGAACGGAAGGAGAGCTAATCATACTGTTAATCCGCGGGCCTTGATGGCGTGGCGGCTGCGCTGCGTGGGGTCTACGTGCTATGGGATCACTCCGTTATAATTTCACTAGATGGCAGAAATTCCGCCATATCTCGCTAGGTTTAGGGCAATAAAGAGGGAAGTCAACAGCAAATGCCCAGCTCTGGGAGACGAGCCTAGGAATTCGTGCCGCTGGGGGTTTTGACACCCAATATCCAAAATGGACGCGGCCAGACAAAAAACCGTAAAGCGCCAAGCGCCTCTCGGCTTGGCTGATGCACCGCCTCGAAATGGCGCCAAGACATGCGCCGCACCAAAGCCATGGCCCCGCGCAACCCAAGCGCGGCATACACCCAAACCTCGTCGGCTGGCAAAGACACGCGAGCCGCTTGCCCGCGGCTGACCAAAACCGTTAGGGAAGAACTCTCCCCATAAAGCGTCTTTATGGCCTCCCCCAATGCCGCATCTGAGAGGCCAACCCCGATAAGCAAAATGCCCCCAGGCTCTTTTATTGGGCGCGGCGTAAAACGGCTCACCCAATCAGCTCATGGTAGACATTGAGCGTGCGATGGCACATGGCGGTTTGCGTGTAATGAGCGCGCACATTGGCACAGCCATTGGCTCCCATAGCTTTTAAGTCGGCCGGCGCCAACCCCAAAGCCGCATCCAACGCTTGGGCTAAAGCGCTGGCGCTATCGGGCTTGGCCAGCCACCCCGAGCCGCCTGCATTGCCGGGTTTGGCAATCACGGTTTCGCGAAACCCACCCGCATCAGAAGCCACAACGGGCAGGCTGGCGGCTTGCGCTTCAATAATTGTGCGGCCAAAAGGTTCGGGCCGAATGGTTGGCACGACAGCCAAATCGGCCGCCGCATAGGCCGAGGCCATATGGCTTTCGAGGCCCGCAAAAACCAAACGCTCGGGCAACCCCAAACGTTCGGCTTGCGCCTTCAGCTCGGCCACATATCCATCGCGGCCTTGCGCGCTGCCGACCAAAACCAAATAAGGCTTCGTGTCGCTGGTCAGTTTCGACAGCGCCTCTACCAATACGTGTTGGCCTTTTAAATGGGTGACGCGCGCAGGGCACATAATCACGAAAGCTTTTTTCGGCACTTGCCATTGTGCGCGTTTGGCCGCTTTATCGGCGGCTTTGAAGTTTTTCTTCGCCAAAGCATCGACATCGCAGCCGCGCGGAATGACGCGTAATTTATCGACGACATGGGGATACACTTTGGCAATTTGGCTGGCGGTATAATGCGAATTGGCGATCGACACGCGCCCGCGCACCAAAATGCTATTGTAAAAAACCTTGCCGCGCGGCTTGTCTTGCACGCTTGAATGATAGGTGGTCATAAACGGCACGCCTGCCCATTTGCCAGCCCAAAGCCCCGACCAACCCGGCGCGCGCGAGCGGGTATGCAAAAGGTCGATATTTTCAGTTCGTATCAGCGCAGCCAAGCGGCGCGCATTGTTCCACATCACCAGAGGGTTTTTAGAGGCGACGGGCATCGGCACAATCTCGCCACCAACTTTTAAAACGTCGTCGGCCAGCGCGCCACCTTGCGTGGCCACCAAAGCGCGCCCGCCATTGGCAACAATCGCGCGCGCCATTTCTAGAGTGGTAATTTCCGCACCGCCGACATCTAGCTCGGGCACCACTTGCAAAATGCTTTTGCCCGTCATGTCGACAGATTGGCTGGATGGCATGGTGAATGGAGAGCCCACAATATTTCCTCACGAATGGCTGGCAGGTTTTGCTTCTGCTTTGCCGGAGCTTCAGTCATAATTGAATTTAGTCGAAAAACCAAATCGGCTCCGTTGATAGGACCGCGTTGATATGAAAAGCCGAACCAAAAAGGAAGCCACATGAGCGTGCAATTTCTAACCCGAGATGAGCCTGGTTTTGGTCCCCAGAAAATTGCCTATCAGCAACAAGACGCCGTTGAACCGGGCCTCGGCGTGGTGTTTTGCGGCGGCTTTCGCTCCGACATGACAGGCACCAAAGCGCAAGCCTTGGCCGAATGGGCGCGCGCGCGCGCCACACCTTTCACCCGATTTGATTATTTTGGCCACGGCGCTTCCACCGGCACGTTCACCGATGGCACGATGAGCTATTGGCGCGGCGATATCCCCAAGGTGTTGGACGAGGTTTGCCCTGGCCCCCAAATTTTGGTGGGCTCCAGCTTTGGCGGCTGGCTCTCTTTAATGGCGGCGCTCGACCGGCCCGAAAAAGTGGCGGGGCTTTTGCTCATCGCCCCCGCCGTCGATATGACCGAGCGACTGATGTGGGATCGGTTTTCCGAAAAAGCGCGCGAAAAACTCATGCGCGAAGGCCTGATTTATGACCCTTCCGAATATGACCCCGAAGGCTACCCGATTAGCCAAGCGCTCATCGAAGACGGGCGGCACCATTTAATGCTCGGGCAAAGCATCGAGCTGGATATTCCTGTGCGAATTTTACATGGCCAAAAAGATGACGCCGTGCCGTGGCAATTATCGTTGGAGTTGGCCGAACAACTCACCAGCCAAAATGTCGAATTGCAGTTTTTGAAAGATGGTGACCATCGCCTATCCGAGCCTGCCCAGATTGATAAAATTATTAACCTGCTAGACGCACTTCTTGGGGCGCCCGCGTAAGGCAGGCCGCTTTATTTCTTCGCCTGCATCTCTTGGTAAAGCGCGCCGAGCCCAGCGCGATAATCTGGATAGAGCAGGCGCACGCCCAGCTCTTCTTTGAGCCGCGTATTTTTAATCCGCTTGTTGTCAGCATAAAAACTTTGCGCCGTGGGCGACAGCTCCGCGTCCTCAAAAGCCATCAGGGGTGGCGCTTCCAACCCCAGTAAATCAGCGGCAAAAGCCACCACCTCTTGAGGCGGGGCGGGCGCATCATCGCACACACTATAGGCGCGCCCCGCCTGGGGTTTGTCGATGGAGGCCAGCAGAATTTGCGCAATATCAGCTACATGAATGCGCGAGAACACCTGGCCCGTTTTCTCTATGCGGCGCGCTTTGCCGTTTTGCATGGAGACCAATTGATTGCGCCCGGGCCCATAAATTCCAGCCAGGCGAAAATAATGTATCGGCAAATTTAACGCCTCAGCCACAGCGCCCCAAGCGGCTTCGGCATCGACACGCGCTTGCCCGCGCGCGCCCATTTTCCCGCGCGGCGTGTCTTCGTCAATCCACGCGCCGGCATGGTCACCATAGACCCCCGTGGTGGATAAATACCCAACCCAGCTGAGGGCATGGGTTTGCAGGGCGGGCGTCAAAAGCGGCAAAGCCGGATCGCCCTCGCGCGTCGGCGCGGCAGATAATAAAACATGCGTGGTGCCCGCCAGCTGGTCTGGCGTCAAAGGCGCACCGTCGAGGCGAATGGGGGTAATGCCCATGGCTTTCAATCGGGCGGCTTTTTCCTCGTCGCGACACGTAGCCGTGAGCTGCCAACCGCGCGCCGCCAACTGCGGTGCCAAGGCTTGGGCGCAAAAGCCAAAGCCGAAAAACAACATATGATTATCCGGCTTAGCCATGCGCATCTCCTATCGCTTTTTGCCATTCGGCAAGCGCGTCTGGGTCGGTTTCCTCGAGCCGGTATTGGGGCGCCAAGGCTTGCAGTTTTTCTTTGTCGATTTGCGCCAAAGCCCAAATGGCTGTGGCGCGCACGACGCCGTCTTTATCGCCAAGGCGCGCCACCACGGCCTCACGGTGCGCCGATGTGGGCGCTTGCATATTGCCCATCGCAATCAACACATTGCGTAAAAAAGAAGTTAGGCCGGTACGCTTAATAGGCGTCGATTTAAAGAACTCGCGAAAGCGCGCATCATCCAATTGCGACAAAAATATCAGGTCGGGCAAATCCATATCGGCTTTTAACGCCAGTTTCGCCTCTTGCGCGGTTTGAGCATATTTGTTCCATGGGCAAACGGCCAAACAATCATCGCACCCATAAATATGGTTGCCCATGGGCGCGCGCAAGTCTTCGTCGATCATGCCCTTATGCTCAATGGTCAAATAAGAAATGCAGCGGCGCGCATCCAATTGATAGGGGGCCGGGAAGGCTTTCGTCGGGCAGACATCTAAACAGGCTGAACATGAGCCACAATGGTCGACTTCCGCCTCGTCCACGGGCAAAGCCAGTGTGGTGAAAACCGAGCCCAAAAATAGCCAAGAGCCCATTTCGCGCGAGACCAAATTCGTGTGTTTGCCCTGCCAGCCCAGCCCGGCTTTTTGCGCCAGGGGTTTTTCCATCACGGGTGCTGTATCGACAAAAACTTTCACTTCCGCGCCGCTCTCCTCTGCCAGCCAACGCGCCAAGGCTTTCAACTTTTTCTTGATGACATCATGGTAATCGCGGCGCTGGGCATAGACCGAAATCAGGCCTTTATCGCTGGCTTTCAAGCCCTCGAGAGGGTCGCTTTCGGGGCCGTAATTCATCCCCAAAAGGATAACGCTTTGCGCCTCGGGCCAGAGATGGTTGGGCGCACTGCGCTCATAGGTTCGGCGTTCCATCCAGCTCATTTGGCCGTGATGGCCGGCCGCCAAATAGGCCTGCAACCCCTCGCCCGCATCGGCCCCCAAACTGGCAGAGGCAATGCGGCACACCTCGAACCCCTCGAGCTTGGCGCGGGCCTTCAAAGCGGTTTTGAGAGAAGTTTCCTCTGCCGTCATAACGGCTTAAAAATCAGGGTCAGCATAATAAGGCGGCGGCCGCATGCCCGCCACATGGTCGGCCAAAAGTGGACGAAACGACGGGCGCGACTTCAACCGCGCATACCAATCGCGCATCACAGGCCATAATTTCCAAGGCACATCGCCAGTATAATCGAGGCAAGATAAATGCGCGGCGGCCGTTAAATCCGCCAGGCTCATTTCGCCGCCCGCCAACCAATCGCGGCTTTGCAGCAAATAAGTGAGATATTCCAAATGCAAATTCAGATTGTGCAGCCCGACGCGCACCACATCCATATCGGGGCCGCCGCCGCCATCTTCGGCGCCCATAAAGCGGCGGTCGATCTTCTCGACAGTGATTAAGCGGCCAACCTCTTGGTGAAATTTATCATCGAACCAAGCTGAAATACGGCGCACTTCCGCGCGCGACAAACCAGAACTTGGCATCAAAGGCAAAGCGCCGCCTTTTTCTTCGAGCCATTCCGAGATGGCATAATGGCCGGCAATGGTTCCCGCCTCCCCGATGAGCACAGGCACTTCGCCAGATGGGTTGAGCATCAAAAAGTCTAGTCGGCGCTCCCAAGGGCGCTCTTCGACATATTCGACAGCAAATTTTTTCTCGCCCAACATGAGACGAATTTTGCGCGAGAACGGACAGACCGGTTGATGAAATAATGTAGCCATAGGAGGTTAAATTAAGCCGCTTGGCGATTTGGAGCAAGGAAAACACACAAGGTTTTGACACAGATGGCGCTTGGCTTTGCCCGCCAACACAGATAATTTGACCTATGGCTTTTGAAAACATCCTTTTTCTGGCGCTCATTCAGGGCATTACCGAATTTATCCCCGTCTCTTCCTCGGGGCATTTGACCCTTCTGCATGCTTGGATGCCGAGCGACCAAGCGGCAGCCGATGCTTTGACCGATAATTTGATTCATGATTTGACGATGGATGTCGCTTTGCATTTTGGCACGCTCATCGCCGTCATCGTCTATTTTCGCGCGGAAGTGAAAAACCTTGTGCACGGCGGGGTTGATATTTTAACGCGGCGCGAAAGCCAAAACCGCGCCCAAGCCATTCACCTTATTTTGGCCACGGTGCCTGTGCTTCTCGCCGCGGCGGCGCTTTTGGCCAGCGGCCTTCTCGACGCTTTGCGCACACCAGAAGTGGTCGCATGGGCGAGCCTTATATTTGCCATGCCCCTGTATTTGGCCGACCGCTTTGGCGCCAGCGACAAAACCCTGGCCAGCGTTGAAAATCGTTCGGCCTTATGGCTCGGCTTGGCGCAAATATTGGCATTGATTCCAGGTGCCAGTCGCTCTGGCGTCACCCTGATGGCGGCGCGCGGGCTCGGCTTCGAGCGCGAAGCGGCGGCGCGGTTTTCTATGTTAATGGCCATCCCCGTCATCTCGTGTTTTGCCGCGCTCAGCCTTTTGCAACTCATCTTGCAAGGCCAGTGGGGGGCGCTGGGCGAGGCGGCACTGGGGGCCATTTTGGCCGGCGGATTTGCTTTCCTCAGCATCGACGTGTTCTTGCGCATGACGCGCAAAGTTTCGCTATTGCCCTTCGTTATCTATCGAGTGGCTTTGGGCGGCGCGATTTTATGGCTGCTTTAACCCTTGTTGGGTTTTTTACCCGACGGGCGGAAGCGCCATAGATAGTCTGGCAAAAGCGCGGCAATCGGTGTGGTCTTTAACCCCAAACGAACAAACCCCATCGCGCCCTCGGTCACCAAATTATCGCTTTTCAGCAAAATCAATTGATCTGGCGTCAACAAGGGCTTGGGCATAAATTGCGCGACACTGGCAATCAGGCGCGCCGCCAAAAACGGCATCGGCACGAGCAAACGATTGCGGCCAATTTCGGCCAACAAAAGTTCCATCAATTGCTTGAACGTAAAAATATCTGGCCCGCCCAACTCATAAGTCCCGGCAGGCGCATTGGCTTGCGTGCCACACACACAAGCCTCCACCGCGGCCGCGACGTCAAATACCGAAACCGGCTGATAGCGCGTCGTGCCACCCCCGATGAGCGGCAAAGCAGGTGCCACCAAAGCAAGGCCTGCAAAGCGATTGAAAAAATCATCTTCCGGACCAACCACAATCGAGGGACGCAAAATATGCGCACTCGGCAAGGCTTCCATAACCCCATTTTCAGCCGCCGCTTTGCTTTGCGCATATAAAGAAGCCGATTGCGCATCCGCGCCAATGGCCGAAATATGCACAAAGTTTTTTATCTTTTTCGCCGCCGCAGCCTTGGCCACACGCACGCCGCCTTGGGCTTGCACGGTGGCAAATTTTTGCTTGCCGGTTTCGAATAAAATACCAACGGCATTAATGGCCGCATCGGCGCCCTCAAGAGCGGCCTCGACGCTGGCATCATCGCGGATATTGGCTTGCACAATTTCTATCTGGCCTGGCTTGCCACCTGTCTTCAGATGCAGAGCTTCATTGGGACGCCGCGTTGCGACGCGAATTTGATAGCCCGCTTTGGCCAGCCGACGCACGATGTGGCGACCCACAAATCCAGTGCCCCCAAAGACGGTAATGCGGGCGTTTTTCTGGAGAACCAATTTCTGAGCCATGTCGTTTCCTTACCTAACTTGAACCTTTGAGCGCTAGCCTGAGCGCAGCACGATAGGAGTTGTTCTTAATCTATGTGAGCGATGGCGGAAAGGAAAAACCGTCTGCTTTGTGGCTCGATAAGCAGCCATTGACAATTATGCCGCGCCCGCCTAAACCATGCTCCTTACCTCAAGTAAGGCCCAGGTGGCGGAATTGGTAGACGCGCTAGCTTCAGGTGCTAGTACTCGCAAGGGTGTGGAAGTTCGAGTCTTCTCCTGGGCACCATTTTCAAATTTCAAGCGCCGTGTTTCACGGTCCAAGCCATTGATCTTCAAGCATATTTGTTTGGGGAGCAGAGATCATGGTTTCTATGGTAGACCAAATGGTAGACCAAAATACGACATACCTAACCAGGCGTCGGGGTGTGCATTACTACTATACGCGGCGCATTCCAAAAGAACTTCAAAAGCGACTGGGTAAAAAGCGAATTGTCGTATCGCTTAAAACGAAGTCGCGTAGCAAGGCAATCACTTCTGCAATTGTTTTGTCAGAAAGGCTGGAGAGCTTCTGGAACGGTATGAAGCTCGAAGAGATAATTTCACAACATTCGATGACGCTGGAGAGCCCAGCTCAACCGGCCGCATCGATTACATTATCCGAAGCTCTCGACCTCTACCTGCGTCTTAAGGGCAAAGGGAAGGGGGAAACGTTTGAGCGGACTGCGCGACGTAACATTGAGCAATTGATGGTTTTGAGCGGCGATGTCTCTATCAGTGAGCTGACTTCTGCCGATGGGGCAAGTTTCCGGGATCATTTGATTCAAAGAGGCCTTGCCTCTTCTTCGGTAAAGAGGTGCTTCGCTTCAATTCGATCTATTGTCTCCTTGGCCATCCAAGAACACGGACTACAAAACACCAATCCATTTGCAAAAATATTCATTCCAGCCGATGACAAGGTAAAAACCCGACCAACCATGCCGGTAAAAACAATCAAAATATTGCAGGCGGAATGTGAAGCGATAGACGATCCAAATCGCCATCTACTTGCTCTAATCAGCGATACGGGCCTTCGCCTTTCAGAGGCACTGGGTTTGATAAAAGAGGATATCGTTCTTGATACTGAAATACCCCATTTGATTATCCAAGAGCACCCCTGGCGCAAGCTTAAGACCACATCAAGCAAAAGGCTCGTTCCACTTATCGGATACAGTTATTGGGCTGCGGAACGGATTATGCAGATTGAGGGACGATTTGCCTTCCCGAATTACACCAGTACGTCTAAATGCAGTGCCAACTCAGCAAGCGCTGCGCTTAACAAATGGCTGAAGCCGCGAGTGCCCAAAGATTGCGTGGTTCATTCATTCCGGCATGCTCTGCGTGATCGTTTAAGAGCGGTTGAGTGTCCGTCAGACATTTCTGATGCCATAGGTGGTTGGAGCACTTCCGGCATAGGCCACTCATATGGCAATGGGTATGACCTTGCCGTGAAGAAAAAGTGGCTCCAGAAAATCATAATTTAGGAAGGCCCAAGTTCCGAGATGCTTGAAGATCAATGGCTTGGACCGTGAAACACGGCGCTTGAAATTGCGACCTCGGGCGGCGTGCCGCACCCGATGCACGGCAGAACATGGATTGATAAGGAAGTGGTTGAATTATGCGGGATTTCAGAAGATGAGCTGGCAGGCTATTTAAAGCCGGCTCTCTATG
>Ga0233444_10000112_pt1 | contig 105646 bp, 101 predicted proteins | sample SI_124_October20_6_FD_182792 | JGI IMG/M metagenome (GOLD analysis project Ga0233444, IMG submission 182792) | Seawater microbial communities from Saanich Inlet, British Columbia, Canada - SI_124_October2016_10_MG | ecosystem: Environmental > Aquatic > Marine > Inlet | place: Canada: British...
AAAAGTATCACAGATGGCAGCAATTATTAACTATATCAAAGATTCTTTCGAAGAATTAAAAAATAATGTAACCTGGACCCCCCGTGCCGAATTACAGCAATCTGCTATTGTAGTACTGGTCTTTTCCATACTATTTTCATTAGCTATTTGGGGAGCCGACACTGTTTTGTCTGGTGTAGTGCAAGCCTATTTTAACCTGATCAACGGATAAACATGGCAGAAGCAAGCCCAAAAAAATGGTATGTTGTTCGCGCAGTAAGCGGTCAAGAAGCAAAAATTAAAGATTATATAGCTTCTGAGATCAACCGCTTAGGCTACGCCAGTTACCTAGAAGACATTCTTGTTCCAACAGAAAAGGTCGTGCAGATTCGCAACGGTAAAAAAATTAATAAGGAAAAAGTATACTATCCTGGGTACATTATGATCAAGGCTGATTTATCTGGGGAAATTCCTCACGTAATAAAATCTGTGACTAATGTTATTGGTTTTTTAGGAGAAACGAAAGGCGGAGAACCTATTCCTTTGCGTACAACAGAAGTAAATCGCTTGTTAGGTAAAGTAGATGAATTAGAATTAAGTAAAGAACATGTAGCAATTCCTTTCACAGTAGGGGAAAGCATCAAAGTAGTCGATGGGCCTTTTAACGGTTTCAACGGTACAATAGAACACGTTAATGAAGATAAACGTAAGCTGCAAGTAATGGTGAAGATTTTCGGAAGAAAAACACCATTAGAACTTAGCTACATGCAAGTAGATAAAATTTAAATGTTACTCATATAAATTGAATTTCCTAGGCTTCCACTTTGGAAATTCGCAAATGTAAATTGAAACAATGGCAAAAGAAGTAGACAAGCTAGTCAAATTACAAGTTAGGGGAGGTGCTGCGAATCCATCGCCACCGGTTGGACCCGCGCTAGGTGCCGCAGGAGTCAATATCATGGAGTTTTGTAAGCAGTTTAATGCTAGAACTCAAGATAAGCCAGGTAAAGTATTACCGGTAGTGATTTCTGTATTTAAAGACAAATCATTTGATTTCGTCATTAAGACACCTCCGGCGGCCGTTCAATTGATGGAAGCAGCCAAGGCTAAAAAAGGCTCTGGAGAACCCAATAGAACAAAAGTAGCCTCGGTTACTTGGGATCAAGTCCGTAACATCGCAGAAGATAAAATGCAGGATTTAAATGCATTTACCATCGAATCTGCTATGAAAATGGTCGCTGGTACTGCTCGATCTATGGGCTTCACAGTTCAAGGTAAGTCACCCTTTTAATTTTTAAAGAAGAAAAGAAATGGCAAGACTTACAAAAAAACAAAAAGAAGCACGCGCAAAGGTTGACGCAAAGAAAACCTATTCGCTAGAAGAAGCATCTGCATTAGTTAAAGATTTAACCAATGTAAAATTTGATGCCTCGGTTGATTTGGCAATTCGATTGGGTGTAGACCCTCGTAAAGCGAACCAAATGGTTCGTGGTGTTGTTACCTTACCACACGGAACTGGAAAGAATGTTAGCGTTCTTGCCCTAGTTACACCAGATAAGGAAGCAGAAGCCAAAGAGGCAGGCGCAGACCATGTTGGATTAGACGAATACTTACAGAAAATCAAAGACGGCTGGACCGATGTTGATGTGATTGTGACCATGCCCAGTGTAATGGGTAAATTAGGTCCATTAGGACGTATATTAGGCCCACGTGGTTTAATGCCTAACCCTAAGACCGGTACAGTGACAATGGACGTCAAAAAAGCAGTTAGCGATGTAAAAGGAGGTAAAATTGATTTCAAAGTGGACAAAACAGGAATCGTTCATGCATCCATTGGAAAAGCATCTTTTGATGCCCTTAAAATCCAAGAAAATGCAGATGAACTACTTAATACCATCATGAAGTTAAAACCTTCTACCACAAAAGGGACTTATGTTAAAAGTATCTTTATGTCTTCTACCATGAGCCCAAGTATTTCAATTGACACCAAAATCGCTTAAGATTTTTAAAACGTATTCGCAATGACAAGAGAAGAAAAATCGCAAGTAATTGAAACGCTCACGGCTGAGTTAGCAGATGCTAAGATACTTTATCTAACCGATATTGCTGGATTAGATGCCGCAACAACTTCAGACCTGAGACGAGCTTGTTTTAAAGCCGGCATTCGTCTTTCTGTTGTAAAAAACACCTTGCTCGAAAAAGCAATGGAAGCATCAGACAAAGACTTTGGCGAATTATCTCAAGTATTAAAAGGGAATACTTCCTTAATGTTTTCTGAAACTGGAAACGGACCTGCAAAACTGATCAAAGATTTCCGTAAGAAATCGGATAAACCGATTTTAAAAGGAGCCTTTATTGAAGAATCAGTTTATATCGGGGACGATCAAATTGATAGCCTTGTGGCAATCAAGTCCAAAGAAGAACTCATTGGAGTTATTATTTCCCTTTTACAATCTCCTGCCAAAAACGTTATCTCTGGACTACAATCTGGTGGAGGACAATTGGCTGGAATTTTAAAAACTTTATCAGAGCGTTAAGCCCTGATAATAAATTTGTGTACGCACTCAACTAAATAATTATTTAATTAAATTTTTAAAAAATAAATCATGGCAGATTTAAAAGATTTCGCAGAACAACTAGTTAATTTAACTGTAAAAGAAGTTAATGAATTAGCTGATATTTTAAAAGAAGAGTATGGTATTGAGCCTGCTGCAGCCGCTGTTGCTGTTGCTGGTCCTGCTGCTGGAGGTGGAGATGCTGCTGAAGAGAAAACAGAATTTGATGTTATTCTTAAATCAGCTGGTGCTTCTAAACTTGCTGTTGTAAAACTCGTTAAAGAATTAACTGGTCTTGGCTTAAAAGAAGCTAAAGAATTAGTTGATGGAGCTCCTTCACCTGTTAAAGAAGGTGTTGCTAAGGACGAAGCAGAAGGATTAAAATCTTCTTTAGAAGAAGCTGGTGCTGAGGTTGAACTTAAGTAGTTCCTCCCCATCCCATTGAAATAGGTTATGGTCTTTGACATACGTCAAAGACCATAACCCTTTTTCCGTTTTAAAAAACCCCATTTCTGAGTTTGCTTTTTAACCCGTTATAAAAAAGTACTGATGCCGAAAACAACACAAAAAACCCGCCTTAGTTTTGCTTCCGCAAAACGCACCCCCAACTACCCGGATTTCCTTGATATCCAAATTAAGTCTTTTCAAGATTTCTTTCAGTTGGAAACTAAATCTGCCGAACGTGCAGAAGAAGGTTTATTCAACACTTTTAAAGAAAACTTCCCCATTACGGACACCCGTAATCAATTCGTTTTAGAATTTCTAGATTACTTCGTCGACCCACCACGCTACAGTATACAAGAATGTATCGAACGTGGTCTTACCTATTCTGTGCCCTTAAAAGCACGTTTAAAATTGTATTGTACAGACCCAGAACACGAAGACTTTGAAACCATCGTGCAAGATGTTTTCTTAGGGACTATTCCATATATGACCCCTAGTGGTACCTTTGTAATTAATGGTGCAGAGCGTATCGTTGTTTCACAATTACACCGTTCACCAGGGGTATTCTTTGGTCAATCTTTCCACGCCAATGGTACCAAGCTCTATTCGGCAAGAGTTATTCCGTTTAAAGGTTCATGGATCGAATTTGCAACAGATATCAACAATGTAATGTATGCGTATATTGATCGTAAGAAAAAATTACCTGTAACCACCTTATTCCGCGCCATTGGGTATGAGCGTGATAAGGATATTCTTGAAATCTTTGACCTTGCAGAAGAAGTAAAAGTTTCTAAGACTGGCTTGAAAAAAGTTGTTGGTCGTAAACTAGCTGCACGTGTATTAAATACCTGGCATGAAGATTTCGTAGATGAAGATACAGGAGAAGTGATCTCTATTGAAAGGAACGAGATTGTTATCGATCGTGATACCGTGATTGAAAAAGATCACATCGAAGAAATTCTTGAAGCGAATGTTAAAACAATTCTTTTACATAAAGAAGATGCGCATATGTCTGACTATGCCATCATCCACAACACCCTTCAGAAAGATCCAACCAACTCTGAAAAAGAGGCCGTAGAACACATCTATCGTCAATTGCGTAATGCAGAACCGCCAGATGAGGAAACTGCACGTGGTATCATTGATAAATTGTTCTTCTCTGATCAACGTTATAACCTGGGAGAAGTAGGGCGTTATAGAATGAACAAGAAATTGGGGAACGATATCGAAATGGACAAGCAAGTCTTGACGAAACAAGATATCATCACCATTATCAAATACTTAATTGAATTGATCAACTCTAAAGCAGAGATTGATGATATTGATCACCTATCTAACCGTCGTGTACGTACAGTAGGAGAGCAGTTATCTTCTCAGTTTGGAGTAGGGTTAGCCCGTATGGCCAGAACCATTCGCGAGCGAATGAATGTTCGTGACAACGAAGTCTTTACCCCAATCGATTTGATTAATGCTAAAACCTTGTCTTCTGTTATTAATACTTTCTTTGGAACCAACCAATTGTCTCAGTTTATGGATCAAACCAATCCACTAGCCGAGATCACCCACAAGCGTCGTCTATCGGCTCTTGGACCAGGAGGTTTATCAAGAGAGCGTGCAGGATTTGAGGTTCGAGATGTACACTATACCCACTATGGACGTTTATGTCCTATTGAAACACCTGAAGGACCAAACATTGGTTTGATCTCTTCCTTAAGTGTTTATGCTAAAGTGAATAACCTTGGATTTATCGAAACCCCTTATCGTAAAGTAACCGATGGGAAAATTGATCTAGAAAATCCAATTTATTTGAGTGCAGAAGAGGAAGAAAATAAATTAATCGCACAGGCGAATATTCCTTTTGATAAAAACGGGAAAATCACCGAGGATAAAATCATTGCCCGTGAAGAAGCAGATTATCCCGTTGTAGATCCTAAACAAGTACACTATACAGATGTAGCTCCTAACCAGATCGCTTCTATCTCGGCTTCATTGATTCCTTTCCTAGAACACGATGATGCCAACCGTGCATTGATGGGATCTAATATGATGCGTCAAGCCGTACCTCTTTTACGTCCAGAATCTCCTATTGTAGGAACAGGATTAGAGCGTCAAGTGGCTTCTGATTCTCGTGTATTAATCAATGCGGAAGGAGACGGTGTGGTAGAATATGTTGATGCACAAAAAATCACGATTCGTTACAGCTACACAGAACTAGAAGAAAAAGTGCGTTTTGATAGTGACACAAAGTCATACAACTTGATCAAGTTTAGAAAAACGAACCAAGGGACATGTATCAACCTTAAACCAATTGTCCGCAAGGGCGATAAGGTGACAAAAGGACAAGTCTTATGTCAAGGTTATGCTACACAAGACGGCGAATTAGCTTTAGGTCGAAATATGAAAGTAGCCTTTATGCCTTGGAAAGGGTATAACTTTGAGGATGCTATTGTGATTTCAGAAAAAGTAGTTCGCGAAGATATCTTTACTTCTATCCATATTGATGAATACTCTTTAGATGTTCGTGATACAAAATTAGGAGCAGAAGAATTAACAAATGATATCCCTAATGTTAGCGAAGAAGCAACCAAAGATCTTGATGAATTTGGGATGATTCGTATTGGAGCAGAAGTTAATCCTGGCGATATCTTAATTGGTAAGATTACTCCAAAAGGAGAATCTGATCCAACGCCAGAAGAAAAATTATTGCGTGCTATTTTTGGAGACAAAGCAGGGGATGTTAAAGATGCTTCATTAAAAGCACCACCATCATTACGCGGGGTGGTGATCGATAAGAAACTCTTTACCCGTTCTGTCAAGGATAAGCGCAAGCGCAACCAAGACAAAGCAGAGCTAGAAGCACTCGAAGAAAGCTATGATGTAAAATTCGAAGAGCTTCGCGGAATTATGGTAGAGAAATTATTCTCTATCGTTAACGGAAAAACATGTCAAGGAGTACAAAACGACCTAGGAGAAGAAGTACTTCCAAAGGGGAAAAAGTACACCTTGAAAATGTTATCTAAAGTAGAAGACTACACTCACCTTACTAGAGGGACATGGACAACGACAGACGAAACTAACCGTTTAATTGCTGATTTGATTCATAACTACAAAATCAAAGAAAACGATTTACAAGGTGCTTTACGTCGTGAGAAGTTTACCATTAGTGTAGGAGATGAACTTCCTGCTGGAATCAAGCGTTTAGCAAAAGTTTATATTGCGAAAAAACGCAAGCTTAAAGTAGGAGATAAAATGGCGGGACGTCACGGGAATAAAGGTATTGTTGCACGTATCGTTCGTCATGAAGATATGCCATTCTTAGAAGATGGAACACCAGTTGACATCGTGTTAAATCCACTAGGAGTACCATCGCGAATGAATATTGGACAGATTTATGAAACCGTATTAGGATGGGTTGGATTAGAACTCGGCGAAAAATATGCAACACCAATCTTTGATGGTGCAAACGCAGCAGAAATCGACGAGCTTATTGAGAAAGCTGGAATTCCACAATATGGACATTCTTACCTCTATGATGGAGGAACTGGAGAACGTTTTGACCAACCGGCAACGGTAGGGGTAATCTACATGTTGAAATTAGGACACATGGTAGACGATAAAATGCACTCAAGATCTATTGGGCCTTATTCTCTTATTACGCAACAGCCGTTAGGAGGTAAAGCACAATTTGGTGGACAACGTTTTGGAGAGATGGAAGTTTGGGCACTTGAAGCTTATGGAGCATCGAGTACCTTGCAAGAAATCTTAACAGTCAAATCTGACGATGTGATTGGACGTGCTAAAACATACGAGTCAATCGTAAAAGGAGAAACATTGCCAGAACCAGGCTTACCAGAATCCTTTAACGTATTGATGCATGAATTGAAAGGACTAGGATTAGACATTCGACTAGAAGAATAATCAAGGAAATTTCATTAAAAACAACCAAAAAGAACCATTAGTTATGGCAAGAAATAGCGAAAATGTAACTCAAAAAAAATTCAATAAAATTTCCATTGGACTTTCTTCTCCAGAGGTTATTCTAGGAAATTCTCGTGGTGAGGTCTTAAAACCAGAAACCATTAATTATAGAACCCACAAACCGGAACGTGACGGTTTGTTTTGCGAGCGCATCTTTGGTCCTGTAAAAGACTTTGAATGTGCCTGTGGAAAATACAAGCGTATTCGTTATAAAGGAATCGTTTGTGACCGTTGTGGGGTAGAAGTAACAGAAAAGAAAGTACGTCGTGATCGTGTTGGACACATCAACTTAGTTGTTCCTGTGGCACACATTTGGTACTTCCGTTCTTTACCCAACAAAATTGGATACCTTTTAGGCTTACCGTCTAAAAAACTCGACATGATTATCTATTATGAGCGTTATGTTGTTATTCAAGCTGGACTTGCAGTAAACGAAGAGGGAGAATCATTGCAGAAAATGGACTTCTTAACAGAAGAAGAGTATCTTAATGTAATGGAAAGCCTTCCAGACGATAACCAATACCTTGACGATAGCGATCCAAATAAGTTTATCGCTAAAATGGGAGCAGAGTGTTTGATCGAATTACTCTCGCGTATCGACCTAGAAGGACTTTCTTATGAATTGCGTCACAAAGCAAATAACGAAACCTCAAAACAACGCAAAACAGAAGCCCTTAAGCGTCTTCAGGTTGTTGAGGCACTAAAAGATGCAAACACTCGTAAAGAGAACCGTCCAGAATGGATGATCATGAAGGTGATTCCTGTAATTCCACCTGAATTACGTCCATTAGTGCCCTTAGATGGTGGTCGTTTTGCTACTTCAGATTTAAATGATCTATACCGTCGTGTGATTATTCGAAATAACCGTTTAAAACGTTTAGTCGAAATCAAAGCACCAGAGGTAATCTTGCGTAATGAAAAACGTATGTTACAAGAATCTGTCGATTCATTATTCGATAATACCCGTAAATCATCTGCAGTAAAAACAGACTCTAACCGTCCATTAAAATCATTATCTGATTCCTTAAAAGGAAAGCAAGGACGTTTTCGTCAGAACTTATTAGGAAAACGTGTTGACTATTCTGCGCGTTCTGTTATTGTTGTAGGACCAGAATTAAAGTTATTTGAATGTGGTCTTCCTAAAGACATGGCAGCAGAATTATACAAGCCATTTATTACCCGAAAGTTAATCGAGCGTGGTATTGTTAAAACGGTAAAATCTGCTAAGAAAATTATTGATCGTAAAGAACCAGTTGTTTGGGATATTCTTGAAAATGTTTTAAAAGGACACCCGGTACTATTGAACAGGGCCCCCACATTACACCGTTTAGGAATTCAAGCCTTTCAGCCAAAATTGATCGAAGGAAAAGCGATACAATTACACCCATTAGTCTGTACTGCATTTAACGCCGATTTTGATGGGGATCAAATGGCAGTTCACCTTCCTTTAGGGCCAGAAGCGATCTTAGAAGCACAATTATTAATGTTAGCTTCTCACAATATCCTTAACCCTGCAAATGGATCACCAGTAACTGTACCTTCTCAAGATATGGTCTTGGGGCTTTATTATATGACTAAAGCGCGAAAGTCGACTAAAGATCTTGTAGTAAAAGGTGAAGGACTTACTTTCTACTCTGTAGAAGAAGTGCATATCGCTTATAACGAGAAACGTGTTGATTTGAATGCCACCATTAAGATTCGTACAAAAGTATTGAACGAAGAGGGAACATTAGAATACCAAATCATCGATACCACGGTGGGACGTGTGCTCTTTAACGAAGTTGTCCCTGAAAAAGCAGGTTACTTTAACGAAGTATTGACCAAGAAGAACTTACGTGATATTATTGGGCAAATCTTAAAAGTTACAAGCGTTCCAGAAACAGCAGAATTTTTAGATAAAATCAAAAGCATGGGATATGGTTTCGCCTTTAAAGGGGGACTATCCTTTAGTTTAGGAGATATTATCATCCCACCAGAAAAGTTACCATTAATCGACGAAGCCAACAAGAAAGTTGATGGAATAATGGGGAACTACAACATGGGATTAATCACTAATAACGAACGTTACAATCAGATCATTGACGTTTGGACATCGACTAATTCACACTTGACCTCTTTGGCCATGAAACGAATTAGCGAAGACCAACAAGGATTTAACTCAGTATACATGATGTTAGATTCTGGAGCACGAGGATCAAAAGAACAGATTCGTCAGTTAACTGGTATGCGTGGTTTGATGGCAAAGCCAAAGAAATCAACTGCTGGAGGTGGGGAAATCATCGAGAACCCTATTCTTTCTAACTTTAAGGAGGGACTTTCTATTCTTGAATACTTTATCTCAACCCACGGTGCACGTAAAGGATTAGCTGATACCGCCTTAAAGACGGCAGATGCAGGTTACTTAACTCGTCGTCTAGTAGATGTATCTCAGGATGTCATCATCAACACAGTTGACTGTGGTACCCTTCGTGGTGTAACAGTCACGCCATTGCGTAAAAACGAAGAGATTGTTGAAAAACTATCTGATCGCATCCGTGGTCGAGTAACACTAGAAGACATTGTTAACCCAAGAACTGGAGAGGTTGTTGTTGAAGCTGGAGTCGAGATTCTAGATCTAGTAGCAGATTCGATTGACGATATGCCTATCGCGTCTGTAGAAGTTCGCTCCCCATTGACTTGTGAAGCGAAACGCGGAATCTGTGCTTCCTGTTATGGTCGCAACCTTGCTACTGGTAAAATGGTGCAAAAGGGTGAGGCTGTTGGAGTTGTTGCAGCCCAGTCTATTGGAGAACCAGGAACACAGTTAACCTTGCGTACTTTCCACGTTGGTGGGGTAGCAGGAAATATTTCAGAAGAAAACCAACTCATCACTAAATTTGATGGGGTGGCAGAAATCGAAGATCTTAAAACTGTTAAAGGAGAAGATCAAGATGGAAACAAAGTAAATATCGTCATCTCTAGAACCTCCGAAATTAAATTAATCGATAAGAAGACTAAGAATGTATTGTCAACAAACAATATTCCTTATGGTTCTATCTTAAATATCGAAAACGGGGCTACACTCAAAAAAGGACAATCTGTTTGTTCTTGGGATCCATTTAACGGGGTGATCGTTTCAGAATTTGCAGGAAAAATTGTTTACGAAAATATCGAGCAAGGGGTTACTTATCAAGTAGAAATCGATGAACAAACCGGTTTCCAAGAAAAAGTAATTTCTGAATCTAGAAATAAAAAGTTAATTCCAACTTTATTAATTCAAGATAACAAAGGCAATGTATTGCGTTCTTACAACTTACCAGTAGGTGCTCACATCATGGTCGATGATAATGAGAAAATTAAAGAAGGAAAAATCTTAGTGAAGATTCCACGTAAGTCAGCTAAGTCTGGAGATATTACAGGAGGTTTACCACGTGTAACAGAATTATTTGAAGCACGTAACCCATCTAACCCAGCTGTAGTCTCAGAGGTTGATGGGGTTGTATCTTTTGGTAAACTCAAGCGTGGAAACCGGGAGATCATTGTCGAGTCTAAGTTTGGGGATATCAGGAAATACTTGGTAAAATTATCGAACCAAATCTTGGTGCAAGAAAATGACTTTGTCAAAGCAGGAATGCCTTTATCAGACGGTTCAATCACACCGTTAGATATCTTAAAAATCAAAGGTCCGTCTGCCGTACAACAATATTTAGTTAACGAAGTACAAGAAGTATATCGATTACAAGGGGTAAAAATTAACGATAAGCATTTTGAGGTCGTGGTACGTCAAATGATGCGTAAAGTTAAAATCAATGACCCAGGAGACACCTTATTGTTAGAAGGTCAATTGGCACACAAATACGATTTCATCGAAGAAAACGACAACCTCTTTGGTAAGAAAGTAGTGGAAGAAGTAGGAGACTCTGAAAACCTAAAAGCTGGTCAAGTGGTTACTTCTCGTGAATTACGCGATGAAAACTCTTATTTGAAGCGTGAAGGAAAAGCTGTTGTGGTAGCACGTGATGCACAACCTGCAACTGCTACACCAGAACTGCAAGGAATTACCCGTGCATCACTTCAAACCAAGTCATTTATCTCTGCCGCTTCCTTCCAGGAAACAACAAAAGTCTTAAATGAGGCTGCCGTTAGTGGTAAAGAAGACACTTTAAAAGGCTTGAAAGAGAATGTTATTGTAGGACACAAGATCCCTGCAGGTACAGGTTTACGCGAATACGACGAAGTAATCGTTGGTTCAAAAGACGAGTACAGCAGCTTGTTGATTAGCAAAGAAGCAGAAGAGGAAGTAAAGCTATAATTCATGAGTGATCAGCCTGAAAAAGACCAAAAAATAAATATTGAGCTAGATGAAAAGACTGCAGAGGGAACCTATAGTAACCTTGCAATCATCAACCACTCTGTCTCAGAATTTATTGTTGATTTTATTGCGTTAATGCCTGGAGCTCCTAAAGCAAAGGTCAAATCAAGGATTATTTTAACGCCAGAGCATGCGAAACGTTTTCACAAAGCATTAGGAGATAATATCCAGCGATTTGAACAAGCAAACGGGAAGATCAACGTGCAAGAACAACCGCAAATTCCGCTTAACTTTGGCCCTACGGGCGAAGCTTAACACAAACTCTCCAGCAGCAATGTTGGGGGTTTTTTTATCTTGAAGAAAAACAAATAATATGTCTGCAGAACGTTTTCAGTCTTTTGAAGAATTCTATCCCTTCTATATCACAGAGCACCAAAACAAAACCAGCCGTACGCTTCACTTTATAGGGACTTTTATTGTTTTGATCTTGGTGGGCTTTTTTATTTTCGCTCAAAAAGAAGCTAAATTCTGGATTGCTGTCCCTTTAGTGGGCTATGGTTTTGCTTGGGTAGGGCATGCTTTTTTTGAAAAGAATAAACCCGCTACTTTTAAATATCCATTATGGAGTTTCCTTGGGGATTTTAAACTCTTTTTTGAAATTCTTTTTGGCAAGAGAAGCTTTGATTCTTCTAAAGACTAATTTCTTTCGCGAAGCGGAAAAAAACAACAATTAGCATTAATTTATTTCATCTCTCTTCAATTTAAGTAATGAGTTTAACCAATAATGACATTTTAAAAAAACTTCGGGTAGCCCATAAACTGCGAAACGAAGACATCGTGGATATTCTAAAATTAGTTGATTTTAGAATCAGTAAATCAGAGTTAGGCGCTTTTTTCCGTAACGAAAATCACCCTAAATATATGGACTGTGGTGATCAGATTTTACGTAATTTTCTCAATGCTTTAGTGATCCATTTGCGTGGTCCCATGGAGAAAAAAGAAAAATAAAAGTGGCCTAATTCAATTAAAGTTTGAAAGACTACACATATTATACCGCTATCCTGTCATAATTCTTTAGGACTTTTAGGGTCCAAAGGTTTTTATCCAAGACCATTCTAATTTCATCTCCTCGCTTATTCCATAACAAGTATCCCAGCGGCCATCTTCTTCTTGCTTAGCAATTAGTGCATCGAGATCTTTTCCATTTTTCGTCCTTTGGCCAGTTAATCTATGAGTTTTTCCATGGTTCTACACTGGTGGTAAAGGGGAGATTCATCGGGGATTTCCTCTATGCGATATCCACAAACCACCCCTTTTATGAAGTGAGCATTGGGGTGTATAATCGCTTTTTCAAAAAAGGTTTAAAGTAAACTTTTTCATCGATAAGATTTTGCAATGTTGCATGATCAAAGCCCATTAACCATTGAATTATGGTTCTAAGCTCTTCTTCTGTTCGTCCTTTTGATTAGACGGTTGAGATAAGGGAGATAAATAGGGGTAAAAATCAATTGACGTATTTTCTCGTTTTTAGCTGCTGTGACTTGCATGAGATTGGGTTTTAATTTGTTTTATTAGGGAGTAGATTTCTTTAAAGGATTATTATAATTCAGTATTAAATCCTAGATGGAAAATATGTTTATCATTTTTTTACTTAGTCTAAGGCTAACTGTCTAGTTTATGACTAGTAGCGTGGGTAAAATAAGCTTAGGGTTTTTCATGGTAATGACAGATTTGGTTGTTGTCTTGAACCAAATTAGTAAAAAAATAAAATCGGTAGATGACTTAAAACTCTGAGGTAAAATGGAACTTTACACTGGAATATTTTTGTTGGGTCATTTGTAGGGAGAAAGAAGAGTCAGCCAAAAAGACCAATTGCTCTTGTTTATCGGTTGCTAAAAACTTTTGTTTGACCCGTTTAAAGTCTTTGAATTCGTCATTATTTTCGTCTTCTGGTTCAACCCAGCAGGCTTTAAAAACATTGAGGTTTTCATAAGAGCATTTGGCTCCATATTCGTGTTCAAGCCGATATTGAATCACATCAAACTGCAGGGCACCCACTGTTCCTATAATTTTTCGGTTATTGAGAGAGAGGGTAAAGAGCTGGGCTACCCCTTCGTCCATCAATTGGTCGATCCCTTTGTTGAGCTGTTTCGCTTTCATAGGATCTGCATTGTTTATATAGCGAAAGTGTTCTGGCGAGAAACTGGGTATCCCTTTAAAGTTTATATTTTCTCCGCTAGTGAGCGAATCCCCAATTTTAAAATTCCCGGTATCATGCAATCCTACAATATCCCCAGGATAAGAAATTTCGACAATCTCTTTCCGCTCGGCAAAAAAAGCGTTTGGACTAGAGAATTTTAGTTTTTTATTATTGCGTACATGTAGGTAGGGTTTGTTGCGTTCAAATGTTCCCGAGACAATTTTAATAAAGGCGAGACGGTCACGGTGGTTAGGATCCATATTTGCATGGATTTTAAAGACAAAACCACTAAAAGCTTTTTCTGTAGGGTCGATTTTGCGTTCCACAGCATGTTTATTGAGCGGGGCAGGAGCAATATCTATAAAGCAATTCAATAATTCTTGTACCCCGAAATTATTTAAGGCAGAGCCAAAAAAGATGGGCTGCAGTTGGCTATTGAGATAGGCCTCTTGATCAAAGGTAGGATAGACACCTTCGACTAATTCGAGTTCGTTGTTAAGGGTAGTCAATGCTTTTTCACCAATGGCTTGGGCCAGGGCTGGATCGTTTAAATCGTCATATTGTATGGCGGTGCCTTTGTGTTGTTTGTCTTCCTCGACAAATAATTGTACGTTCTTTTCCCAAATATTGTAAATCCCTTGAAAGTCATATCCCATCCCAATGGGGAAGTTGAGGGGAGTTACCCGCAGTTCCAATTTTTGTTCTACTTCGTCCATCAAGTCAAAGGCGTCTTTTCCTTCACGGTCTAATTTATTGATAAAGACAATCATGGGGATAGTGCGCATGCGGCAAACTTCGACTAACTTTTCGGTTTGTTCTTCCACCCCTTTGGCCACATCAATTACCACAATCACGCTGTCTACCGCGGTAAGGGTGCGAAAGGTATCCTCGGCAAAATCTTTGTGTCCTGGGGTATCTAGGATATTAATTTTCTTGTCTTTGTAATAGAAGGCTAAAACAGAAGTGGCGACAGAGATTCCCCTTTGTCGCTCAATTTCCATAAAGTCACTGGTAGCACCTTTTTTTATTTTATTCGATTTTACGGCACCGGCTTCTTGAATCGCTCCACCAAATAAGAGGAGTTTTTCGGTCAGGGTAGTTTTTCCGGCATCTGGATGAGAGATGATCCCGAAGGTGCGGCGTTTAGCAATTTCTTCTAAAAACATTATCGAATAAAATTTGTTAAAAATACCATTATATCTTTGAAGGAGCCCTGCCTTAAAATAGGTTTTTGCTGTTTTTATCAATACTTTTGAGGTGCATGAAAGAAGAAAAAGTTATCCTCGTTAATGAACGAGACGAGCCCATTGGCCTTATGCCAAAAATGGAAGTGCACGAAAAAGCGTTGCTCCACAGAGCTTTCTCTGTTTTTATCTTTAACCAACAAGGAGAATTGATGTTACAACAACGTGCCTTGCGCAAATATCATTCGCCTGGATTGTGGACCAATACCTGCTGTAGCCATCAACGCGATGGGGAAAGCAACCTTGCTGCGGGAGCACGTCGCCTGCAAGAAGAAATGGGTTTTGTTGTTCCCTTAGAAGAATTGTTTAGCTTTATTTATAAAGCCCCTTTTGATAATGGTTTAACAGAACACGAATTAGACCATGTCATGGTAGGTTATAGCGATGAAAAACCAAAAATCAATCCAGAAGAAGTAGCGGCTTGGAAATGGATGGGAATGAAGGAGATTGCAGCCGACATGCAACAACATCCTGAACACTATACCGCATGGTTTAAGATCATCTTTGACCGTGTACACACTCATTTAAACAACAGCAATGAAAAGAGTAAAAGTTAGTAGAAAAGCCCATTTTAATGCAGCCCACCGTCTGTATCGAAAAGACTGGACAGATGCACAAAACGAAGCCCATTTTGGGAAATGTTCCAACCCCCATTTTCATGGGCACAATTATGAGTTAATTGTGAGTGTTACCGGTGAAATAGACCCAGATACTGGTTATGTAATGGACATGAAAGTCTTAAAAGATCACATCAAAGCAGAGGTAGAAGATGCCTTTGATCACAAGAACCTCAATATAGAGGTTCCAGAGTTTGCCGAATTGATTCCTACAGCTGAAAACATCGTGGTTGTGATTCACCAAAAATTAAAAAAGATTCTTACTTCGGGTCAAGAATTAGAAGTGGTGCTATATGAGACACCGCGCAATTTTGTAAGTTATTCAGAGTAAAATTTTATGAGTTTAAAAGTTGGGGATTTAGTCCCTTATTTTGAGTTAAAAGATCAAAAAGGAGAACTTTTTAAGAGTGACACGGTGATTGGTCAAAAACCTGCAGTTGTGTATTTCTATCCTAAAGACGAAACCCCTGGCTGTACAGCAGAGGCCTGCTCTTTCCGGGATAGCTATGAGGATTTTAAAGAGTTAGGGGCAGAGGTGATTGGGATTAGCTCAGACAGTAAAGGAAGTCACAAGCGTTTCGCACAGCGTCATTGCTTACCCTTTATCCTTTTAGCCGACACAAAGAAAGTAGTTCAGCGTCTGTTCAAATTGCCTAAAATCCTATTTGGATTATATACAAAACGCATAACTTTTGTGATTGATGAGGCAGGCAAAGTGGTTTATGTGCACGACAGTCTATTAGTTACCTTACATATCAAAAAAGCTTTAAAAGCATTAAAAGGATAATTTCCTTGAATCAATAAAATCCTTATTTTTAAAAAAAGAAACAATATGTCAAGTAGAAAACACCTCAAAAAAGAAATCAACGATACATTAGGGGCATTAATCGAAGAAGTTTATGTGAAGGAACTTTCTTCACCAGATCTCGATACTAAAAAGAGTGAGAAGATCATTGACGAGGCCATTTCGTTATTTGATGATTTAATTCAACAAATGCATAAAGATGCCGGGGGTTCTGTTAAAAAGCACTACAGTGTTATTCGCCGTTCTTTACAGGAAAAAGCATCAGCTTTATCGGGAAAAATTGACAAACTCTAGACTAGCGTTCTAGGCTCTCAATTCCTTGTTTAAAGGCTATCCCATATTTAGAAGACCTCACAGTTGGGCTTAACTTGTAATATAGGCTGTCTAGAAACAAAGGGATAACTCCTCCCACTTCATAAGCGCCTATATAAGCAGCGACTTCTTTTTCTGAGTTGTTCATCGCAAAGTTAAGTGCGAATAAGTATTTGCGTTTTAACAGATTATCGTTAGCCTTCTTAAGATCAGCAGCGCGTTCATTGGCGGTTTTACCATCTTCTGTATCCATAAATACTTCATAGTTCTCTAAGTTCTTTTGATTGAACTTGCGCATAATAGATTGGTATTCTTCCCAAAGGATTTGGTTTTGTGAACCTTCGATTTTAGCGCTACTCCCAAAGGTGCGCAGCAGGGTATTAATTTTTATTTCACCGGCTTCGCCGAAGAAAAGAATTTTGTCTGTCAAGCTGTCGCCATCGTCTTTATCTAAAGATAAGAAATAGAATTCTGGACTTTCAATATTATCTCCTAAAGTAAAATTATCGTCTCCTTTGATTTCAACAGAGTCCACAGATATTAAAAGGGTGTCTTCCATTTTTTGTAGATATAACATTCCTTTTCTCAATCCATCAATTTTTCCATTGACCATCATGTTCTTTTTTACAGGAGAAGAACAGAAAGTTACTGTAAGCACCATGGCGAGGACAACTAATTTTTTCATACTAAAATCTTATATATTTAACCAATAAGTCAGCTTGAAAGTCAAGCTTCTTGTTCTAGGGACAAAAGTAGTTCTTGCAAGATAATTATCATTATAAACAAGATAAAAATCTGATAAGGGAGCAAAACGCCATTGTAATCTAGAATTGATGCCTAAATTTTCTGACTGAGAACTATATTGTATAAAGGTATTCCAAAAGACACTTTTACTAAAGGTTAAGTCTAGTTTAGGTCCCACTAGCCACAGTTCTCCAGAACTAAAGGGTGTAGGAAAATCAATTCGATCATAATTTACTTTTATACTCCCATTAAACCTGGGTTGTAGTCTTATCGCAATTTCACTTTCGATAGAAAGTTTTGTTCCGTTGTAAAACCCCCCATAGGTGAGTTGTGTGTTATAATTGATTTTCTTGCTAAAGTTAGAACGATATGAAAGTTCAAAGTCGTTGTAATAGTGACCAGATTCTGCAGGAGGTCCCACGGTTTCATCTCCTCCTAAAGGATTAAAATCATTAATCAAATAGGTATATTTATGGGCAAATTGAAATCTTAGCTGTGATTGATTTGTAAAACGCAATTCCCCAAGGGTTCTCACGCTTCTATCGGTCACAAGATTATTTGTTTTGGGTTTATCCACATAGAAAAAGGTTTGACTCAATTCAAAGGAGCGAATTTTTTTAGAGTCAATCCAGAAACGGTATCCATAGCGCAGAAAGTGTTTTTGAATTCCTGTTCTTCTCAAAAAACCAAGGTCAGAGGAGTAGTTTTTTCCAATGCGATTCCCGCCATAAGAAAAGTTGTGTTTTCTGGAATTGTAGTTTAGACGAAATCCAGCAGAGTAAGCCTCTTTTTCTTTTGAGGCTAAAATTGATTGATGAACAAAACTTCTCCCCGTCCATTTATTATCTTTTGATGCAAGGGTGTAGTCAAGTCCTGCCACTCGGTTGAATTCATCTTGGTCAATGTCGAAATCCACATCGCCTGTTTGCTGGCGATTGACAATAATAAAACCTAGATAGGATCTGCTAAACATTTTTTGCTGTAAAGAAAATACGGTATTGTTATTCGAGGCAATACCGTTCGCAGGGTCTTCTGCCGTTTGCATGTTTAAAAACCCTAAACGAAGATTGTCAGTTAATTTTCCGCTTAAACGCGCGCCAGCAATAATTTTATTTTCGATAGTGTTGCCATCACGATCTTTTGCCACCCCTATTCTTCTGGAAAAGAAAGGTTGGGTTTCAAAACGATCGCCATAATTGTCGAATAAATCGCTGTTTTGAATAAAGAATTGTCTTTTTTCTGGAAGACGGACTTCAAAACGCGTTAAGTTAATAATTTGATCATCTACTTCTACTTGAGAGAAATCTGGATTAAGGGTGAGGTCGAGAATCATCCCGCTTCCAATGCTCAACTTTGCATCTCCTCCAGCAGAGAGGGAAGAGGCTGAGCTGTTTTCTTCAAAATCCTTTGAGACAATCCCGCTGCTAAAGGGAATAATCGCCAGGGGGACTTTTGCTTTAGGTAATGTTTTTTCAAATTTCAAAGTTTTCATGTAGGCCAGTCCAGCGATACTTTGATTTCTAGGAATATTTGCCCAACTAGAACTGATATTGTTAGCAATTTCAGAACGATAAACATTAACACGCCAATGGTCAGAATTTTCTCCATAGCGCAAGCTAGAAAGCGGGATTTTCATCTCTGTGGTATAGCCTGTTGCCGTTTTGACCACTTCGACCTGCCATTTGACATCCCATGAACGATTAAAGTCTCTTGGAAAATTATTTCCACCATTTGAAATTAAGGCTTCACGTTGCACTCCTTCTGGATTAGTTCCAAAGAGGAAAGCATTTGTACCGTCGTTAAAGGTATCTAAAACTAGGGTGACAGAATCGCTATTTCTTGAACTAAAATCTCGTCTTAAAGAAGGGGTGATGTAGTTCTCTTTGGGGTTGTCTGCTTCAATTAATACATAAAGGTGTTGATTGTCATAGAGAAACTTTACTTTAGTTTGTTCTTTAGCTAAAAGTGTATCTGCTGGAAAGTATTCCCAAAATGGACTTGAGGCAGTAACACGATTCCACTCTTCCTCGATGTTTCCATCAATTTTTAGTGGGGCTTCTGTAAACAAAACTGTGGTTTCTTGTCCATAACTTATAAGGCCAATGAACAAGGAAAAATAAATAAATAAATTTTTAATTGCAGCGATTTTGTCAAACAAAATTAAGGATTTATGTGTTATAATTAGAGAATTTGATTGTTTTATTTATTAAAAAGACCTCCTTGTAGGGAGGCTTTCGTTATATATGCAAACCAGTCTAGTTAGCTTTGTTTAAGGAGTCGTCATCTTTAAAGAGATAATAGTGGTGTAGTTATGAGTACACATTAAAACGCTATACTAAATATTTAAGGCTCTTTTGTTGATTTTTAGGTTATTTTTCTAAAAGTTAAATTGATTCTGGGAGAGATGGGTTTTGTTGTTTTTGGAATTTGATGTAACCAATAATGCTGTATTTCGCCCCCCATTATTAATAAACTACCATGCTTTAATTTGATTTTGTACCGTTGCTCTTTGAGGGTTCTGTGCTTTAAATGAAAATAGCGTTTTTCTCCTAGACTTATCGAGGCTATGACTGGTTTTTGTCCAAGCTCTTTTTCATTATCGGCATGCCAGCCGTTACTGTCTTTCCCATCCCTGTATAGGTTAAGTAGTACAGCATTAAAATCATGCGCATTAATATCTTTTATTTTATGAATTAAATCCAATAATTTTTTTGTCATTGGATGTGGATGTATGGTGATATTAGAATAAGTGTAAGGAGTAGGATCTAGCGCATACAGCGCTGTGAGACGAGGTTGGTCATAGGTTTTTCCAAAAACAGTGATCTTGTCTTCTTGCCAGGGTGTGGTGTTGTACAATTCATAATACAAATTATCTGCTTGCTTTGCGTTTAAAAAAGCAGGATAGTAGTGTAACTCCCCATTGGGAATTTTAGGGATAAAGGTTTTCACTTCCTGAGGAAATAACTCTAGCATGCTTTTTTCTGCAAGATAATAAAAGGGAGGGGTAAAAGGAAAACTACTCTCTATAAAAAGCTAAAGAGGGAGAGGATCAATGTGATGATGTAAATAAGAAGTTCTATCATAAGTATTATTTACTTGGGTACAGGCAAATATACAATATCATAAAAGATTAAACAAAACTGGGAGAAAAAATCCCCCAGATGAATTACTTAATTAAATCAACACTACGTTGAATAAAATTGGTGAGCTCTTCCCCTTTCAATAGATTTTGTGATAATCTCGCTAAATCTAGAGTTTGTTGAATGAGTCTAGTTCGTTTTTTTTCGGTCTTTGTGTTGAGGATTTGTTCAACTAATTGATGATTTGTGTTGACCACAAGATTGTACATTTCGGGCATTTGTCCAAACATCGCATTTCCACCCGCTTGTTGCATTTCTTTCATGCGTCGCATAAACTCTGGCTGGGTTAATACAAAGGGTAGTTGTGTACTGCTCAATGCTTCTAATTGAATAGTGTATTTTTCTTTTGTTACTACCTCTTCGATAAGCGGTTGAAGCTTTTCTTTTTCTTCTTCAGATAATTTAGAGACAGTAGCTTCCTCTTTTTTGATCAGGTTTTCAATTGCATCCCCGTCAACTCTCGCAAAGCTTAGCTTCTCGTTCGAAGACTCTAGTTTTTGGATTAAGTGAGATACTATGGGAGAATCTAATAAAATTACTTTATAGCCTTTTTCTTTTGCCGCTTCGATATAGGCATGTTGCTCATCTACATTAGAGGCATAAAGTATAATATGTTTATCGTCTTTATCTGTTTGCAGATCTTTGGTCGCTTCTTTTAACTCTTCAAGCGTAAAAAAAGAACCGTCTACAGTAGGGTAGAGGGCGAACTTTTCTGCTTTGTCATAGAATTTGTCTTCAGAGAGCATTCCGTATTCTATCACCACTTTTATATCGTTCCATTTTTGTTCAAAAGCAGCACGATCCTTTTTGAATAAGCTACTTAGCTTGTCGGCAACTTTTCTGGTGATGTAGTTGCTGATTTTTTTGACTGCTCCATCTGCTTGTAAATAACTTCTCGAGACATTTAATGGAATGTCTGGAGAGTCGATTACCCCACGTAAAAGGGTTAAGAATTCAGGAACAATTCCCTCTACATTATCAGTGACAAAAACTTGATTTTGATATAATTGTATTTTATCTTTTTGAAGATTTAAGTCATTGTTTAATTTAGGGAAATATAGAATTCCCGTAAGGTTAAAGGGGTAATCTACATTAAGATGTATATTGAATAAAGGTTCTTCAAATTGCATGGGATACAATTCTCTGTAAAAACCATTGTAGTCTTCTTCTTTTAATTCACTGGGTTGTTTAGTCCAGGCTGGTGAAGGGTTGTTGATGATATTGTCAACGGTAATGTTTTCTGGTTTTGCATCTTCTGCAGCGTCTTCTGCTAAAGGAAGGGTTTCTTCTTTCGTCCCAAACTTAATAGGAATGGGCATAAACTTGTTGTATTTCTCTAGTAAGACTTTGATACGGGCTTCTTCTAAAAACTCTTTAGAATCATCATCTATATGAAGGATGATTTCAGAACCACGTTCACTTTTGTCATGTGCTACTAGCGTGTATTCTGGAGAACCGTCGCAGGTCCAATGAGCCGCTGGGTCATCTTTAAAGGACTTAGTAATGACCTCGACCTTTTCTGCTACCATAAAAGCAGAGTAAAAGCCTAACCCAAAGTGACCTATGATCCCGCTGTCTGCTGCACTGTCTTTGTATTGTTCTAAAAACTCTTCTGCACCAGAAAAAGCCACTTGATTGATATATTTTTCCACCTCTTCTGCGCTCATCCCTATTCCTTGATCAATGATGTGTAAGGTTTTATTTTCAGCATCAATTTTAATCTCAATTTGCGGATTTCCTATATCCCCTTTAGCTTCGCCTAAATTACTTAAGTGCTTTAGCTTTAATGTCGCATCTGTTGCGTTTGATATCAATTCACGAAGAAAGATCTCGTGGTCGCTATACAAGAATTTTTTAATGAGTGGAAAAATGTTTTCTACAGAAACATTGATTTTACCTGATGACATAATTTAAATGTTTTTTTCAATTATGTCAAAAATATCTCCAAACTGAATTTTCTGACAAATTGACATTTATTTTAACACTTTAATAATGTTTAATCGATTGCAAAAAAGAATAAACATTCCTTATCTTTGTGTTCACTAAAAATGATGATGATGGCCGTTAAGAAAGAAAAAAAATCCCAAGATATTTTAGCCCTTTATATGGAATACGCATTAGAGCATGAACACTTCCCTAACTCGGTTTATAAATTTTGTAAGGTAAATAAAATAGAGGAGTCACTGTTTTATCAACATTATGCATCGCTCGATAATTTAAAGCACTGTGTTTGGGGGGCATTTTTTGACAATGTACATACCTTATTAGAGAAAAACGATGCCTTATCTAGCTTAAGTAGGAAAGATCGCTTACTGAGTTTTTACTATACCTTTTTTGAGGTACTTTTGCTCAATCGTAGCTATGTTTTGATGGCGCTGAATCAGGGGGATCAACCCATGAAAAATTTAGGCCAATTAAAAGATTTGAGAAAGTCAGTAAAACGCTTTGCAGAAGAATTAATCGAGGAGGGAAATGAAGACAAGTCTCGCTTTACTACTAATCCTGTAGAACTATTTTCAGAGGCTACTTGGGCACAATTACTTTTGCTAATAAAATTTTGGTTAAGTGACACTTCAAAAGGGTTTGAAAAAACAGATGCTTTGATAGAGAAATCGGTCAATGTTGTCTTTGAAGTTTTTGATAATACTCGGCTAGACACGATTTTAGATTTAGGGAAATTTTTGTGGAAAGAAGCAACGGGGAAAGCATAATTGAAAACTTTAGATCATATCCCAACAGGGAAAATAGAACGTGCAAGTAAATTAGTTACTACCGGTGTTAAGCTTGGGGGAAACTATATCAAATATATCGGCGACAAAATTGTCGACCCAGAAAACGCACGAGAAAAATTAGATGAAGAAAATGCTAAAGACATTTATGACGGCTTAAAAAGCTTAAAGGGAAGCGCCCTTAAAGTCGCCCAAATGTTGAGCATGGAGAAAAATTTATTGCCTTCTGCCTATGTAGATCGCTTTAGTTTAGCGCAGTTTTCTGTGCCCCCACTATCGGGGCCTTTAGTGCGCAAAACTTTTAAAAAATATTTTGGAAAATATCCAGAAGAGCTATTCGATACGTTTGCTGCTCAATCGGTCAATGCTGCTAGTATAGGTCAAGTCCATCTAGCGACAAAAAACGGGAGAAAACTTGCTGTGAAAATCCAATACCCTGGAGTGGCAAACAGTATCGGATCCGATCTCGCTTTAGTTAAGCCTGTTGCAACGCGCATGTTCAACTTAAAAGGGCAAGACACAGAAAAGTTCTTTAAAGAAATTGAAGGAAAGTTATTAGAGGAAACCGACTATAATCTTGAATTAGAACAAAGTCTAACGATTAAAGAGCAATGCAAGGACATCCCTAATTTACTTTTCCCGAACTATTATGCCGATTTGTCTTGTGAAAAGATTTTGACCATGGACTGGATGGATGGAATCCACCTTTCAGAATATGCTCAAGACAATAATGATCAAGAAAAGAATAACCGTTTAGGACAAACCCTTTGGGATTTTTATATGTATCAAATGCATATTCTTAAAAGCGTTCATGCCGATCCTCACCCTGGAAACTTTTTGATTACAGAAAAAGGAGCATTAGTCGCAATTGACTTTGGGTGTATCAAGGAAATTCCAGAAGAGTTTTATACACCCTATTTTGAACTTGCGAATGAAACGGCCATCAACGATCTTGATTTCTTTGCCCATAAAATCACTGAGTTAGAGATTTTAAGATCAGATGATTCACCAGAAGCAAGAAAATACATTATTAACTTGTTTCACGATATGTTAAGTGTATTTACTTATCCTTTTCATGGAGAGACCTTTGACTTTTCAAACGAAGCTTTTTGGGGACGCATTGCTGGTATGAGTGATCGACTCGCTAATGACGAATACTTGCGTAAGTTAAACGGGAATAGAGGTTCTAGACATTTCTTATATATCAACAGAACCTTCTTTGGGTTGTATAATTTAATGCATGACTTAAAAGCAGAAGTTGTTGTGGATAATTACAAGCAGTACATTTGATAATCTTTCCTTACTTTAGCTTATAAAGTCAACATATATTAAATTAAACTTAATGTATAATTCAAAAATTATTGGACTAGGGAAATACCTTCCAGACAATATTGTTACTAACGATGATTTAGCGCAACGCATGGAAACTTCTGATGACTGGATCACAGAAAGAACCGGGATCAAAGAGCGCCGTCATATCATTAAAGGAAGCGAAGACACCCCAGCTACTATGGGGCATAAAGCCGCTCTAATTGCATTAGAACGCGCAAATAGGAAAACAGAAGATATCGATTTAATTCTTTTTGCCACCCTTAGTCCAGATTACTATTTTCCTGGATCTGGAGTTTTAGTTCAAAAACTTTTAGATATCCCAGCTTGTCCCGCCATGGATATTCGCATGCAGTGTTCTGGGTTTATCTATGGATTATCTACTGCAGATCAATTTATCAAAACAGGGATGTATAAGAATGTTTTGGTCATTGGTGCAGAAAATCACTCTGGGGGATTAGATTTTACCACCCGCGGAAGAGGGGTTTCTGTCATATTTGGGGATGGAGCAGGTGCAGCCGTTTTAACCCGTGAAGAAAATACATACAAAGGTATCTTATCAACGCATTTATATTCTGAAGGTGAACATGCAGAAGAGTTGTCTCTAATAGGCCCTAGCACACAACGCTGGGTGCCAGAAATTATGGATATCAACGATCCAGATGATGTGAGTTACTATCCTTACATGAATGGGCAAATGGTTTTTAAGCATGCAGTGGTGCGTTTTTCTGAAGTGATTAACGAAGGACTACAAAAAAATAATTGGGAAGCAGCAGACATTGACATACTTGTTCCCCATCAAGCGAATTTGCGTATATCCCAATTTATTCAAAAAAAGTTTAGATTAAGCGATGATCAAGTGTATAACAACATCATGCGCTATGGTAATACTACCGCTGCCTCCATTCCTATCGCCTTAACAGAGGCCTGGGAAGAAGGTAAAATAAAAGAGGGGGATAAGGTTGTATTAGCAGCATTTGGAAGTGGTTTCACATGGGGTAGTGCCATAATAAAATGGTAATGAAAACCCTAGTAATTGGTGCTTCAGCCAAACCAGAACGCTATTCTTACCAAGCCATTGAGCGTCTAAAAGCAAAAGACTATCCCGTGGTAGCCTTAGGTCTTAAAGCAGGAGTAATTCAGGGAGAAACAATTCATACTACAAAAGAAATCTGGACAGATATTGATACCGTTTCTTTATATGTTGGTCCAGCGCATCAAGACAATTATATCGATTACGTTATAGGTTTAAACCCTAGAAGAGTTTTATTCAACCCTGGGACAGAGAACCCTGCTTTTGAAAGTCGCTTAAAAGCGGAAGGAATACTCGCAGAACGGGCCTGCACTCTAGTGCTCCTTTCCACGAATCAATATTAGCCCTATAAAGGTAAATAAGCCGTTTAATGGGAGTAACTCATAACCAATTTGGTATCCCCCCAATGTACTCGCCTCTACACTCCCCAGTGCGCTAGTGATTATTACGGCAATGAATACCACAGGCCAGACCCATCGATCTTTGATTTGATAAGAAGTAAATATACCAAAGGAGAACAGTCCTAAAAGTGGTCCATAGGTGAATCCAGCAACAGTGAGTAATCCATCGATTACATTTCTATCTAAGATATATTTAAAAGCAATCACCACTAGGATTAAAAGAACACTCATTCCAACATGAACTTGTTTACGGATTTTTTTTTGTTGCTGCGTTTCTTTTTCTTCAAGACGTAAAAAGTCAACACAAAACGAAGTGGTTAAAGAGGTTAAAGCACTATCTGCACTACTGTATGCCGCTGCAATAAGCCCCAGTACAAAGGTGATCGCAACACCTATCCCTAGCTTTCCATTCAGGGCAATTTCTGGAAAAAGTAAATCTGTTTTAGCTTGCCCATCCATCAATGGAATAGCGATGCCTTCTTTTTTAGCATAAATAAATAGTAGTGCCCCCAGCAGCATAAATAAGCCGGTTACAATCACAAGTACAACACTAAAAACAATCATGTTTTTTTGGGCATCGGCTAGGTTTCTACAGCTCAAGTTTTTTTGCATCATATCTTGGTCTAAGCCCGTCATACAAATGGTGATAAAAGCTCCTCCTATAAAAGACTTTAAGAAATGATTTCTGTTTAAAAAAGAATCGGTTACAAAAATATCGCTGTATTGACTTAATTCTTGAGATTGCAAAAAGTCTAAAAAAGACCAGCCCAGAGCCTCATTAATATATGCAATAGAGAGAAAAACAGCGATAATCATTAAAGCCGTTTGAAGCGTATCGGTCCAAACGATTGTTTTTATTCCTCCCTTTTGGGTGTAAACCCATATCAATAAAATGGATAAGATCACGGTAACTTCAAAAGGTACATTCCAGGCGTCAAAGATAAAATGCTGCATCACTATAGCCACTAAAAATAATCGGAAGGCAGCCCCTAGTACACGAGAAATAAAGAAAAACAATGCTCCGGCTTGATGGCTATTTGCTCCAAAACGACTATCTAAATATTCGTAAATGGAGGTGACATCATTGCGGTAATAAACAGGCAATAAAATATAGGCTACCACAAAGTACCCAAAGCCATAGCCCAATACAACCTGGAAATAGCTAAATTTTGAGGCTTCGACCCACCCTGGAACAGAAATAAAGGTCACTCCAGAGAGGGATGCCCCCACCATACCAAAGGCAACAATGTACCATGGAGATGTGCGGCTAGCGGTAAAAAAATCAGCATTTGTATCTTCTTTTCCACTAACAAACGAAATACCAACTAATAGGGCAAAATAGCCAAGAATCAGTGCGAGGATAAGACTAGGTGTAATCATATATTGGCTAAAGTTAGCAAAGAAATACCAAACGAGAATTTTGTAACTTTATCCCATGGATTTCTCCTCTAAATTATTGGCAAAAGCCGTTGATGAAATGGCACAATTACCCGGGATAGGGAAACGCACTGCCTTGCGTATGGTATTGCATTTACTCAAGCAACCCAAAGAGCGAACTATTGCCATGGCAAGATCGTTAGAAAACTTTAGGACCCAAGTTATTTTTTGTGAGCAATGCCATAATTTATCTGACGTTGCTTTATGCGAAATTTGCGCTAGTTCAAAAAGAGATAGTGCGCAGCTGTGTGTGGTAGAAGATATTAGAGATGTTATGGCCATTGAGAATACAGGTCAATATCAAGGCAAGTATCACGTACTAAATGGAATTATTTCTCCTATCGACGGAATAGGACCACAGGATTTAACCATCCTATCTTTGGTTGAAAAAGTAAAAACAGGGGAGATTAAAGAAGTTATTTTTGCTCTCTCTGCAACCATGGAAGGCGATACAACCATCTTTTATATCAACAAGCAATTACAGGATTATCCCGTAACCGTCTCGACCATTGCTCGTGGAATTCCAGTTGGAGACGAGTTGGAGTATACAGATGAAGTCACTCTGGGAAGAAGTATTTTAAAACGGGTTCCCTATGCAGACTCCATGTAAATAAAACAAGGGTTTCGTTTTTAAATTTTTACCTTTGCAGTACCCAAATATAAAAAATCACGCATGGCAAAATATAGTCTAAAATTGCCCTCAATGGGAGAAAGTGTTAAGGAAGCTACTTTAACCGCATGGTTAAAAGAAGTAGGGGACACCATAGAAATAGACGATTCTGTTGTTGAGGTCTCTACCGATAAAGTTGATTCTGATGTTCCTTCTGAAGTAGAAGGAGTATTACTCGAAAAAAGATTCGAGCTCAATCAAGTCATCCAGGTAGGTGAAGTAATCGCTGTGATTGAAACAGATCAAGAAATAGAGGAAACTGCGTTAACACCAGAAATTGCAATAGAAGAAGCGTCGACTCAAGATGAGGAACCTGCCGAACTTCCTAAAGAAATAATCGAGATTGTTGAAGCTCCTGTTCAAGGGGCAGTAAAAGCAGTGAGTCCGCAACAAGCTAGCGGGAATGATAGTACTCGCTTTTATTCTCCATTAGTAAAAAATATAGCCAAAACAGAAGGAATTTCTATCGCAGAGCTAGATCGTATTCCAGGCTCCGGTGAAGCAAATCGTTTGACCAAGAAAGATCTTTTAGCTTACTTAGAGCATAAAACTGTTGCGCCTCAAGTTCCAGTTTCTTACCCAAAAGTTGAAGCGGCTCCTTCTTTTGTAAAAGCGCAAATTGAAAGTAATCCATTTGCTATTGGAGAAGACCAAGTAATCGAAATGAGCCGAATGGCAAAAATGATTTCTCATCATATGACAGAAAGTAAAAATACTTCTGTCCATGTACAGTCTTTTGTTGAAACAGATGTGACTGACCTATGGGATTGGAGAGAAAAAGTAAAAAATCAATTTCAAGCTAGAGAAGGGGAGAAGTTAACTTTTACCCCCATCTTTATGTCAGCGATTATTCATGCTTTAAAAGAATTTCCCCTTTTAAATAGTTCGTTACAGGGAGATCAAATTATTCAGAAGAAAGCGATCAATATAGGAATGGCCACGGCTCTGGGGGATGGTAACCTTATCGTTCCTGTGATTAAAAATGCAGATCATCTCAATCTTGTTGGTTTAGCGAAGGCAGTGAATGATTTATCTAATCGTGCTCGTACTAATCAACTATTACCAGACGAGGTTCAAGGCGGAACATATACAATGACAAATATTGGAAATTTTGGGTCCATTACGGGAACACCTATTATTAACCAGCCTCAACTAGGAATTTTAGCCCTAGGGGTGATTCGAAAAATGCCTGCCGTCATTGAGACACCAGAAGGAGATTTTGTAGGGATTAGAAAGAAAATGACCCTTTCACACAGCTATGATCACCGTGTTATAAACGGTGCAATGGGGGGCCAATTTGCCAAGGCAGTAGCAGATTATTTAGAAAATTGGGATACAACAATAATTTTTTAGAATAGATTTATGGGACTCGAACTCCACAGACCACTTTGCTTTTTTGACCTTGAAACGACTGGAGTAAATGTTGTCTCAGATCGCGTTGTAGAAATCGCAATTTTAAAATTATTACCTAACGGAAATAAGGAAGGAAAAACCTGGTTAGTCAACCCTGGAATGCCTATCCCAAAGGGTGCTTCAGATGTTCATGGCATTACAGATGATAAAGTCGCAGATGCTCCCTTGTTCAATCAATTAGCCAATGAAATTTACAATTACATCAAGGAGTGTGATTTAGCAGGATTTAATTCTGATCGTTTTGATATTCCGCTTTTAGCGGAAGAATTTATGCGAGCCGAAGTGGATTTTGACCTTGCACGACACAAAACCATTGATGTGCAAACGATTTTCCATAAAATGGAAAAAAGAACACTAGGAGCAGCATTACAGTTTTACTGCGACAAAGAATTAACCAATGCGCATTCTGCAATGGCAGATACAGAAGCAACTTACGATGTTTTATTATCACAACTAGAACGCTATAAAGAGTTAGAAAACAACACCGCCTTTTTAAGTGAATTTTCTTCTCACAAACGTACCGTAGATGTAGCGGGTTTTATTGTTTATAATAAAGAAGATCAACCTACTTTTTCTTTTGGAAAGCACAAAGGGAAAACGGTTGACGAAGTGTTAGAAAAAGAGCCAGGTTATTTTGGTTGGTTATTAAATGCAGACTTTCCACTGTACACTAAAAAAGTATTAACCGCCCTTCGTTTGCGCAAACTCAATAGCGGGAATTAATGAAGATAATTTGCATCGGCCGTAATTATAAGGATCACATAAAAGAACTCTCTAACGAAAAACCCACTGATCCAGTTGTTTTTTTAAAACCAGGTACTGCTATTGCGCTGAAAGGACAGCCTTTTTTTATTCCTGAATTTTCAAAGGATGTACATCATGAGGTAGAAGTTCTTGTGCGCATTAACCGTATTGGGAAACACATTCAGTCAAAGTTTGCCCATAAATATTATGATGAAATTGGTTTAGGAATCGATTTCACCGCCCGTGATTTACAAGGAGAATTAAAAGCGAAAGGCCTACCCTGGGAAAAAGCTAAGGGTTTTGATGGAGCCGCAGTAGTAGGGAAGTGGTTAAAAAAAGACAATCTTCCAGCGGTGGATCGGCTCAGTTTTGAATTAGAAAAAAATAATGCTGTAGTACAATCAGGGAACACGGCTTTAATGCTTTGGAAAATTGATGAACTCATCTCCTATGTGTCCCAGTTTTTTACCCTTAAAATTGGAGATATTATATTTACGGGAACCCCAGCTGGTGTTGGCCCCGTCGCTCCTAATGATGTATTAGTAGGAAGATTAGAAGAACAAGAGCTTTTCCGTATAAAAGTAAAATAGGAAGAAGGGTTTCCCCTTAAAAATTAAGATATGCCAAAAAAGCCACTAACCATTGATGCAGTAATTACTTGGGTTGATGGCAATGATCCTGGACATAAAGCAAAAATGCAATCTTATTTAGGGAAGAAACCGTTAGTGGACGATATGACCATAAAAATGCGTTATGGTCAAATCAATGAGATTAAGTATTCCGTCAAATCTATTTTAAAATTCGCCCCTTTTATTCGGAATATATTTATTGTAACAGATAATCAAACTCCTGATTTTTTAAGAGATCCAGTTCGCGCTAAAAAGGAGTATCCAAATGTGAGTGTGATCGATCACAAAGTTATTTTTAAAAATTACCCGCAGTACTTGCCTAATTTTAATAGTCGGTCTATCGCATCACTTATGTGTGAAATACCAGGATTAGCAGAGCATTTCATCTATTTTAATGACGATTTCTTTTTGTTAAATCCAGTGAAGGAAGAAGATTTTTTCATTGAAGGAAAACCAGTTATTAGAGGACTATGGACTTCTCTTTATGAGGATATATGGTACAAAAAGGTCCAAGGTTTTATTCAGTCATTACAGAACAAAGAAAAGGAAAAACAAGCGGGCTATAAACTGGGACAGCAAACCATCGTAAAAATCTTAGGGTTTAAAAGATACCTTAGGATAGACCATTGTCCAGCGCCAATGCGAAAATCAACACTGGAGAAATATTATAAAGCTTCTCCAGAGGTTTTAGATTGTAATCTTAAATACCGCTTTAGACATCCAGCGCAATATTTGGTTCAATCGTTAGCAAACCATCTTGAGATTAAAAATAATACAGGGGTCATTACAAAAGAGTTTAGATTGGTGTATTTTCAAAATTATAAAAAGCCATTGGTCTGGATAAGGTATAAACTTAGGAAAGGTGTGAAAAAACAATTGTTCTTGTGCATGCAAAGTCTTGATCAATGTTCAGAAGAAAAATTAGCCTTTATCCTTCCTTTTTTAAGTCAACGCAACAAACCTTAAGCTTAGATGTTGAAAAGTGTTTGATATGATTATCTTTGGCCGAAGGCAAATTGGTCTTAATCGCTTTAATCGACAAGGTAACCACTGCTTAATCATGCCCCATTATTGATAGAATAATATAGACGCAAATTTATGTATGCAGAAATTGTTAGTATAGGCGATGAAATCCTCATCGGACAAATCATTAATACCAATGCTGTTTTTATTGCAAAAGAGTTGAATAAAGTAGGGATTGAAGTAGTCCAAATCACTTCAATTTCAGATAAGAAAGAAGCGATTGTTTACTGCTTAGACGAGGCCCAAAAAAGAGCTAAAGTTATTATCTTAACGGGGGGGTTAGGCCCAACAAAAGATGATTTGACCAAACATACCTTATGTGAGTATTTTGATGATGTCTTAGTCAAGAACGAAGTGGTGCTTGAGAAGATAGAAGAGATGTTTCGTAAATATGTCCCCACTCCCATTAATGACGAAAATCGCAAACAAGCTTTAATTCCCTCGAAGGCGAAGGTTTTAGAAAATAAATTTGGCACAGCCTCTGGTATGTGGTTTCAAAAAGACGACAAGGTAATTATTTCACTTCCGGGAGTACCTTTTGAAATGAAAGCATTGGTTTCAGACGAGGTTATCCCAGCTTTACAACAACATTATACCCGCCCTTATATCGTTCATAAAACTGTTATGACTTATGGTTTAGGGGAAAGTGTAATTGCAGAACGCATTGAGGCATGGGAGAATAATTTGCCCCAAGATATTAAACTAGCCTATTTACCTAACATTGGTCGCGTGCGACTTCGCTTGTCTGGGAAAGGGCCAGATGAAGCAGAAATCAATCAAAGAATTGACGCTCAAATTGCCAGCCTTTTACCAAAGATCCAAGATATTTTTATGGGTTTTGAAGAAGAAGCCTCTGTAGAAGAACAAATCCAAAAAAAATGTATCGAAAAAGGGGTGACTCTTTCTCTGGCAGAAAGTTGTACTGGGGGAGAGATAGCAGCGAGAATTACAAAAACCCCCGGGGCTTCTCAATATTTTAAAGGAGGAGCAGTGGTTTATCACAGCCAGAGTAAAACAGACCTATTGGGCGTAGCTGCCAGTATAATCGAGCAAAAAAGTGTTGTAAGTATTGAGGTGGCAGAAGCCATGGCCCTGGGCGCAAAAGATAAATACCACTCAGATTATGCAGTAGCAACCACGGGAAATGCTGGCCCTACTAAGGGAGATGCAGCAGCAGCGGTAGGGATAGTTTGTATTGCGATCGCCTCACCCAATGGGGTGATTTCAGAAGAATTTAGCTTTGGGAAAAACCGAGAGCGCGTGATTCAAAAAGCGGTCAATAAAGTTTTTGAAATGCTCTATAAAAGTATTGCATAGTTTCCTTTCCTCTAGTATATTTGACAAAAAATTTGACGATGATGAATGCTCAAACTAAAGCGTCTCAAGACGCTATTTCTCCAGCAAAAGCGTTGGAATTGTTAAAAGAAGGAAACCAGCGTTTTACGTCTAAAAAGCAAGTTGAGCGTGATTTAACCCTTCAAGTTGAACAAACCAGTACGGGGCAATTTCCTTTTGCAACCGTTTTGAGTTGTATCGACTCTCGTGTCCCAGCAGAATTGATTTTTGATCAAGGAATTGGAGACATTTTTAGTGTTAGAATTGCAGGTAACTTTGTTAACTCGGATATTCTAGGGAGTATGGAGTTTGCTTCTAAGTTAGCGGGAACTAAATTGATTTTGGTCCTTGGTCATACCGCTTGTGGAGCAGTAAAAGGAGCTTGTGATCATGCAGAGCTAGGAAATTTAACGGGAATGTTAGATAATATTGCGCCTGCTGTTGATGCTATTACAGAACCTACAGATGCTGAAAAAAGAACTTCTGCTAATATTGACTTTGTCAATGCCGTAGGAACTAAAAATGTAGAATTGACGATTGATCGCATTCACGAAGAAAGCCCTGTTTTAGCAGAAATGGAGCAAGCAGGAGAAATTCAGATCGTTGGCGGTATATACGATATTGCTACTGGTAAAGTCAACTTTCTTTAAAGCGAACTAACATACATTTTTAAACGTGTTTGAATCAAATCGGTCCACCTAGTTTGCATAGACTCACGGCTAAATTCTTCCATGGCAGGAAAGCTAGAAAGAATATTGGCTGTGAGTTTTAGTATACTGCCTTTTGTGCTAGAAGAAATTCCAAAAAACCGCTTCAGAATCTCTTGGGTGTTCTTTGTATTTCCACCCTAAACACAGCCTTTCTTGTGGCAGTACATTTCTTACTTCCCACAGGTGGGTAAATATTTTGTTGTTATACAGAAAGTCAAAAGAAGTTTTAAAATCCCTAGTCGTTTCAAATAATTTCAACTCCTTGAAAAACCGTTCTTGCATGTGTTCGAATTGGGTAAGGTACTTCCATAAAAGTGGCGGGGGAACGTTGAATTCTTGTAGCACAACGATGCTATTGTTTGTTGTCATTTTGTAGGTCTTTTGTAAAAAGACACAAAATTTAGTCTTAAAGTTGTATTTCAAACAGGCAAACGGGGGCAGTATGGTAATGATCGGGGAGGCCTTTAGTATTTTTTATGGGGAACATTCCTAAAAAATCAAAACCTGTACTTTGATAATATTCTATGAGGCGGGTGTTGTTGCCCAGTGTGTCTAATCTCAAGTGAGTTTTCTTCTTTTTTTTGGCATAAGGAATGGCCCAGTCAACAATCTTTTTGACCATTTGTCGGCCTCTTGCCTCTGGATGAGTCGCAATGCGATGAATATAAACAGAAGGATCTTCGTCCCGCTCTTCCCATATTTGAGGATCATTAAAAGCAATGGCCCAAACACAGCAGATGCTGTTGTTTTGAATTAACTTCCATTGTCTTCCTTCAAGGATTTCTTTTTCGACCAAGGCGAGGTCAAAACTGGGCCACACCACAACTTCTTTTTTAGTGCGTTGAAAGGCCGCTGCTGCTTCATAGCGTTTAAAAATCTCTGGAAGATCTTGTAGGGTGCTTTTTTCTATGTTATAGTTCAAGACTTTTAGGCGAAAGTTTAAGGGTTCATTTGACACTTGTCATTTAACAAAAACTAAGATAATAATTCGTTCAAAACTCTGAGAAAAAAGAAAGTAATAAATCGCAATTATTTTAGGATAAAGTATTTTGTTACTCAATAAAAAAAAGTAAATTTGCATCCTGTTTAGAATAAGCAGTAAAAACAACGATTATGTCAAGAGTTTGTGAAATAAGTGGAAAACGCGCACAGTTTGGTAACAATGTATCCAAAGCGTTGAATAGAACAAGACGTAGATTTGAGGTTAACTTAATCAAGAAACGTTTCTACATTCCAGAAGAAGATAAGTGGGTCACCCTCAAGGTATCAACTTCAGTATTAAAGACCATTAACCGTAAAGGGATTGCAGCTGTCTTAAAAGAAGCTAAAGCCCAAGACGTTTTATAATATATAGATCATGGCAAAGAAAGGAAACCGCGTTCAAGTTATTTTAGAGTGTACAGAGCATAAAGCATCTGGACAGTCAGGAACGTCACGTTACATTACAACTAAAAATAAAAAGAACACACCAGATCGTTTGGAGATTAAAAAATTCAATCCGATCTTAAAAAAAATGACTGTTCACAAGGAAATTAAATAGTTATGGCAAAGAAATCAGTAGCAACATTACAGACTGGCTCAAAGCGTTTGACAAAAGCCATCAAAATGGTAAAAAAAGGAGATTCAAAATCTTACTCTTTTGTTGAAACAATTATCGCTCCAGAAAAGGCAAACGAATGGTTGAGCAAACAATAAATAACTATTTTATATAGTACAAAAGAAAAGCTACTTTTACAGTAGCTTTTTTTATACAGCAGTATGAGTATTTTAGAAAAACTATTTTCTGGTAAAGATGAACAATTAGACAAGGGACTTGAAACAACTAAGAAGTCTTTTTTTTCTAAGTTAAGCACTGCGATTGCCGGTCGTTCTACCGTAGATGTTGAGGTTCTCGATGATCTTGAAGAAGTGTTAATTAACGCTGATGTAGGCGTGCCAACTACTTTAAAAATCATCGAAGCAATTGAAAATAGGGTAGCAAAGGATAAATATTTAGGGACAGAAGATTTGCGTAAAATTTTACAAGAAGAAATCTTAACCATCCTAGCTGCCCAAGAAAAAGAAATTGAATTTTCTTTTAATAAAAACTATTCCAACAGTCCACATGTCATTATGGTCGTTGGTGTAAATGGTGTAGGAAAAACAACTACAATTGGGAAACTTGCCCATCAATTTACACAAGCGAAAAAAAAAGTGGTTTTAGGTGCTGCAGATACTTTTCGCGCTGGAGCGATAGATCAACTACAAGTTTGGGCAGACCGTACTAACGTTTCCTTAGTCAAGCAAGAAATGGGAAGTGATCCAGCTTCGGTTGCTTTTGACACACTGCAGTCTGCAGTAAGTCAAAAAGCAGACGTTGTCTTAATCGATACCGCCGGTCGTTTGCACAATAAAGTCAATTTGATGAACGAATTAACTAAAGTGAAACGCGTTATGGATAAAATCGTTCCAGAAGCTCCACATGAAGTTTTATTGGTTTTAGATGGCTCAACAGGGCAAAACGCCTTTGAACAAGCAAAACAATTTACCGCCGCAACTGAGGTCACTGCACTGGCCATTACAAAATTAGACGGTACTGCTAAAGGGGGCGTTGTCATGGGGATTTCAGATCAATTTAATATTCCCGTAAAATTTATAGGAGTTGGAGAAGGAATAGAGGATTTAAAAATCTTCAACAGTCCTGCTTTTGTCCATTCCTTTTTTAATTAGTAATTATGAAAATATTTTTTAGATCCTTGTTAGGGGTGTTGCTTTTGGTTGTGGTTATTTTTATCATGGGACCCACGGTAGATGCTCCAGTCATTGATAAACCTTTACCAGAATTATCAATTGGCTTAAACGATTTACCCCAGTGGGTACAAGAACAAAACGAGGCTTTCCCTAACATCAAGCCAGGAAATGAGTCTGAGTTAATTTTTGCTGACTCTATTCCAAAAAAAACAGCCTATGCCATTGTTTATCTTCACGGATTCTCTGGGAGTACAGCAGATGGGGCTCCAGTTCACAAAGAAGTCGCCAAAGCCCTAGGTGCTAATATTTATTTACCAAGATTGTATGATCACGGTCTAGATACGCAAGAAGGTTTAGCTAATTACAACGGTGAAAAGTCACTAGATTCCGCTAGAGAAGCTTTAGCCGTAGGCAAATTATTAGGAGAAAAAGTGATTTTAATGGGGACTTCCACTGGATGTACCCTAGCTCTAGCTTTAGCTGCACAGCACCCAGAGTTAGCCGCACTTGTATTATATGCTCCTAATATTAGAATTAATCACCCCCTTGATTTTGTGGCAACTTTGCCCTGGGGATTGCAAATTGTTAGACAAGTTGAAGGAGGAGAATATCACCATGTCGAAAACAGCATCCCAGAGAAAGCAAAGTTCTGGACGATGCGCTATCGTTTAGAAGCGGTGGTGCACATGCAAAAATTATTAGAGACGTCCATGGTGCCAGAGACCTTTGCAAAGGTCACCGTACCTGTTTTTTCAGGCTTTTATTATAAAAATGAGCAAGAACAAGACCCCACCGTTTCTGTCGCTGCTATGAAACAAATGTTTCAGGAATTAGGAACGCCTAATGAGTTGAAAGAAGACAAGGCTTTTCCAGCTACTGGTGCCCACGAAATTGCGAGCGAATTAGTGTCAGATAATCATGAGGGGGTAAGAGAAGCTACCCTAGCATTTCTAAACCGTATTTTAAACTAATGCGTACAAAAAGTACTAAACAAAATAAGATTAATGTTATCACCCTGGGGTGTTCTAAAAACATTTACGATTCTGAAGTATTGATGGGACAGCTCAAAGCCAGCGGAAAAGAGGTGGTCCATCAGGAAAAAGGTAATATTGTCGTGATCAATACCTGTGGTTTTATCGATAATGCCAAAGAAGAATCGGTTAACACCATCCTAGATAATATCAAACGAAAAGAAGCCGGGGAACTCGATAAGGTCTTTGTGACTGGTTGTTTAAGCGAAAGGTACAAGCCAGATCTACAAGAAGAAATTCCGCAGGTCGATCATTATTTTGGCACCAGCGAATTACCACAGTTATTAAAAGCACTCGAAGCGGATTACAAGCATGAATTACTGGGAGAACGTATTACAACCACCCCCAAAAATTATGCCTATTTTAAAATCTCAGAAGGTTGTGATCGTCCATGCTCGTTCTGTGCGATTCCTCTAATGCGAGGGAAACACCGTTCTACTCCCATTGAAGATCTGGTTAAACAAGCAGAAAACTTGGCAAGAGATGGAGTAAAAGAATTGATTTTGATTGCTCAGGATTTAACCTATTACGGTTTAGATATTTATAAAAAACGTCATCTCGCTGAATTGCTTAAAGCCCTTGTCAAGGTAGAGGGAATAGAGTGGATTCGAATGCATTATGCCTTCCCCACAGGCTTCCCTATGGATGTCCTTGAGATTATGAAGCAAGAGCCTAAAGTGTGTAATTATCTCGATATTCCTTTACAGCATATTACAGATAGTGTCTTGAAATCAATGCGTAGGGGGACGACAAAGCAAAAAACCACACAGTTATTAAAAGATTTTAGAGCTGCTGTCCCAGGTATTACACTACGTACCAGCTTAATTGTAGGCTATCCAGGAGAAACAGAAGCCTACTTTGAAGAATTAAAACAGTGGGTGAAAGACATGCGTTTTGAACGTTTGGGTTGCTTTACTTATTCTCACGAAGAAAACACCCATGCCTTTCAATTAGAAGATAATGTTCCAGAAGAAGAGAAGCAACGTCGTTCTGCAGAAATCATGGAAGTGCAATCACAAATCTCTTGGGAGTTGAATCAAGAAAAGGTGGGGAATACCTATCGCTGTATTATTGATCGTAAAGAAGGAAATTTTTTTGTGGGTAGAACAGAAATGGATTCTCCAGACGTGGATAATGAGGTTTTAGTAGATGCATCAAAATATTATCTCAAGCAAGGAGAATTTGTGACACTCAAAATCACAGAAGCAGCCGACTTTGATCTTTATGCAGAACCAGTCAACTAATTGGTTAGTACCAACTCATTTGTTTTAACAATCTCTGGCAAATTAGAGAGATCGTACTGGTATAAAACTCCTTTACCTACCACTAGCGCAGTGGGGAAATCCACAATGATATCATAGGCAAAAGGGATATTGTCTGTCGATAATATTTCAGGTTGCTCTCTATTGGTTACATCTACTACTTTTAACCCAGCAGAACCATCACAGACCAATAAATAGTCCTTGTGAATAGCTAACCCGTGTGGATTAAACATCACCTGTCTTGCCACCACGCTAAGTTCCTCTGGAGTGCGGATATCGATAATTTGTAATTCATTGGTTTCTGTAAAACAGTTGGTTCCGCCTCTTAAAGTAACATAGGCATAATTTTCGTCTGCTACTACTGGGTCACAACTTCTAAAATGTTCGATACTGTTGAGGTAATTTGGGTTACTAGGACTGGCAACATCATACATTAACATCCCAGTAGTAGTGCCTATAAAAAGTAAGTTGTTTAATTGAAATAAGGTTTCTGCTTGCGTCCTGGTATCTAATCTTGCAAAGCGGCTGGGTTGGTAATTATCCCCGATCGAAAACAACACCAATTCATTTAAATTGATGGTATATAAATAGCGATCAATGGGTAAAAAGCGGGTCATGGATCCTGCAGTAGAGACCTCGTTAAATCCGCTAGCCTGATCTGTGCTAGTTGTTTCTGCTAAAGCAGTATCTTCTAGTCTAAAATCCATAATTTGTTCTTCCAGCGGTTCTTGCCTAATTTCAACTTCCCAGCCAGTTACAATTCCCCGGCTATTGTCAATAGATTCATATTGGGTGGAGGTATAACTTCCTTCAGGACGTATTGAGGTGTCTAGTGTTCGGTAAGGATTGTAATAAAACACCTCTTCTACTGTAAAGTCTTCGATCAAATCTGGTTGGGTCACATCGCTAATATCAAAGACAACTAGTGAAGAAAACATATCACTGTATAAATGATCATCGATAATGGTCAAGTCTAATGATCCTGGTATATTGATAAAATGAAGATTGACGGGGGAAGCAGGATTACTGTTATCTACCACATGAATACCTTCATTAGGTTTATTGATGAATATGTAATTTTGATAGGTGACTATCTTTACCGCCTCTTCATAATTTTTTGGAGACTCTACTGTTACTTTTGCGGCTAATTGCGCAGTGGTTTCATATTGTGGTAAAAAATAGGCCACATTCACCATTTCGCGATCATCGATGATTTCATCTTTAAATAAGCTACAAGAGGCCAGTATTAAACATAAACTTAGGCTAATAATCTTCAAAAAGTCAAATCTTTTCATTTCGAATATTTTAAAGATATATGGCAAAAGTTATGCCATCGCTTACATGAAGACGGCATTGACTAGCCACAATTTTCCGTTTTCCCAAAAATTTCTATAGAGTATATTGTCTACTAAATAGACAACAGAACCTCTTCCAAAACGCTCTGATCCAAATAGTAAGGATTCACTTTGCAGCTTGATAGCCTTGTCTCCACTATAGCCTGCATAGGGTTGGACTCCTTTACTTAAATAAGCAGCCGTTCCATAATTATCGAGTAGTTCATAAGCAGTGGCAGACGTTTTAAGGGTAAAGTAACTGTTCTCAAAGCCAGTAGAAAGTGGGTGAGTAGCATCTATTGTAGCATTGTATACACTTCCATAAATAGAAGAGCGAATATTTTCTCTTTCACGATCGGCATAGGCGACCTCTTCGTCCTTATCTTGACTTGTTTTTTTCTTGAGTGAGAATTGTTCGTGATTTGCAAAACTAAGCACTGCATTACCCAGAGCAACAATTCTACCTCCTTTTTGTGTCCATTGTGCTAGTGCATTTTCTCCAGCTTGATCAATTAAACTACCATAATAACCAGAAGGAATGATCAAAACATCTAAATCTTGAAGGAAACGTTCGTTTAAGCGATTTTCGCTTAATTGCATTAAGTGATAAGCTAGTTGTTGTTCAAAGAAATGCCAGATTTCACCATAACTTGCAGGACTTGCAAGATCGCTTTTTAAAATCCCGATTTTTTTATTTGAGATAAAGCGCATTTTATTAGAACCTAAATCTGGACCTTGATCAGAAAATCCAGACGTAAGAGAATGCATGGTTTGTTGTGTATTTGCAACAATTTCTTCGATGGTTTGGGCTAGATTAGGAAGGTGTTTGTTTTCGCCTTTTAAAACAAAAACACTCCCTCTATCCCAGCGTTTTCCTCCATTGGTTAAAGGCTCTTGATTGTAATATACCCTGAGGTCTGCGTTAATTAAAGCGGCCAATAATTTCCCATCTTCTATGCTTTTTCTTTCCGCTGCATAGGCATAAGCATTAGGATCAATTGTTGAACTAAATGCTTCTTTTTCAAAAGCCGTAGTTTTAAGACTTTGATTTGTCGCTACTGCTTTCAAACCATGCGCATAGGGCAACGACCATGAGGTAATATCATAAGTTAAAGAATCAGAATAATAGGTTTTAGGTTCAAAAAGCGCTTGAACGAGATTGTTCTTTTTTCCGGTTCCGTCTATCACAATAGCCGAAGAAGAGAAAACCGTGTTCTTTGTGTTTTGACTGCTGTATTCTATTCCTTTGACGTTTGTGCGCTGTGCTAATTTTTTTAATGGAATTTGGTGCGCTTCCATCAATGCAGTTAGGGTCGCCACTTTGTCTTCTTGCCCTTCAAGGACATAAGCTTTATACTTGTTGTTTTTCTTAGCGTGGTAGTCTTGAAATTCTTGATTGAGTTTTTGCACATTATTATAAGCGACTTCAACAGTAGATAATCCACTGGTGTGATGATGTGCAATGCGATCTTTTAAGCTCAAAACATCGCCAACACTGTTTAAAATTCCTAGTCCTGCGCGACCACTTCCTCCTTGTTCATAGGTCATCCCTATGGCGCCATTAAACATGGGATAAGTATCTCCATAGCCTGGATAAAGTAAGTCAAAGACATCATCTGTAAAATACAACCAATTTTCTTTATCAAAATATTTAGCGTGATTTTTTGCGATGGTCACCTGGAAGTCTCTTTGAAAATTAGTTAAAATTTCATGATAAGGTTCTACCGCTGGCGCAAAATAATAAGGACTATCGACCCCTTGTTCGTGAAAATCAACATGAATTTGTGGCATCCATGAGAGGTATTGTGGTAAACGCTGCTGGCTTTCAACTTGACTTAACCATGCCCAGTCTCTGTTAAGGTCGTGGTAGTAGTGATTGTATCTCCCACCAGGCCAGTCTTCATAATGTTCATTGGAGTTTGGATCTATATCAAATGGAGTGCTTTTTACTTGATTGTACCAGTTGACATAACGGTCTCTCCCATCTGGGTTAATACACGGATCCATTATGACAACAAGCTTTTCTAGCCATGCCTGCTTTTCTGTCACGAGGGTGTGAAGGGTTTTAAGCGCAGCTTCAGTACTGGTTGACTCGTTACCATGCACATTATAACTTAGCCATACTACACTAAAGTCTTTCTCACTTTCTTTTGCGCCCGCTTCATAGCCGATGCTTCTCAAATGATCTTTTCGCAAGGTCTCCAGTTGCTCTAAATTTTCTGCAGAAGAGAGATAAACCAGTTGTAGGGCTCTTCCTTCATAAGACTTTCCATAAGAAGCGGTTGTCGCCAGAGAAGAGTTTTCTGCAACATGCTTTACATAATCTATGGCTTGGTGATGACGGGTGAATTGGGTCCCTAATTCATAGCCTAAGAATTCGGCTGGAGACTGTAATTGTGCTTGACCATTAAAAAAAATCAGTAAGGCAAGTAAAGAAAGTATTTTTTTCATCTTGTGTATTAATAGGTTGGTAAAGATATAATTTCTCCTATATCTTTTTTATTCTATAGAGATGGAATATCTTTAACAGGATAAAACCTTGCTATGGCATTAACCCGTATTCCTTATCGAAATACAGGCTATTTTTCTTCCTTAATTTGCGACCTCATTGAAGGTCACCCTGACCTTGAGTCCCAGGTTTCAGCGCCAGTTCGTTTAGAAGAATTTGAAAAACAGATCGCATTAAAGATGAAGTATTATTCTTTATCTACGCGTAAAACATTAGTCAAAGCTTTAAGAGCGCAATATCAAGGCTTATCATCAACTAAGAAGGTTGAAGCAAAACTCTCTCTTTTAGCAAAAGAAACCACCTTTACCGTTACAACAGGGCACCAACTTAATTTATTCACCGGACCGCTTTACTTTTTTTATAAAATCATTTCGACCATTAAACTTTGTAAACAACTCAAGCAAAAGTACCCGCAATTTGATTTTGTTCCCATTTATTGGATGGCGACTGAAGATCACGATTTTGAAGAAATCTCTTATTTCTTTTTTCAAGGAAAGAAACTACAATGGAACGAGCAAAGTCAGGGGCCAGTAGGACGTTTATCCCTAGCATCTTTAGGTCCTTTACTCAATATTTTTGAAAAGTTACTAGGCGACAGTGATCGTGCAAAAGAGATAAAAGCAATTATACAAAAGACTTATCGTACTGCAGCTAATCTAGCCGACGCGACCCAGAAGCTGGTACATCATTTTTTTGGGGAAGAAGGATTAGTTATTCTAGATGCAGATAGAAAAAACTTAAAAACCTGTTTTGTTCCTCAGATAAAAAATGACCTGGAACGCCATCATTGTAAGGACACAGTAGAAGAGACCATTACAAAAATTAAAACAAGCTACTCAGACAAATATACCCCACAGGTCAACCCTAGAGAAGTCAACTTATTTTATCTCACAGACAAACTGCGTGAACGTATTGTAAAGACCGATACAGCTTATGCCACATCAAAGACTAATAAAACTTTTACCAAAGAAGCACTTTGGGCAGAAGTAGAAAATCATCCAGAGTATTTTTCACCTAATGTTTTAATGCGTCCTTTGTATCAAGAAGTTATTTTACCTAACCTTTGTTATATTGGTGGAGGGGGAGAAATTGCCTATTGGTTAGAACTTAAATCGTATTTTAAAAAAGAAAGAGTGCCTTTTCCTTTACTATTACTGCGTAATTCTGCTGTATTAGCGACCCAAAAGACTGAAAGGAAAATCAAACAACTCGATCTTGAAAAAGAAGAACTATTTTTAAAGCGAACAGCGCTAATTAATAAAAAAATAAGGCAGATTAGTAATATCGATTTAGACCTTCAGTTTTTAAAAGAAAAACTGGAAGAACAATTCGAATACATAGAAAGTCTAATCGAGTCAACCGATCCTTCTTTTAAAGGAACGGTAAAAGCCCAAAAGCAAAAGCAATTTAACGGGATAGACACCCTTGAAAAGCGTTTACTCAATGCGCAAAAGAAAAAATTAGTCGATCATGTTCAACGACTTACCCTTTTGCATGAAATGCTTTTCCCTAACAATTCTCTCCAAGAAAGGCAGTCCAACTTCTTTGAATTCTATTTGTCGCATGGCGAGGATTTACTCCCCTTACTTTTTGAACAATTGGATCCCTTGAAGCTGGAATTTAGCTGGATTCAATTACCAAAATAATTGTTGAAAAACTTTTTACGGGGAGTTTCCCTAGCTGATGAATAGTTGTATTTTTGTGCATGGAAGAAAAAGTACTGATCCTCGACTTTGGATCACAATACACCCAATTAATTGCCCGCCGTGTTCGCGAGCTTTCTATTTATTGCGAAATACACCCTTACAATAATCCTCCAAAAGATATTACACCTTTTAAAGCAGTGATTCTTTCTGGGTCACCATACTCTGTAAGAGCAGAAGATGCACCACACCCAGCCCTTGACCAGATTAGACTAAAAAAGCCTTTGTTAGCAGTTTGTTATGGAGCACAATATTTAGCCCATTTTTCGGGAGGAAAGGTGAGTCCATCTGCTACAAGAGAATACGGGAGAGCAAATCTCTCTTCTATTCAAGAATCCAATGGTTTGTTTAGCAGGATAGAAGTTGGGAGTCAAGTTTGGATGAGCCATAGCGATACCATTAAAAAACTTCCCATGAACGGGGTAAAATTAGCAAGTACTTCAGATGTTGAAAATGCAGCTTATCGTATCGAGGGTGAAGAGACTTATGGCATTCAATTTCATCCAGAGGTCTATCACTCTACAGATGGAAAACAACTATTAGAAAACTTTTTAGTCCATATTGCTGGAGTTAAACAAGACTGGACACCAGATTCTTTTGTTTCAATGACCATTGAGAATTTAAAAGCGCAAATTGGGGAAGAAAAGGTTATCCTGGGTCTCTCTGGAGGAGTCGATTCTTCCGTTGCCGCAGTCTTATTGCACCAGGCAATTGGGGATCAACTCACCTGTATTTTTGTCAATAATGGCTTATTGCGAAAAAACGAATTTTCTAGTGTATTAGAACAATACAATGGAATGGGACTTAATGTAAAAGGAGTTGATGCAAATGAATTATTTTTATCTAAACTCGCAGGGGTTTCAGACCCTGAAAAAAAGCGTAAAGTAATTGGTAATACTTTTATTGAGGTCTTTGACAATGAATCAAAGAAAATAGAGGGAGCGACTTGGTTAGCTCAAGGAACCATTTACCCCGATGTGATCGAGTCTATCTCTGTTAACGGACCTTCAGCTACCATAAAATCACATCACAATGTAGGGGGTTTACCAGACTATATGCAACTTAAAATTGTAGAGCCGTTACGCATGCTCTTCAAAGACGAAGTGCGAAGAGTAGGGAAAAGCCTTGGGGTTGATCAAGAATTAATCGGGAGACATCCATTTCCTGGACCAGGGCTAGCCATTCGAATTTTAGGCGATATTACCCCAGAAAAGGTTACTATGTTGCAAGAGGTAGATGCGATTTATGTTCAAGGTTTGAAAGATGCTGGTTTATACAACGACGTTTGGCAAGCGGGAGCAATTCTTTTACCGGTTAATAGTGTAGGGGTAATGGGAGACGAACGCACCTACGAAAAATGTGTTGCCTTGCGTGCGGTAACTTCAACCGACGGGATGACAGCAGACTGGGTAAACTTGCCCTATGCGTTTTTACAAAAAACCTCTAATGATATCATCAATAAGGTAAAAGGCGTTAATCGCGTGGTCTATGATATCAGTTCAAAACCACCTGCAACCATTGAATGGGAATAATTGTTGATATTGCATAAGTTATGAGAGCGCTAGTATTTGTTTTTAGTTTTCTTTTTGTTTTAGCGGCCTTTGGCCAAAAAAATCCTGAAAGATTCCTTACGCACAAGGTGAAGAAAAAAGAAACCCTCTATGCGCTTGCGCGTAAATACAATGTAAGTATAGATCAAATTAAAGAGTTTAATCCCTTAATTGAAAAGATAGGACTCAAAAAGCGCATGCAGCTTAAGATTCCAGTTTATCCTATTATTGAAGCGCCTAAGGCAGTCCCATTGAAAGAGGGTTTGACAAAGTATTTGGTTCAGCCCAAAGAAACGAAATGGCGTTTAGCTTATCGTTATGGAATTACCATTCAAGAATTAGAGCAACTCAATCCTCAAATAAAAGATGGTCTTAATATTGGGGAAGAGATTGTTATCCCTAAAAGAACTATAGAAGAGACAAAAGCCTTAGAAGAATCTTTTAACTATTATAAGGTAAAACCAAAAGAAGGATTTTATCGCCTTGAAAAAAAGCTTGGGGTGACAGAAGCAGACTTAATCGCTCTTAATCCCACCCTTCCAGAAACTGGTTTACAACAAGGGATGATTCTTAAAATTGGTCTTCAAAATACGGGTGATCTCAAAGTAGAAGATGATTTGCTGATTGAAAAGGTGCGTCTAGAAGATTCTGTGTTTACAAACACTGACATTAAACTAGTGGCTTTTTTACCCTTTAAATCAGCTTTGATTGAATTTGATTCCATAGAAAAAACCACAGCTTTGTTAAAAAAGCGAAACCTCCATACCATTGCGTTAGATTTTTATATGGGTATGGTTCTCGCCGTAGAAAAGGCAGATACTCTAGGGATTTCGGTAGAGCTTAATGTACTCGATTCTCAAAATAAAAAGCAAAGTATAAGCGAGCAAGTTGAAGCCATTGATTGGTCAAATGTTCAAGGCTTGATAGGTCCTTTAATTACTGCTAACTTTGATTATGCAGCCCAGCTTCCTGTTTTAAAGAATGTGCCCATGGTGTCGCCCCTTTCTTCTAAGAAGATTAATCAAGCTAAGCATGTTTATCAATCTGTTAGCTCCTTAGCAAGCTTGCGAGATAATATGGTGGCTTATATTGATAAAATAATTGACACAACACAAAATGTTATAATTATCGCAGATACCCTTAACGCAGCTTTTGCAAAAGGCTTTGAAGAAAAGTACCCTTATGCACAGCGTGTAAGACCAGAAGAAGGAGGCTTTGTTTTACCTGACTTGATTGACTCTCTTTTAATTGATTCCTTGCCCAATAAAGTTGTTTTTGAATCTCAAGATTTAAATCTGGCAGCCAATGTGATTTCATTATTGAATTCTCAAGTGTCTAATGAGAGAGACGTACATTTATTAACAACCCTTCGCACGTCTATCTATGAAAATGATAATATATCTAGAAAACACTTAGGGAATTTGCGTTTTACATACCTCAGCGGGAACCATCCAATGAAGAGTGAAAGAAGAACGATGTTTAAAAATGCCTATCAAAAGCGTTTTGGAGATTTCCCCTCAAAAGAAGCGTTTAGGGCCTATGATGTCACGCTTGATATTATTCTTCGGTTAGCATATAAAGAAGAGGTTTATATCCCTTCCATAGGAGAAATAGATTACCTTGAAAACAGGTTCTTTTATGAAAAAGCCTCCCAAGCAGGATATCAAAATATGGGATTCTATTTGTTACAGCATAAAGGATACGATATTATAGAAATTAAGAAATAGCCATTAGGGCTACAAAAACACGAATACTTTTTGTATTTTTGAGTCCGGTAAATAAGAACGTTTTCAAAACAACCGGATGTCACAAACCAAATATATTTTTGTCACAGGAGGAGTAAGTTCCTCTCTTGGAAAAGGAATCATCGCTGCTTCTTTGGCGAAGCTTCTGCAAGCACAGAAATACAGTGTAACCATTCAAAAATTTGACCCCTATCTCAATGTAGATCCTGGTACCCTTAATCCTTATGAGCACGGTGAGTGTTTTGTCACAGACGATGGAGCAGAGACGGATCTTGATTTAGGCCACTATGAACGTTTTTTAAATGTTAGCACTTCACAAGCGAACAATGTGACTACTGGAAGAGTTTACCGAAGTGTGATTGAAAAAGAACGTCGTGGTGAATTTTTAGGAAAAACCGTTCAAGTGATACCACATATTACCGATGAGATAAAACATCGCATGATGTTACTGGGTGAAAGTGGCGAATACGATATCATTATAACAGAAATTGGGGGTACAGTAGGGGATATTGAATCACTTCCTTATATTGAATCTGTTCGCCAATTGGTCTGGGAATTAGGAGAAGAAAATGCCATGGCTATTCACTTAACCCTTATCCCCTTTTTATCTGCAGCAGGGGAATTAAAAACAAAGCCTACCCAGCACTCTGTGAAAACATTAATGGAGAGTGGGGTGAAAGCAAATGTCTTAGTCTGTCGAACTGAGCATCCTATTTCTGAAGATATCCGTCGTAAACTTGCCCTTTTCTGTAATGTAAAGCAAGAGGCAGTAATCGAATCAATCGATGCAGAAACCATTTATGATGTCCCGCTTTTAATGCAAAAAGAAGGTTTAGATAAGGTTGTACTAGAGACGTTAAAATTAACTATCCCCCCCAGTACAGATCTAGAACAATGGAAAGGCTTTCTAGCCAAATACAAAAACCCCAAGCAAACCATCAATATTGGACTAATTGGAAAATATGTAGAGTTACAAGATTCTTATAAATCCATACTTGAAGCAATAATCCATGCTGGAGCGGTGAATGAGACTAAAGTAAAAGTTCATTCGATTCATTCAGAATACCTAGATGAAAATGACGTTGCAAGCAAGCTAAAAAACTTAGATGGTATAATCGTTGCACCAGGTTTTGGAGAAAGAGGCATTCAAGGAAAAATAGAAGCCATTCATTATGTACGTGAAAACAAGATTCCATTTTTAGGAATTTGTTTAGGGATGCAGATGGCCGTGATAGAGCACGCCCGAAATGTGGTAGGCTTAAAAGAAGCAAATTCTACAGAAATGGAAGAAGATTGCCCTGAACCAGTCATTTCTATCATGGAAGAGCAAAAACACATCGAAGACAAAGGAGGAACCATGCGTCTAGGAGCATGGAAATGTCAATTAGAGAAGGACTCTTTAGCGTATAATGTTTATCAAAGCGAAGCAATTGAAGAACGCCATCGTCACCGTTATGAATTTAACGATGCCTATCGTGAAACCATCGAAAAGAACGGTCTAAGAGCCACAGGGATTAATCCTGAAACAGGATTAGTTGAGGTAGTAGAAAATTCAGATCACCCCTGGTTTATAGGGGTGCAATATCACCCAGAATACAAAAGTACTGTGTTGGATCCTCATCCGCTATTTGTTCACTTTGTGCAAGCAGCTTTGAAGAATTTCAGCACCAAATAAAATTTATGGAAGAGAAAAAATTTGATTCTTATCAGTTTATAGGTTTTATTCTTATTGCTTTAATCATGACCTGGATGTTGATGAATCAACAACCAGTTGAAGAAGGAATTGATGCGGTAACATCAACCGAAACCCAAGCAGAACCCTCACAAGAGGTAGCGGTAGAGAATAATGACTCTATTCAACGTATTCAACTCCAAAATAACTTTGGTTCGTTTGCAGATCTTGTCCAAGAGCGAGAAGCGAGCGAAATTACCTTAGAAAACGAAGTTTTGTCTTTTGTTTTTTCCAATAAAGGCGGGCAAATCACTTCGGTATATTTAAAAGGGTATATCAATTACTTAGGGGAGCCTTTAAACTTAGTAGCAGATAATCAAAGCATCAATTTTAACTTTTCCACTTTAGATGGAAGAAATTTAAATACCGCTGATCTTTATTTTACACCAGAGTTAACAAAGGTTAATAACGAAAAAGTATTAACCCTAAAAGCTGCTTTAAGCGAAAATCAATGGATTGCTTTGCGATATGGTTTATCTCCTAACGATTTTATGGTTGACTTCTCTATTCTTTCGAACGGAATGGAAGGGATCATCAACCAGAATAAAGCCCAAAACCTTAGTTGGGATCTAAAAGCTTTACGAAACTCTAGAAGTGTAGAATATGAAAATCGCTACACAGAGTTGACTTATGGTTATGAAGGTGAAAAAGTAAATGAATTATCGATTGCAGGAGAAGATGAAGAGCAAGTAGAAGATGTTCAGTGGATCGGGTACAAGCAACATTTCTTTAATTCTATTTTAATTCCAGCTAATGGAATTGAAAAAGTTGATTTAAGCTCAGAAAGTTTAGTTGAGTCAGAAGATAAAGCACAGCTTTATACAAAGAATTACCACGCCCTAATTTCGCTTAAAAGTAATGGCGAATTAGCATATTCTTTTCAATGGTACTTTGGTCCATCAGAATACAAGACTTTAGCGCAATATGACTTAGGGATCGAAAAAAGCATCAACTTCGGTTGGGGGATATTTGGTTGGATCAATAAATCTATTTTTATTCCGCTGTTTGGTTTTTTAAGTTCTTTCTTACCCTTTGGGATAGCCATTATCATTATGACCATTATCGTGCGTTTAGCCATGTCACCAGTGACTTATAAGTCTTATGTGTCTCAAATTAAGATGAAGGTGCTTAAACCGGAGGTGGACGAAATTACTGAGAAACACAAGGGCGATGCAGTAAAACGCCAACAAGAAACCATGGCATTGTACAACAAAGCTGGAGCTAATCCCATGTCAGGTTGTTTACCAGCATTATTACAGCTTCCTGTTTTTTATGCTTTATTTAGTTTCTTCCCCGTCGCTTTTGCCTTGCGTCAAAAAAGTTTCTTGTGGGCAGACGATTTATCTTCTTATGATTCTGTTTATGAGTTACCCTTCAGTATTCCATTTTATGGGGATCATATTAGTTTGTTTCCCATCTTAGCTTCTGTAGCCATCTTTTTCTACACCATGATGACCATGGGGCAACAACAGGCAACCCAACAGCCTGGAATGCCTAATATGAAGTTTGTAATGTATTTGATGCCTTTAATGATGTTGTTCTTCTTTAACAACTATGCTAGTGGTTTAAGTCTCTATTATTTTGTGTCTAATTTACTTACCATAATCTTGATGCTAGTGATCAAGAACTTTGTGATTAGCGAGGAGAAAATCTTTGCACAAATTGAAGAGAATAAGAAGAAACCTAAAAAGGCTGGAGGCTTTACTGCACGTTTACAAAAAGCAATGGAAGAAGCCGAAAAGCAACAAAAGGCGAAGCAAAAGGGCAAGGGCTAAGGTAAATTCAATAGAAACATTTGTTACCTTTATCCCATGGCAAAAACCGTCATTGTTGGACTTTCTGGTGGAGTAGATTCTAGTGTCGCTGCATACTTACTAAAAGAGCAGGGGTATAATGTGATTGGACTCTTTATGAAGAATTGGCACGACAAAAGTGTTACCATTTCTCCAGAATGCCCTTGGTTAGAAGATAGCAACGATGCCCTTATTGTGGCAGAAAAACTAGGAATTCCATTTCAAACAGTTGACTTAAGCGAGCAATACAAAACGCGTATCGTTGATTATATGTTTGAAGAATACAAGCAGGGACGTACGCCTAACCCAGATGTGCTCTGTAATCGAGAAATAAAATTTGATGTCTTTTTAGAAATCGCTCTTTCTTTAGGAGCAGATTTTGTTGCTACTGGCCATTATTGTAAACGACAAACAACAGCTATCGATAATAAGGAAATACACCAACTTCTTGCAGGGGCAGATCCCAATAAAGATCAATCTTATTTCTTGTGTCAATTAACACAAGTGCAATTATCAAAGGTTTTATTCCCTATTGGTCATTTACAAAAATCAGCAGTCCGTGAAATTGCAGCTAGTCAAGATTTAATCACTGCAGATAAAAAGGATTCTCAAGGACTTTGCTTTATAGGGAAAGTACGCTTACCCGATTTTTTACAGCAACAACTTGCACCTAAAAAGGGGAGTATTGTTGAAATTCCAAACGATTTTAATGCCTACGCTAGCGCTCCAGAAGAGTTTGATAGCATCTTAGAAATGTTGCATTACCATTCAGGAAAAACCCACTATAGCGAAGAAGATGGGCAGGTCGTGGGGGAGCACTACGGGGCGCATTATTTTACAAAAGGGCAGCGCAAAGGATTAGGGGTAGGAGGAACAGTAGAACCTCTCTTCGTAATTGATACAGATGTAAAACAAAATATTATTTATACAGGGCAGGGAAAACAACATCCAGGTTTATACCGAAAGGGTTTACTAGTCAAAACAAAGGATATTCATTGGGTTAGAGAAGATTTGCGGTTAGCAGTGGGTGAACAAATGGAGGTGATGGCGAGAATTCGTTATCGACAGCCTTTAGAAAAAGCCACCTTATTTAGAGAAAAAGAAGGTTTATTTGTGCTATTTGACCATCCTCAATCTGCTATCTCAGAAGGACAATTTGTGGCATGGCATCAAGGGGAAGAACTCCTGGGTTCAGGGGTAATTTCTTAGGCTGAAACGGTTATTCCTTTAATTACTGCGGTGTCTAATTCGATTTGATTTCTTAAAATATCCTCAAAGTTTTCTTGCTTGCGAATAAGATGAGCTTCATTATTGATCCAAAAAATTTCGGCAGGACGGTAACGCGAGTTGTAGTTACTCGCCATAGTTTGACAATAGGCACCTGTATTTTTAAACGCTAAATATTCTCCTTCGCTTATTTCTGCAATCTTGCGATTACTCCCAAAGGTGTCTGTTTCGCAAATATATCCCACAACAGAATAAAAACGCTGTCTTCCATCAGGGTTAGAGATGTTTACGATTTCATGGTGAGAACCATAAAGCATTGGACGAATGAGGTGGTTAAAGCCGCTGTCCACTTGTGCAAAAACTGTTGAGGTAGTCTGTTTGACAACATTTACTTTGGTTAAAAAATACCCTGCTTGACTCACTAGGAATTTGCCCGGTTCAAAGGCTAAGATCAGTTCACGACCATATTCTTGACAAAAATGGTTGAATTTCTCTGTGAGTTTTTCCCCTAATTCTTCAACATTAGTTTCTATGTCTCCAGGGGTATAAGGAACTTTAAATCCAGAACCAAAGTCAATAAAAGTGAGATTTTTGAAATTTTTAGCCGTTTCAAATAAAATTTCGGTAGCGTGTAAGAAAACATCAATGTCTAAAATATCACTTCCTGTATGCATGTGAATCCCGTTAATACGCATATTAGTGTTTTCAGTAATGCGCAATAAGTGTGGAATTTGATGTATTGAAATCCCAAACTTAGAATCAATATGACCAACAGAAATATTGCTATTTCCTCCTGCCATCACATGAGGGTTGATTCGGATACATACCGGAACTTCAGGATACTTACTTCCAAACTGTTCTAGAATAGATAAGTTATCGATATTGATTTTAACGCCTAGTTTTGCCACTTCCTCAATTTCATTTAAAGAAACGCCATTAGGGGTAAAGATAATAGTAGAAGGATCAAATCCAGCTGCTAAGCCTAGTTGAACTTCTTGAATAGATACCGTATCTAAGCCAGCACCCAAAGATTTGATGTACTTTAAGATGGAAATGTTGTTCAAAGCTTTTGTAGCATAATGTAAGCGCAGTTGACTTATTCCCCTAAAAGCGTTAGTCAAGCGTTCATACTGTGCTTTTATTCGATTGGCATCATATACATAAACAGGACCTTCGGCCTGTTGTGCAATTTGAAGTAAAGCGGCATTTTCCATTCCTAAATTTTCCCCAAAAGTAATAACTTAAGCTTAATAAATAAGCCTTGTTTTAGATAAAATTAAAAATATCAAAAAATGTTACAAATAAAACAAAAGCTTTTTTTTAATGCTGTAGGTAACTCAACTTTCTTTTTTTATTTTTGCTCAACGAAAACAACCACAAATGAATTTACACGAATATCAAGGAAAAGAAATTTTAGCCAGCTTTGGAGTTGGGATCCAACGAGGTATAGTTGCACAAACTGCCGATGGAGCGGTTGCTGCTGCAATGTCTTTAACAGAAACAACCGGAACAGGATGGCATGTGATCAAAGCCCAAATCCACGCGGGTGGACGTGGAAAAGGTGGTGGTGTTAAACTGGCTAAAAGCCTTGATGAAGTTAAAAATATCGCAGACCAAATTATTGGAATGCAATTGATTACCCCACAAACTCCTCCAGAAGGAAAGCCTGTACACCAAGTGTTAGTGGCAGAAGATGTATATTATCCAGGTGAAACAGAGCCTAGCGAATTATATGTATCTGTATTACTAAACCGTACCACCGGTAAAAATATGATCATGTATTCAACAGAAGGTGGAATGGATATTGAAACAGTCGCGGAAGAAACACCGCATTTAATCTTTACAGAAGAGATCGACCCTGCTTTAGGAATGCAAGGATTTCAAGCCCGTAAAGTAGCCTTTAATTTAGGCCTGAGTGGAAAAGCATTTAAGGAAATGACAAAATTCATCACTTCCCTTTACAATGCTTATGTATCTTCTGATTCTTCTTTATTTGAAATCAATCCTGTATTAAAAACCTCAGATGATCGCATTATCGCGGTAGATGCTAAAGTTACCATAGACGACAACGCTTTATACCGCCATAAAGACTATGCTGAGCTAAGAGACAAGCGAGAAGAAAACCCTATCGAAGTTGAAGCTGGCGAAGTAGGATTAAACTATGTTGACTTAGATGGAAATGTAGGTTGTATGGTAAATGGCGCTGGTCTTGCTATGGCAACTATGGATTTAATTAAGCAAGCAGGTGGTTCTCCAGCGAACTTCCTTGATGTAGGGGGTACTGCAGATGCTGCTCGTGTTGAAATAGCTTTTCGTATTATATTAAAAGATCCAGGGGTAGAGGCTATCTTAGTGAATATCTTTGGTGGAATTGTCCGTTGTGATCGTGTTGCACAAGGAATTGTTGATGCTTATAAAAATATGGGCGATGCCATCAAGGTACCTATTATTGTTCGTTTACAAGGGACTAATGCAGATATAGCCAAAGAGCTAATCGACAATTCTGGACTTGATGTTCAATCTGCCACTGCTTTCCAAGAAGCGGCTGATAAAGTACAGCAGGCCGTAGGATAAGACAAATCGTCAGTATTTTTCTTTAATTTAACGACAAAATGACATTTTAAGTTCATTGGTATATCATTTGCCTTTTAGGTAAGCGTATAACCTTTAAAATTTTTTATTATGAGTTTAGTTAAATTTTCACATCGTCCAATGTCTTCTTTCTTAGATGACTTTTTTTCACCACAGTTGCATAATAGAAGTTCTTATTTTACTACTTCTATACCTGCTGTAAATGTGCAAGAACGGGAGAAAGACTTTTTACTTTCTCTCGCTGTACCTGGAAAAAGTAAGTCAGATTTTGAAATTGAGGTAGACAAAGAAGTACTTTCTGTTAGTGCTCTAGCTAAGGAGACTACTTCAGAGAATGATAATTTATTTACCCGAAAGGAATTTAATTATCAATCGTTTAAGCGTTCATTCACCCTCCCAGAGAGTGTAGATACAGCTAAGATTAAAGCCCAATACAAGGAAGGGATTTTATCGATCTATCTCTCTAAAAGAAAAGATGCCTTGCCTCAACCAACAAAAAGAATTGCTATAGAATAAGGATTAATTATTTGTTTTTGTTGGAAATCGGCTCCCTTGGGAGCCGATTTTATATTTTAAGACGATCTTCTTGAGTAAATATGTCAAAGAATCTGGTTTTGAAAAATTAGCGGCGTGATTCGCTTTTAAGCTAAGGTGTTTCCTTACCTTCCCTTTGTACATGGCCCATTGTACTTCAATGGGAATTGCTCTATCTTCTGTTAATTCGATATAGTGCTTAGGTATTTTACCAAAGTAAAGAATTTTTTATACATAGATGATTTACGTACATTGATATAAAATCGTTTAGTATGAAAAGTAGCATTATTTATCTTAGTTTATTTTCTTTTTTCACCTTCTTAAGTGCCACTGCACAAAACAGAAACTTACCTGTAGATACTTTGGTTGTTACAAACCATAAAACGACCATCAATGAGTTGATTCCTGCCATGGCGAAGGGGGGGGGTGCCCATGAAAGAAAAAGAAGCCATAGCTGAAAAAATGGCCTTTTATTCTGGTATTGATTCCATTGTTCTATTACAGCATAATCTAGATTTACCCACCCGTTATTTTTGGAAAGAACTCTTGCGTCATGAAGGGAAAAATATCGGTCGTTTAGATTCTCGCTACTTAGGGATAGATAAAAGAGAAACTGGCGATGCACCAGATTACAGTGCAGAGTTAACCTCTTGGCTACATTCTTTTACTCCTGCCATTAATCATTATATCCACAAAGAGCTTAAATTTAAAACTGATATTAAATACAATATGTTTGGCCCTGTCAGGCCATGGAATAATGAGAATGATAATACCCGTGATAATTTACGTCAAGCCATGGCACAAAATCCATATTTACACGTGATGACACAGTCGGGCTATTATGATGGTGCAACGACTTATTTTGCAGCAAAATATTCCCAGTGGCAAATGGATCCTAGCTGAAAGCTGAAAGATCGTTTCTCTTTTAAGGGATATCGCAGCGGCCATATGATGTATTTACGCCGTGCAGACTTAGAAAAAGCGAATGAAGATATAAGAGACTTTTTAAAGCAATCCAATCCTAACGGAAAGCCAGCGAAATATTAATTAACACTAAAAGCCTTAATTGCATTGTTGGGTTCCATAATGGTATAGCCCTCCCAAAAGTCTGGGTCATAACTATCTCTTTTGGCAGGGATAAAGATTTTTGTCTCTTTGAGCGATTCAAAAGCTTTTTCATTTACTTTTTCACTGTCAAAAACGACAAAGGTTACACTGCTCTGTTGGTCTAATTTAAAGTGAATTTTACCACTCAGTTCGTTTTGTTTTCGGCGCCCTTTGACAAATTTATTCTTCTCGATTATTTTAACAGGACGGTCGATTCCCGTTCGAAATTTAGTTTGTACATTCAGGTATTGTAATTGGTATTTTTCACCTTTAAAGCGATCAAACTTTAATTGAAGTTTTCTCCCATAGGCATTAAAGGATAAACCCAATAAAGAAAAGTCTCTAATCGATCTTACATTCTCATACTCCATTTGTACTAAACTATATTGTTCTGCTTCGATATACAGCTTGCCTTTGTATTTCCCTTTTTTACCATTAGGCTGAAAACCAATAATATAAACAGGTACTCCCGCTACATAGGTAAAGTTGATAATTTCATAGTCGTATAAATGGCTCTTATTGAGTATTGTGATATCCAGTCGATCTCTTTTGATGAGAGAATTAAACAGTTCTTTAAGACTGTTTTTTCTTCTTCGATGAAATGCCTCTTCTTCTGGGAATTCTTCTTCTTCCTTTTCTTTTTTTGTATCAATAATTATACTGTCACTTTCTTGTTCAATCACTTCATTTCGATCGACTTTGGTACTAAAAATACCTGATTTAAATTTGAAGTAGGAGTTTTCTTTTACATTTTCATCTAGTACAGAAGTAATCTTATTTTCAATTTGATCATAGCCTTTTTCGTTGATAGTATCTGCCAGTTCAACGGCTCTTTTAAGGACTAATTTTTGTTGCTCGTCTGACCAGTCGCCATAGAGCTCTCCATAGGATTCTGTATGCCAGCCATCTTTTACGGGAATACTCTTAAATAGAGAATCCCAAAAACCTTGCTTAAATTCTTTGATGGTTGCTTTTTTGACTTTTAAATCTCTTTGAACCCAGCGTTGGTCATAAGATTCTCTTAAGAAAAAAGTTTTTTTTGTTAGGGATAAATCGTATTTATCTTTAACCCTTTCCCTTGCTTTTTTGATCACTTCTGATGCGCTCAGGTTATTATGTGATAGGATTACGGCATTGAGTTCAATGGCCTTTGGGTATAGCAATAACAATGAATCTGTTATTTGTTTTATGGCTTCGCCAAAGGGTTTAAAACCCATACATGATATAAAAAGTGAATCTTCTGGAACAAATGAAGTTTCTCTAATCAAGCGGAAAACTCCTTCTTCATTGCTAATGGTATTTTCGCCAAAGTTAGTCATCACCGTAGCAAAAGGAATGGGTTCACCACTTAAACTGTCGCGTAATTGTAGGGTGATCTCTTGGGCTAGTACACTACAACTGATCAAAGTCAATACGATAAAAAGGCGAAAGTTCATCTAGCTTATCTTCTTGTTAATGGGTCCATAAATTCTTTATTTTGTTACAACTGCTCCTGTAAGGCTTTGATTTCATCTCTCAGTCTTGCCGCTTTAATAAAGTCCAATTCTTTGGCCGCTTTTTCCATGGCCTTTCTCACATTTCGAACCCGTTGTTCAATTTGCGGTTTGGTCAAGAAACGGGTCGCCTCTTCTGCGGCTTTTCGCTCTGCTTTTTCTTGGGCATAGGTAGCGACAGAGTTGGTAGATAAAGCATTATCTAGTGACTTATTCAAAGCTTTAGGAACTTGATTGTGTTTTTTATTGTAGGCAATTTGTTTTTCCCGTCTGTAATTAGTTCCATCGATGGTTTCTTGCATGGAGCGTGTAATTTTATCGGCATACATAATGGCGAGGCCATTGATATTTCGTGCGGCACGGCCCACGGTTTGTGTTAGGGAACGATTCGAGCGTAAGAATCCCTCTTTATCTGCATCGAGAATGGCCACTAAGGAAACCTCGGGTAAGTCTAAGCCTTCTCGCAAGAGATTGACACCAATTAAAACGTCAAAAATCCCCTTCCGGAGGTCTTGCATAATCTCTACCCGTTCTAGGGTATCAACATCACTGTGAATGTAGCGACATCGAATTTGAATGCGACTCATGTATTTGGTCAACTCTTCGGCCATACGTTTGGTAAGGGTAGTGACTAGGGTGCGTTCATCTTTTTCTACCCTCTGTTGAATTTCTTCAATCAAATCATCGATTTGATTCTCACTGGGACGCACCTCAATTACTGGGTCTAATAAACCAGTGGGACGGATAATTTGCTCAACAAAAATTCCTTCAGATTTTTCTAATTCATAATCTGCTGGAGTAGCACTAACATACATGACTTGGTTTTGCAAGTTTTCAAATTCTTCAAACTTCAAGGGTCGGTTGTCCATTGCTGCAGGTAATCGAAAGCCGTATTCCACCAGATTTTCTTTCCTACTTCGGTCTCCGCCATACATGGCATGAACTTGGGAAACGGTCACGTGACTTTCGTCTATCACCATTAAATAATCATCGGGGAAATAATCTAGTAAACAGAAAGGACGAGTACCCGGAGCACGCCCGTCCAGATAGCGCGAATAGTTTTCTATCCCAGAACAATACCCCAATTCACGCATCATCTCTAAGTCAAAATTGGTGCGTTCTTCCAATCGTTTTGCTTCCAGTGGTTTCCCTACTTCTCTAAAAAAGTCGATTTGTTTGACCAGGTCATCTTGAATTTGGTGAATAGCGTTTTGAAGAATATCTGGAGAAGTCACAAACATATTGGCTGGGTAGATATTTAAATGCTCATATTTTTCAATGGATTGATTGCTAATCGGGTCAAAAGCTTCAATTTCTTCAATCTCATCTCCAAAAAAGTGTACGCGAAAAGCTGTATCTGCATAACTAGGGAAAATGTCCACTACATCTCCCTTTACCCTAAAGTTTCCATGATTAAAATCTCCTGTGGTACGAGAGTATAAACTTTGAACCAATTGGTGTAAAAGTTTGGTACGTGAGATCACCTGATCTTGTTCGATGGAAATGAGGTTTTTGTGAAATTCCACCGGGTTTCCAATTCCATATAAACAAGAAACAGAGGCGACTACTAAAACATCTCTACGTCCTGAAAGCAGGGAAGAGGTGGAGCTCAATCGCAACTTTTCGATCTCTTCATTGATCGAAAGATCTTTTTCGATATAGGTACCAGAAACAGGGATATAGGCTTCGGGTTGATAGTAGTCGTAGTAAGAGACAAAATATTCCACCGCATTATTAGGGAAGAATTGCTTGAATTCAGAATACAACTGTGCCGCAAGGGTTTTATTGTGGGCAAGTACTAGGGTAGGGCGTTGCAGATTTTTAACCACATTTGCCACTGTAAAGGTTTTTCCAGAGCCTGTTACTCCCTGCAAGGTCATAAATTTTTCTTGTCCGTCAAAGCCGTCACAAAGTTGTTTTATGGCTTCTGGTTGATCCCCTGTGGGAGAAAATTGTGATTCTAATTGAAACGGCATAACTTATTTTCAAACTTTAAATTTAACTATTATTCCTTCACTTTATGGGGTTCTTTTAGAAATCTTGACGATATTTTAAAAAAGACCCTACCTTTGAGAAAAGCCTTATTATGGAAGAGAAACTCATCTCCCAGAAAAAACCCTTTTTCCCGATTATTTCAGAGCTTAATGCTTACTTGAAGCAGTATAATCGCTGGGTCTTCACGCCTATCTTTTATGAAGACTTGTTGCGTTTTTCTGGTTCCATTGTGGTTTATGACGAAAATGACGAGGACACCCTATGGGTTCGTGTATATTATACCGACCATGAAAGAGAAGATATTGATTACAATCTCAAAAAGGTTTATGCGATATTGCATTCTGATGGAAATGAAGCATCGATTCCTTACCTCAATGTAGATGCTATAGACTATTGCACCTTTGGAAATTCAAAACCCTTTCGCATTAAGATTAGAAATGTCTTGAATGACAACTTTACCTATTTCTATGTGAAGCGCACCGATGCTTCAAGGGTCTATGGCCTTGAGTTTGAACATATGCTATCTCCCCATAACCTTAACTTTTTAGTCAACGACACTACCTTGATCGAGGAGCATATTGCTGGCATCCCTGGTGATGTTTTTATCGAAGATTTTTTAGCTGACTGCACCCCAGCACAACAGGCGCAAATAGCTAAAGAATATGTCAAGTTTAATGAACGTTGTATGATTCGTTTATTAGGCGATATGCGTGCCTATAATTATGTAGTGATTCCCACCCATGATTTTGATCAAGTGATTTATAAAATACGCGCTATTGATTTTGATCAACAGTGTTATGAAGGAAAGCTAAAAGTGTATCGCCCGCAATTCTTTAAAGAGAATTATCCCATGGTATCAATTGTTAAAGATAAGCTTACGCTAGATTCTGTCAATCAATATAAAATAGAAGAGCGTTCGATCTTAGCAAAACGAATCATTAGTTCCGGAGTACGTCTAGATAATTTAGTGACCATTATGAAACAAGATCATTTGACCCAACCAGATTACTTGAAAAATTTAAGGGCAGAAATCTTTAAGTTTACAAAAGATGATACCTTTAAGTTAGCTAAAAGTGCTGGAGATATCATGGAGGCTTCTTTGGATTATGTTCGCAGCCATTATGAAAATCTCAATATGACAAAATTGATTCAGTCCTCTTAATAAAAGTCGGCATCGTCATAGTCAAGAAGGCCTTCTTCTTGATCGTTATCGTCAAAGTCTTCTTCGCTTTTTTCACTACTAAATTCTTTTTCTGGAGCTTCTTCTGGAACTTCACCTTGCGCAAAAACTAGATTGGGATATCCCATTGCTGGAACAGCCTCTCCTATTTCCATCAATTCAACAAAAAAGGTCCACATGGCTAAAAAGTCATAGACATAAATCAAGTGGTGATTATCTGCACTAAAGAATTTATCTAAGCTCTTCCCTGCCATAGGGGTAGTACCTTCTCCCATATCTAAAAGCGGTAATTCTTCTCCTTGTTCCCATTCATCATTAGTGGTATAAAAAGAAGCCATTTCACTACCTCCAAAACCAAAGGCTTGAGCAATAGCATAATGAAAATCTTCTAAGCTAGCAGTAGCTTCAATTTCTAAGTCGCGAAAAATATCTCCAGGGGCGTCTAAAATAATACGGAAACGATAAATCATTTGGAAGTTGATTGTGTGGGTTGAAATAAGTGGAATAATAAATAGCTCTGCGCACCAAAAAGTAAGGAAGCAAAGAGTAAATGTAGGGGTTGACTGCTAAAGGGAAAATCGAAGTAATACATCAATATTCCACTAGTGATTTCTAGGCCAATTAAGACTAAAACTTGTTGCATGTGTTGGGTGGGGAAACCTAGCTTTCTCAATCGTAGAAAAAGCCAAATATTGAGTCCAGTGACTAAAAGGGAAAAACTGCGATGCACATAAAATAAAATGGGTGCAGGATCCAGCCATAAGGCATGATTTCCTTCGCCTAAAAGATCAATTTGTTCGTCTACAAACTGTCTTACTTGAGTTCCCATTGCGATTTGAACTAAGGTTAAAACCAATGCAAAGATGGCTAATCCTTTAATATACGATGGGAGGCCAAACTTTGTTTTATTCTCTTTACTGATGAAATACAAATTGAGGAGAAGGGCGACAATCACTAAAGCCATCACCATATGGATGGTAATTTTAAACGGCTGAAGATTAGAATCTACAACTGTTTTCCCTAGCCAAGCTTGAAAGCCCATTCCAAAAATAATCCCCCATGCAAACAGCGGTATTAATCTGCTTTTTTTCCAATGCCAAAAGGACAGTATCCCTACCACTAGGGTAGCTAGTCCTCCTAAAGCGCCTAGTAAACGGTTGAGAAATTCAATCCATGTGTGAAGAGGATTAAATATTGCATAGTCATGCTGGGTATAGTACTCCCAGTTGGCTTCATTATAATGCTCGCTTGAGCGGAAGTTTTTATTCGCTACGAGTAATTCTTCCTTGACGATGATTACTTGTCCTTCTTGATAGTCATGTGAAGCTTGCCAGTTTAGTTGTGCTCGCTCTGTGGGCGGGATTAAATAGCCAAAGCACTTAGGCCAGTCTGGGCATCCCATTCCACTTCCGGTCATACGAACAATAGCCCCAGCAGCGATTACTCCGTAAACCAAGAAAATGGATAATCCTATCCAAAAGCGAAATCGATTTTTCATTTTGTCATCATTTTTAAGCCTAGGGCTTTTCCTTCTTTCTTCATCAATTCCACGGCAGCATCAAATTCATTGGGTATTTCTCCCTCTAATATAGCTTCTTTTATTTTTTCTTTAATGATCCCAATTTCTTTTCCTGGGCGTAGCCCAAAGGTTTCCATGATCAATTCTCCACTTACAGGGGGTTGAAAATTGCGTATATGGTCACGTTCTTCTACTTCAACGATCTTTTCGCGGACAATTTGAAAGTTTTGGTGATAGCGGGCAAAGCGTTTGGGATTCTTAGTGGTGATATCGGCTTCACATAAAGTGAGTAAGTCTTCCACATAGTCTCCTGCATCAAAAATAAGTCGACGAACGGCAGAGTCTGTCACTATATCTTTTGCAAGAACAATGGGGCGTGAGCTCATAAAGACCATTTTTTGTACAAACTTCATCTTTTCGTTTAAGGGCATTTTTAAACGTTTGAAGAGTTTATAAACCATCTTGGCTCCAACAAATTCGTGGGCATGAAAGGTCCATCCAACTTTTTTACTAAACTTTTTAGTAGGTGCTTTTCCAATATCATGTAATAAGGCTGCCCAGCGCAACCAGAGATTTTCGGTGGTTTTACATATATTATCTACTACCTCTAGGGTGTGATAAAAGTTGTCTTTATGTGTTTGACCTTCGATTTCTTCGATGCCTTTAAGGTTGGTCAATTCTGGAAGTATAGCTTCTAATAGCCCCACTTGATCGAGTAATAAAAATCCTTTTGAAGGGACTGCAGTAGCCATAATTTTATGCAATTCTTCTACGATGCGCTCTTTAGTGATGATCTTTAGCCGTTCTCGCTCTTGGAAAATGGCATTTAGTGAAGTTTGTTCTATGCTAAAGTCTAATTGAGTCGCAAAGCGAATCGCCCGTAACATGCGCAAAGGGTCGTCAGAATAGGTAATGACAGGATCTAAGGGAGTTCGGATTAATTTATTTTCAAGATCATTTAACCCATTAAAGGGATCAATAAGCTTACCATAATCTTCTGGGTTTAGGCTTACTGCCATGGCATTGACGGTGAAATCACGTCGATTTTGATCGTCTTGAAGACTTCCTTTTTCCACCTGTGGATTTCGACTATCCTCGCGATAGGATTCTTTTCGAGCTCCTACAAATTCTAAGTCAATTCCTTCAAACTTAATCATGGCGGTACCATAGGTTTTAAAGATGCTTAACTTTGGACGTTTGGGTAAACGTGCCTGAACAGCCTTAGCTAATTCTATACCAGATCCCACGGTGACAAAGTCAAAATCGATGAGGGTTTTCTTTCTATCTAATATATGATCTCGAACAAATCCCCCTACGACATAGGTCGCCACACCTAATTCTGCTGTAGCCGCTTTGACATGCTGAAAAACATGGGTGGATAATACTGCACTAAAATCAGTTTTAAATTCCATTAGGGACGTAATATGGCAATGCTGTTATCGTTTTGTAAACGAATAATCCTCGAAGCTTGGGTTTTTGTTTCGTTTTGTCTTAAAGGTACAATATGATCTACTCCACTCAAAATTTGATCACTAATCTCTTGGTAATGACTCGGACTGGCTTCTCCACTTACATTTGCTGATGTTGAGACTAAGGGTGCTCCTAGCGCTTGAATCAATTCTTGACAAAAGTCGTCTTGTGCAATTCGAATCCCAATGCTTCCGTCTTCGGCACAAAGGTGATCACTTACTCCATTGATTGCAGGATAAATCACCGTAATAGGACGACTTTCGACTAAATAGGGCATAAGGGTCTCTGGGATCTTCCCAACATAGGCTTCAAGCATTTCTCGATTGGACACTAAGCAAATTAGGGCCTTATTATCCTCCCGTTGTTTTAAACGATAAATTGCCTCAACTGCTTTATTAGAACGGGCATCACATCCTATTCCCCAAATGGTATCACTAGGATATAGCAGAGTACCATCTTGTTTTAATGGGGCTAGTGCGTCTTCTACTTGAGTTGAAAAGTCCACCATAATGCTAGGAGTTAAACAGCGACGTTATGTTCTCTAAGGGCGTCGTTTAATGAAGTTTTTTTATTGGTACTTTCTTTACGTTTTCCTATGATTAATGCACAAGGCACTTGAAAATCTCCAGCAGGGAAGGTCTTCGTATAACTTCCTGGGATTACTACAGAACGTGCAGGAACACGACCTTTATATTCTACAGTTTCCTCACAGGTCACATCAATAATTTTAGTCGAAGCGGTCAAGACCACATTGGCTCCAAGTACTGCTTCGGTTTCAACATGAACTCCTTCCACCACGACACAACGGGAACCTACAAAAGCATTATCTTCTATAATAACAGGTGATGCTTGTAAGGGTTCTAATACCCCACCAATTCCAACCCCACCACTCAAGTGTACATTTTTGCCAATTTGGGCACAACTACCTACGGTTGCCCAGGTATCTACCATGGTGCCTTCATCCACATATGCGCCAATATTCACATAAGAGGGCATTAAAATTACCCCAGAAGAAATATAGGCTCCTTGACGGGCAACGGCATGCGGTACCACACGAATCCCTTTTGCAGCATAGTCTTTTTTTAATAGCATTTTATCATGAAATTCCATAGGACCGGCATGCAAGGTTTCCATTTTTTGAATTGGAAAATACAAGACCACCGCTTTCTTTACCCATTCGTTGACTTGCCAGCCATTAGCGGTAGGTTCTGCTACGCGTAATTCCCCTAAGTCTAATTGCTCAATGACTTTACGAATTGCGTTCTGAGAACTTTCTTGTTCTAAAAGGGAACGGTCTTCCCATGTTGTTTCTATGATATCTCTCATGTTTCAATTTTGAACCACAAATTTAAGGCTTCTCTTTCACTTTTTCCTAAAGAATTTAACTGAAGACAGGGGCATAATGTATATTTGTGCATGGGGATAATAATCGCTATAGATTTTGGGGAAAAGAGAACGGGAATCGCCGCTACTGATCCTATGCAGATGATCGCTTCTGGTTTAATGACCTTGGCCACAAAAGAAGTAATTCCATTTTTGGTAGATTATTATCATAAAAATAAAGTGGAAGCATGTGTTATTGGTGAGCCCAAACAAATGGACAACTCTCCTTCGCAAGTAGAACCTCAGATCAAGCGTTTTATTATACAATTAGAAAAAGCCCTTCCGGCGCTAGCCATAGAACGCCATGACGAACGTTTTACTTCAAAAATGGCCTTTCAATCTATGTTAGCAGGAGGGTTAAAGAAAGAACAACGAAAAAATAAGGGATTGATAGATAAGATTAGTGCAACCCTTTTGTTACAATCCTATTTAAATGCATCTTTGCATTCAAAGAAAAAATTATAAATGATATTACCCATCGTTGCTTATGGTACCCCGGTGTTAAAAAAGAAAGCTGCTGCAATTCCTGGAGACTATAAAGAGCTGGATCAATTAATCGCTAATATGTGGGAAACCATGTATGCTGCTATTGGTGTAGGTTTAGCCGCACCTCAAGTAGGACTTGGCCTGAGATTATTTGTAATCGATGCCACTCCTTTTGCCGAAGACGATGGACTTTCTCCACAAGAGCAAGATCAATTAAAAGGTTTTAAAAAGACTTTTATCAATCCAGTAATTGAAGAGGAAAGTGGAGAAGAATGGGCTTTTAACGAAGGCTGTTTATCCATTCCAGATATTCGTGAAGATGTCAAACGGAAAGAGCAGCTTACAATTAGCTATCAAAACGAAGCAGGGGAAGAACTCACAGAAACCTATACGGGTTTAGCCGCAAGAGTCATTCAGCACGAATATGACCATATTGAAGGGATTCTGTTTACAGATAAACTCTCGCCCCTAAAGAAAAGATTAATCAAAGGAAAATTAACTAATATTAGTAAAGGAAAAATCGATGTAGATTACAAGATGAAATTCCCTTTACAATCCAAAAAAAGATAAATATGCAACTCGATAAAATTATTTCAATAGGTGGTCGTCCAGGACTTTATGAAGTTTCTGTACAAACTAGAACTGGCGTAGTCGCAACTTCTTTAGTCGATGGGAAGCGAATTACTGCCTCTGTTCGAGATCAAGTAAGTGTTTTGTCTGAAATTAATATTTACGGGCTAGAAAAAGAAGTTCCTTTGAGAGAGGTGTTTAAAATGATACACACTAAAGAAGAAGGAGAAGTCTGTGCTGTAAAGCCAAAGGCTACTGCAGATGAATTAGAAGCGTTTTTCTTTGATATTTTTCAAGACTATGACGAGGAACGCGTCTATCCTTCAGATATTAAAAAAATCATCCAATGGTATAATATTTTGGTAGAGAAAGCCCCAGAGGTCTTTACCAAAGAAGCCTCTGCACCCCAAGAAGAAGTCGCCAAAGAAGATGAATAGCAGAAAGGACCAATTGGCTGCAGTTGATCGTCTGCTCACCATTATGGATGAGTTGCGGGAACAATGCCCATGGGACAAAAAGCAAACCTTTGAATCGCTGCGTCATTTGACCATAGAAGAAACCTATGAGTTGGGTGATGCCATCTTAAGTAGCGACTTAGACGAAATCAAAAACGAATTAGGAGATCTGCTCTTACACATTGTCTTTTATGCCCGCCTGGGCAGTGAAGAAGAAGCCTTTGATATGGCCGATATTGCGCATGGAATCTCAGAAAAATTGATTTACCGCCACCCCCATATTTATGGTGATGTTGAGGTAGAGAATGAAGAAGACGTAAAAAAGAATTGGGAAGCCCTCAAACTCAAAGAAGGGAAAGGCAAGAAAACAGTGCTTGAAGGGGTCCCTAAAGGCCTACCCAGCCTAGTCAAAGCACAACGTATTCAAGATAAAGTTGCTGGAGTAGGCTTTGACTGGGAAAAACCAGAACAAGTCTGGGAAAAGGTACAAGAGGAATTAGCTGAATTCCAAGCCGAAGTCGCTAAAGGCAATACCAATAACATGGAAGCCGAATTTGGTGATGTGCTCTTTTCAATGATCAACTATGCCCGCTTCTTGAAAATTAATCCAGATACCGCCCTAGAACGCACCAATCAAAAGTTTATCCAACGGTTTAATTATTTGGAAGCAAAAGCCAAAACCTTAGGCAAAACCCTGCACGAGATGACCCTGGCAGAAATGGACATTTACTGGGAAGAGGCGAAGCGGTTGTAAATTATTCCTCTTGAGTGTCTGTTTCTTCATTAACTTCTTCCGCCTCCTGTTGTTTTTTTAGCTCACGTTTTAAGGATTTGATGGCATTAGATTTCTCCTCTAAGGCTTCTTTTTGTGCAGAGAGTTTTTCTATTTTACTGATTACTTCTACTACCACAGGATTTTCATTGCTACTGCTGCTAAAGAATTGTAGGTTATTCTGCAATTGAATCAATTCTGTATTGATATCATCGATTTTCTTTTTAAGTGCGCTGTGTTCTATATTTAAACCAGTAGCATCTTTTTTAATCAAGGCCAACTGGGTATTGAATTTTTGTGTGGCCTTATCTTTTGCAGATAAAGAAGTAGCGTCCCAAAGCTTTACCAAGTGTTGTATAAGTTTTTTCTGTGCAGGAGAATTGGGTTGAGGGTTGAGGCTAACCCATTGTGCTGCTTGTTCATCAATAAAGTTTTCAAGTTTTTTAGGGGTGGAGGGGGCTTCTGTCTTGAGCAATGCTTCTACAAAATTATTTTGTGAAGCCAGTTGAGCTTGATCTGCCGCGCTAAGGGCTTCAGTTTTATTTTTAAGACGATCAAAGTAGAGATTGGTCAATGCTTTAAACTCTTGCCATAGTTTATTGGATAGTTTTCTTGAGATACGCCCTGTTTTTTCCCAGTCGGTTTGTAAACTCTTCATGCGACCTACATAATCTCTCCAATTGGGGTCGTCAAGAATTGTGGCGACTTCTTGAATCAAAGCTTTTTTAGCCTCTACATATTGTTTCTCTTTACTTTTTTGCTCTTTGTAGAAAAGATTTTTGGCCTGATTAAATTCTCGGCTCAACGCTCTAAAAGTATTCCACAAGCGTTTATTTTGACTTTTTTGAACCCTTCCTACTGCATGAAATTTTTCTTTGAGTGTATTGACTTGCTTGATGGCATTTTGCCAAGCATTATGATTGTTTGGAGCAGCTTCAATGACAGCTGCAATCTCGTTGAGCATTTGGTCTTTTAGGGCAAGGTTTTCACTTTGTATACTGTCAATATTTTTATTGTATTCATTTTTGAGTTGATGGATAGCTTTTGTTGCTGTTTGAAAACGATTCCACAGTTCTTCTCTGTGTTCTTTAGCCACCGGTCCCAAATCGTTTTTCCACAAGCGATGTAAAATATTAAGTTCACGGATAGAAGCAAGCACATCGGTGTTTTGTGCTAGAGTTTCTGCACGTTCAATGATCTTTAATTTTTCAGTGTAATTGTGCTTAAAGTCGGCATCGCGTAAATCGCGATTCAGGTGTAAGAAGTCATAAAATCGCTCGACATGAAATTTATAGGTCTGCAAGATATTATTGGCTTCATTTCTGGGAACTTGACCTGTGTTATGAAAGGCTTCTTGCAGGTTTTTAAATTGTCGATAGCTATTGTTGTTGTGCTCACTTTGATCAATCAAAAGTTTAATTTCTTCAATAATTTCTTTTTTACGGTTGAGATTCGCTTTTTGGTTAACCTCAATTTCTTTAAAGTGTTTACCCTTTTTTTGCTTGTATTCTCTCAGTAAGTTACTAAAGCTTTTCTTGTAGTCTGGGGCGAAATAAAAATCAATTTCATTGCCTCCATCTGCGATAAATTCTGCTTTTTTTTCTTGAAGTAATTTTAAGAATTGCGCATCAAATTGTTGCTGTAAGTCTCTTACTAATTGACCTAGTTTCATCCATTGATCGTTCTTGAGTACTTTCTCTAGGGCAGAAGGAAAATCTTCTAAGGTAAATTTGTCAATCGCTATTTCAAGGCTAGGGGTTGCGGGAGATTTTTGGGGAGCTTTTTCTTCTGCAACATGCTCTTGCCCTCCTTCTTCTTCGGGAGGAGTAGTAGTTTTTTCTTGCCCTGTTTGTACAAATTTATCTTGATTTTCTTTAGGTGACAATGTAGGTTCCATTTGCATGACAAAGGTATTAATGTAAATTCTGTCTTGCTTAAAATTACAAAAAATATATTCAATGCACTATTGCTCCATCCACAAGGCCCATGATCGGTTGGCTTGATGCACTAGCATATCTGATCCGTTCGCAGTTCCTGCCCCTTGTTCTTTTCCTAATTGAAGGAAGCGGGTCTCTGCTGGATTGTACACTAAATCAAATAAAAAGTGTTGTTCACCTAAGGCGTCATAATCGATTGGGGGGGCCTTATCTATGTCAGGAAATGTACCTAGGGGAGTGCAGTTGATAATTAGTTGATGGGCTTTAATTTGCTCTTTTGTTAAAGCGCTATAATCAATGGCATTTTCTGTTGCTTTTCGTGAAACATATTGTGGATTTATTCCGCTTTTACGTAAAACATAAGCAACTGCTTTAGAAGCCCCTCCAGTGCCTAATATTAAGGCTTTTTGTGGGTTGCCATCATATTGATCAAACAGGGCACGTTCAAAGCCATAAGCGTCTGTATTGTCCCCGATGCGTTTTCCGTCCTTAGTAAACAGGATAGTGTTTACCGCCCCTATCGCTGTTGCGGTAGGGCTTAAAGCATCCATGGCTGGAATCACTGCTTCTTTATAGGGTATGGTAACATTTAAACCTTTGATATCTTTGCGTTTAATGGTCGAGAAGACTTCTTCTATGGTTGCACAATCAAAATTGTGATAATCGCAATAGTTGAGATTTTCTTGTTCAAACTTTTTTGCAAAATATCCTGGAGAAAAAGAGTAATCTATATTCTTTCCTAAAAGTCCAAAATTAAGTTTTTTGTTTTTTACCATAGTATTCTAATAGGATCACAATCCCAATACCCAAAAGTATAAAAAATAGTGTGCTTTGGGTAGAAAATGATATGGGATTGGGAAAGTAGAAAGTATTGTGTGCTGTGGTTGCTAGATTAAAATTGATTTCTTCAACAGTTATTGTTTTAGCGGTCCATGGCCACACGGCTCCTAATGATCCTAAAATAAAGCCAACTAAAGTGGATATGGTGATGCTTTTGTAGTTTCTGATAAGGCGCTCCAAGAGTTTTGAAAAAATTACTAAGCCAATACTTGACCCTATGGTAAAAAAGATAAATACTCCTAATAATCGTTTTCTTTCTGGATCATCTAGTCCCCATCCTTGACCAGTAAAAAAGTCTTGTAAAGTGAAAAACACCGCATTGACACAATCGACTAGAAGCAGGTTGTAATTCCCCAAGATTAGAATGAGTAAAGATCCAGATAAACCTGGTAGTGTCATTCCAGAAATACTCACCATACCACAGAAAATCACAAAAAGCCAATGATCATTTTCTGTACCTGGATTGATCCATAATAAAGCGATTCCTAAAATGGTTCCTAATATTCCACTGATGTATTCTTTGCTGCTGTATTGAGGCAAATCTTTCCAAATGTAATAAACCGAGGTGATAATCATTCCCAAAAAAGCCCCAAGAACCTGTTGAGGATATTGGGTTAAAAGATAGTCTAACAAAAGTGAAACGCTAAAGAAACTAAGTCCCACTCCACAAAAAAGCAATAGAAGAAAGGAAGCATTAATGTGCTTATAAAAGGCCAAAAAACCTTGACTAATAAGTATTTTAAAGGCTTTAGCGTCAATGCGAGAGAAGGAGTAAATTAATTCTTCATAAAAGCCCGCAGCTAAGGCAATGATACCTCCAGATACTCCTGGGATTTTATTTGCCATCCCCATAGTCATTCCTTTTATTACAATGAATAAAGCATCAGACCAAGAGCGTTGCGTAGGTTGCATATTATTTTTTTAGGGCATAGCGTTCTAACAAAACCAAAGCAGCAGCACCTAGAAAGATTAAAGCAATTGCAATACCCAATTGTGCATCCCCATCAAAATGAAGCGGGTTGACATTTGTAAAGACGGTCTGATTCTCCATTGTTTCACTTTCTTTCCATGGCCATATCTTGGGTAATGCCCCAATCATAAAACCAATTAATAAACTAAGTGTCGCTTCTTTTTTATGATTGAATAGCCATGTTAAAAGACGAGAGAACAATTTTAATCCCATCACGATTCCGAGTCCTATAACAACAACCTTAGTGTAAACTACTTTAAAACTGAGCCAGTCAAAGTCTAAAAGTACTTCAATCGCTCCTTTAACCGTGGCTAAAACTTCTTTGTATACACCTAAAAGTATAAAGACAAAAGCCCCAGAAATCCCGGGTAAGATCATCGCTATAATGGCAATCATACTAGAGAAAAACAAATACAATAAGTTGTTTGAGGCCCCAGCAGGTTTGAGTTGTGTTATCCCAAAGGCTATAATAAAGCCTAAGAGGAGTAAGGTATAGTGAATAAATGTTTTAAGGGAGAACTGTTTTATCAATACATAAATACTGGCGAGGATTAAACCAAAGAAAAACGACCAAAGTAAAATAGGATGATGGTCAAGCAAGTAAGTGATTGCTCCAGAAAGAAAAAGTATACTACTCGCAATTCCTAAAAATAGAGGAAGTAAAAACGAACCGTTAATGCCTTTCCAAAATGCAGTAAATCCCTCTTGGTGTAAAAGCCTTAGTCGCTTTAAGTTTATTTGATCTATACTGCTAATCAGTTCTTTGTAAATCCCTGTGATTAGCGCCATGGTTCCACCTGATACTCCAGGAACAATATCTGTTGCTCCCATGAGTAAACCTTTAAAATAGAGCAAAAGATATTTGCGCATAATGCATATGAATTAAATGAGTTCTCTCTCTATTGTTGAAGTAGCTTGATAAGTTGAGGGAATTGATCTAACACAGTTTGCGGTATTTGATCTAGCTTTTTATTTACGTTTTGTAAATAGTACTCCATTTCAATACTTTTACCCAACTTATAAAAGCATCCGGCAATTTTGTAATCAAGGGCAAATTCTTCTGAGTAAAATTCTTTGGCTTGCTGGCCTATGGTATACCCTTTTTCCCATTCGTGTAAAAAGATTAAGGTGTCTAGCCATTCCATCCAAATAGAAAGCTCATAATTCCCTAATTCGATGGTGCTTTGAAAAGCTATTTCTGCCTCTTCATATTTTCCCAAAGTTTTATTCAATAAGGCATTACGTTTCCAATAACTTACATAGTTTTCATTGATTTGTAAGCCTTTCTCGCAATAATAGAGTGCTTTTATTGGATTTTGTCTTTCGATATAAAAATCTACAATCCCTGTCCAGGCTTTTTCATAAGAAGGATCTTCATTAATTCCTTTTTTGAAATATTGCAAGGCCATTTGATCGTTGCCCAAGTACTGGTGACAAATAGCTATTCTAATATAGAGGTAAGCAGAAGGATCTTCTAATCTAGTAGCAATCTCATAGTTTTCGATGGCTTGATTGATACGCCCCGTGCTTTCTAGTAATTTGGCTTTTTCGATATAAGCGCCAACAAAAGTATCTTCACTAATAATGGCAAAATCAAATGCACTTAAAGCCTTTTCTTTTTTATTCAGGTTCAAGTATTGTTTTCCGCTTTCTAGCCATGCAATTTCGTTGTAAGGATTCGTTTCCAAAACTATATTGAGCACTTCGATTGCTTCGCGATTCTCTTTCAAGTAATCTAAGCAAAAGAGTAAGTTATACAGCATTTGGTAATCATCTGGATCTTCTTCTATACAAAGTCGGAAATAATTTTTTGCTTCTGTATAATTTTCTAGAACCATGTATTCCATAGCCAATAATGACCAAATCTCTTGTGGATCATCTGCTTGTTCTAGTCCTTTGAATAAGAAAGAAATGGCTGCTTGATGTTTTTTATTTTTTGAGGAAATGGCTGCTTTTTGAATGTAAACTTCTTGATTGCTGGGTTCCATTTCTTCAATAGTATCTAATAGCCGTGATGCTTCTTTATGGGCATCATCAAAAATTAACAACTCAGATTTGAGTAATAATAGATCAATATGAAAGGGATGTTGGTTAATCCCCATTTGTAAAGCTTTCTTTGCAAGATTGATTTCACCAGTGTCAATATAGTATTGAATGATAGTTTCGAACTCAACTGCGTCAAAAAAGTAGACCTGATTAGTCTTGAGCATTTGCTCAAATCTCGTTACCGGCGCGTCTGAATTTTGTGAAAATTCACGAAACATATGTTGGTGTATTTGTTTATTAAATTTAGCGACTAAGTTCCTGAAAGTAATAAGACCACAGCTATTGTTTTTAACAAATTAATTAACAACCTATTGAAGTTGGTCAAGTACCTTTAACAGTATAGCACACCCTTTTCTAATTTCTCTTTTACTAATCGTTAAGGGAGGGGAAATACGTAAAGCTTTCTTTTCCCAGAGTAAGAAAAACAGGATAAGGCCTTTATTTTGACAAGCCTGGACTACTTTTGGAACATCTTCTTCTCGTTCAAGAATGGGGGCCAGCATAAGCCCTCTTCCATTGACTTTTTTGATTTTTGGGTGCACTAATAATTCCCGGAAAAGAGTTTCTTTTTCGGGGACTGCGGCCATTATTTTTTTATTTAAAATAGTCTTAAGTGTGGCCAGGGCTGCAGCTGCAATGACAGGATTTCCGCCAAAAGTAGTGATATGACCTAGGCTGGGATTGTGGGTTAATGTTGCCATATATGCAGTTGAGCTACAAAAGGCGCCAATGGGCATTCCTCCACCTAAACCCTTTCCAATCACAAGTATGTCTGGGGTGATTCCATAGTGTTCAAAAGAAAATAATTTCCCTGTACGGCCAATTCCAGGTTGTATTTCGTCTAAAATGAGTAATGCACCTACTGCTTCACAACGGGCTTTTACCGCTTTTAGATAGTCGTTTTGAGGGACTATAAACCCTGCTCCTCCTTGAATGGTTTCAAGTACTACAGCTGCCGTATTCTTATTGATTTTATCTAGTTCAGTTTCATCATTAAAGGAAATAAAATCTACTTCTTCTAATAAAGGATGATAGCCTTTTTTTTGTTCTTCAACACCTAGAAGGCTTAAGGCTCCTTGAGTGCTTCCGTGATAGGCTTGTTTTGCAGCGACAAAGCCTGTTTTTCCGGTCACCCGTTTGGCTAATTTCATTGCGCCTTCTATGGCTTCTGTTCCAGAATTAGTCAAATAAGTTACTTCAAGAGAAGAGGGGAGCTGCTGTGCCAAAAGTTTGCAAAGTTCTACTGCAGGCGTTTGTACATATTCTCCATACACCATGACATGCATATAAAGGTTGAGCTGTTTTTTCATTGCGGAAACAACAGCAGGGTGTCGATGTCCAATACTACAGGCAGAAACTCCTGCGATAAAATCTAAATACTTTTTTCCTTTTTGACCAATAATATAACACCCTTTTGCACGCTTTACTTCCATTCCCATAGGATAGGGAGTGGTTTTAGCTTGATATTTTAAGAAATCATCTCGCAACATGACTCTATGGGCTATTAATCTTTTTTGAATAAATCTTCGAGCGTTTTTGGGCGTTCTACTTCCCGCCATAAAAAGCCCTCTAATTTTCTCAAATTGGAATCTAGTTCTTTTTCTGGGAAAACATCTCCTTCTGGACTTACATAGAAAGAAATATCTTCAATTTCATTCTCCTTGAATTGAATATTCAAGGCACTACATATGGTTTTGTCAATCCCTACTAGTTCTCCGGCATCTGAATAGAGATAGTAGAGTACCTTGGTGTTTTTAATTACGTCTAAAACATTTAAAGCCCCATCTAAGAAATCTCCATAGAGTTCTTTTCCTACAATTTGGTTATAGCCATTTTTGCTTAGACTGTCTTTTTCAATGATAAAGACATTGCCAAAAATGAATAGAGAATCTAGTTTCTTTGTTTGAAAGTCTGTTTTCATATAGATCACATCTCCACTCATTTGACTTTCATTAAACCACATGACTGGATTTCTCGCATTCTTTTGATCTTGTGAAAGGACTTGCTCTTCCCTTCTAGACAACGAACGTTTTAAAAGTTCTATTCTCCCAATTGTTTCATTCAGGTAGAGTGAGTCAGATTTTCCTCTAAGATCCTTCTTAAGGATTTTAACCTCATAATAGCCCCTTAAAATTCTTGCTTCAGAAGGTCCAGTTCCAACTAAGGTATCAGCATGAATGTATAAAGAATCGTTTTCTATAATATTAATCGCAAGGGCCTTACGGGTGATAATGGCTGAATCTTTTGCTTTAAAAATTTCGGCATAATTCCCTCGAATAATAGACTTGTTAATGGTGTCTGTTATTTCAACTTTATTTGTCGCCGCCGCATAATTGCGTTCGTTTTCAAAATAAAGACTGTCTCCATTAATGATTTTATTGTTGTAGAGTATTTCAGCATTTTTTTTAAAATAGCCCTGTTGTATATTGGTGTCATAAAAGCCTTGCTCACAATAGATGTCATAGTCTTGCCCAATGATTTTTGTGGGGCCATAGAGGTATGCCTTATTTGTTTCTGTGTAATAATCTAATTGACTTGACGTGACTTTATATTCTGGATTATTGATGCGAACATTTGAAAGAAATCGATATTTTTTTTCTTTCATGTAATATTTCCCTCGATTACTTTTAAGGATACTCGCACTATCAATAATGGTCCCTGGGGTTTCATAATAGGCAAGATTATCTGGACGATCTAAAAACAAGGTGTCTGTTTCTAGGGTCATATCGGGTTGTTTTAAAAAAACATCACCCCAGGCTTTAGCTTTACCAGTTTCTCCATCATATTCCATGAAATCACTGGTCATTCTCAAGGTGTCTCCTTGCGTAAATATAACTTCTCCTTCTGCTTTAAAGGTGTTTTTTTTAGAATAAAAAAAGGATTTATTGGATTCGATTAATGCCCCTTTATGAAAAAGTTTCACCCTAATGTCTCCTTTTTTTAAGAGGATACTAGCTCCAGGGAAATTTGCTTCGTCTTTGCCAAAGGATCCCGCTTGCTGAATTTGAATGATTCTTCTGTCTTGACCGTAAGAAGACGCTCCCCAAAGGAAAAAACTGCTTAATACAAGAAGTGAAAATAGTTTTTCCACATCAACCATGGTTTATCTAAAGATGGTCTGTTTTCTATCTGGTCCTACTGATACAATCTTGATAGGTGTCTCTAATTCTTTTTCAAGATAAGCGATATAATCATTGAAATTCGCTGGAAACTCATCTTCACTTGTCATTTGTGTCAAATCCTCTTTCCAGCCTGGTAGTTCTATGTATTGAGGGCTAACATTTTCTGGTTCAATTGAAAAGGGTAAATGTTCAATGATTCCATCTGTTGTTTTATAAGCGGTACATACTTTAATGGTAGAAAAACCTGAAAGGACATCTCCTTTCATCATCATTAATTGGGTGACGCCGTTTACACGAATAGCATATTTTAGAGCGACAAGATCGATCCATCCACAACGTCTTGCACGTCCTGTTGTCGCCCCAAATTCGTTTCCAACGCGACCCATTTTTTCTCCCACTTCATCAAAAAGCTCTGTTGGAAATGGGCCACTTCCCACGCGTGTGGTATAGGCTTTAAAGATCCCAAATACTTCTCCCACTGCATTAGGGGCAATTCCTAATCCAGTACATGCGCCTGCTGCTGTTGTTGTAGAAGAAGTCACAAAAGGATAAGTTCCAAAATCGACATCAAGTAAGGAACCTTGAGCTCCTTCTGCTAAAATCTTTTTATTGTCTTTTTGTGAGGTATGTAAAAAGTTTTCACTGTCAACAAGAGGGAGAGATTTTAAGGTCTCTAAACTCTCAAAAAAGGTGGCCTCTAAATCGGTTAAATCATACTCTATGCTGCTGTCATAATTGGCGAGCATTTTAAGGTGCTTATCCCTTAGTGTATTGTAACGATCTTTCCAGTCCTCGAGTAAGATGTCTCCTACGCGAATTCCATTTCTACCCGTTTTGTCCATATAAGTAGGACCAATTCCTTTAAGAGTAGAACCAATTTTTGCTTTTCCTTTTGCCGCTTCTGATGCAGCGTCAAGTAAGCGATGGGTTGGTAGAATAAGGTGAGCCTTTTTAGAGACGTATAATTTTTTAGGAAAATCAATTTTAAACCCAGCAAGCTTATCAAGCTCTCCTTTAAATATAACGGGATCAATCACCACACCATTTCCAATAAGATTTAGTGCTGAGGGGTGGAAAATTCCAGATGGAATAGTGTGGAGTACATGTGAGATACCATCAAATTTAAGTGTATGACCTGCGTTAGGCCCTCCTTGAAAACGTGCAATGATATCGTAGCCTGCCGTTAAAACATCAACAATTTTTCCTTTTCCTTCGTCTCCCCATTGGAGTCCAAGTAGTAAATCAACCGACATAAGTGGGTGGGTGTTTAAGATTCTTTTTTAGTGCCGTAAAAGTATAAAGAATGATGATGAATATCAACATTAAAGACTTCTTCGATCGTTTTTTTTATGGATTGAATGCGCGGGTCACAAAATTCTTTAATTTCTCCAGAATCAGTCAAGATGATATGATCGTGTTGTTTGTCAAAAAACGATTTTTCATATTGCGCTTGAGAACCAAATTGATGTTTTCTAATTAAGCCAGATTCGATTAATAAATCGACAGTATTATAAAGGGTAGCCCTACTTACACGATAGTTCTTATTCTTCATCATAATGTATAGTGACTCGATGTCAAAGTGCCCTTGATGTTCATAAATTTCGTGTAGGATAGCAAATCGCTCAGGGGTTTTGCGATGCTTGTGTTGATCAAGAAAATTGATGAACACATTTTTAACGATTTCTTGTTGATCTTTTGATTCTGCCATATCACATTAAATCTACCGTAAAGGTACTGTTTCTTTTACTAATTGCGGCCTACTTTCTCAATTCCAGCAATTTTTAATAGTTGCTGCTTCAGTTTCTTAAGGGTCCCTTTATTGTTTACGCGCATAGTAATTATCCCTCTAAATAATTCTTCATCTGTATAAAAGTTGATTTTTTTGATATCAACATTCATGTTGTTAGAAATTACTCTTGTTACTTGGTTAACAAGTCCTTTTTGATCAATCCCTGTGAGTTCAAGCTCTGCGGTGAATTCTTGTTCACTTGAATCCACCCACCATGCCGGTACAATGCGGTAAGCAAAATTAGATTGAAGAGCAACGGCGTTTGAACAATTATGCTGGTGTACCTTTATGCCTTCGTTGATGGTGACAAAACCAAAAACTTTATCCCCAGCAATAGGGTTACAACAGGGAGATAGCTTGTAGGGGAGTTCTTGCTTTTCCTTTCCAAAAACTAATTTATCGTACTTAGAAACAAATTCTTCACTTTCTGTGATTTTTGGCTTTTGATTTACTGCTAGGCGTTTTTTAAAGAAGTTTAAGAATGTGTTGTTATAATTTGTAGCAAATTCTTTTAGCCTACGATTATCTATGGTTCCCAAACCTATTCGATAAAAAAGATCCAAGCTTGAGTTGACTTTAAAATAGAGATTCAATTGACGAATAGATTTTTCGTTCATATTGATTCTCAAATGTTTTAGCTTTCTTCTGAGGATTTCTTTTCCCTCTTCGGCGATTTTCTTTTTTTCTTCGTTAAGAGAAGCTTTTATTTTATTCCTGGCCCTTGAGGTGATAACATAATCCAGCCAGTTTGCGGTGGGTTTTGCATTGTCTGAGGTGATGATTTCAACAGAATCTCCACTTTTTAGAGTTCTTGATAAAGGAACTAATTTTGAATTGACTCTTGCTCCACGGGTTTTAGATCCAACTTCTGTGTGGATTGCATAAGCGAAGTCTAGGGCAGAGGACCCTTGTGGCAATGATTTTAGCTCTCCTTGGGGAGTGAAGACAAAAATTTCTTCTGCATAGAGGTTGAGCTTGAAATTTTCTACAAAATCTACAGCATTTGAATCCTTTGATTCAAGCACTTCTTGCAAGCGATTTAGCCATCCATCAATTCCTGTTTCATTTGTTTTGCCTTGTTTGTAGCGATAATGGGCCGCATATCCTTTTTCTGCAATATCATGCATGCGTTCAGACCGTATCTGAACTTCAATCCATTTATTGTTTGGCCCCATTACAGTAATGTGCAAGGATTCATAGCCGTTCGATTTAGAGGAGGAAATCCAATCCCTTAAACGAGTTGGGTTAGGGGTAAAATAATCTGTAATAATTGAATAAATTTTCCAGGCTAAAAACTTTTCGTCCTTCCGATTAGATTGATAAACTATTCGAATGGCAAATTTGTCAAATACCTGCTCATAGCTGATATTTTGTTTTTGCATTTTTTTATGAATCGAATAGATGGATTTACTTCTTCCTTGAATAAAATAGTCAAGTTTTTCTCTATCTAAGGATTCCTTCACAAGATTCGAAAAGGACTTAATGTACTGTTTTTGTTCCTCTTGACTTTCCTCAATTTTATTTTTAATTGCATCAAATCGGTTAGGCTCGGTATATTTTAAACTTAGATCTTCTAGTTCTGTTTTGATATTATACATCCCAATTCTATGGGCAATCGGGGCATAGATATAAAGGGTTTCAGAAGCGATTTTAACCTGCTTGTACTCTGGCATGGAATCCATGGTTTGCATGTTGTGCAAGCGATCGGCAATTTTAATGATAATTACTCTAATATCATCATTAAGGGTTAAAAGCATCTTCCTAAAGTTCTCTGCTTGTAAAGAGATGTCTGTGTCCTTTTTTAAATGAGAAATTTTAGTGAGCCCATGTACAATTTTAACAACGGTGTTGCCAAAGAGACGTTCGATGTCATTTAAGGTATATTCTGTGTCTTCTACTGTATCGTGTAATAGGGCTGCTGCAATAGAAGTTGCATTAAGACCAATTTCTGAAGCCACTATTTTTGCTACTGCTATAGGGTGAAAAACATAGGCTTCCCCTGACTTCCTTCTTTGATCTTTGTGTGCATCAACAGCGGTATTGAAGGCTAATCGAATAAGCTTTTTATCTTCTCTAGAGAGTTGTAAATAGCTGATTCTTAATAGCTCTTTATACTGTTTAGCAATCTCTTTGTTTTCTATTTCTTCATCAACAAGCATAGTAGAAATTTACACATTTCTTTTGAATGCATCTTATTTTAATGTCTAGTTTCTTTGTCTTTGAACCTCTGCAAGGATAATGCCAGCGGCAACAGACACATTTAGCGAGTCATTGTGTCCCAACATGGGGATGATAATTGGGGTGCTTTTTTGCGATAGCCAAGTAGGAGATAACCCTTCACTTTCTGTTCCTACTGCTATGGCTGTAGGTCCTGTAAAGTCATAGGCTGTGTATGTTTTAGCAATTTTTGTTAATGCTGCGCTGTAGAGTTGGATGTTGTTTTGGTGAAAAAAGTTAAAAGCTTCTGTAAGGGTTGTAGTTATAATAGGAACAGAAAATACGCATCCCACACTCGACCTGACTACATTGGGGTTGTACAAGTCTGTTTTCGCATCAACTATTATAAAACAATCTACTCCCATTGCGTCTGCTGTGCGTAAAAGAGCCCCTATATTCCCTGGTTTTTCTGGTGCTTCTGCCACTAGTATAAAGGGGTTTTCACTTTTTTGATGAAAAGTATCGAGGCCGTGTTCTTTAGCTTGTGCGACTGCGATGGCTTTTGAAGTTTTGCGGTAACAGATTTGCTCTATTAAAGAAGAAGATACAGTAACGGTTTCTTTGCCTTCTATTTTATTGATTAATGGGTGTTGTTGTTCTCCTTCTTTTAAAAAAAGGGTTTCAATATGGTATCCTCCGTTGATTGCATGAGCTATTTCTTTAAAGCCCTCAATCACAAAGGCTTTTTCTGCCTTTCTTGTTTTGGCTTTAGCCTGCAAAGCTTTGACCCTTTTTATCTGGCTATTTTGAGCGCTTGAGAGGTGTAGCATTTATTGTCTTGAGAATTTTTCCATATAGCGTTTCCATAGCTTTGTTTGGTGGGTTTCAAGGCTTAAAGCCCTTCCTTGAATAAAGGCGTGACTTAATTGATTAGTACGCATGTCTAAGGGATCTCCTTTAGCAATAAAAAGGGTAGCATCTTTCCCAATAGTAAGGCTTCCTAATCGCTCATCTACTCCTAGGATTTTAGCTGCGCTCAGGGTGATCATTTCAACAGCTTTTTCTTTATCTACTCCATAAGCAGCAAATGACCCAGCATAGAAAGGAAGGTTGCGAGTATTCATTCTTTCCATGCGTCCACTCACGTCGATTGTGATGGTTAGCCCGGCATCGAGTAATATTTTTGCCATTTTAAAGGGTAGCTTTACGTCTTCATCTTCCGTACTGGGTAAACGGTGAGGACGTGAAACGATTATTGGGATGTCGTGTTCTTTTAAAAATGAAGTAATCAGGTAGGCATCATCGCCCCCCACTAAGACGATATTATCGATCTCGTGTCGCTTTAATAAAGAAATCCCATCTAAGATTTGGCGCTTATCTTTAGCATGTAAATAGACTTTTTGCGTTCCATTGAATGTGTTTTTTAAGGCTGCATGAGGGAGGTGTTCTTTTGTTGCATTTGGGTCATAGGTTTTAGCTTCGGCTAAATATTGATCTAATTCTGCGGTTCCTTTGGTGTAGTTTTTTTGATCGTAAACCAAAGGGTCTTCTCCTTTTGTACGGTTCCCTCTGCGGTAAGTTCGCGGCCAATAAATATGCATGCCTTCATCGACCTTGATTCCTGCATCTTCCCAGTTCCACGCATCGAGTTGTACAATAGTTGAACTTCCTGCGATACGCCCCCTAGTAGGAACGATTTGAGCGGTCAAAATTCCGTTAGGACGTAATGATTCAACCACTTTAGATTCTGCATTATAGGCAATAATGGTACGTATATTGGGTAAAAAAGTCCCAATCTCGTTTAGATCATTTGTGGGTCGAATAGCATCGATTTCGACCATACCTACCGTGCTATTTGCTGCAATAAAACCGGGATAGACATGTTGTCTACTAGCGTTGACCGTAGTTTCATAGCTGTTTTGCTGAGATCCAGTAACACCGATTTCTATGATTTTTCCATTAGCGATACCAATCATTCCATTTTCAATGATACTGCCATCACCAATATGAAGGGTTGCTCCTTGAATCAGGATAGTGGCCGCTTGATTAGCAGCAGGAGTTTGTTGTGCCTGGACCATTAGTCCAAGACAAAATAAAAGTAATGTGTAGAGTGATTTTTTCATCTTAGTTTGTTTTAGTCTAGCGTTTCACAATGAAATTCTCTAGCTTGTTTTTTAGGGGCCTTTTTTGTGGGTGCTCCTCCGTTTCTAGCAGAAACCATTTGTTGAATTAATTGATTACGCTCTAGTTTTATTTGCTCGACTTGTGCAGTTGCTCTATCGAGTTCATAATAGAAAATCCCATCGATCATGGTCTTTTCTGCTACTGCATAAATCGACATGGGGTGGTTATTCCAAAGCACAAGATCTGCAGATTTCCCTACCTTAACACTTCCTACTTGATCGTCTATATGTAAAAGTTTAGCAGGGTTAAGGGTGACGAATTTCCAGGCATCTTCTTCTGATACACCTCCATATTTTACAGCCTTTGCCGCTTCTTGATTAAGACGTCTGGACATTTCAGAATCATCTGAATTAAACGCCACGGTGACCCCTAGACTGTGCATGATAGCACCGTTATAAGGAATCGCATCATTGACCTCAAATTTATAAGCCCACCAGTCTGAGAAAGTAGAACCACCTACTCCGTGTTCTTTCATCTTATCAGCGACTTTATAGCCTTCTAAAATATGGGTAAACGTATTGATGGTTACGCCAAATCTTTCGGCTACTTTCATAAGCATGTTTATTTCACTTTGCACATAAGAGTGACAAGAAATAAAACGTTTACCTTCAAGTATTTCCACTAGGGTTTCCATTTCGATATCATAGCGAGGGGCAAGGGTTCTAGCCTTTACTTTTCTGGGTAAGGCATTGTATTCTGCCCAACTTTCTTGATACTCTTTTGCTCTTTGGAAATAATCCACAAAAACTTGTTCTACGCCCATACGGGTTTGAGGGAAGCGATTGTAGCTTGGCCAGTTAGATTGTTTAACATTTTCACCTAAAGCAAATTTGATGTAAGGATCTGCGCCTTTAAAGAGTAGGTTATCTGCGCTCTCTCCCCAGCGTGGCTTGATAATGGCAGATCTCCCTCCAATGGGATTAGCAGAACCATGCAGGATTTGTAAGGTTGTTACTCCTCCAGTAAGGTTACGGTAAAGGTTAATGTCATCTGGATTGATGACATCTTCAATGGTGACTTCTGCAGAAGAATTGTGCCCTCCTTCATTTATACTAGAAGCTCCAATGTGAGAGTGTTCGTCAATTACTCCACTGGTTAAGTGTTTCCCAGTAGCATCAATTTCTTGTACACCCAGGGCTCTAAGGTTTTGTCCAACGGCTTTGATTTTACCATTTTCTACCCATACATCTGTGTTTTCAACAATGCCTTCTGTTTCATTTGTCCAAACGGTTGCATTTCTAAAGATAACATTTTGTATTTGAGGTAATTCAATAAATCCAAACCCATTGTTAGGGTAGGTGACGGAAACAGTTGCTGGGTAATTCTTCTTTTTTGCTACTTTTTTCTTTTCTTCAACGGCCTCTTTAAAGTGAGCCATCCATGAAATGGATTTTCCATCGAATGAAGTTCCTGATCCTTTTATATATTTAGTGTTAATAATTTTCCCTGAAAGCTGTGCATAAGCTTTATCCTTGTTTTGAAGCTGTATGCTAATCCATCCGTTTTTGTAGCTGGTTTTTGCTTTTAACTTAACAGAATCCATTTTTACAGTAGCTGCAATTTTGTATTGACTGTTTTTGATTTCAAGGCTAAATTGAGCTCCTTGCAAAATCAAACTGTACTTTCCATCGATATTGATGTCTTCTTTTTGAATGATTTTGTGACGACTTCCTTGTACCCAGTTTTCTTCAATACTTGTTGCATCACTAAACAACGGACCATCTGTGACAATGAAGTTAGCAAGGGCACCTTTTTTGAGTTGTCCTAAAAGTTTATCTTTTTTAATCATTTTAGCGGGTACTGTTGTAAGTGCCGCAAGTGCTTTAGATTCTTTTAAGCCATAGGCCACTGCTTTTTTAAGGTGGGTTAAAAAATCTCCTTTATTAGATAAACCGTGTGATGTTAAGGCAAAGGGTATTCCTGCTTCTGCAACTATGGCTGGATTTGCTGGCGCCTGATTCCAATAACGCATATCGCTTAGGGCAATTTTCTGTGTACTTACAGGATCAGTTACATCATAGGCTTTAGGGAAATTTACTGGTATTAATAGTCGTGCATTTAGCGTTTTTAAATTACTTAGCTGCTCGTATTCTTTTCCGCTTGCAGTAATGATAAACGGGAATTTAAACTCTTTTCCAATTTTTGCTGCACGGGCCACATCTAATTTGTTTTTTGTTTCAAATATAGCGGGTAGGCCAGCATTATTATTGTGGGCTTGTAAGGCAAGATCAGTATTTTTAGCTCCACCTTTTTTATACCAGGCTGCATCGTGAAAGAACTGTCTTAATAAGGCTATGGACCCCATGATAGACCCTGGATAGTACTGGCCTGAAAGTGAACTTTTTGTGAACGAATAATGCTGTGCAGCACGCTCGTCTATTAATCTTTTCGCATCGTTTTGTTGATCGTTTAAAGCCACAAGAACACTAGTTCCTCTGTGAATTCCTTCTGCGCGGTGGGCATTGACCACCCCAAAGCCTGCTTTGCGGTAGCTCGCTGCATCTGACTTTTTATAGCTATAATCTTCAATACTGTTGTAATCACTTATCATGTGATCGTTCCAGTAATATCCTTCTCGTCTGGATTCATATTGGGTACTGCGACCTCTTCTTCTACTGTTGTTTGATTTTGAGGATAAGCCAAAGTTGCTCTGTAATTCTATAAAAGAAGCATAAAGGTGTTTTCCACTAAAATCGTGGACCTGTGTATTTTTGGGTAAAGTAATTTCTTGCCCGATGGCAACTATTTTTCCCGTTTTAAATAATAGTGTTCCGTTCTTTATAACTTTGTTAGGAGAAGGATGAAGGGTTGCGTTAATAATGGCTTGATAATTTGATGCGGTGGTTTTAACACCGCTGTTTGTGGGAAAATAGTCTTGACTAAACCCACAAAAGCTTGCTACAAAAAAGAGTAGCATGAGTTGAATTTTCATAAAAGTAATTTTAACACAAACTACAAATTATTTCTCAGACAAAGGTTTATTGGCCTCGACTTTAAAATAGGTTATGAGTAAACTTACAACAGCATTATAAGATTGAATTCCTAGCCTTTGATTATTGATTTTTAGATAGCGATCATAAGATTTTTTAAATAGCGGTTCTAAGGGGTTTTTATGCTTTTGCCAAAAGTCAGATGAAGCTTTAAAGTTTTTTAAAATTCCAGGGTACAAGCTACAAAGTATTTCTCTCGCTACTGTTGGATTCGCCTTGTATAGTTCGTTATAAGTGTAGCGAAAACCAAAGAGGGCAGCGGCATATTGTATATCTAGTGCTGGATGTTGATAACAATGTAAGAAGCCCATAAAGTTGGCTTCGTTTTCTGCGGCATATCCTTGTTGATGAGCCATTTCGTGCGCAGTAGTAAGCAGGAGATTAATTTTTGGCATTCTTCCATTAACTTGCGCTTCTAAGGTAAAGGGGTTGAGATAGCCAGTAAAACCCATATAAGAAAGGGGCAGGCTGTAGAGCGATATTTTCGCTTTTCCCTCGATTTTATATTGGCTTGGGGAAGTTTCTAAACGTTTTATAGTTTCTTTTTTACTTCCATTTAATTGGACGGGGAGACTATCTCCTTTACTCAATTGTAGGTGTAATCGATTGCTTTCTAGGGCAAAAAAGCGGCTAATATCTGTAAGATCTTCATCTGAATATGGTTTTAATTCTTTTTTTTTAAAAATTGGTTGACGATAATAATTCAATCCCCATGACAATTGAAACCAGAGCAATAGCAATAAGATTCCTGTGACAAATCTTAAAAGATTTAAAAAACAATTTTTCCAGTTCGTCGTTTTGATCCAATATAATATAGACAAGAAAATAACCGCATAGGTTATATCCCCTAAAGAAAAGGGGAACAGATTAAAGTAGAGACTTCTTACCTCAAATAATAAGGGGTATATACTATTGCTGTAAAATGCTTCTAAGTAAACAGGATAATTTGAGGCAACCCAAATCATTCCATAAAGCAATAGCAATAGTGTACTATTAAGCAATAAAAGTGACTTTGTTTTCATGATACAAAAAACCCACCGCTAGGGTGGGTTTTTTGAAATGTATTTTTTTTATTCAAAAAGTTCTATAACCTTGACTTCGAAAATCAAGTTGGATTTAGCAGGTATTCCTCGACCACCCTCTTCTCCATAGGCAAGTTCATATGGGAGGAACAATGTCGCTTCATCTCCCACGTTTAACAAGCGAATCCCTTCTTTAAATCCAGGAATCATGGCCGCTTCATCGCTTACATCTGCTGGAAGCGGTTGATATCCATTTTGAGATTTTCTTTGTTCGTTTACTAGTCCTAATTCTTCTGCAGTTTCGAGCATAGAGGTTTCTAATAGTGTTCCATCTTCAAAGTAAACCGCATAGTGGGTTACTGCTTTGTAGGTAGAAGTAACAGCAGGACCATCTCCTTTATTGGTGATTAAATACTGCAAACCAGAAGCGGTAGTTGTGGCGTTCTTTCTTTGTTTATTGAATTTTTCTAAGGTCACCAATTTACCTACTGCGAGTTTCTCTTCTTGTTCTGCTTTGCTTTGTTCTTTTTCATTGAAATAGACACTAAATACTTTAGAAGCGTCAAAGTTTTTAGCTTCGTTACCCTTTCTAATTATAGTTACTTTATTGATGACATCATTTTGAACAATGCTATCTACTACTTCTTGACCAGAAACAACCGCGCCAAAAACAGTGTGCTTACCGTCTAGCCAGGGAGTGGCAACATGGGTGATAAAAAATTGACTACCGTTTGTACCCGGACCGGCATTCGCCATAGAGAGTACTCCTGGACCGTTGTGAGTTAAATCTGTGAACTCATCATCAAAACGGTAACCAGGGCCTCCACTTCCAGTGGCGGTTGGGTCACCCCCTTGAATCATGAAATTATCCATAACTCTGTGAAAGGTAATTCCCTCATAATATTTTTTCCCTCTAAATTCATCGCTTACAAATTCGTTTTCTCCTTCTGCAAGAGAGACGAAGTTAGCGACAGTAATCGGGGTTTTATTGTGCGCTAAAGAGACAATTATAGAACCTTTAGAGGTTTCGATATCGGCATATAGACCATTATCTAGATCTGGATATTGTGATGCGCAACCTACCGTGATGGCTATAGCGGCTATTAAGAGGCTTAGTTTTCTCATTGAATGAATTGTTAGTTTGTAGTCAAATTTACTTTATTATTTTGAATCCTTAAGACTTGCTTCTTTTTTTAAATCTTTGAGTTGAATCGTCAAGCGCAATGGCTGGTTAATGCCTATTTTCTCTCCATCTCCTTGATAGCCATATCCTAAAAAAGAAGGCATCAAGAAAACCCCGATGTCCCCAACACTCAAGTCTTTCATAGCATATCGTAATGCAGGAAGGAGGTCTTCTTTATCGACTAAATAATCAACCGTCCCTAATTCCATTTCGTCATAAATAATTGCTCCGTCTATGGTTTGAATGGTATAACTAAATTTGACCCAATCCCCTCTTTCTGGCCGAAGACTCGTTGGTGTTTTTTCTTTGAAGGCATACCAATAGCCTACAGGTGAAGAGTTAAATTCTAAAAGCGAATCTTTCTCCATTACTTTTTCAAAAAGTAATTGTTGTTGACGATTAATTTTTTTGTTGCGATCAATGGACTGTTCTAATCCCTTTTTATTGCTTCTGTAAATGGGTTTTCTAGCTTCTTTTTCTGCACAACCAAGCAGTAATATTCCCAGTGAAAGAATTATTTTTCTCATTGAAGTAGGATAGCGTTATCGATTATGGCTTTCTCAAGTTTAAGACGGGTATCCTCTAAGGAATCTGTAGACATTCCTCCAGCGGCATTGAAATGTCCTCCACCATTAAAATAGATTCTGGCAAAGGTATTGACATCAAAATCTCCCTTTGAACGAAAAGATATTTTGATGATCCCCTCTTGCTTGTTTTCAATCATAATAACAGCTAGATGAATTCCATCAAGGCTTAACCCATAATTGACAAAGCCTTCTGTGTCTCCTTTTTGAAAATCACAAGAATTGAGATCTTCTTGACTTAAATAAGTATAAACAGCAGCGAGTTGTTCTATCCTGGTAAGGTTGTTTAAAGTAATCCCTAATAGTTGTAACCTTTCAAAACGATAGCTGTCATAGATGTTTTGGTGGATAATGGTGTGATCTACCCCTAATTCTAATAATTGCGCGACAATTTTATGGGTAGTCGCAGTGGTGGACGAAAAGCGAAAAGAACCACTGTCAGTCATCATACCTGTATAGATACAACTAGCGATGTCCTTGTCGAGTAAATTATTATCCCATGAATTAAGCACATTAAACACCATCTCGCAGGTAGAGCCAATGCTAGGGTCAGAATACTTCAAGCTCGCATAAAATTGTGGTGCCTCATGGTGATCAATCATAACGATAGGGGTGCTTGTTTTCTCTATTATTTTATCCATTGGAGCAATTCTTCCTAAAGCATTAAAATCCAAGGTGAAAAATACAGTTGCTTCTTCCATTAACTTTCCGCATGCTTCTCTGTCTTTACTGAAACAATAAATCTCCTCTTGGCCAGGAAGCCACTCGAGAAACTTTGGGTATTCATTTGGAGAAATGATATGACATTGGTGACCTTTTTTTTGTAAAAAATGCTTTAATGCAAGGGCGCTCCCTAAGGCATCGCCATCTGGATTTTTGTGGGGGAAAATAACACAGTTTTGTGGAGTGGAAAGCAGCGCTTTAAGCTGCCGTTTAAATTCTTTATACATGACGTATCAAATATACCAAAACCTATGAGAGTAATGAAAACAAAAGTATTTGAATAATTAAATGCTTGAATCTATATACTGAGATATTTTGTTAAATTTACAGCAAAAAAACTATGATAACGAATAGAACATTTACCATGATTAAACCAGACGCGGTTGAAAATGGTCACACGGGTGATATCTTAGAAAAAATCACTTCAGCAGGTTTTCGCATTGTTGCTTTGAAAAAAACACAGCTTTCTAAGGTAGATGCTGAAATATTTTACAGTGTCCACAACGAGCGTCCATTTTTTGGAGAACTAGTTGAATTTATGACCCGCGGTCCAATCATCGCCGCAATTCTAGAAAAAGAGAATGCTGTAAATGATTTTAGAACCTTAATTGGTGCTACAAATCCGGATGATGCTGCAGAAGGAACCATCCGTAAACTCTATGCAACCTCTATGGGAGAAAATGCAGTTCACGGTTCAGACAGTGACGAAAACGCTGCCTTGGAAGGAGCTTTTCATTTCTCTGGAAGAGAAATTTTTTAGCGTAAGACAATTTTTTGAATCTCATCAGATCCTAAAACATCGTTCAGGTATTTTAGGATTTTTTCTTTTCCATAAGAAAGTTCTTCTCTTAAAGGTGCAGAGGTTAAATGAACATAAAGTGTTTTTCCTCTCAAAGAGATCTCCCGGGTATATTGTCCCACATGAGGTCCTACAGTAGCTTCCCAGGCTTGTTTGATCTTAATTTGATTTAAACCTTTTGCAAGATTGCGCTGTTCTGTGATTTGTTGTAAGACCGCGTTAATGGGTTGGGGTTCAAAAGATCTTTTTTTCTTTGTCATTCGTAGGTGATTTTTTGATGACGTTTGTAGTGATAAGATTTATCGTTGTGAAAAAGAATCATTTCCTCTTGCGAAAGGCTTTTAACTTCTTCTTCCCACTCTTCTAACGGGCTAGAGAATTGGAGACTGTAATTTCCATCAACGGTGAGAATCTTGTATTGGATCAAATCTTCTGAACTGCTGTATTTTTCTCCAAAACTGGGAACCATTTTCTTTTTTATCCCCATACTGTCATTAAGTATTTGATAATAATCCACGGCAGGTGCACTCCCTCTGGGGTTAAAAGTTTCACCATGTGCTTTTACTTTTGAAATTTCCCAATAACCTTCTAGATACTTTAAGTCATCTGAAGACACCTCGGTACAGGCGGTCCACAATGTTGAGATTAAAATGTAAATAAGAATGAATTTTTGCATAAGACTAAGGTATAAAATCTAAGAGAGCTCAAAAAGAGAATAAGATAATTGTGTAGTATATAATGCTGCTAAGGTGCGTTCTTGATGGGTGTCTGAAAGGAATATTTGTCCAAAGTGATTGCTTTCAACCAATTGCATGATCAAGGCAACACGATCTTGATCTAATTTATCAAAAACATCGTCCAAGAGAACAATGGGCGGAACCTTTGCCTGTATTTTTATAAAGTCAAACTGAGCTAATTTTAAGGCAATTAAAAACGATTTTTGCTGTCCTTGGCTCCCAAATTTTTTGATGGCTTGACCATGGATTAAGAAATCTAAATCGTCTTTGTGGGGCCCAGCTGTAGTAAATTGTGCACTGCGATCTTTAGAGAGTGAATTTTTTAATAAGTCGGTGAAATTATGCTGGTTTAAATCACTATTGTATTGGATATCGACCTCTTCTAAACTTTTACTAATGCTTTTGTAATGATTTTTTACAATGGGAATAAATGTCTCTAAGAAGCTTTTTCGCTTGTTGTAAATTGTTGTTCCCAATTGAATGAGTTGCTTGTCATAAATCGACAAAGTGTCTTGATCAAAGGCCTGGTTAGCGACAAAGTATTTTAATAAAGCGTTGCGTTGTGCTAGGGCTTTATTGTATTGTAAGAGATCTTTGAGGTAGGCTTGATCAGTTTGTCCCATGACCCCGTCGATAAATTTTCTTCGGGTAATGCTTCCTTCAATAATCAAGTCGCGATCTGCAGGTGATATGATCACTAGCGGTAGTAAGCCTATATGGTCTGCTAAGCGATTATAAACTTTCCCATTGCGCTTCATGGTTTTTTTTTTGCCTTTTTTTAAACTGCAAACAATCTTTTCTTCTCGTTCTTCTCTTTCAAAAACTCCTTCGAGTAGAAAAAAATCTTTTTCAAACTGGATGTTTTGAACAGCAGAAGGATTAAAATATCCTTTCCCGAAACACAAGTGATAAATCGCATCGAGTACATTAGATTTTCCAACGCCATTTTTTCCAATAAAGCAGTTGATACGAGCATCAAATTGATAGGATGCGGCAGTGATATTTTTATAGTTAGTTAACGAGAGAGCAGTTAATTTCATCACCGCTAAGATAAGAAACCCAAAGGTCCTTTTACGATTGGAATAAAAAGTTTATTTTTGGGCTCTTAAATACAAAGAAACCATGGCAACATACAAAAAACGCGGTGCAAAAAAATCAATAGCAAAGCCGCAAGTGGAGGAACATCAGTTAGAAAGCACAACTGCAGAGGTATTTGAATCGCTTGATGCGAATGCTTCTAGAACAGAAGAATTAGTTGCAAATAATCAAAATATCATTTTATCGTTAATTGGTTCGATTACAGTAGTCGTTTTAGGTTATTTAGCTTATGACGCTTATGTTCTTGTTCCAAAAAGCGAAACAGCTGTTTCTGAATTGAATCAAGCACAATACTACTTTAACCTTGCGGTTAATGGTAAAGAAAGTGACGCCTTATATGCTAGAGCAATTAATGGAGGAGATGGAAAATACGGTTTCTTAGATATTATTGATAACTACAGCGGTACTCCTGCGGCGGGATTAGCTCAATACAGTACCGGAATGGCTTACATTAATACAAAACAATATGAAGAAGCGATTAGCTATTTAGAAGACTTTAGTTCAGATGACGTATTGTTATCAGCATTAGCTAACGGGACCTTGGGGGATGCTCACGCACAACTAGGGGACAATCAAAAAGCACTTCAATATTACAAAGCGGCGGTTAAAGCAAGTAATAATGATTTTACCACCCCTAAATATCTTTTTAAAGCGGGTCTTATAGGAGCAAGCTTGAACCAAAAAAGAGAAGCTCTAGGATATTTTAAACGTATCCAAGAAGAATTTTCCGCTTCTCCAGAAGCGGCACAGATCGAAATCCAAATTGGCCGTTTAGAAAACCAATAGTCTATGGCTTCCGCCCTAAGTAATTTATCTGATTTTAATCCAGCCGAAGTCCCTTCGGGTAAAGACTATAAGTTTGCCATAGTGGTTGCTGAATGGAACCAGCAGATAACAGAGAATTTATTTTTAGGGGCAACAGAAGCACTCATGGCTTGTGGTGTGGAAGAACAGCATATCTTTCGATCAAATGTGCCTGGTAGTTTTGAATTGGTTTTTGGTGCTAAGAAAGCCTTAGAGCAGCAGGTTGACGCGGTGATTGTTATTGGGAGTGTAATTCAAGGAGAAACAAAGCATTTTGATTTTATATGTCAAGGGGTTACCCGGGGAATTGTCTCACTTAATCTACGTTCAAACCGCCCTGTTGTTTTTTGCGTTTTAACAGATAATACTCTTCAGCAAGCCATTGATCGCAGTGGTGGTCAACATGGCAATAAGGGGGTTGAAGCAGCTGTAACTGCGTTAAAAATGGTTGCGCTAGCCCAGCAGTAGGGTTTTTCCTTCTTTTTTTCAAAATCCTTTTTGGGAAAAAATGTACTTTAGAGAAAAGAATCAGTATGTTAAAATCAAATCTTTTTAAATTGAATCGGAATCGCAGGTATAATTATACTCCACGTTATTATCAAGGAAAAGAAATTGAAAACCCTTATGATTTCGATTCGACTTTCCATAAATATAGGGATACTTACAACTCTAATGATTTTGGTAAAAAATGGCAAGAGGCCCGCGCGGCAAGTCGCAACAGAAACAATCGATCTTTTTCTCCCACACTTTTAATCATCATTGGAGTTTTAGTCCTGATCTTTTTATACATCATTGACTTTGATCTCTCTATATTTCGTTTATAATAGATGGAAGATGTCATTGCTTTACTTCCTGATCATGTTGCCAATCAGATCGCTGCGGGAGAGGTAGTTCAACGGCCTGCTTCTGTTGTTAAAGAATTACTTGAAAATGCGATTGATGCTAAGGCGAGTAAAATTCAACTCATCGTTAAAGACGCTGGGAAACAGTTGATTCAAGTAGTGGATAACGGGTTAGGAATGAGTGCAACAGATGCGCGATTAGCCTTTGAACGTCACGCCACTTCTAAGATAAAGCAGTCAGATGATTTGTTTGCATTACACACCAAAGGTTTTCGAGGGGAAGCACTCGCTGCTATCGCTGCTGTGGCCCAAATAGAAATGCACACCAAAAGAGCAATAGACGAGCTTGCTACTAAAATAAGAATAGCTGGAGGAGAAATTAAAGAGCAAGAATTACTGGTCGCTCCAAAAGGAACCGTTATGTCGGTAAGTAATTTGTTTTTTAATGTACCTGCAAGGCGAAATTTCTTAAAGTCTAATACAGTAGAGTTAAGGCATATTATCGATGAGTTCCACCGGGTGGCGATCGCTCATCCAGAATTGAGTTTCTCTATGGTACATGGGGGATCAGAATTATTTGATCTTACGGCTGGAAAGCTAAAACAACGTTTGGTGCATATTTTTGGCAATAAAATAGAAGATAAGCTTGTCCCTGTGAAAGAAAACACCTCTGTCTCCGCCATCAATGGTTTTGTTTTAAAGCCAGAGGCAGCTAAGCGAAGTAGAGGGATGCAGTTTTTCCTTGTCAATAGACGATTTGTAAAAAGTGGCTTTTTGCACCATTCGATTTGTACCGCCTTTGAGGGGTTGTTAAACGATGGAACTTATCCGGGCTATTTTCTCTTCTTCGACTTAGCGCCAGATTCTATCGACATTAATATTCACCCCACTAAGACAGAAGTGAAGTTTGAAAATGAACAAAGCTTGTTTGCTATACTTCGCTCTGCAGTAAAGCACAGTCTAGGGATGTTTCAAGTATCCCCTACGCTAGACTTTGATCGCGATCCCAATTTAGATCTACCCTATCAACAGGTAGATCAATCTGCTGTTTCACCTAAAATAGAGGTAGATCCCAGTTTTAACCCTTTTAGTGCTCCCTCTGCACAATCTTTTTCTTCTAAACTTAGTCCACAATGGGAGTCACTATATCAAGAAGTAGGAAGCACAGAATCGTCAGAGATAAATTTATTATCAAGCGAAGAGGTCGAGCAGAGTATGGGTAAACAAAAGATTTTTCAGTTGATGAATCGCTATGTGGTAAGTTCTACAGGAGCAGCTCTTTTATTGATAGATCAACAAAGGGCACATGAACGCATTTTATATGAGTTCTTTTTAGCGAATGTTACCCATGCTAATTCTGCCAGTCAACAATTACTTTTTCCCATAGCAATTCCGTTAACAGCCCTGCAGTTAGGCTTATTTGAGGCTTATCAAAGTTTGTTGGTGGCTGTAGGTTTTCATTTAGGAGAGCAAAAAGGGCCTACTGTTGAGGTTTTAGGGATCCCAAGTGTTTGTTCTGAAAATATGGCTATTAAAGTATTTGAAGATTTGTTTTCTGCTATAGAAAGTGATCAGCCGCAAGATACTTTTACCCAAACAGATGTTATGGTTAAGTCCCTGTCTAAAACCCTCTCAATCAAAAGAGGGAAAGTCCTAAAAATTGAAGAACAACAGCGATTAATCAATGATCTATTTGCTTGTAAAGAAGTGCAGCTCTCTCCATTTAATCGACAGATTTTTGTTTCTTTGACAAAAGAAGAATTAGAGAAAAAATTTAGCTAGATGCGTGGGATAACAGATACAGTAAAACACTTGTTAATCATTAACGGGATTTTCTTTTTTGCTAAAGGCATATTAGGAGAATTTTTCACCGAACAAATGGCCTTACATTTTTACCTCAATCCTTCTTTTCAAATATGGCAGCCACTTACCCATATGTTTATGCATGGGAATTTTTCTCATATTCTCTTTAATATGTTTGGTTTATGGATGTTTGGTTCTCCATTAGAACAACTCTGGGGGAAGCAAAAATTCTTGTTTTATTATTTCTCAGCAGGTCTAGGTGCAGCTGTATTACAAATTTTAGCCTATGGGTATCAATTTCATTCGGTTACCGCAGTATTAAATGAGGCAGGAATTAGTACCCAAGATTTTATCAATTCAATGGCGGCAAATAGGGTGGGAGACGGCTGGTTAAATCTTATAAGTATTGAAGATATTATAGCTGCTTACAGCGGTTATTTTTCATCTATGGTAGGGGCTTCTGGAGCGTTATATGGGATAATTGTTGCCTTTGCTTTTATGTTTCCTAATGTTCCTTTGTTTTTAATATTCATACCCATTCCTATCAAGGCGAAGTATTTTGTTCCCATATTAATTTTAGGGGATTTATTCTTAGGTTTTTCTTCTTATTCAATAGGGCCTATTGCACACTTTGCTCATGTTGGTGGAGCAGTTACTGGCTTTTTAATGATGTATTATTGGAAGAAAAATCAGTTCAATCAAAATCGATGGAATTAAGATGAGCAGAATTGATACTTTACGTCAGCGTTTTAGTCAATTTAATATACCAGAAAAATTGATTTTAATCAATGTAGTTTGTTTTGTCATCCCCTTTTTTCTGCGCTCACTCTTCTTTTTATTCAACTTACCTACCCAAAGCTTTTTATCTTTTTTTGTGCTTCCTGCTTCGATAGGGGACTTTATATATCAACCTTGGAGTTTATTCACCTATGGTTTTTTACATGACAGTATAGGCCACATTTTTTGGAATATGCTTCTACTTTACTATGCTTCTCAATTTTTTCTAAACTTATTTTCCACTCAGCGATTTATCAACGTGTATTTTATGGGAATACTGCTAGGTGGTTTAGTTTTTATATTAAGCTATGCTGTGTTTCCAGCCTTTAAAAATCAATCTCCACAAATGGTAGGCGCCTCTGCTGGTGTCATGGCAGTATTGATTTTTAGTTGTACTTATATGCCTACGCAAGAAGTGCCTTTATTATTTTTTAATGTTAAGTTGATGTACATTGGGATCGCATTAGTGATCGTAGATGTTTTGCAAATCCCAACTGGAAATGCAGCGGGTCATTTAGCGCATATTGGCGGTGCAGCACTGGGCTATATTTATGCCCAGCAGTTACAAAATGGTAAAGATATTGGGAGTGGTTTTGAACGTTTACGGAGGTGGCTTACCTCTCTTTTTACCGCTCAACCTAATTTGAAAACTGTTCATAAAAAACCAAGAAGAAATTCAGAAAGAAGCGTGCAGAGTGATCAAAAAAAAATCGATCGTATTCTTGATAAAATCAGTGCCTCTGGTTATGACAGTCTCACAAAAGAAGAAAAAGAGATGCTCTTTAATGCTGGAAAAAAATAACCCCCCCAAGCCTCTGCTATGAAACTAAATGTTTTTCAGAAGTTATTGCTCACCTTCAATGGGTTATTCCTTGTTTTTCAATTGATGTTGATGGGGAGTGTTCCATCTTTCTTCGACTTTTCTATCCTCAATTTATTTGTCCCTATTGTGGTGCTTGTTAACCTCTTGTTATTTTGTTATTGGGTGGTCAAGATCAAATGGCCTTTTTTATTGTTTATGGGGGCATTTTTAATAGGTTATGGGGAGTGGAATTTGCTCTACCAATTTCGAAAAAATACATTTAGGACAAGTAGTTCATCTATTTCGGTAATGAGTTATAATGTACGTTTGTTTAATAAATACAATTGGATTGAAGACACAGATGTTTCTAAGGGAATAGCCCAAATGATTCAGGACAAGAATCCTGATGTTATCTGTTTTCAAGAGTATTCAAAGACGGGGACTCCTCGTTTTGATGCTTATGAATATCGCTATATACAACCTAATCGATCTATGGGGAAATCTCCCTTAGCAATTTATTCTAAATTCCCTATTTTGGATCAGGGGTATATAGATTTTGAGTCCTCTTCGAATAGTGGTGTTTATGTTGATTTGTCTTTTAGACAGCAGCGTTTTCGGGTGTATAATTTACATTTAGAATCTTTTAGAATTAATTCAGAAGATAGTTTGTTTACCAATCCGAATTCTGCTGCATTGCAAATAAAATTTGATGAGGTTTTTAAAAAGCAACTAAGTCAAATAGAACAATTCGAAGCTGTAGAGGCAAGCAATGATCTACCGGCAATATTGTGTACAGACCTAAACAATACTCAGTTTTCAAAAACCTACAAAACCTTATCAAAGGGCCGCAAAGATGCTTTTGCAACAGCAGGAAAAGGTTTAGGACAAACCTTCTACTTTTCTTCATTTCCGTTGCGAATAGATTTTATTTTTGTTGCTGAATATTTCAAAGTCAATTCTTTTGAAGTGATTGAAATAAACTATTCTGATCATTATCCCATTATGACTACTTTGGGTTGGGATTAAACCAATTGTTCAAGATAATCTAAGCTTTGTGGTCCTTGATTAAATAGCAGATCTAGGATACTTAAATGTGGAATAAAACCGTGTTTAGTTTCAAAGACCTGTTTATACACAGGATAGCCTATTGTCGACTCTTGTTTCGCATTGATTAAGCTTTCTTCTTGTGGAGATAGTGCGCAGTAGTTTTCTTTAAACGAAAAAGAGAGGTCAATTTCTATGAGGGATAAGATACACGATAGTAGATCAATATTAAAGTCCATTAATTTCTCTGGTTGTTTGAAAAAGATCTCCTTTAGATCGTCTTCATAAAACTCAAAAAAAGGAGAAGATCGATAAGCGGAGCTTAGGGATCTCCAATGGAGCTTTTGCCAATTTTCTTCCCACATGATCTTTACGGCTTTATCTTTTTGATGGCCATTCCGCTTTGTATGTTGTATGGGGATGGTTAGATTTAATTTTCCGTTAGCCCCATAAATACTACATCGATTGCGATAAGTTTGCTTTTGATAATTTGATTCTAGGGTAAAAGTTGCTTCTTTGGCTTTTATTAAAGCTCTAATATATTGAATAGATGGGAAATAAGCTGGTATAAATTGCATTATGCCGATTGTGCTTTTTTTCTTCTTAAAATAAAGGTAACAATTTGCCAGATTAAAATAATTCCGAAAACAAATGGACCAAAGGCAAAAGCTTTTCCTTCTCCTTTAACCGTTGTCATAACCCTATCCCAACGGATACTCCAGTTACGAATACCTTCATTAATTCCTTCAATACTAAACCAAATTAATACGGGTTTTCCCACGATGTGATCTTCTGGCACAAAGCCCCAGTAACGACTATCTTCAGATCGATGGCGATTATCTCCCATCATCCAGTAATAGTCTTGTTGAAAACTGTATTGGGTAGTTTTTTTTCCATTGATGAAGATCGCTCCATCTTTTACGACTAAAAGGTTTTTTTCGTATTCTCGAATAATCTTTTTGTACAGTGGTAGATTTTGTAATGTTAAACCGACACTCGTTCCAGCTTTAGGAAGTACAATGGGGCCAAAGTTATCTTCATTCCAATCATAGGGTAGATGGTTAGGGAAAAAGCTGGTGTTGGGTGTTTTTGATCGGTTGACTTGTCTTACTATACTGTCTAATTTCATTACCTTATTAAGACGATCGGCCTCGCTGACGGTGAGTAAAAGTTCTTTTTGGGATTCTAATATTTCACTCATTTTTAAGCGGAGCTTTCGGACAACTTCCACCGGAATTCCTGCAGCAGGGCTAATCACGACAAAGTTATCCCTTTCGTTAGAGTAAATACCATAGATATAGGGTAAAAGGGCCTGATAGCTTTCATTGCTAATATTATCAATACGATATTTACGGGTGAAGTCTTTAAAGTTTTCAGATTGTAATTTCCTGCCAGAGATGCCTTTGGCCCTGTAGGCTGTATGTACATATTGCGTTTTTGCTCTTTCAGGTAAAATACTTCTTTCTCCATTGATATGAACAAAACCATCAACGATAGAAAGCGTGTCTCCTGGAATACCCACACAGCGTTTGACATAGTTTGATTTTTTATCAATGGGTTTACGCACTCCTTTTTCTTTCACAAAAAATTGGCGTACTGTATCTGCTGGCCAACTAAAGACAACGATTTCATTGCGTGCTACTTTTTGAAATCCAGGGAGTCTAAAGTATGGGAGTTGCGGGAAATCCAAATAGGATTTTGTTTTAACGATGGGTAAAGTATCGTGTACCATGGGAAAGGCAACTGCGGTCATGGGGGTGCGAGCTCCATAATGGAATTTACTTACGAAGAGAAAATCTCCGATCAATAGTGTTTTTTCTAACGATCCTGTTGGGATGATATAGGGTTGTATAAAGTAATTATGTACAAATGTTGCTGCTGTAATGGCAAAAATTAAAGCACTAATCCATTCGCCAAATAAGGTACGTGTTACTAAAGAGCGATCTGCTTCATATTGAACATTATCGCTATAATTAATGGTATAGGTGTATAATCCAAAGGTTAAAATTCCTAAGGCGGTGTCTAGAGATGAATTTTTTCCAAAGCTGCGCAGGGTTTCTATCCAAACAACAGGAAATATCATCAAGTTAATAATAGGGATAAACAAGAGGATAACCCACCATTTAGGGCGTCGTATAATTTCCATTAAAACTACTGCGTTATGTACAGGGATTAGGGCTTCCCAACTTTTTCTTCCCGCTTTTTGATAAAGCTTCCAGCTCCCACCAAAATGGATGAGTTGTACTGCGAGAAAAAAGATAAACCATTGTAAAATTGTCATAGATCAAATTATAAATTTAATAAGTCTTTCATAGAGAAAATGCCTTCTTTTCCTTGAAGCCATTCTGCTGCAATCACAGCGCCAAGGGCAAATCCTTGTCTGGAGTTTGCCTTGTGTTGTATTCTAATCTCATCTACCTCAGATGAATAAGTGATGGAGTGAGTTCCAGGAACTTCCCCTTCACGATAAGCGCTAATTTTTAGGTCATTAGTTTTGGGATCCATCGACCACTTTTTGTAGCGATTGTTTTGTGCTGCAATTCCTTCGGCAAGGGTAATCGCAGTTCCACTGGGGGCATCAAGTTTATGGATATGGTGGGTTTCTTCTAGATGTGCGGTGTAGTTTGTTTCTTGCCCTTTCATCAATTGTGCCGTAAGTTCATTGAGTTTAAAAAATAAATTCACCCCTATACTAAAATTTGACGCGTAGAGGAATCCACTTTTTTTAAGCTTACAATAGTCATGAATCTCGTTTAACTTCTCTAGCCATCCGGTAGTTCCACAAACAACAGGTACATTGTTGTCAAAGGCAAATTTTAGATTATTCACTGCTGCAGATGGAATGCTAAAGTTGATCGCCATATCTGCTTTAGAAATATCTCCTTGGTTACTGTCTTTGTCGTGAATGGAAACAATCTCATGCCCTCGTCCCTTAGCTAATTCTTCTATGGCCTTCCCCATTCTTCCGTATCCCAGTAATGCAATTTTCATAGTTAAAACTTAAGTTGAAAAGCTATCCCAAAAGTAGGGTCAGCATAAATGTTTTTTTGGTTTAAATAGGGTTTAAGTGCTAAATCTTGATCTACGTTAAACTGAAGTAAATGTGCCCCAACATTAGCATCTAAAACATTGAGTAAATATCCTCCCACCAGCCATAAAAAGGCGAGGTCTCGATTAGTTTTATGGAATTCCATCCCTTCAACTAATTGACTATTTAAGGCTATTTTATTGGTGAATTGATCAGAAAAATCACCTCTTATTCTTTGTTTATAGGCTGCTCTATAGCGGTTATAAGCATCGCTTTGTGTCTTGTAGAAATATCCTGCGGTCGCTAATCCACCATAGATAAGGGGGAGGGTCCAGTAACGTCTTGTGTGTATTTGACCTAATCCAGGCACCACTGCTGAATAGAAGGCTGCTTTAGAAGGAGTAAGGTAATCTTTTTTGATGCGTTCTCTTCTGGGTAAGCTATCCAGGGCTGTACGATCTTGACTAAAAGAAAGAATAGAAAAGATGATGAAAAATAAAAGAAGAAGTTTATTCCTCACGTTTTAAACGTTTTTTGATGCGGCTAAATTCCTGTTGAGAGTCAAAAGGAATATGAATCACTCCTTTACCATCTTTGTTAAAGCTTATATTAACTTCAACACTAAAAAACTGTCCAAAGTCTGCTTTGCCCTCTTCTAGATAAGGAGGGGTATGAACAACTTCTTTCTCGGTGGGTGGATTTTTGAGGTCTTTAACTAAGGCCTCTGTTTTACGAACGCTTAAATCTCCTTTGATGATTTTTTGATAGAGATCGAGTTGATTTTCTCTGTCATCAACATTGATTAAAGCACGGCCGTGCCCCATCGATAAAAACCCATCTCGAATCCCAGTTTGAACGATGGGATCAAGCTTGAGTAAGCGCATATAATTTGCAATGGTCGATCTTTTCTTTCCCACTCTTTGACTCAATTGTTCTTGAGTTAGAGAAATCTCGTCAATCAAACGTTGATAGGACAATCCAATTTCAATTGGGTCTAAGTCTTGACGTTGTATATTTTCAACCAAAGCCATTTCAAGTGATTCCTGATCATTCGCAATTCTTACATAGGCGGGTATAGTAGCTAAACCTATCATTTTTGCTGCGCGAAAACGCCTTTCTCCAGAAACGAGTTGAAATGCATTAAAGGCAGTCTTTCTAACCGTGATAGGTTGAATAATTCCTAGTTCTTGAATCGAACCAGCTAATTCTTTTAAGCTTTCCTCATTGAATTGAGTTCGGGGTTGAAAAGGATTGACTTCAATTTGTTCTATGGCTAATTCTATAACATTACCCACGACTTGATCGGCATTTTTATCTGTAGCAGATTGTATGTCGTTTTCTGGGTCTTGTAAAAGAGCAGAGAGTCCTCTACCTAAAGCGGGTTTTTTACCTGATTTTGCCATGATTTACTTGTTTTTCTTTAAAACTTCTTCTGCCAAGCTTAAATAATTTTGTGCCCCTTTACTAGTGGCATCATATTCAATAATATTTTCCCCATAACTGGGGGCTTCACTTAAACGAATATTTCTTTGGATAATGGTTTTGAACACCATGGTACCAAAGTGTTTTTTTACTTCCTCTACTACTTGATTTGACAAACGCAATCTAGCGTCATACATGGTCAATAAAAGCCCTTCAATATCAAGATCAGCGTTGTGAATCTTTTGAACACTTTTAATGGTGTTGAGTAATTTTCCTAATCCCTCCAAGGCGAAATATTCACACTGAATAGGGATAATGATCGAATTTGCTGCTGTCAATGCATTGAGGGTAATTAACCCTAAAGAAGGGGCACAGTCAATCAAGATATAATCATATTGATTTTGCACAGGTTTTAGTGCTTTTTTCAACATAAATTCTCTTTCCTTTTTATCAACTAATTCAATTTCAATCGCCACAAGATCAATATGAGAAGGGATGATATCTAAATGAGTAACATTGGTTTTGACAATGGTTTGATCTATGGTAGCTGTATGTTCAAGTAGTTCATAAGTTCCCAATTTTTTATCATCGACAGAAATCCCTAGCCCCGAAGTAGCATTCGCTTGTGGATCTGCATCAATAAGAAGAACCTTTTTCTCTAATATAGCTAATGCTGCTGCAAGATTGACAGAGGTGGTGGTTTTACCCACACCTCCTTTTTGATTTGCAATTGCAATGACTTTGCCCATGGAAAATTTTTAGTCTATAAAAGTACAATTTATTCATGCGGAATAAAAAGCATTTCAATGAGGTTTTTAACAATTTAACGAATTTTTTGCTTTAAAAAAAAGCTCAATCCTCGACAATAAAAATAGTTTCGTCTTTACGTTTGTGCCCATAGTTTTCACGGGCATATTTTTCAAGGCTATCTAAATTTTCTAATTGGTTTATGGCGGAATTATCTTGTTCTATTATTTGCTGTAGATCTTTTTTTCTAGCTTCTAGCTGTTCTATTTCTTCGTTAAGTTCTCTGTGTGTTAACCAAGAATGGCTGTCTAGAAATAACATCCAGAACAAAAACACAGTCGCTATGGTAATATAGGCTGTTTTGTAAAGATTTTTTTTCTTGAGGAATGAACGAAGTAGTCGAGATAGAGACATAGTTATTTTTTGATAGAAGCGACTATTTCTTCCGTGATAATTACTGTGCTAGAATTCCCCCAACTATTTAAAATATAATTCATTACATCTGCAATTTCTTCTTCTTCTAACCCTTGATTAATCATATTACCGATATATGACACCCCATTGACTTTTATGAGACCTTTTAAACCGTATTTGATGGCGTAAATACTTTGATCAATATCCTTCAAATAATCTGATTTTGCTAAAGGAGGGAATGTACCTTTTACTCCCTCACCTTTGGCCATGTGGCATTGTAGGCAAAAATCAGTGTAGATTTCTTTCCCGTCTGCGATGCTTTGCTCTAGGGGTTTTTGTTGGTAAAAGTTAAAGCTTGTAATGCTAAATGCAGTGAGTAAAAAAGAATATAAGAGTCGCATTAGCTTAAGATTTAGGAATAATTTTTAAAATTCCTTTTCCTTCTACCCCCACATAGAGGTAACCATCTGGACCCTCTTCAATATTACGAACCCGACCAATCGAGTCCAAAACTTTTTCGCGCTCAATAACTTGATTATTTTTTATTTCTAATCGTTCTAGGTATTCAAATTTTAAGGAGCCTACAAAAAGATCTCCTTTCCAATTAGGATAAATATCTGAAGTCGAAAAAGCCATTCCAGAGGGGGCAATTGAGGGAAGCCAATAGTATAGGGGTTGCTCTAATCCTTCTTTTTTAGTGATGTCTGTAATGGGGGTACCGCTGTAATTTATTCCATAAGTGATAATAGGCCAACCATAGTTTTTACCTGCTTCAATTACATTGATTTCATCGCCGCCCCTAGGGCCGTGTTCATGCACCCATATTTTTCCACTTTCTGGATGTGTGATCATTCCTTGTGGGTTGCGGTGGCCATAGCTATAAATCGCTTTTCGGTTATTATCATTATCGACAAAAGGGTTGTCTGCTGGAATGCTTCCGTCCAGATTCAAGCGATAGATTTTTCCGCCATCTCTTGAAATATCTTGTGGATTAACTTCACGATTTCCGCGGTCTCCAATAGAGAAATACAAATGCCCTTGATGGTCAAATGAAATTCTTGAGCCCCAATGCTGCCCTTTTTTAGTGTTGTAATCTCCTTTGTATAAAAGCTTAGTATTGACTAGTTGATTTCCTTCTAGTTGGGTACTGTATAATGCGGTGTGTCCTCCTTTGTCTTCTCCTAGAGGTGAACTGGTGGTAAAGTATATTATACCAGTTTCTTGATAATTAGGCGCAATGGCAATATCGAGTAATCCTCCTTGGCCCCTTACATAAACAGGAGGTAACCCTTGTACCTCTGTTTTAACACCATCGACAACTCGGTAAAGAATTCCGGCTTTTTCTGTCACTAAAAACTCATTCTTGTTTAAAAAGGTTAATCCCCACGGAATGTCTATGTTGTCGGTCACAATTTCATAAGTGTAGTCAACTGTGGTGGAAGACTGAATTTTGGGCCCATTTTGTTGTGCATTACAGCTAAAAGAAAGGAATGTAAATCCGCAGATTAAAAGGTTTTTTTTTTTCATAGATAAAGCTTAAAGTATAAAAATACAAAAGGGATGCTTACCTGTTAAAGATTTTTGAAAAAGAATCTTCAAGGGGGGTGGTTTTGATGAATATATACTAATTCTGATTGTAACTTCTTTTTAATCTTGGTAATGGTATTAAGAGATATACCACACAATTTAGATACCTCCACTCCTTTCATTCCTTTCTCTAAGTATTCAACAGCCTTGGAATGTTTCTGAAGGAATTTCAAATTAGATTCCTTTGTGTTCTGTTTCCTACCACTATACTTTTCAGGTGATATCAATTGAGTAACACGAATCCCCTCCATTTGACGAGTT